>Ga0210406_10002683_pt1 | contig 20110 bp, 12 predicted proteins | sample IncBWC30MmetaG_FD_155454 | JGI IMG/M metagenome (GOLD analysis project Ga0210406, IMG submission 155454) | Forest soil microbial communities from Barre Woods Harvard Forest LTER site, Petersham, Massachusetts, United States - Inc-BW-C-30-M | ecosystem: Environmental > Terrestrial > Soil >... | reverse complement strand
ACCTGAATGTTCTTGTAAACCTGCTCCGCCGTCTTGGTAGAGGCATTCGAGGTTTCCCCAGACTGTGACTCGCAGATTGCGCACAGTACAAGCACTACCAGGCAGGCGATTCCGATTCGTAAACTTTGGTTGGCCCCAGCCGTTATTTCGACTTTTGACTCGAACCGTTTCAGCTCTCAGCCGGCAAGCTCTGCAACTCCGGCTCCTTCCCCAGATCATGAACTGGACGAAAACCGCGAAGCGCAAAATACAGTACGTAGAGGTGGCAGATAAAAGGAACAAAAAAAGCGTAACGAATATTGCTCATGTCGGAGATGTAGCCCATCGCCGCTGGGAAAATCGCGCCCCCGATAATCGACATGACTAACAAAGAGGAGCCCAGCTTGGTGTGCGGCCCCAGGTGCTTGATACTCAGAGCGAAAATCGTTGGGAACATGATGGAATGAAAGAACCCGATAAGAACCAGCGCCCAGACAGGGGCGAGCCCAGTCCCGGTGAGCACGATCGCCAAGCAGGTCAGGGAGGCGACGCCGAACAGTGCGAGCAGGCGCGCTGCCGGGATGTGTTTCATCACTGCAGATCCCAAAAACCGGCCGATCATAAACCCGAGCAAATGCAGTTTCAGATAATTGGCGGCCTGCTTTTCCGGCAGGCCAGCCATATTGAACTGCGCGAAACGGATCACGAAGCTTGCGACGCCCACCTGCGCACCTACGTAAAAGAACTGCGCCAACACACCTTTGAGCAGGTGCTTGTAAGGCCAGAGTCCGCGAAGACCTGTGGCCGGAACAACCTCCCCCCCATCTTCCTCAGCAATCTCAGGCAGGTCGGAAAGAAAAATGAGTACCGCTACCGCCAAGAAAAGACCGGTGATCACAAGATACGGCACTTTCACTGTGCTGGCTTCTGCAATCTGATACGCCTGCAATTGCTGAGGACTCATGGCCGCAAGCTGAGCGCGAGAATATTCGACTCCGGTGAGAATGAAAGCCGCACCGATGACGGGCGTTACGACTGCCCCCACTGAATTGAAGGACTGGGCCAGGTTCAGTCGCCGTTCTGAACTCCCAGGCGGGCCGAGAATCGTCACGTACGGATTCGCCGCAACCTCCAGGACTCCCTGACCGCATGCCATCACGAACAGAGCGAACAGAAAAAATCCGTACAGGCGAATGGAGGCAGCGGGGACAAACAGGAACGCGCCACTGGCACAAACCAGCAATCCAACGAGAATGCCTCGCTTGTATCCAACTTTTTCCATCAGCCAGCCTGCGGGCAGGGCTGCGAGGAAATAGCCTCCAAAAAATGCCGTTTGGATCAACGAGGAGCGGAAGTCGGAAAGATGGAATGCCTTCTTTAGGTGCGGGATCAGGATGTCATTCAGATTGACCCCGAGTGCCCAAAGGAAAAACAGGCTAGTAACCAGAATCAGCGGCAGAAGGAAACGACGCTCGGTAATCGGGACGGAAGAATTCCTCATATTTCTCCGGCTACGTCAAAGCTCGATCTAGATGCACATAACCACCGTCTACGAACAGATGCTGGCCGGTGATGTGTCCGGCTTTCGAGGAAATGAGAAAAAGAACCATCGAGGCAATTTCATCGGGCATGGTCATGCGCTTCGCGAGTGGGATCTTAGCAACAACCCGTTTCAGTTGCTCTTCAGGGTCCGGGAAGGTATCGAGCCACTGTTGATAGAGAGGTGTCATGACTTCGGCGGGGAGGACCGCATTGACGCGGACTCCATAAGGGAGCAGCTCGGCCGCCCACTCCCGGGTCAGGCCCAGAATCGCGCCCTTGGCCGCTACGTATCCTGAGGTTCCGCCTTGGCCGGTGACGGCAGTTTTTGAGCTGATATTGACGATCGATCCGGAGGAGCGCTTCAAGTGCGGTAGGGCGAAGTGCGCCATGTTGTAGTAGTGGAGCAGATTGCGCTCCAGCGACTTTACAAATTCTTCGGGACTACCGTTCTCCAGGCCGACCTTGTCGTTAATGCCGGCATTATTTACAAGCGCATCGAGCCGGTGATGGATTGAGATGGTCTGCTCCAGCGCTGCGCGGCAGTTTTCCGGCAACGAGAGGTCCACCGAGATAAACTTCGCACTTAGCCCAAGAGCCTCGAGTTCGTCCTGTAGGAGCTGAGATGCCGCAACATCGCGGTCAATCGCAACAACAACGGCGCCTTCCTGCGCGAGACCCTTCACAATGGCTGCGCCGATACCCTTTGCGCCCCCCGTTAAAAGAACCACCTTGTCTCTGAGTTGCAGATCCATGAAGTACGACGCTGCGCCAGGGATTCGGCCCACTGTTTTCCGAGCTTGGAATTAAATCTATCCCCGCAGGTTAAAAAAGCCTCCGTCGATCGGATAATCGGTGCCCGTGATAAATGAAGTCTCCTCCGAACAGAGAAAGAGAGCCAGATCAGCAACCTCCTCGGGCTTCGCCATTCTTCCGATAGGCTGAGACTTCTCCAATTTTTCGAACATCTCCTGTTCTTTGCCCGGATAATTGCGCTTCAGATATCCATCGACGAAAGGAGTATGGACTCGTGCGGGAGAAATGCAATTACATCGGATGTTATAAGGCAAGTAGTCCTTGGCCACCGAATAGGTCATAGCGACCACGGCGCCTTTGCTCATGGAATACGCGAAGCGGTCGGCGATGCCTGCTGTTCCGGCAATGGAGGCCATGTTCAGAACGATGCCCCCTCCCTGCGCCTTCATGTGGGGAAGACAGGCTCGCATACAGTTGTATATGCCCTGAACGTTCACGCGGAAGACCTTGTCAAAATCTGCCTCGGTCGTTGCTTCGAGGTTGCCGATATGGGAGATCCCAGCATTGTTAACGAGTATGTGTACCCGACCTTCCTCGAACACACGTTGAAATGCGGCGCTGACGCTTTCCTGTTGGGCGACGTCACAGCTATAAGCCTTCGCGTTTCCTCCTGCTGCGACGATTTCGCTTGCGACCGCGGCCGCCGCATTTTCGTCGATATCGAAAACTCGTACCAATGCTCCGCTGCACGCAAAATTACGGGCAACCGCGCGCCCTATACCGCTGGCGCCGCCGGTCACTACCGCCAGTCTGCGATCCAGACGGAACGGATTGCCATTGCTTGTCAGAGAATGCCTCCCTTACTCTTGCAGCCACTCACTGCGTAACTATTTCGATGCCGTTCTAATACTCTCAAGCCTGGCCAGTGCGTTTTGGGTATCTGCATCGTTGGGCGCCAGCGTGAGCGCAGCTTGCATTTCTTTCTCTGCCTCGCCGATCTCGCCTGTCCTTGCGTAGAACAATCCCAGGTTCTTGTGCAAGTGCGCACTCTGCACGCAGGTCCCGCACAGTTGGATCGCCTCTTTCATCTGCTCGATGGCCTGTGGCCAATTCTGCGCATTTGCGGCTTCCAGAGCGAAATTTCCCAACTCTGAAACTCTATCAGTGATCTTCTGGCTCTGTTGCAGGGCCTCAAATCGATCGCGGTACTGACTCGCCTCCGGATCATGCATCTTGTCGAGCGCCTTAGCCAGGTTGTAAAGCGCCTGGGAGTGATTCGAATCCGCCTGAACGGCCGCTTTCCAGTGCTGAATAGCTTCTGCAGTATTACCTGCACGCTCCAGATTTTGTCCTAGAAGATATTGGGCGTCGGCATTGTCGGGCTGCAACTTCACGACTCTTTGGAGGAGTTCAGTAGAACGCTCCGCGTCGTTTTCTTGCCTCGCGGTCAGGGCGAGGAAGTAGAGCGCGCCAACGGAATCAGGCTGCAAATGAAACGCGGTTTCCAGTTCGCGTCTGGCATCTTCATATTTTCCGGTTTCAAAGAAAAACCGCCCGAGATTGAAATGGGCTGCCGGCAGGTTAGGATCGAGACGCTCTGCCTCAGAAAACTCTTTGAGACTCGCAGGGCGATCGAATTGATCGGCCAAAGCTATCCCCAGATTCAGATGTGCCTCAGCGGACCCAGGTTCCAGGGTTACGGCGTGCTGAAAACTTTTGATCGCTTCGGTCCCATGCCCGGCTTTGGCCTGAAGCATTCCCAAGGCAGCGTATGCTCCCGGATAACTGGGATCAGCCTCAATTGCACTCTGAAACTGATGTTCCGCCTCAGGGAAGGCTCCCTGCTGTGCCATCAGAAGACCCAGATTGACGTATGCCTTGGCATACTTGGGATCGTGTTGCGTGGCCTGCTGAAATAGCGATGCGGCCTCTGCATTCTTGCCCAATTGGCTATAGAGAATGCCGAGATTGCTTTCGGCTTCCGCGAATTTGGGATCGATGGCCAGGGCTCGTTTGAAGCGCCGCTCGGCCTCCTCATAATGCTCGGCCTTCTCATAATATTGATGTCCTTGAAGAGCGAGCAATCCCAACTGATTATGAGCCACTGCAAATTTGGGATCCAACTCGATGGCACGCAGCAGTTCGCTGCGCTCGTCTGTGACATCGCCGAGGCGGTCCAACGCGAGCGAAAGGTTGTAGTGCAATTTGGCGTCGCTCGGCTTGAGTCGCACAGCTTTGCGATAGCTTTCCGCCGCGTCTTTCGGATTGCCGCTGTTCAAGAACCGGTTGCCTTCTTCATTGAACTTGGCGATGCTGGTTTCGTTGTCTCGCTGCGACTGCGACGCTTTGAAACGTCCTTGTTCGGCGCGCGCGCGTTCCGTGTCGCCTGTTTTTTCCAACAGCAACGCCAGTTGATGATGAAGTTCAGCATCTGACGGTTTCATCCGCTCGGCCACTTGCAGTTGTTGAATCGCTTCGCTTGTCTTTCCCGATTGCGCCAACAGCATGCCCAATTGGAACCTTAAGGTTGGATCTTTGGGATCGCAGGTGACGGCCTGTGTCAGGGCAGCAATCGCCGAATCGTTTTTTCCGACCCTCTGATACGCCGCGGCCAAGGCCGAGAAGCCGTCCGCGTTCTTCGGTTCTCGCCGGGTAGATTCGAGCAAGACGCGAATCGCGTCAGAATATCGCTGGAGCGCGAGCAAGACCTGGCCCAAGGCCAGACGGGCAGCATTCGCGCCGGGATCCAGCCGTGATGCTTCCTGGAACTCGGTAACGGCAGCTTCTTTCGATTCGGGTTTGTCATCCTTCGCATAGAACAAACCAAGATCGAAATAGGCGTCGGCAGAATCGGGATGACCTGCCACTAATGCTTTTAGAGTCGTTAGGGCTCTTTCCCGGTCCCCAGTTTCGGCGTAGGCAGCGGCAAGTGCTCCGGCAAGCGGCACGACTTGATCCGCCGCAGGAGCCTGCTTAGAGGCGTCCTCCAACACCGCCACTGCGGACTGGGGCTTGCCTTCGGCGATCAGGATCTCGCTCAGTTTGATCGACGCCAACGTAAACGTTGGATCCGCAGTAAGCGCGGAACGCAATTCGTTTTCCGCCTCGCTCAGCTTTCTCTCACTCTCCAGGAGAGTAGCTAAGGCAAAGTGGGCGCTTACGGAATCGGGCTTTTGCAGGATTGCTGTCTGAAGCTGCCTGGTGGCGAGAGCGCGATCTCCTTTTCTCAAAAGTGCGAGCGCAAGGTTGTAGTGGACTTCCCAGTTCTGGTCCTGAAGTTTGAGTGCAGCTTCGAACGATGGAATAGCACACGACACGCGGTCCGCTTGAGCGTAAAGAACCCCGAGCGTGTTGTATGCGCCAGCAGTGGGATGGTCGTGGATACTGTCTAACAAAGCCGCGACCTTTTCAGTCGAGCGGTCTTGCAGGCAGATTTTGGGCAGAGAAGCGGGAACTCCAGCGCCGAGTGGGTGGGTCGTCCGAGAGCTTTGTGCAGCTGCAAGAGTTGCACCCATCAGGATCACAAGGCCACCCAACCTCAACGGGAAAGTAATCTCATCGCCCAGTTTGTCAAGCCCCTGCATACACAACTGATCGCTCAGATTCCTTTCGGGGAGCGGTCCTCGACCCATCTGATGCCACTTCCGCGACTCCCCCCGGTCAGAGTGAAAGATAGCGATAATCAATCGTGTTCAGCAACGCCTTAAGCGGGCGCCGGCTGTCTTACCTTGGCCGGCGCCCGCTTATGACAGAGACGTTCGGTCAGAAGTAGAGCTTCAGACCGAACTGCAATTGTCGAGCGGTGTTTGCCGTACTGGTGACGATTCCAAAATTAGGAGCGTCGTGGTTTGTAACCGGAACCGCCCACACAGGAGTATTCGTGGCATTAAACATCTCGAAGCGGAACTCCAATCGGAATTGTTCTGTAATTGGGAACTGGCGAAACAGCGAGAGATCCAGACTCTTATTCCAGTCAGAACGAAGCGAGTCTCGCCCGAGGTTGCCAAACGTGTACTGCGCAGGCAACGCGAACCCTGCGGGATTGATCCATTCTGCCTTAGTCTTGGTGGAAGGATACGGGCTGCCTATGAGATTGAGCCGCTCATAACCGTAGCCGTTCCCGTAGTTATAGTTTCCGGTGTTCGCAATGTCCTTGCTGGTGCCGACGTCAAACGGGGTGCCTGAACTGAACGACAGAACACCGTTCAAGTTCCAGTTTCCGATCAACGCATTCACAACCCCATTTCCCGTCGACAGCTTCTGACCCTTGCCGAAAGGAAGGGTGTAGACCCACGCAGCCGAGAAGATCTGGGGAAGATCGGTAGCGGCAGGCCCTTTGTCGGCTTGGAGATTGTAAGGATTTTGTATCGAGCAGCCTTCTACACCGTACCAACCCGAACAACCGAGATCCAAACTCTTGGACCAGGTGTAAGAGATCAGGTACGTCAAGCCGCGCTGTTCACTCCCGTGCATCGAGACTTGCAGAGCATTGTAGGAGCCCTTACCAACACTGCGATCGTAGGCGGTGGCTCCGATGTAGTCGAATGGGGCACCGCAGTTAATTGCTGTCGGGCCGCAGTTGGTAGGTGTGGGCCCAGGTTGCATGCGAACGTTATAGGCGCCCCCGATGTCCAGTTTGCGACCGACCGAGCCCACGTAGTTCGCCGTCAGGACCGCGTTGGAAGTGACCTGTTGCTGGATGCCAAAGTTCCATTGATCGGAATAGGGGCGCTTCAAGTAGGGATCGGCAAACCAAGTCGACTGGGTGAATGGAGTTGGCGGAGGAAGCGGCTGCACGGTACCTAATCCCAACGGATCGGAAGCCGTGGCCGTCGGTTTCCCGGCGGTTACCGGATTCAGGTTGCTGGCTCCGAGCTGATCGAGGCTGGGCCATGTGCCTTCATAGTTCTGGCCAGTCTGGGTGATGGCCGCCCAGTTGTCGTAGAAACGACCGTAGCCCCCTCGAAGGACGGTGTTCGGAAATATCTGGTAAGCCACGCCGATGCGGGGTTGCCAGTTGGTGAAGTCGTTGTGATAAATCCGTCCTCCACCAAGCGGCGTGACCAACACGTTGGCAGGAAGAGTCCCTCCCGGAATGCAGGGTGCAGCATTGGTCTGGGCGCACGATGGTGCATTGCGCGCCAGGATGTAAGTACCGTGTGTGAAATCCATGTCACCTACGAAATTGTTGGCGTGAGCCGCGTCTCCGTAGATGGGCATGAGGGTGAAGTCGTATCGCAGACCGAGATTGACGCTCAACTTGTTCGTGACCTTCCATTGGTCCATGAAGTAAAAGCCGTCTACCCAGCCGCCATGCTCGGTCTCGAGCACGTTTCGCCGGGCGGCCTCATTCGGCGATCCGATCAGAAATGACGCCAAGGCGTTTCCGCCAGTCAAGTCCGCCGGGTTCGCCGTGTTCGCGGCGGTGAATTGCACGTTGGAATTCAGGTACAAGGCGTTGGAATTGTTACTGGCGAAATCGGCTCCTGCGCGGAACGTGTGATGTCCAAAGTTCTTGGTGTACTCACCACCCCATTCCCAGATGTCGGAGACTTTGGTGTCGTCGACCTGAGCAGCCCCATGTGCGCTGGGGTTCGGATTGCCGATGTACCCTTGAATCACGACCTCGGGAATCATTGAAACGCCACCGCGGAAGTTGCCGGCAAAATTAGGCGAGAACAGCTGAGTTCCCAGGCTAATCGGGACCCCCTTGAACGTGGAGCCTTGGTTGATATTGACGTTCGTTCTTCCGAAGTGGGCTTCCAACAGGGAATTACTTGCGAACGAGTGGACGTAGCTGAACCCGAGGTTGTAGCCGTTCGTGGTCTGGGTGTGAATCAGGCCTTCGAAGCCGCCCGAGCCGGTGACCGGCTGCCGAAATGAAGTGTAGCGTGCCCAAACGCTGTCGCGATCGCTGAAACGGTGATCAAGCCTGGCATTTCCTTCATCCTGCCGGGTGATGACCGCGCTTGAATCCAGGCCGTTGAAGTTAGCGTTGCCAGTCAGATTGGGCGCGGGAAATATCTCTTGTGCGTAGGTCAGCATGGCGGGATCGATCATGCTGCCGGGAATTTTGTTGCACGGCGTGCCAGCAGCCTGCATGTTGTTCGGAGCAGGCAAGGGGTTGCCAGAGCCGTCGCACATGAATGCCTGGCCACTGTAAGGGTTGTAAATTTGTCCGGCGATCCCGGTGAGGTCCCCTCCCAGTTGAGCGGGGGTCGGGGTGTTGTAGAAGTTGCTCGCCGCAGTGTGATTGCGGAAGCCCTCGTAACTCAAGTAGAAGAATGTTTTCCTTTGTCCGTGGTCCCCTGGAATCCAGAGCGGCCCGCCAAAAGCAGCTCCAAACTGGTTCTGCTGAAACGGGGTCACCTTGGTGAGGAACGGATTCCGAGCGTCGAAGGCAGTGTTCCGCAGGAACTCCCACGCCGCTCCGTGGTACCGGGTCGTGCCGGACTTTGTAACGACATTGACCACACCACCCAGCACCCCGCCGAACGATGCGTCATCATTGTGCGATTGCACCTTGAACTCGGCGATATCATCTACGATCGGTGGCACGGCATACGTGCTTCCGAACGAGCCCTGGTTGTTCACACCGTCGAGCAAGAACAGGTTGCTGCGGTTCGATTGGCCGTTCACGGCGGGGTAGGAGAACGTGCCAATCGGATTCGACCAAACCCCGCCGCTGGTGGCCGAGTTCTGCGCCACGTTGACCGTGCTGACGCCAGGCGTGAGATTGAGCAGTTGGGTAAAGTTTCGGCCATTCAACGGCAGGTCATTCACTTGCTTCCTGACGATGGCTTCACCCAGTTCTGCGGTGGACGTCTCGAGGGTTGCAGCGCTCGCCTGCACCTCAACCGTCTCCGTCGCCGATCCCGCTCTCATCGTCAAATCGAGGGTTGCCGTCTGATTGACATTCAGGCTTAAGTTGGTTTTCACTTCTGTCCGAAAACCGTTCTTGCTCACTTTGATCGAATAGTTCCCAGGCTGGACCTGCGGAAACAGGTACAAGCCTACGCCGTTCGTGGTCGTGGTCCGATCCAGATTCGTATCTTCCCCGTGAAGCACAACCGCGACACCCGGAATCACGGCACCCGTAGAATCGCGCACCGTCCCGTTAATCGTCGCCGTCGCTTGCGCTTGAGCGGTCGGGAATGAGGCAAGGCACGCAAACACAACACCGAGTGCGAATCTGAGGAACCAAAGTTTCGCAGTAGTCCGGCATTTCCCACGTGTCATCGTTCATCCTCCTGGCGACCCGGCAAAGGCGATTCACTTGCCCGTGCGTGTCGTTTGCTTCATCTCGAATTTTTTGAAATCGCTTAAAGAACAAACAATCCGCCGGGCACCCACATGCCCTTTCGCGTAACACGCGATCCGGAGTTTCGACAGCGGAATGAACTCTTACTACTGTTTTTGCATTAGTGTCAATTAAAAAATTTCATTAGATTGAATTGAATTTCAATAGATGGTATAAGCGGAACATCCGTTCGGCACCTTTTGGTTTCAGTTCCACTAGGTGAAATGAGGTTCCAGTTTTTGTATACTTAAATCCTGATTTTTTGAGGCCTGTTTTTCGGCTGCTATGTTGAGCGTAAGACCGCATTTGGAAAGAGCTTTGACATGCCAAAGGTAAGAAATTCAGGGTCGGCCCCGGTCGGGGTTATCTCGAAGGTCCTACGGATTCTTGAAGCCATTCAGGCGACGCCTTCGGGATTAGGCCTGAAGGCGATCTCTGATCTGACGGGTGTCCACAAAAGCACGGCACACCGCCTTCTGAAACACCTCGAGCGCGAAAGTTATCTGATCAGCACCGAGGATGGAGCGTACTTGATTGGGCCGCGTTTCTGGCACATGACCGCCAACGTGAACCACCGCGCGACACTTCAAGCTGTCGGCCGACCCATTCTTTGGGACTTGTGGAAGTCGACGCAGGAGACGGTGAACCTGGCAGTGCTGGACCAAGCTACGATGCTTTATGCCGATGTCATTGAGAGTCCGCACGAGTTCCGGCTCGCCTCGAGAGTCGGCGCCCGGCGACCGCTGCACGCAACTGCACTCGGCAAAGCTTTAACTGCCTTCTTACCTGAAGAACAGAAGCAGAACATTCTGAACACCATCACCTTCCATGCATCGACACCGAAGACCATCATGAATTTGGTGCAGTTTCGGCAGGAGTTGGCAAAGATTCGACGCCAAGGCTATGCCGTGGACGACGAGGAAGCGGTCATGGGTGCACGCTGCGTGAGTGCTGCGATCCTCGATGCAGAAGGTTTTCCCATCGCGGCCATCAGCGTTTCCGGACCTGTGACCAGAGTTACCCCGGCTCAGGTCCCAGCACTCGCCGGAGCCGTCACTGCAGCGGCTCGCTCTATCTCGGTGGAAATGGGATTTTCACCGCGCGATAACGGATCTTCCGGGGCTCGGCTGCCGAATAACGTGAGTTCGACGGGCGGCTAGTCGGAACGGGCTGGTAGCACTGGCACGCATTTTTTTGCAAGATCTTGCATGGCGGCATCTTGCGAAAACTTCTCCAGCCCTTTGACCACGACCTCACACGCTTCCTGCGTCCGGTTTGCGGAAAATTGAAGTCTCGCCATCAGGCGATAGAGTTCTGCATGATAGGGCACCAGCTGCGCTCCCTGCTGCAATACCCGCAATGCATCTGATTCCCGGTTGGCGGCAATGAGAAGCGTAGCTAGTTGCTCAAAGTCCGCAGGATTCGTCGCGCCATGCAGGATTGCGCTCTTCAGGTAGCGTATCGCCAAGGCCGACCGATCCGCACTTTTGTTCTGCAAAGCCCAGTCCGCCAGGGCTTCCATCACAAGAACACTGTGCGGATGAGAATTCTCCAATTCTTTGGCAATCGCCCAATAGCGCGATCGGTATTCCGGATGGCTCAGCATCACTTGGCTATATGCTTCCAATAGTGTCAGCGGAGAAGGCGCGTCCGGTCTAGTTTTACTCGCGTTCAGGTGAATCAGATCCGGGAGTTGTGGAGTAGCCATGTGAAATGCGGCATCAGGAAATGGTTCCTCAGCCTCCGCGATGATGCGATGGTTGGTGAGGACTGAGTGCGAGATGACCGTGACGTTGCGCTTCGGCATGTGGCAGCCGGCACAGTCGTCGGGCGGATTCTTTCGTTGGCGCAATGTGAGTGGAACCGCACAACTTTTCTCGATATGACACGCCATGCACTTCTGGCGAAAGTAAGCCGCCGCCTGTTCTGCAGAGGGTTGCATGTGCGGATCATGACAGCTGATGCAGGCCAGCTTGCCGCCGCCGTTTCGATAACACTTGCTCAACCGCATCGACAGGTAGTGCTCTAACAAGTCATCCTTGGGAGCGGATTCTCGGCTGAAGGGGACCAGAAAGATGCTCAGCGTGGTATCCAACTCTGTTCCCGGAAGAAAATCCCGGTAGGTTTTACCCGCTTGCAGGACTCGCGCGTCTCCAGTCTGATGGCATGACATGCAGATGTTGTCGGCGAGCCAAAGCGAGAGTTTGGCAGGATTTGTAATCGAGCCTGGCGTTAGTCCGACCTGGGCCGCGGCGATGTGGGCCTCACCAGGCCCGTGACAGTTCTCACAACCAATGGCGAGTTCCGAGAAGGCCGGTTCCAGAAAGCGGCCATTGCCGTTCAGAACGGGGCGAGGCTGACCGCTGTGGCAGACAATACACCCGGGAAGAATCGGTCGATTGAAACCGTAGTCGCCGAATTCATAACCCGGAGAAAGCGCCCATCGATTTGGTTTCGCATAATACGAAAGCGGTGCCTCGAAAAGATACTCGCCTTGCTTGACAATCGCTCCGCTGCCATTGGCGCCCGAACCGATGATCCATTCCAGTTTGTGGGTTTCGTTAAAAATATCTTTGCCACTGCCAGTTGTCGCGAATTCGCTCTGGAAAAGCGCGCCATCGCGAGCATAGAGCTCGAAGTGCCGATTGAGTTTTGCATCGAAAATGCTGGCAGACGTTGGTATGCGGTCGAGCAGCGCGGGCGTAATCTCTGACATCGAATGCCCCATGTCGGTACGGGAAAAAGATTCGTAGATGCTCGGATGACACTTCGCGCAAGCTCGCGAGCCGACATAACCCGCGCTCGAGACCGACTCTGCAGCGGGCGCTGCCGTGTTCCGGTGTGAATTACTCTCGAGCCCAAAGGCGGCCATGGCCATCACCAGCCCTGCAATCGATACGGCTCTGCTTGCGACCATGCCGAGCCTGGTTCTGTAACCAATCGGTGCGATCATCCTCGCGGCGCCGCCTTCCAGCCCGACAACTCCTGCTTGACCCACTCCGCGTTCTTTTCAGAGTGACATAGCAAACATGCATTTGGGCTGTCTTGTTGCCCAAATCGTTCGGTCATTTCTGCGTTGGGAATGTCATCGACCTGGTGAGTTCGCGCGCGAAACAGAACCGCGTCCATGATGCGCGGCATGTGGCATGCAACACAGCGGCTACCCTCCGACTCCGCACGGTGATGTGTGTGTGCGGGAATCGAGGCAGCATTCTGGAGTTGGGAGTGGCAGTTCGTGCACATCAGGTCCGGTTGATCACGAAACTTGAGAGAGGTCAGGTTAGAGGCTGCATCGTGGCTGTGCGGATCATGACAGGTCCCGCAAGTCACTTTCCCTTTCCTGAAGCATTGCGACCTCTCAAGTGCCTCCACGATGAAGGTGGTCTGTCGAAAGCGGCCATCCTTGTAAAATCCAATTCGAGAAAATTCACCGAACGGAATGCTTAAGTTGGTCGGAAAGAACTTTCCCTGGCGCGAGTAATTCAATTCGCCCTCAGCGCCCGGCGTGCGGATCGCCGACTGCATGTGGCATTGCGCACAAACCCCGACGTAGTCACGGCTATCAAGATCGCGAAAATTCATTGGCGGGTCGAGGGCTTGCCTCGGATAAGGCTCATTCACGGTCATTTCCACGACGTGTTGACCCGAAGGCCCATGGCACATCTCGCAGTCGATGCCCGGCTCTTTGAATTCGACGTTCTTCACTTCGAATCCTCTACCCTTGGCATTTCTCAGTTGACTAGTGTGGCACACTGCACAAACTGCCTGATAGCTGGTGGCAGCGTCGAGTTTCTCCCAAGAGCGCAGATTGTCACGTTCACTCCCGCCGCCATCAATCACCTTCCAGTAATTCACCCACCTCTTTTGCAGTGCGCTGAACTGAATCGGAAAAACATGAATTTCACCGTTGGGTAATCTTGTGGCGTAAGCCTGCTGGAATTTCGATCCGATCGTGTAATCCACGGGATAGGTGTGCATGGCGCCATCGGACTGCTGAATATCAAAGAAGTGACGGCCACGGCGGATCACCATGCGCGCGAACAAAGTGTGCTTTTCAAGAGGTGCAAATTCAACCTTTCCGTCTCTGTACCCCGCGTCGTCTTCCAGGTAGAACTGGTTGTTGTTTTGAAAATCACCTATGACATTTTGCGGGGCATACGGCCGAAGCATTTTTGACATGCCGGTCTTGGTCCACAGGTCGGACACGCTGGAATGACACCCGCGGCAGGAGTCCGACCCTGCATAGTCGGGAAGGGACGGCGCCGATCCTCCCTCTGCCACAGTGCCCCCCTTAGCAGACGACGCAATCCGGTTACGCGGGACGTTCAGTACAAAGCTATCGAAAGTCTCACTCGTATCGAGGCGGAGCATGGTGTAAATCGTCTTCAAGTTGTCATAGGCTTGCGGTGCCAGGCTGGCGTGCGCTTGGTAAACGCGAGCAAAAGAGCTGGCAGCCGGCTGCAGTGCTCCAGAAGCCAGCTGAGCGAGACCGAACAAGTACGTTATTTCAAGATCGGACGGATTCAAGCTCTGTGCGTCCGCTAGCGCAGTTATGCAGTCCTTCAGGAGCGTCGTTCTTTTCTCGCCTTTCGGAAACGATATTGCTTGTTCCAGAAGGGCTCGCCCTTGGGCAAACTCGGCGGTGGCTTTCAACTTGAGTTTGAGTTCAGGCCAACTCTTTGGCGCAACCGTTCCCGGAGCAGCAAATCGATCGAGGTACTCGATCGCATCTCGGGCATCGGAGATGGCTGCAACGTTCAGATGCCTCTGCGCTTCCACATCGGCCACCGGTACCAGGAGCAAGGGATTTTCCGGCAAGAGCTTCAGCGACTGCCGCGCATATTTCAATCCTGCGTCGTAATCCTCCAACTCGAAGCTGGCGCGCGCAGCAACCTCAAAAGCCAGAAAGAGAAATGCGGATTGCGGAAACTGTTCCCGGAATGACTGGGCTCGTTGCAACATCTGCTGCGGAGAACCCTGGCGAAACAACTTCAAAAATGCCGAGCGCTCAGCGGAATCCGCAATCTGATCCGCGATGGTCGAGGTGCTGCGAGTCCACGTCGTGATATTTGCGTCGATGTCCTGACCCGCGAGAGGCACAAGGAGCCCGAAAAGCACCGCGATGATCAGCAGACGCCTCAGCATTCAGCGCACTTTAGCCCAAGTCAGGCTGATCAGGCAACGGAGAGATTGCATTCCAGCGCGGATGCCGGGATGACTGTCCTATCGCAGGCTATGCAGTTGGGGCTATTGCGAGCCCTTGGTCTTTCGATTGCTTTGCCTTCCGCGGCGATTTCTCTTGACCGATCCCGTCACGATAGTTCATTTTCTCCGCTCGCTGTTCTGCGCACATTTTTGCTGGTTCGTTGTTCCGAGTCATGGAGACCCTATGGGTGGCAGCGTCGTGTGGGGCCTTGTATTCGTTCTCTTCGCAGGCATGCTTAACGGAAGCTTCGCCGCGCCAATGAAGCACATGTCAGGCTGGCAATGGGAAAATAGTTGGCTGCTGTTCGCCTTGTCGGGACTGATCATTTTCCCGTGGATTATTAATTTCGCCAGCGTACCGCACGTGGTCGATGTCTATTCACTCGCTTCCCCTGTCACGCTCATCAAGGTTGTCCTGTTCGGCGTCCTCTGGGGCGCCGGCGCAACCCTGTTCGGCCTCGGTATTTCGCGCGTAGGCATGGCGCTTGGTTTTGCGCTCATTCTGGGTATCACGGCTTCGTGCGGTTCCTTAATCCCCATGGCGATCCTTCACCCTGAAGAGCTTGTGCTCAAACGTGGCATCGCGCTGCTCATAGGAACTGTGATCATGCTTCTAGGGCTCGGGTTTCTTGCGCTTGCCGGCAGGACTCGCGAGCACGATCTCGGCGCCGGCGGTAGTCCTCGTTCCAGCTTCATGGTCGGGCTTGTCATTTGCATCTTCTCGGGTATTTTCTCGTCGATGATCAATTTTAGTTTCGTCTTCGGCGACGAAGTGCGAGTTCATGCTCTTCACGCGGGAGCGAGCAGTGCGATGGCAGCCAATCCAATCTGGGCTCTCACCGTATCCGGTGGCTTTATTTCGAATTGTGTGTACTGTGTCTATCTGCTCAACAAGAACAGAACTTGGAAGGTATTTGGCAAGGGCAACCGAACCGCCAACTGGCTGCTTGGCTTTTCGATGGGATTGTTGTGGTTCGGCGGGTTGGTTTTCTACGGGATGGGTGCTGCGTCCATGGGTTCGCTGGGCAACATCCTTGGATGGCCCATCTTCATGACCCTCGACATCATGGTCGGGCTTTTCTGGGGTGCGGTCGGAGGAGAGTGGAAAGGCGCCAGCCGTCGGGCCTTGACTTACAACTGGGTAGGCGTTGGAGTTTTGTTGCTGGCGATCGTGGTGATATCGGTTGGTAATGCAGCCTAGTCGGACTTTGCGATGGGAGCACGCTTTGAAGTTGCGCTCTGCGCGCCGATATGTACGGAACTCACGCCCTGCGTCTTGCTCTTGTCCACGCCGCTGCCTTCGCGAACGACGTAGTACTGGTTCGCGGGAAGATCGGTGAGCGTCTCCACCAAGCCACTGGGCCAACGAATCACAACTTTCTCCGCTTTTGGGGACTTGCCCAGCCCGAAATGTATTCGCAGATCGCTCTGCGAGATGAAGCCGCCGCCACTCCGCACTTCTTGTTCCTGCTTGTCGCCGCCCCGTTCCAGCGTCACCAGTGCACCCAAAGCTGCACGATTCGATTTCACGCCGACCAACTGTAGGCTGATCCAGTTCCCAACCGGCGCTGTGTTGTAGTACAGCGAAGGCGCCTCATTCATGTTGTTCACCACCGCATCGAGATGACCATCGTTAAACAGATCGCCAAGCGCCATGCCTCGCCCCGAGTGCGACTCGCTCAGAACCGCACCGGCCGCCGCCGTAATGTTCGCAAACGTTCCGTCGTGAAGGTTGTAGTACGCAACTTTGGGCTCGCGGTAGCTCGTGCCTAAGGCTTTCCCATCAACCTCTGGATACACGTGGCCATTGGCGATCAAGACTCCAGGCCACCCGCTATTATCGAAGTCATAGAACTGCACCCCCCAGCCAAGCCAGGTCTTGATCCTCGCTAAGCCTGCGACGTAGGTGACATCTTCAAAATTGTTGTCGCCGTGATTCCGATAAAGTGTCGGCGTGTCGTCACTGAAGTTGGTTTTGACGATGTCCTGATAGCCGCTGTGAGTGAAATCGCCGGCCGCCAGGCCCATCCCTGCTTGTTCAGAACCATCATCGTTGTAGGCTACGCCTGCCTTTTTCCCGATGTCGCTGAATGTCCCGTCATGGTTATTGTGATAGAGAATGTTTGGAGTCGAGTCGCAGGCAACATAGATATCCGGCCAACCGTCGTGATCGAAGTCGGCCGTGAGTGAGGTGAATCCGTAGCATTCCGCAGAGTTGCGAATGCCTGATTTTTGCGATACGCCAGTGAAGCTTCCATCGCCGTTATTGTGATAAAGCGCATTCGCTCCCGGTTTGAGCCCGCGTGGACCACACATCACATTAATGCCCTTCCACTGACACCATGGCCCTTGCCCCGGACGCGGCACCGAGTCGTAGCTGAAGTCCACGTAACGCGCAACAAAGATGTCGGCTTTGCCGTCGCCATCGTAATCGACAAAACTGCAGCCCGTACTCCACTCCTCGCGAGGCGTCTTGAGTCCGGCCTTCTCGGTCACGTCAGTGAAGGTGCCGTCGCCGTTGTTTCGGTACAGCGCGCTTTGTCCCCAGTAAGTGACAAATAGATCCAGATTGCCATCGTTGTCGTAGTCGCCAACGCAGCCGCCTTGCCCCCATCCCGCGCGCCCCAATCCGGCTCGCGACGTGACATCCGTGAAGGTGCCGTCGTGATTGTTGTGGAACAGGTGTTCGGTCGGACCTTTGTCTTTGGGGAATCCCTCGACGGTCGAGCCATTGGGAAGAAAAATATCGGGCCAGCCGTCGTTATCGTAATCGAAGATGACTGCGCCATTACCAGTGGTCTCGATGATGAATTCCTTATGAGTGTCGCCGCCATAAACGTTGAGCGCAGTCAATCCCGCCTGGTGCGCAATGTCCTCGAAGTGGACCTCGCCCGGCTTGATTTTCGGCAGGTGAGACTCAGTCGCCTGCGTTTCCTGCGATGCCAGCCACGGATTCAGGAGACAAAACACCGCCGCAAGAACAATGTCTCGAGACCCTTTGATTCTGAGGAGAGGGACCACCCTGTCATCCTAATCCAACGCTGGACGAGCCCGCGATCATCACCCCTGACGTGTGCTGGCCGCAATGAATGCTGTCGCGGGCTGCCACGCAACAACTTCCTGGCGGGACTCCCCAAGCTTGTCGATCCCAAGTTCCACCACGTCGCCCACTTTCAAATATTCCGGCGATTTCATGCCCAGCCCGACTCCCGCCGGAGTGCCGGTGCTGATCACGTCACCCGGTAGCAGCGTCATAAACTGGCTCACGTAGCTGACCAGCGTGGGCACATCGAAAATCATTTCGCTGGTGGAACTTTGTTGGCGGTACGCGCCGTTCACCTTCAGCCACATTTTCAAATGACCTGTGTCCGGAATCTCATCGCGCGTCGCCAGGAATGGTCCCAGCGGTGCGAACGTATCCGCGCTCTTGCCTTTGACCCACTGCCCGCCACGCTCCAATTGAAACGCGCGCTCGGAATAATCATTATGCAGAACATAGCCGGCGATGCAGTCGAGCGCTTCGTGCTTCTCGATATAGTTGCACTGCTTGCCGATCACGACCGCCAGCTCGACCTCCCAATCGACCTTTCGCCCATTCTTGGGAATTATCAGGGCATCGTTCGGCCCCACGAGGGAGCTGGTGGCTTTGAAGAATACGACGGGCTCCTTGGGGATCTCCATCTTGCTCTCCTTCGCGTGGTCGCGAAAGTTCAAGCCAATGCAGATGATCTTGCTGGGCCGCGAGACGGGCGATCCCAGGCGCACCGCCGTCCCGACTTGCGGTAGAGTGGCTGCGTTTTTTTCCAGCCAGCCTCGCAATCGAGAAACCCCGTCGTCTGCGAAGAATGCTTCGTGGTAGTCCGGGACAAAGCCGGAAACGTCAAGACGTTGGCCATCTTTTGCGATGACCCCGGGAGTCTCGCGTCCAGATTCTCCAAATCGAATCAACTTCATGTTTCACCTGCTTGCAGATGTGCGCAGCATTCGAATTGTTGAGCGCGTCGACTCGCCCCGCCCTCAAGAGGGTTGGATCGTAATGCAGCAGATTCGCGGGCGCAAGTCTGAGGTGGACTTTCTTCAAGATACCCGCAGGAAAGTTTCACAGACTGAAACGTCGAGGTGTTACGCCTCCGCGCCGCAAAATAGGTTGGCCCGAATTGACGGTTGCTGCTAGAGTTTGCGGTTGCTCGGCCACCTGATCATCGCTGGAAAGCGCGAACCCATATGACTGGAGTCTTCCCGCATCTTGATTACAAGCCCAAATTGCCGCGGCGGATGGACCACCGAATCGGCATCATCGGAGCTGGTGGGATTGTGAACTATGCACATCTGCCCGCCTACAAAAAGGCAGGATTCACGGTCGTCGGTATCACAGACCAGAATTGCGAGAAGGCAGAGCAGACCGCAAAAGAACACGGGATCGGAAAAGTCTATGCGAGCGTCGACGAATTGCTGAGTCAGCCCGGAATTGAGATCGTCGACATAGCGGTTTATCCCGCCGAGCAGGTGGCCATCGTCGAAAAGGCCACGGCTGCAGGCAAACATTTGCTGTGCCAGAAGCCCTTTGCGGATGAGTATGTGAAAGCTGTTCGTAGCGTCGAACTGGCGGAACGCGCGAAGGTGAAGATCGCTGTCAACCAGCAGATGCGATGGGATGCAGGCATCCGATGTGCGCGTCTTCTGATCGATGACGGCTGGCTCGGCGCGCCCACCTATGGCTGCATCCAGGTTCACTGCCGGACCGATTGGAGCTTGTGGCCTTGGATTTATCAGGGCAAACACGTGGAGATCATGTTCCACAGCATTCACTACATCGATTCGCTGCGCTACCTGTTCGGTGATCCCGCATTCGTTTTCACCAGCGGGAGCCGCGCCCCGGGCGAAACCACGCAGGCGGAGACCAAAACGCTCACAAGCTGGGAATACAAATCCGGCCTGCAGGTCTTGATCGATGTTTGCCACACCACCTGGCAGGACGATGCTTATGCCATCTTCCGCTTCGAAGGCACCGAAGGCGTGATCAAAGGCACGATTGGCTTGATGTACAACTATCCAAGCGGCAGGCCGGATACTCTCGAGTTCATGTCGAAGCACAATGCCGGCTATTGGTTCTCCGCGCGTCTCGACAGCATGTGGATTCCCGATGCGTTTGTCGGCCCGATGGCGTCACTCATGCGTTCCATCGAGGACGGCTCTGAGCCCGAGACCAGCGGCCGCGATAACCTCCGCACATTGCAGGTGGTGTTTGCGGAGTACCGGTCGATGGCGGAGAAGCGTGCCGTGCAGCCGGAAGAGATCACCGGATAACGCAGGCTAAGCCCTCGGTCGAAT
>Ga0210406_10002682_pt1 | contig 20111 bp, 16 predicted proteins | sample IncBWC30MmetaG_FD_155454 | JGI IMG/M metagenome (GOLD analysis project Ga0210406, IMG submission 155454) | Forest soil microbial communities from Barre Woods Harvard Forest LTER site, Petersham, Massachusetts, United States - Inc-BW-C-30-M | ecosystem: Environmental > Terrestrial > Soil >... | reverse complement strand
TTAACAACTTCAGCAAGGGCAGAAAAACTGCCGGGATGGCGGGCATGGTTTCGATCTGCTGCACGCGCTCACGAATCTTGGCCTCGAAGGATGTAGTCATAGTTTGCTGCTGCTCAGCGATGGTTTCCAATATGCGATGGTTCCGGGAAAATGGACCAGGTGAAACTGGTCGTTCAATTTCATAAGCGACTCCGAAGTCCCGAGAAAAAAATAACCGCCAAAATTAAGATTGGTGAAAAAATTGTTGACCACCTTGGTTTTCGAGGCGGCGTCAAAATAGATCAGCACATTGCAGCAGAAAATTAGATCCACACCCTTCATGAAAAGCATCTTGGAGTCGTCCTGGAGGTTCAAACGGCTGAACGTGACCAGCTTTTTCACCTCGGGGCGCACCTCCAGTTTCTTCTCATCGACGGGCGAAAAGTATTTTTGCCGGTAGAGATTGCTGGTATTGCGCAACGCGTAATCGCCGTAGATGCCGGCCTTGGCGGTTTCGATGGAGCGGTCGTTCAGATCGGTGGCGAGAATCTCCACCGTCCAGCCCTTTAGCAGGCGTTCGCTTTCCTCAAGTATGTTCATGGCCAGCGTGTAGGGTTCTTCGCCGGTGGAGCAGCCCGCGCTCCAGATGCGCACCCTCCTGGTTATCTGTTTGGGTTTTTGCGCCACAATCTCCGGGAGGATTACTTTCCGCAGCGCGTCGAGCTGCGGCTGGCTGCGGAACAGGCAGGTCTCGCCGATGGTGATTTCATTGAGCAGTTCCCTGAGTTCCGCATCCCGGAAGGCTCCCGCGCTGAGACGGTCCCAATATTCGCGTAGGGTTCGCGCGGACAGGTGTTTCATTCGCCGTCCGCAGCCGTCGGCTAGAAGGTAGAGTTTTTCCTCGGCCTTGTAGATACCCGAAGTTTTATACACCAGGTCGCGGATTTGCCGATGTAGAGAGTCAATGGCTTCGGCCTTGTTTGGGGCCGGTTGCACGACAGCACGTTGGGGGGCGATGCTCATTTTGCGGACTTTCCAAGGCCTAACTCGTTAGATCAAAATCTTGGAGCGACTGGGCGTCTCTCGCGTGCAGCCGGGGCGGGGACGCTCGGCGCTCCACCGGCGAGCGCCCAATGGACCGCAGCCGGCAACACTGAGGCACAAAGTACCCATCCGAACAACTGCAGGCACGCAGAGCTTACGAGCCTGCATGGGCTGCCTTGCTCCGGGCTTGAGTCGCGGCCGCGCCGTCACCGCGGCCGTTTTCAGTGGCGTCGATCTTGAACTGCTCGACCAGGCGGCGAAGTTGCGTGGACGTCTCCACCAATTGCTGCGAAGCCTTCTGGGTATCCGTGGCTCCGCGCGTCGTACTCTGCGCCGCCTCCGCCACGCCTGTAATGTTGCTGGTGATCTCGTTGCTGCCGTGCGCCGCTTCGCTCACGTTACGGGACATCTCGTTGGTGGTCGCGTTCTGCTCCTCGACCGCCGTGGCAATGGTGCAGGAGATATCGTTGATCTGGTTGATGACACCGGAGATCGATGCAATGGCGTCCACGGCCGCTTTGGTGTCGGCCTGGATCGCTTCGATTTTGCGGCTGATGTCCTCGGTAGCTTTCGCGGTTTCCTTGGCCAGTTCTTTGACTTCGTTCGCCACCACGGCAAACCCTTTGCCCGCCTCGCCGGCTCGTGCCGCTTCGATGGTGGCATTGAGCGCCAGGAGGTTAGTCTGCTGGGCGATCGAAGTGATGACCTTAACGACTTGTCCAATTTCGGTGGAGGACTCGCCCAGTTTGGACACGATGAGGGTCGTGGTCTCGGCGACCTTGACGGCGGAGGTTGCGACCTTCGCGGCTTCGGACGCGTTCTTGGCGATATCTTTGATGCTGACGCCCATCTCTTCGGCCCCGGAGGCCACGGTCTGAAGGTTCTGGCTGACATGGTGCGCCGCCTTCGAAACCACGTCGGCCTGGGCCGAGGTTTCCTCGGAGTTGGCGGTGATCTGCTGGCTGGTGGTATTCAGCTCCTCGCTCGCGCTGGCTACCTGAACAGCATTTTCCGTGATGGCCAGGATCATGCGTTTCAGACTGGCGCTCATCTTATTGATTGCCATAGTCAGGTCGCCCAGTTCGTCCTGGCTGTGGACATTCAGGTCGTCACGGGTCAAGTCGCCCGCGGCGATGGCTTCCGCCTGGACCAGAACTGATTGGATTGCGCCAGCGGTGCCACGGCTCATGAAGACTGCTACGAAGATTCCGATGCCCAAGGCGGCGAAAGTGGTCACCGCCATTGTCAGCTTGAGCGTGCGGTTGTCCGCATGCATCTCTTGCTTGGTCTTGGTCAACAGCATGTCGAATGAATCCGACATGCTTCCCAGCGATTTCTTGACGGCCTCAGTGGCCGGTGTAGCCTGGTCGGCGAATTCGTTACCCGCTTTGATAACAGCATCGCGCTCGCGGCTTGCAGCATGATTCATTGCAGACTCCTGAGCCGCGCGAAGCGTGCGAAGTTGCTGCTTAATGTCGGCCAGCCGGTCACGGTTCACTTGAAGGGTCCATTTGGGAGCCAATTCGTCCATCCTGACAATGTCCTTTTCGATAGCGCCCCAATTTTCGTCGAATACCTTCTTCGCTGCCTCCCTTCTGGCCGGTACTGTTCCCGCCAGAATCACTTGGCGGCCTTTGCTCTGCGTCTGATTCAGGTCCCGCTGCAACTCCCTGGTGGCCTCGCCCTGTGGGACACCCACGTCGAACGTGAAGTCCTGGCTTTGCTTGATACCTTCGGACTGCAGGTAGGTCATCGTGGTGCTGGAGACCATAAAGGTGAGAATCACTCCAAAGGCCAGTCCCAGTTTCTTGCCCAGTGTCAGTCTCATTTCCGTTTCCTCTGATAATTTGTGAAATCGAACCCGTGCGTACGATTGCCTGATTCACGGAACAGCTTCGCGCAATCAATTAGAGTGGCATGACGACCGGCTTGGCCGAGCGAGCTATCGACCAGGCGCAGCGGTTTCCGGCACCTCCGACATCTGGCACGCTTTTTCGATGTCCAGCACGTGCAAGAGCCGGTCATTCAGTTTGTGGACACCGAGGATCATGGCCCGGACGGAGCCGCGCAAGGTTTCGGGCGGCGGCTCGAAGCTGGTTTCCTCGACCTCGACCACGTCACCAATTTCATCCACCAGCAGGCTTACCGCGCCGTCCTCGGAGCGCACCACCACGTTCCTGGCCGACATGTTCGCCGGCCGGGGCTCCAGCTCAAGCCGCTGCCGCAGATCAACCGCCGTGACGATTTGGCCGCGCAGGTTGATCAGGCCACTGACCACGGCGGGCGCCAGAGGAACCTTCGTCATATCCAGCGAGCGGATGACTTCCTGGACGCCTTTCAATTCCACGCCGAACAGCAGCTTGTCCAGATAGAACGTGCAGAACTGTGAAGTGGGGGCCATGGTTTAGTTCGCAGCCTCCGCTGATTTCATCGCCCGGCCGGGGCGAGCCGCGTTCAGGTCAGCTCTGCGCAGAATAGCCGGGATATCGAGCAATTCGGTGACCCGGTCACCGATCACGACTGAATAGAGCACGGACGCGCGCGTTGCCGCCGACTTCACGTTCGCCCGGTCTTCGACAATGTCCAGAATTCGTTCCACGACCAGCCCGAAAGAGCGGCCATCGTGATTGAGCACGAGCACCTGAATCGGTCGGGAATCGGACGGGGGCGGAAGCTGTATGGTTCGCAACTTATTGCGCCGGTCTTTCTCATGCTCTTGCAGCACAACATTGAGGCGAATCAAGGGCAGGATCTGGCCGCGATACTGAGTTACCCACTGGCTGCCCGACATTTCCACTTGCGCCACGGGAAACTCCTCGAGGCGCGCGAGTGTGCTGAGCGGTATGGCCATGCGGCAGTCGCCGGGGCCCGCGAAGAGCAGGAAGGTTTGTTTTTCTCCAGCGGCCGCCGATTCCGTAGCCTTTTCCGTCAGAGCGCGGTTTCTGGTTTCGGTAACCACGCCGGCCCGCTGCGCCAGCCCGAGTACGTCCAAAATGAGCGCGACTTTGCCGTCACCCATGATGCTCGAGCCGGCAAAGGTCTTAACCGTCTTGAGCTGTTTGCGCAACGGCTTCACCACAATTTCCTCGGTGTCATTGATCTCGTCCACCACCAACCCGAATTGCCGCTCATCGGCTCGTAGCACAACGATGTTGACGGCACCGTCTCTCTCGCTTGCGGGGCGCGCATCCGCGGCGAGTTTCAGTTCCTGATTGAGATAGACCAGAGGCAGGAGACGTCCGCGCAGGCGGTATACGGGCGCTCCATGAACCAACTCAATGCCCTTCGCCACCTCGTCGGCCTCGAGCCGCACCAGTTCGAGCAGGCTTACCTGCGGAATGGCGTAGCGATCGCCGCCGCAGGTCACGACCAGCGCGGGGATGATCGCCAAGGTCAAGGGAATCTTTACTCGAACCGTCGTGCCGCGGCCGAGGGTGGACTGAACGTCCACGGTGCCGCCAATCTTTTCGACATTTGTCTTCACCACATCCATGCCGACACCGCGACCGGAGACGTTGGTCACTTTTTCGGCGGTGGAGAAGCCGGGAAGGAAGATCAAGTTGAAGATCTCCCGCTCGGTCAGGCGTGCCGCCTGTTCGCCGGTAATCAATCCGCGTTCGACGGCCTTCCTGCGAATGCGGTCCGCGTTCAAGCCGGCGCCATCGTCGCTGATCTCGATATTGACCTGCCCACCTTCGTGAAAGGCGCGGAGAATCAGGCGTCCGGTTCGATCCTTGCCGGCCTTCACGCGGTCTTCTGGAAGTTCGATGCCATGATCCACGGAATTACGCACCAGATGGGTGAGCGGATCCTTGATTGCCTCGATGATGGTCTTGTCGAGTTCCGTCTCTTTGCCCTCCATCTCGATGGCGACATCCTTGCCGCAGCCGAGCGCGACATCGCGCACTGTACGGGGGAACTGGCCCCAGATGTTTCCGATGGGCTGCATGCGGGTCTTCATGACCCCCTCTTGCAGCTCGGTGGTGATCAGGTTCAGACGCTGGGAGGCGGCCAGGAAGGCAGTGTCTTTCGTGCGGCTGGTGAATTGCAGGACCTGGTTGCGCGCCAACACCAGTTCGCCCACCAGATTCATCACCTTGTCGAGCAATGCAACATCCACACGGATCGTGCTGTCGGAGGCGGTGGCGGCCGCGCGCGAGGACTGCTGGAAGCGCAGCGCATCCACAACATCGGCAGGCCGTGCAGCGCCCTGTTCCACCAGAATCTCGCCCATGCGGCGCGGGTCGCCTTCTTTCTGCTTCTCGACCGCGAGCAGGATCTCGGCCTGCGTGACGCCGGCCCTTTGCATGAGAATGTCGCCAATCGAAGACGGCAACTCGGCCGCTTCGGAAGTGAGCTCCGGCATGGGAGCAACTCCGCTCTTCGCCGGCGCTTCGGGCGACTGCTGCAAGCGGGTCAGCGTGGCAATCAGCTTCGTATCGTTGCGCTCTCCTTCGCCGCCGCTCACGTCGATACTGCCGAGCATCTGGCGGACCGCATCCACCATGCCCAGCAGCGCCGTGGTGAGTTCCGGATTGAGCGTAAGCTGCCCGTCCCGCAGCCGAGTCAGCAAGTTCTCCCCAACGTGCGCAACCTTTTCCAGTTTGGGGAAACCCAGAAAGCCGCAGGTGCCTTTGATGGTGTGAATGGTACGAAACACGCCAGCGAGCGCGTCCCGATCGTGCGGGTTTTTCTCCAGGCCGACCAAGTCCCGGTCAAGCCGGTCGAGGTTCTCGTAACTCTCAACCAGAAAATCCTTGACGATATCGCTATCGGAATCGCTCATCGCCGCCGTTCCTTCCGAAGTTGGGAGCGATTGCCGGCGGGGGAAGGGCTGCTCGTCGCTACCTGCCTTTCCGCCCCGCTTGACGTCTGCCTTGCTGGTATGGAGTAGGTTTTCATTTGGTAGTGAATAGTCAGTTCAATCTCTTCAACTGTTCATCGTCCATTCGCGCAATTTTCATTAGGAGGCCATCTCCCTTTGGGGCGGAAAGCAAACCAGAGGCCGTGGCCAAGCACTGACACTCCCTACTTTCGTAACTCCGGATACGTTCCGCAGCAGACTAGAATCCGAAGAGGTTGCCGGAGAATAGTCGCAAGTCATGGATCAGCAAGCATTCCAACAGGTGAGCCAGAACAGCCCCGAGGCGATTCCGACCCGGATGCGTCGGATCGAAGGCCGGGAATGGTGGCTGTGGGGATTCGCGGTTGCGGTCACTCTGGCATTGACCCTGGGGATCGTTTCGTTCACTTTTCCCTGGTTTAATACCGACGCGGACGTTTCCTACTGGTTTGATCTCAGGGAATGGGTACGCGGGCTGGCGGCTCTGGTATTACTTTTCGACTTTTACGCGATTTATCAGCACATGCAACTGCACCGCATTCGACGCCAGTTGGCGGAGCGAGATCAGCTATTTCAACTCATCAGTGAAAATGCCGCCGATATGATCGCGCTGGTCGACGGCGATGGGCGCCGCTTGTACAACAGCCCCGCCTATCTGAAGGTTCTCGGGTATTCTCCCGAGGATTTGAACACCACTTCCTCAGTTGAGCAAATTCATCCCGGCGATCGCCCGCGAGTGTTGAAAGCGGCAGAAAAAGCCCGCCTGAGCGGCCAGGGAGAACGGATGGAATACCGGGTACGCCATAAAGACGGTTCCTGGCGGACTCTGGAATCGACTGCGAGCCCGATCCGAAACGAAAAAGGGCAGACCGACAAATTGGTCATCGTAAACCGCGATATCACCGAGCGCAAGCGTGCCGAAGAGATGCTGGCCCACAATGCATTCCACGACGGACTTACCAACCTGCCCAACCGCGCACTGTTTCTGGACCGGTTGCAACAAGCGCTGACCCTCTCTAAAAGACACGCAAATTACAAATTCGCGGTATTACTCATTGATGTCGACGAATTCAAAATCATCAATGACAGCCTGGGACACGCGGCGGGTGACGATCTGCTGATTCAAATCGGACAAAGGTTGAAGGAGTCGGTGCGGCGAGCCGACACGGTCTCGCGTCCACGCACGAGCGATGTACCTGAGCGGCCCGCCAACGACGATACGTTGGCTAGACTTGGCGGTGATGAATTCTGCATTCTTTTGGATGACATCCGAGACCCTATTGAAGCCGTACGCGTTGCGGAACGAGTGCAGGCGGAACTGGCGATCCCCTTCTTAGTGACCCAACAGGAGATAGTAATTTCAGCGAGCATCGGAATCGCCGCCAGCAGCAGTCCTCACACCCATGCGGAAGATCTGCTGCGCGACGCCGACATTGCCATGTACCGCGCCAAGCGAGCCGGAAAAGCCCGTTGTGAGGTGTCTGACACGGCCATGCATGAGAATGCAGTGAAGCGGTTGCAACTGGAGACCGACCTGCGCAAGGCCCTCGACCTGGGAGAATTCCGGGTTTACTACCAGCCCATCGTGTCGTTGCAAACCGGTAGGATCACCGGCTTCGAGGCGTTGACGCGGTGGCAACGGCCGGAGGGCATACTTCCACCGATTGCGTTCATCGCGGTTGCGGAGGAGACGGGGCTCATCATCCCCATGAATCGGCAATTGCTGCGCGAAGCCTGCCAGCATCTCCGATCCTGGCAATCTGAATTTCCTTCCGACCCGCCCATCACCATGAGCGTGAACATCACTTCCCGGGAGTTCGCTCAGCCCGACCTGGCCAGCGAGATTCGTAAATCTCTGGAGCAGACCGGTATTGATCCCAGATGCCTGCAACTGGAAATCATAGAAACGATTGCCATGGGCGATGCGGAAAAATCCGGGCATGTGCTCGGGCAATTGAAGGCCCTCGGCGTGCGCTTGAGCATCGATGATTTTGGCACGGGGTATTCCTCACTCAGCCGCTTGCGCCGGATTCCAGTGGACACCTTGAAGATCGATCGTGCCTTCATTTCGAATATGGATTGCGACAAGGAAAACCGGGAGATCGTGCGGGCCATCATTGTGCTTGCGCATAATCTCGGCTTGAAAGTCGTTGCCGAGGGGACCGAGACAGAAGAGCACATCAACCTGCTCAAGCAGTTCAATTGCGAGATGGCACAGGGATACTTTTTCTCCCGGCCCGCCGACGACCAGGCTATGTTGAAGCTGTTAGCCAGCAACCGCAGCGCAGTCGCCACGGCCGTCGGCGGCTAGAAACCAACAAAATTAGACATGGGGGAGAGTCTGACCGACCTCCTCAGTTGAAGCAAGAGGCGAGCCAGCGGGCTCACCTCTTGCTCTGATCGTCTTGCTCTAGTCGTCGTTTATTGTCTATTCGTCTGTCGTTTATTCGTCCGCCACGAACTAGGCGGCTTTGCCGGCGGCAATTTTGTGAGGTGTCGAGGTGTGGACGTTGAACGTTCGCACGGCGGGAGGACTCTCTATGTGATGCGAGAGAATCTCAGTCACCTTGGCGAACTGCTCCCGTTGATAGCGATCCGCGTCCTCTCTTGTGTTCCAGAAGCTCAACGCCATGACTCGATTCGGCTCCGTCTCTGACGTAAGGACCGTCTCGTCGAGGAAACCGGCTTGCTGCCGGAGGATCGGCAGCACCTTTTCGTTGATCGTATTTGCCAGTTCGTGGGACTTTCCGGGTTTGGTGCTGACTTCAACTACTCGTGTGAACATGGGAAGTTCTCCTTTCGTAGGCTACGGATTGAAAGGAACGTCGCGCGAGCTGCGCGGCGCAGGATGTCACCCTATTCTGGCCAGAACACAACGCTTCTCCCGTGAAGCGAGCATCGTCAAGGCCCGGAAAGAGTGCAAACCTGTTGCGGTTTGTTTGCAGCTGTAAAATCTGTGATGTCAATCGGATAGGCGCAAATCAAGAGGCGCCCAGAGGGTCGCCGTGTGGGAAATTTCGTTTACGGACGTGAAGCCAGCCCCTTGGCAGGTGCTTGCGTCAAACTGGCTATCGATTCAAGGCAAGTTGGGCAAGAATCAAGCAACATCCTTCCTCTGGCCGTCCGCCTCGATGAGTCTTAAAGGTGCATGCTTTTCTCACGCTTTGGAGCAAAGGTAATGTATTGGGAGCAATTCGGACGGGTGATTGTCCATGTCAAACGGGCCCTGCGGAAGGATCGGCGGTTAACCGCGGAAGAGTTTAATCAACTACTTGAGCTTTCAGAGGCAATCATTGATTACGGCCGAATGATCCAGGAGTACCGCAGGCGCTCCGTGCCGAACGTGATCCTCGAGATCACAGAATTGGCAAACCGCTTCAGGGAGACGCCACAGACCATTAACGACGCGCTCCTGCTGCTCCGGGACGTCGGTTGCGCCGAGCCTGCCGAACTAGACGGATGCTGGAAATTGCAACTGGCAGGTGCTTCTTCTCGGCGATCGCAAGGGGTTTCACTCGGCGACGCGCTAGTCCCATAGTCTTGACGACGATACTTCGGATCTAGACACGGCTTAGCGTCGCGACTTACGGTCGGATTTCGATTGGAGTTCCGTCCGGCACTAGTTCCCAGATTTCGTCCATCTCGGTGTCCGTCACCGCGATACATCCGTCGGTCCAGTCCCGCGCTCGATGAGTGGCGCCCAACCAACTGAAGCCGTTCGGGAGGCCGTGAATCATGATGTCGCCACCGGCAGTGACTCCGCGTCGGGACGCTTTCTGTTTGTCCTGATCACTCGGATAGGAAACGTGAATCGACTTGTAGAAGCTGCTCTGCGCGTTTCGCCGGTCGAGTATGTAGTGGCCTTCCGGAGTCTTGTGATCTCCCTGCTGCTCTTTGGCGCCAACCGGCGAACCTCCGAGAGCCACCCTGTAAGTATGCAGAACCTTCCGATGCGAAAGTAAAGTTAGAGTGCGCTGGCTCTTCACAACGAGCACCTGATCCGCTTTCGTCACGTTGTCTTCCGCCGCCAGCATCCCGATCAGCAACAGTAAGATCATGGCGGCAGTATGTATGTTCTTCGTTTGAAGTGCTAGCCTGAAACCGCGATGCGCGACCGCCTCTTCCATCCCGTCATACTAATTGCGTTAGTGCTGTTTTCGCTCGCCGCAAACTTATTGGGCGCAACTTCCGCCCATTCGACTGCCGCCCGCTGGACTGTTGTCACTCACCCCGCGCGCCTCGTCAACGGAATGCCGGTGCTCTTCCGCGTCACCACGCCGAAGCCGGTCCGCACGCTTTCCGGCAACTGGCTTGGCCACGAGATCGCGTTCAACTTCGATGCAACACACAAATCATGGTTCGCGCTTGCGGGAGCGAGTCTTGAAACCAAGCCGGGAGTCTATCCCATCCAACTTCACGGCGAAACCATTGCCGGACAATCTGGCAGATCTCCTGACGGGCAAGGCATCTCATGCGAAAAGAAAATTCGTGTGGAACGCCAACGCTATCCTCGCGTGCAGCTGAAGGTTCCCGGACGCTACACCGCGCCCAGCCCTGAAGACCAGCGTGAGATCGAACAGGATAAGGAAACAAAAGAAGACGCTTTTAAAACCCTCAGCCCAGGTCGCGAATGGAAAGGGTCATTCGCCGCTCCGGTGAATGCCGAGATCTCCGACGTGTTCGGAGTCGAGCGCGTTTTCAACGGTTCCGTGCAGAGCACACATCAGGGGCTCGATTTCCGCGTGCCCAGTGGAACGCCGGTCGCGGCCGTCAACAGCGGGCGCGTCATCCTGGCCCGGCCTCTGTTCTTTGAAGGGAATTGTGTGGTGATCGACCATGGACAGGGCTTGCTGACGCTCTACCTGCATTTGTCGAAATTTACCGTTAAGGAAGGCGACGAGGTGGACAAAGGCCACCCGATCGGACTCAGCGGAGGCACCGGACGCGCTACTGGTCCTCACCTGCATTTGGCCGTGCGCTGGCAGGGGGTATATCTGAACCCGCAGGTGTTGCTGAAACTGAGATTGCCGTGAGTGCATCGTGAGAATGCCTTGTGGCGGCGGAGGAGACTCCAAGCGCTATGGGGTCCTTCGATTCCGCAACCCACCTCGCAAGCGAGGCGCGCTGCTTCGCTCAGGATGACAACGTTTTGGCGGTGCCAAAGCCAAGAGCCTTAGTAGCCGGAAGCTAGCAACGCATCTTCCGCGTCCAGCATGCCATCGCGGAACGTAACGCTTCTCCCCGAGATCGCAGGAATCCGTTCGCCCGGAACAATGATCCCGACCAGGTTGAGCGGATCCGCAGCCGCGATGGTGACGCGCTCACTAATCGCATTTGGGGGCAGCTTGCGATGGGCGCGCAACGATTCGACCGCCACCGGAAGCGCGAACTGCTCGCCCAGAAATCCATCGACGAATCGGCCGCCGCGAACTTCGCCGCGGTCTTCGAGACGGCGGTAGCCGATCTGCAGTTCACGCCATCGCGGCAGATTCGTTTCGCGCACCAGCAGGTCGCGGAAGACGACGCCGTAGCGCCGCAACAACATCCAGCAGCAGGATTCAACGCTGCGGTCGCGATCGGCGCCTTCGGTATGCAACAGCGACCAGCGTCCCGGCGCATGCCGCGGCCGGCGGGCTTTTCCAATTATTCTCGCAAGTCCACTGCCCGCTGAAGTCTTTGGCGTTACCAGGGAGCGCAGGTTTTCGAATCCGTCGGCGGTCACGAGGCCGGCTGCGACCAGTTCCCACAGTCCGGTTTCGATTTCCGCTTTGAGCCTGCCCGTCGCTCGCACCATGTCGGGAAAAAACAACGCGCCCCGGTGCTTCAAAAGTTCAAGCACCGCCTGCGCCACGGGACTTAGGAATGATGTAGTAGAGTCTTCCGCTCCGGGATGATGCGGCCGCAACCAGTCGGCATCTTCGCGCACAAAAAATGCAATGGGCGCGACCCGCGTCGGAATTACTCGCCGCCGGTTCTCTCGGCCGTTCTCATCGTTTCCCGTTGTTTCAAGGGTCGCCGGATGTGGCGACAGCCGACCCCATCCGACTGCGCCTGCCAGGCAGAGTTGATCGAGGTGCGCCGGATCGTAGTCCGAGATTCTTCGTGCCAGAACAAATCGTTCCCACGCGCTCGCCGGAATCTCAAACCCCTGCAACTGGCGAATGACCTCGAGCGTCCCATGCTCGCCCCGCACCTGCGTACCCGGAGCAATATGCTGCCAGCGCAAAAGCCAGTTCATAAACTGTGATGCCGTGACCGGGGCAATCTGCTTCCGCAACGTCGCAACCGTCAAGCGATGAATCCGAGCCAGAAGACGGCGCTCGCACCACTCGGTTTCGGGTTCCTGAGAAACAGATACTGCGGGACGTGAATCGGAGGGCCGGAATTTGCCACGCAAAATCGCTCCGCTCGCCTCCATTCGGAGTAAAGCCTTTTCAATTTCGGAAGCGGGTAGGCCCAGCAGATCGCCAATTTCTGAGGCGGTGGTGGGGCCGAGATGTGCGATCCATCCCTGCACGGCGGTCAGCAGCGCATCATCAAAACTGACCGTAGAGACGCGGCTTGCCGCGTCTCCTGTGGCGACCATACTTTGCCTCGCTCCCGGAGACGCGGCAAGCCGCGTCTCTATGGAATGGAGTGCATGTAACCATTCGACCCGCTCGGCGGCCACCCAATATTGTCTGCCTGCAAGCTCCACCAAGACTGCGCGATTTTCACATTCCAGGCGATTGAAGAATTCTGTCCAATTGGCGCTGAGGTCCGGGCTACGAGCCTCGAACTGGATGCTGAATGCCGAATGCTGAGTGCTCGCCACCGGGATCATTACCAGCGTATGTAGCACATCATGCAATTCGTCCGCGTCGCGCACATCTGGCCATGCCTCCTGCTGCACCTGCGCAATGGCCGCGGGATCGAGCGCACCGACTTCCTCAAGAACCGACGCTGGCAATACTCGCCGCATCTCGACCGCCCGCGCGCGGCGCTCCTCTAGCGGCGCGTCATCGAGGTAGGCATACGGATTCGCGTTGAGAATTTCGTGCGAGAATTGCGACGGCACAGGGGTGTCCACCGCGACGCAACGAATCCGTCCTTGCTCGATTCCGCGCAACACTTCGCCGAGGCCTTCGATATCTAACGCCTCCGTGAGCACGTCCTTCATTACCTCGCGCACCAGGGGATGGTCGGGAATCTTGATGTCGCCTTCGATGTTTTCCTGGCACGCGGCTACATCCGGGAAGACCGAGGCCAGCAGATCGTCGGAACGCATGCGCTGAATCTGCGGCGGTACTTTCTTGCCACCCTGAAAACGCAGGAGAGCCAGAGCGCGGGTCGCATCCCACCGCCAGCGCGTTTGGAAGATGGGCGAATCTAGCGCCGCTTGTTCCAGAATCGGCGGCATGGTTTCGGAATGCAGGAATTGAAAAACATCGGCCAGCGGAAAGCTGTGCTGCTCGGCCAGCGCGATGTTCAAGCCGTTGTCGGTGGCCGCCGCCTGCAGTTCGAAATTGAAGCCGCGGCAGAAGCGCTTGCGCAACGCCAGTCCCCAGGCTTTGTTGATGCGCCCGCCAAACGGTGCGTGGATGATCAACTGCATGCCGCCGCCCTCGTCGAAGAATCTTTCGGCGATGATCGTCATCTGCGTGGGCACATCGCCGAGCACGACACGCCCTTCGAGGATGTACTGAATCAGTTGCTCGGCGCCCGATAGATCGAGTCCGCATTCTTCTCGCAGCCAATTCACGGCCTCGGCCACTATGGGAAGATTGCGCCATCCTTCAACTGGAAGCACGCCCGGCAGGCGGTCGCTGATCTCTTTGCGCAGTTCGCCCAACTGCTGCGAGAGTTCGGCGGTGCGCGCGGGAGCTTCTCCACGCCAGAACGGCACGGTTGGCGGCGCGCCGTGCGCGTCTTCCACAAGCATGCGCGACGTCCTCGATTCGACACGACGTATGCGCCACGAGGTGTTTCCCAGCAGCATGATGTCGCCCGCCATGCTTTCGACGGCGAAGTCTTCATCGACGGTTCCGACTGAGCCGCCGTCCGGTTCCGCGACCACCGAGAAGAGGGAATTGTCAGGAATCGCGCCGCCGCTGGTGATCGCCGCCAGGCGCGCGCCGCGCCGTGCTCGCAGCTTGCGGTTGATACGATCGTGATGCAGATAGGCGCCATAGCGGCCGCGTTGCGACGCGATTCCTTCGGAGAGCATGGTGATTACAGCGTCGAACGTTTCGCGCGCGAGATTGCGATAGGGGTACGCGCGCTTTACGAGGGCGAATAACTCATCCTCATCCCATCCATCGCTAGTAGCGGCGGCGTCCACGCCGGCTGTCACGCCAGCCGTCACGCGAGGCCCATCCTTGTCTGACCGGTGGGGGCGTGACGCCCCCACGACAGCCGCCGGGACGGCGGCGCTACCAGCAGTCGCACAGCAAGCAACAATCTGCTGCGCCATCACATCGAGCGAACCTTCCGGGAAAATCAGCCGGTCGAGTTCGCCCTGGCGAATCGCGCGCACGAGCACAGCGCATTCCGCCAGATCGTCGCGCGTGGTGACAAAGAATCGTCCTTTGGGGACAGCGCCGCGCCAGTGGCCGGACCGCCCTACGCGCTGCAAAGCGACCGCAATCGAGCGCGGGGAACTGATGTGGCAGACCAAATCAACCGTTCCCACGTCAATGCCGAGTTCGAGCGATGCGGTTGCGACCAGGACTTTCACCTGGCCCTCTTTCAGTTTTCGCTCCGCCTCCAGACGCAGCTTGCGCGACAAGCTGCCGTGATGCGCCGCGACGTTATCCTCACCCAGCCGCTCTCCCAGTTGATGGGCAATGCGTTCGGCCAGCCGCCGCGTGTTCACGAAGACCAGCGTGGAACGATGCGCATTCACCAGTTGCACGATGCGCTCGTAAATCTCGTCCCACATCTCGTTCGAAGCGACCGGGCCAAGTTCCGAAGAGGGAACCTCCACGCCAACATCCAGCGTGCGCTTGTGGCCAACGTTGACGATCACCGGATCGGGCCGAGTTCTTTCGGAATCAGGGTTGCCTGCGAGAAAGCGCGCGACTTCTTCAATCGGCTTCTGCGTCGCGGAAAGCCCGATGCGCACCGGCGGGCGATGAGTCAGAGCTTCCAGCCGCTCGAGCGAAAGGGAAAGATGCACACCGCGCTTGTCATCGGCAACGGCGTGAATTTCGTCCACAATCACGGTCTCGACATCGCGCAGGATGGCGCGGCTCTTCTCCGCCGTCAGCAGAATGTAGAACGACTCGGGCGTGGTAACGAGAATATGCGGCGGACGCTTCAGCATGAGGCGGCGATCTTTCATCAAGGTGTCGCCCGTCCGTACGGCCGTACGGATCTCCGGCATCAGCAGCCCGCGATCGCCCGCCATCTGCAAGATTTCCCCCAGCGGAATTTCGAGATTCTTTTGGATATCGTTGCCGAGAGCTTTGAGCGGGGAAATGTAGAGGACTTCCGTCCGGTCATGCAATTCGCCTGCGAGAGCTTTGCAGACCAGCCGGTCAATGCAGGCAAGGAATGCGGCAAGCGTTTTTCCCGATCCGGTTGGAGCCGAGATCAGCGTGGTGTGACCGGCGAGAATGTGAGGCCAGCCCTGCTCCTGCGGTTCGGTCGGCGTCGAGAAGCGCGCGGTGAACCATTCCTGAACCAGCGGATGAGCCCAGGCTAGCGAAGGGGAGACTGCGGACGGCATGGGAGTGATTGTAGCTGGAATTGACGGTTTCGTAAAATGTTCGCCTTGGAGCATTCGGGCGCAGAATGCGACGCGGTGATCAAGTCCGACTGGCGAAGCTGCGGACGGCTTCGCTCATCCCCTTCTCATATGCGGAGATCAGCTTGTCCATGGTGGCATTGACCTGGTGGTCGATTTGCTTCCGCGCGGGATCGGCGTTGAACCATGCGAGGGACTTTCGAATGCCTTCGGCAAACGAGGTAGTGGCAGAGTAGCCGGGAACAAAACGTTTAATCTTGGAGTTATCGAAGACCACGCTTACCGACTTATCACCGATCAATGTCCCCTTCTTATCGGGCAGGCAGGCGGCAATGAAGTCGGATGGAATATGCACCAATTGTGGTTCGACGCCGGCGGCGGCTCCGACGATGCGAAAGAGCTGGTCCCAGGTCAGCACTTCATCCGTTGTAATGTGAAACGCGTGCCCTATGGCTTGCGGGTGGCCGAGCAAACCTACTAGTCCTTTGGCGAAATCGGTGTTGTGCGTGATCACCCAGAGGGAAGAGCCGTCTCCGGGCACAACCATCTTCTGTCCGCGGATCATCCGGTCGACGGCGGTATAAGACTGCTGCCAGCTATTCAGCACTAGTGGAATCAGAGTCTCGCCATAGGTGAGCGATGGCCGCACGATGGTTACCGGAAAGCCCTCTTCGCGATAGGCCTGCATCAGGCGCTCTTCACAGGCAATCTTGTTCCGCGAATAGTCCCAATACGGATTGGCCAGCGGCGTGGACTCGGTCATCAAGTAGTGCGTCTGCGGCTTCTGATATGCGCTGGCAGAACTGATGAACACGAACTGCCGGGTGCGTCCCCGGAACAGCTTGAGATCGCGCTCGATGTCGGCCGGGGTGAAAGCAATCCAGTCGACGACGGCGTCGAAGGACTCGTGCTTCAGTTTCTGGAGTATGGCGGGATCATTTACGTCCGCAATCAGAGTTTTGACACTAGGCGGAAGCTTGGACGCATGCTGGCCGCGGGTGAGCAGCGTGATCTCGAAACCGCGCTTGGCGGCTAATGCGGTGCTGGCGGTACTGATGATTCCGGTTCCACCAATGAAGAGAATTTTCATAGGAGATTATTTGTAGCTAACGGAACATTCGAAGGTCAAACTCAAAGGGCTTGGGTTTTTCGATCTTAAGCTTGCGGAAATCGGAATGCTCCGGGTTCAGCAACACATTCCATTCGCCACGAATGGCGGCGGATGGGACATGCAGCGCAAGGGTCTCGCCCGCACGAATCCAGCGGTCGCCGAGGGTCCTGAGGGATTCATCTCGCAGCTCATGCCATTTGCGGGAAAGGGACTTCAGATCAAGACGCTCGCTAGCGATATCGTCGGGCATCTCCGCCGCAATCGAAACCAGATCGTCGGGACGCAGATTCGGCTCGAGGTGAACAAAGGTCTCGACGGCAGCCAACGCGAGAGAGGGGGAAGTGTAGACCACTGTCACGCCCTGACTATTCCAGCGGCCCCCGTAGAGGCGCGCACCCTCACCAGAAAAGGCAACGGCAGCATGGGCTCTCCGGCAAATCCTCCAAAGACGCATCAGCTATGGACGCCGTAGGCGATTCGCCCGAGAATGTTTTCAACTTCTTTGACGCCCAGGTCGGTATCGAGTTGATCGATCGGAACCTCGCCTCCGAGCGCGCGGTTGGGAGTGCGGAGCCACTGAGCAGCCTTGTCGGCATTGCCGATCATCTCAACCGCCGTGGCGTAGACTCGCGCTAATCGCACCGTGCGGTCGGACTCGGCGGCCGTGAGACGCGAGTGCCGGCTCAGGCGTCGAGTGAAAGTTCGTTGGGGAATGCCGAGTTTCTCGGAGAGCGTGGCATTTTTTAGATCGAGCTTCTCGCCCAGCACGACGAGCGAGCCCGAAGGCAAACCCTTGCGGATGAGCTCTGCGAGTTCGGCGAAATTCTTGATCGAGCGTCCCAGGACTCTCTTGCCTCCCAGGACCTCGGCGATTACTGTTGAAGTCATGCTTAGCCTCTTGGCTACCAATATTACGCCAATTGGCGGAGTAATGCAATAGACAGTCTTGCGGGCTAGGCGGTTTGGCGGGTGGAATCGGCCAGTTTGCCTTGAGGCGCGGACAGCAGATGTTGCGCGCCTTTTATCTCCCAGACTCCGTCGAACTTCACGAAGTAGGGCTCGACCGAAATGTTGGGGAAGTTTGAGGTGAGCAGTTCTCCGGCACGCAGGAGTTCGCTGCGGTGATGGTCGGCTTCGGCGTCGCGGTCGCCTTTGAAATGCGCCAGGCCGCCGTAGGTGGCGCAGTCGGAGTGGCTCATGACCATGACGCGTTTGGTCTGGTGCAGGCGGATGGACATGCGGACTTGTTCGAGGATGAAATCCCGTTCGAAGTCGTTGCGCGGGGAGGCGAGGGTCTTGGCTCCTCCGGCGACAATGATCATGTCGGCGCGCTCTATACCTTGCTTCTTCAGGAACTTTCGCACGGCCGTGCTGATGCGGTGATCGAAGCAGCAGAGGACGGCGGCGTCGGCTACGTACGGGTCGGCGGGCGAGTCGAAATGGAAGATCTTGCGCATGGGAGGTATTCGTTTCGATTCTAACCTGTTCCGCCCTGCACTGATTCTTGGCCGGGCTGCGCCCAGGTTGGGCGGACGAATGCGTCCGCCCCTACGTGAGGCTTGCTAGGCTCCGCGCTTTGTCTTTAGTTCGGCCAGCAGCTGCTCGATGCGGTCTTCTTTTTCGAGGGCGGCTAGACGGTCTTCCACGTCGTCGGCCAGGAGTTGGGCTTTCGCTCCGCCTATGGCTTCTTCGCGGGCCACTTTTTTCTTCATGCGGTCGAAAGTGGCGGACTTGGTACTAGCGCTCATGCCGGACTGGGCGTCGGTGGTTCGGCTGGCGGCGCGGGCGCGGCGATGCTGCGCGATCAGCAGATCGGCTTTGGCGTTGGCCTCGGCCAATTTCTGATCGAGATTGCGCAGGGCCGATTTCAGATTCTCGACCTGGGCCTTCTGATCTTCGAGCTGTTGCCCGAAGTTGGCGCTCAGGTCGCGATAACTTTCGACGCGGAGCAGAGCGGCGCGGGCGAGGTCGTCGTGCTTTTTGTCGACGGCGAGCTCGGCCTTGTGCATCCACTCCTGAATTTTGTCGTCGTTTTCGAGTTTCTTCTTCTCGAGCAGATGCTGGTCGGCGATGGCGATGGCTACCTGTGTTTTGACCTGCAAAAGCTGGTTGTGCATGTCGAGGATGACTTGCTTGATCATCTTTTCGGGCTCCTCAGCTTTGTCGATCAGGTCGTTGAGGTTGGCCCGGACTAAGGTGGAAACGCGTTCGAGTAGTGCCATAAGGGACTCCTTTTACTACAGTCGTTGGTCGTCGGTCGTTAGTCGTTCGGTCTCTTGCTCCAGGCGCCGCCTGCGAGCGAAATCGCGATGTAGGCTGCGATTCCGGCGGCTACCCAGACGCCCATGTGGCCGGTGGCGGCGCCGAGGGCCGCGCCCATGGCGGCTCCGAGGGCGACGGACAGGCCGAGTGATCTTGCGTGATGAAGTTCTTGCTGCACGGATTCCTCCTGAACTCAGTCGTTGGTCGCTGGTCGCTCGCCGCTCGCGTTCTGCCATAACAACTATTGCCAACGACCAACGACTAACGACCAACGATCTGCCTTACTCCTTCTCCTCCGGCTTTGGGGCTTTGTCGCCGATTTTGCGGACTTTGCCTAATAGCTCTCCCAGCTGCATGCCGCTGAGCGTTTCGAACAGAGCCGGCACTTGTGCTGCCATTTTCGTAATGTCGCCGGTGATCTTGTTCAGGCCGGCGGTGTCGCCGTTGCCGGTGGATACGATGGTGATCTTGTCCACGTTAGCGAGCGGCGCGGCCAGAGCTTTCACGATTTCCGGCAGCCCAGTGATCAGTTTGTCTACGACCGCGGCCTGGTTGTACTCCTGATAGGCTGCGGCTTTTACGTTCATGGCTTTGGCTTCGGCTTCGCCTTTCTTGAAGATGATTTCGGCCTCGGCTTCTCCCTGGGCGCGAATCGCCGACGCGTGGCCTTCGGCTTCCGCGATCAGACGCTGCTTCTCGGCGGCGGCCAGCGTTTCGATGCGCTGACGCTCGATCTCCGCCCCTTTCAGTACCGTCGCGATGAGTTCTTTTTCGCGGCGGCTGATTTCGGCGTCCTGAACTTTGACCTGTCCCTCTTTTTCGACTTGCTGCACCCTCACGCTTTCGGTGATGACCTGCTGCTGCATGACATTGGTTTGAATGTCGTAAGCCTTGTCGGCCTGCGCTTGCTGCTTTTTCGTGACTTCGAGGTACTGCGCTTTCTTGACCTCGAGGTCGCGCTGCGATTCCGCCTGCTTGGCCTGGGAGAGCGTTTCCGCAAGTACACGCTCCTGATCAGCCTGCGCTTTTGCCACCGCCGCTTCGCGAGTCGCGATGGCGCGCCTGATGGCCGTGTCGCGCTCGGCTTCGGCGGTAGCGACGTCGGCGTCGCGCTTGATGCGGGCGACGTCGGGCTTGCCCATGTT
>Ga0210406_10002681_pt1 | contig 20114 bp, 10 predicted proteins | sample IncBWC30MmetaG_FD_155454 | JGI IMG/M metagenome (GOLD analysis project Ga0210406, IMG submission 155454) | Forest soil microbial communities from Barre Woods Harvard Forest LTER site, Petersham, Massachusetts, United States - Inc-BW-C-30-M | ecosystem: Environmental > Terrestrial > Soil >... | reverse complement strand
CCGTATTGAGAAGCGACCTTCGCCAATTCAATGAGTTCTTCGGTCTTGGCGTAGTGTCCCGGCGGATAGATGAGCGCGGTGGAAACGCCGAGCGCTCCGTCGCGCATCGCCTGGTCGACAAAGCCTTTCATTTTTTCCATTTCGGCGGCTGTCGGAACTCGGTCCACGTCACCGAGTACGGCCTCGCGAACCTGGCCTAATCCAACGTAAGTGCCGATATTGAGGGGAGTGCCGGATTTCTCGAGGTGCTTGAAATAGCCGTCCAGGGTAGTCCAATCAACCTTCAGGTTGTAGTGATCAAGGGCTGGTTGAAGCGATTTCAGAGTAAGCTCGGTTTGCGGCGCGATCGAGCCGCCCTCGCCGGTAATTTCCGTTGTAATTCCTTGAGCCAATTTGCTCAGAGAGCGGTTGTCAATCAAGAGCGCGATTTCCGATTGGCCAAGCATGTCAATGAAACCCGGCGAAACGACCAGGCCGGTAGCGTCAATCACGCGCTTGGCATGAGCATCGTTAAGTCTTCCGATGGCGGCGATGCGATCGCCGCGAATTGCAATGTCACCAGACACCCAGGGATTTCCCGAGCCGTCGACGATCGAGCCATGTTTGATGATGACGTCGTAGTCGTTGCTGGCCGAAGGAGCGGGCTGCGCAGCGGCCGGCGTCGCATCGTACGCTGCCGCCGCGATTTCTCCCAGAGCCTCGCCCGCGATTTTCTGCGTAGCGTCCGGGTCATCCATGGGAACGGAAACCAAGTTTACATACAAAGCTAGGATGAGATGTTTACCGTCCACGGTGTCCATGTACCCGGCTAAACCTTTTCCGCTAACCATCAATTTCTTATTCAGCGCGTCGTAAGCGCCGTAAGTTCCGGTCTTGGCGTGAACGTGACCGGCGGCTGGAGAATTCACCTGGATTTTTACGAGCGTGCCATCTTTTCCTAGAATTGGCAGAGCACGATAAAAATCGCCGTAATCTTTCTGTTTCGACATGTACCAAAGATAATGAACCATGAAATCCGGAGAGAAATACGCGTTGCCTCCTGCGCCATCGCTCTGCGCCGCGCCGCCCAAATCAAGGCCAGCCTTGAACAGGAATTCATGTTCGAGGTCGAAACCGGCCTGATCGATTTCCTGGCTCTTGTGGGCCAACAAGGCCCCGAGAAGATAGGGCATGGAGCTGGCGTGCAGATTTTGGCTGACCTTCAGAGTGACCCTCACTTCTTCCTTGAGTGGGGGCGAGACATGATCGGCGACGATATTCTCGGCGGTATATTTTGACGAGAGCGCCTTGAAATCGATGTGCTCGGCCGGAGATGGCAGAGCCGCAGTCACGCCCTCCGCCAGGAGCGATTCCATCAAGACAGCCGCCGCATAGCGGGAGGGCTCGGGCACAGGATACGAAGCCATGACCGGCTTGCCCGCAAGCGGCACGCTGCCGGCGAGCGTTACAGAGCGGGTTCCATCGGAATTCAACTTTTCGTTTTCATATTTGATGGATGAGTTGGAGCCCGGCTTCCCGGTCGTCGCCTGATTGATGATGGCGACGTATGCGGTCTGTGGCGCAATTCTCAGTTGTGCGGGGGCGTTTTCGGTGGCGCCGGGACTGACGATGACGTCGACTACGTTGTCGTTCACGACGATCGGAGAAATGACGACGCCGGTGCCCAATTCGCGTTCGCCTTCGGGAAACAGCGTGGCGTCAACCAGGACTCGACCCTTGATCCTTTTGATTCCTTTTGCAGCCACCTGCCGCGCAAGCTCGCGTATCACCAGCAGCGGGTCGCCGGGCAGTCCTTTGCTGTCGGGTCCGCCATAGGAATGATCTTCGTCTTCAAACCCCAGAGTGCCGTCGGGCTGGATGCGGTTGGAGAGATCCAAGTCTCCGCTTGCGACAAGCACAAGGTCGCCCTGGAGCGTGCCGTCTTTTTTGATTGGCCCGGTGGAGTAGATTCTTGTGTGAAAGCGATAGTCGCCGCCCAGGAGTTCGAGCGTGGTGCCAGCGGAGAGCAACTTGGTCGTCGAACCCGGCACGAACAATTGCGGCGAATTGAGTTCGTAAATCACTTCTCCATTGTCGGCGGCGATAAACTTGATGCCAAACCTGGAGTGCGCGAACTCCGGACGGGCCATGATCTGCTTGATACGCTGTTCGAGCGTCGCCTTGTCTTGTGCGCGGGCTTCACGCGCGCAACAGGCAAGTAAAATTGCGGTGAAGCAGAGTACCGTCAGTCGTGTGGCGCCCGTTTTTTTCATGCAATTCCCCCCATGGAACAGTTGCAATCGCTTGCAGATTCACCCGAACTTTTTCAAGACCGATACCGGCTGCAATCAAGAATTTCCATGCGGCGAAAGTTGTTCGAAGGTCAGATTCAATATCGGGTATTTCTTCCAGTCGCCGTAGTCGAAATGCCACCATTCGAATGGGTAGACCAGAAAGCCCTGGTCTTCCATGGCGCGGCGCAGAAGTTCGCGATGCCAACGCTGCAAGGAGGTGCCACCCGGATATGCGGCGTAAGAGCGCTCCGACATTTCGTCATAGACGCCGACCATCTCTACCGGTTTTCCGGTGGCAAGCTCGTAGAGACTCAAATCCACGGCGCAGCCGCGGTTGTGGCGCGAGCCCTGCGAGGGGTCGGCGACAAAAACATGCTTATCTTCGGGAGTCGCGTCCCAGAATATTTTTGTAACGTACCAGGGCCGGTAGGCGTCGTGAATCAACAGTCCATATCCCAGTTCCTGCAGTTTTTTTTGAACGCGCAGGAGTGCCTCGGCGGCAGGCCGCTGCAAGAAAGCGCGGGGCTGCGAGTAAACCGGCGCACCCAGGAAGTTGTTTGCGGTGGCATAGCGAATATCAAGCTTGATTGCGGGGTCGAGCGTGGATAGTTCGACCAGATCCGCTTTGCGGAACTCGCCGGCTTCGGCCGGGGGTCTTGCCGCCAGCGCTTGCTTGCCGAGGTCGGTGAAATTCTTGACCGGTGGAATACGAAACACACCGCCGGTCACGCCACCAATCGGACGACGCTTGAAAACTACGCCGCTGACTTGCACCTGAGTGGCGTTTCCAGAGGAGTCGCGGGTGAATATGGCCTTCTCGCCGTCATAGAGTCCGCGCGACGGAAAGTTAAAAGTATCGTCAGAGACTTGCGTCAACCGGTCGAATTCGAACCATTCAATCAGCACGTTTAACTGATGATCTTTTTCGAAGACGTAAAGAATGTCGTGGTCCCAGCCATATTCGCCGATCAAGCCCTGGAACCTGGCAGCGTTGCCATCCGGCATCGGCGTGGGCACTCTTGCGAGAGTTTTTGATCCAACCTGTATCCCGTTCGCAGTAGGCACGACTTTTATTCCGTAACCCGTTACACCATCCACGATCAACTCGTCGCCAAGTTTGCGGAGCTCTGCTTGCTCGCCGCCAGATGCCCGGAGCAAACTTAGCCGTCCGTCCAGATACGTCATGTCGAGCGCATCGTCGCCGTCTCGGTAACGTCCGACCAGAGAACGACCGGGTTCCGCCCAAACCGCGCTCGTTGGCGCGGGAAGAACTAGTGGTTTGCCTGCGCGCTGAGCCAGAGCAAGTTTCAGCGTTTCCTCTCCAATACGCTCGGTTACAGCGTTGGCGGCGTCTTTTGTGGCAATGACCACAACTCCGACTTTGTCCTCGGGAAGGAGGTCTAGCGTGGTGGCAAAACCGTAGATGGCGCCGCCGTGTCCAACCAGCCGATGCCCGTCAACGGATCGCACCATGAAACCGAGTCCAAAGGCGTGACCGCCTGGATCTGGAAATTGCGGCGACCACATTTGCTCGATGGTATCGGGCTTTAAGAGCGCGCCGCTCTCGGTACGGCCGTGCGCCATGAGCACGCTGAGAAAATGTCCGAGGTCGGTCACGGTGGAATACATGCTTCCGGCAGGGGCCATTCCGAGCTGGAACGTAGGGGCGACGAATGTGAGTCCGTCGTAAGTCCACATTTCAGCTTTTGCAAGATTTGCGATGATGTTTGGATCGGGTTCGAACGAGCTGTGGATTAGCCCCATGCGATCCAGCACGGAACTCTTCAAGTATTTTGCAAATGGCTGATGGCTTCGCGTTTCCAGTACATCGCCAACGACGGCGATCGCAGCATTGGAATATTTCGTATGTGTGTTGGGCGCAAACACCAGTTCGGTATCGTTGAGGCTGCGAACGGTTGCGGCGAGCGAGGGCTCGGTAGTTTCAAAATAATTTCCTACCGGGGGCTCGCGCAATAAGCCAGAGCGGTGAGACATCAATTGGCGCAATGTAATAGGAGTGCCAAAGGGATTTCGCGGACGGAAATCAGAAAGGTAGTCCGTGATGGGAGCGTCGAGATTCAGTTCGCCGCGTTCCACCATTTGCATGATCCCTATGTCGGTAAAGAGTTTTGAAACCGAACCGATTCGATAGACGGTCTGAGCGGTTGCCGCCTTGGCCGCGTGCGGGTCAGCGGTTCCAAAGCCTTGCGCCCAGACAACCTGCTGATCGTCGACGATGGCAATCGACAGAGCGGGCAATCCTTTCTCCGCCATTTCGCGCTCGATGAATGGCTTCAAAGTCTGAACGATCGCGGCATAGTCTTTGCGGGCGGGGATATTGGGTCCGCTGTCATCGGCCAAAGAAAACGGGCAGGCGACTGACCAGGTGAAGGCCAGCGCTATCGACGCCAACAGGCTTCGGACGGGAGCAGAGCTAATACGCTGCGGTTTCCTCATCGGTTCCCCAAGACTTCGAATAGAGCTAACTTGCCGCGCGTCTCGCCGAGACAACATTGCGACGCACCGTGAGTTTTTCGATCATTTCGCGTTTGACCACATAACCAAGGCCCGGCGTCTTCGGCACTTGAATGGTGCCATTGGCGGCAACCTCGATTGCAGGCTCGACGATGTCCTCGCTCCAATAGCGGCGGCTGGCGGAAACATCTCCGGGCAGAGAAAATCCCGGAAGAGTGGACATAGCAATGTTATGGGCGCGGCCGATGCCAGATTCCAACATTCCGCCACACCAGACGGGGACCCCGTGCGTGCGGCAGGCTTGCTGCAGCAAACGGGCTTCGGTGTGTCCGCTGACGCGGCCCAATTTGATATTGATGATACGGCAGGCTTTCAATTCGATGGCCGTGAGCGCATGTCGCGTGTTGTGAATACACTCGTCCAGACAAATTGCGGTCTTAATCTGCGCCTGCAGCTTGGCATGAGCATAGATATCGTCCCAGTTGAGCGGCTGCTCGATCATGAGCAGTTCGAATTCATCGAGACTTTTCAGGTGTGCTGCGTCATCGAGGGTGTAAGCGGAATTGGCGTCAACAGACAACCGGATTTTTGGAAATTGCTTGCGCACCGCAGCTATGAACTCATAGTCTTTGCCGGGCTTTATCTTCAACTTGATCCGCTGATAACCGCTGCGGAGCTCTTGTTCGACCTTGCTGACCAACGCGTCGGGACTCTCGCGTATGCCGAGAGAAACGCCACAAGCGATCTCTTCGTTGGTGCCGCCGAGATGTTTGTACAGAGGCACGCGGCTTAGCTGCGCTTCCGCATCCCAGAGGGCATTTTCGACGCCGCTCTTGGCCATCTCGTGCCCGCGAATGTGGCTCATGAATGCGGGGAGTTGCGAAGCGCTCGAAACACTCTTGCCGACAAGTGCCGGTACCAGGAAATCCGCAAGCACATGCCAAGCGGTGTCGGTCGTTTCGGCGTTGTAGGCGGGAGTCTCGCCGGCAGTGACTTCGCCCCAGCCGCTCACACCGTCGGCTATCAGTTCGACCAGGACAATTCGCCGGTCCTGTACCGTGCCGAAACTGGTCTCGAACGGGGCGTTCAGCCTCATGCGGATTTCACGAAGTGCGATGGACTCAATCTTCATAAGGCTCCAGGAGGTAGCTGCTTTGCTGTTCATCAAATTCGAATCCGACCGCCGAGCAGCCTTCAGCGAATCGGCGCTCAAATTCTTCGCGAACTCGTTTTTGAATTCTTTCCGCTTCTCGCACATCGGCAACGCAAATTTCGCGAATCGTCGAAGGCAGGGAAACGCGAACTCTGTTTGATGCGCCGGTGACGCTCTTGCCGCTCAAAATGTCCGCCACCCTGGTTGACTGAATCCACCATTCCGCCACCAAGCGGTCTGTCGGCAAACCTCCATGCAACGGGCTTGATGTCCGGCCATACAAGTTCGGAATGTAGCGACGGGCAACTGCACCAAGCCGCAGCAGGTTGAAATGAGCGTTCCTGAGTTGCAACGGATCAAACGTCCACTCGATCAGGTTTATTCCGCGCGCGATGGCGTCATCGCGCTGGGCCAATTTCAGCATTCTGCCGACGCCTCTGTTTTGGTAGGCGGGCACCACGCCGACCATATGGGAATGAAGATAGACCGTTCCCTCATCTATTGCTGCGAACGCTAGGGCGAAGCCAATGGGTTTTTCTTGATCGAAAGCGAACAAGACCTGCCCGCCGGATTCTCTTGCGACAACAAACATTTGATCGGGCACGGTATCGAGTTCCGCGTAGCCCCAGACCTGCTTTTGTAAGTCCACGCCGAAGCGCATCTCGCCGGTGTCCCGCGGCGGACGGATCAGGATTGCCCCTTCTCGGACGGAAGCGGTCGCGTCACCCATTTTCAGCAAAGGTCCCTTTACCCGGATTTGCGCTGCTACGTCTCCATAACCGATAGGCGGGAGCACCTACTAAGACGATGGCCAAGCCCAGCGCAGCCCGCATTGGCTGGGTGGCAATGGTATTGATCACTAACGCCAGAGCAGCCACGATGAAAACGGCGGGAGTGAACGGATAGCCGGGAACGCGATAGGGACGGATCAGGTCCGGAAAGCGCTTGCGGTAAATGAAAAGGCTTGCCGCTGCAAGAGCATAAAATATCCAGCCGATGAATACGACGTAGGTGAGCAACTGTTCGTAGGTCCCGCTTGCGGCCAACACCGCGGACCAGATTGCGGCGGCGCAAACGGCTAGGGCGGGTGTCCTGAATTTCGGGTGAACCCGCGCTAGAGATTGGAAGAAAAGTCCGTCCCTGGCCATCGCGTAATAGACGCGAGGACCGTTGAGAATGATGGCATTGGCCGCACTGAACATTGAGATCAGGATGGCAATCGCCACCAGTTTGCCGGCGCCGTGACTGACGACCGCTCCCAAAGCCGACGCGGCTACACGCGTCGATCCGGCGACACCCGACGCGCCAAGTGCGGCGAGGTAACCGAGGTTGGCGAAGACATAGATTGCGACTAAGGCAGCGGTGCCAATCAGAGAGGCGAGGGGGAAGATTCGCTGTGGATTGACGGTCTCGCCGGCGGCGTAAGTCACGTACTGCCAGCCCTCATAAGCCCACAGCACGCTGATCATTGCCAATCCGAATCCGACAATTCCTGGAGCTGGGTGAAGCGCCAGGTTTGCATCGCCGAATAGGGAATGCGTGCCCCGCCAGAGCAGCACCGTGCCGAACGCCAGAATAGCGGCGATTTTGATGGCGGTGGTTACGTTCAGCAGGTTCGCGCTCTGGCGAGTTCCCAAGACGTTGACCACGGTGATGACCGAGATCATGAGGATCGCAACGAGCTTGATCTGCAAGGGCGAGAGCTGAACGAATTCTCCCAGGTAGTTGCCAAAGGCAACCGCCAGAGTTGCGACCGATCCGGAACTGATCACGAAGAACATGGTCCAGCCGAAGAGAAAAGCAGGAAACGGTCCGAAACAGTCGCGGATGTAGACGTAGAGGCCGCCCGCTTGCGGCTTCATGGCGCTCAGTTCGCCATAGGTAAGCGCGCCGAGGAGCGAAAGAACTCCGCCAACCAGCCAAACCATTAATGCTGCCGGTACAGAATTCCCAACCGCTCGCAAGACCACGCCCGGAACAAGAAATATTCCGGAGCCGATGACCGTTCCGACGATCATCAGCACCAGATCCGAGATGCCAAGAACGCGGCGCAGCTGATTGGGCGGTTCGCTCGCCGCGTTCAAGGCCGGAGCCGCCGGTACGCCATGCAGCGAGGTTATGCCTGTGTCGAATGTGGTCACGCGGCTCCTGGCGGCTGCGATCGAAGGCGAGTAATACGCGTAAGGGAAATACAACAAGTGTTGCATCATGTCAAGGCCATTCATTACTTGTTGCATGCAGGGCCGCTGTGGTTAAGGGGTGCTCGTTCGCGGGGCCTGCTTGCATTGCAAAGCGAATTTGCATGCAACAAATATTGAAAACTCTTGACAAGATGCAACAATCGTTGTATTCGCTTAACCCATATTTCATGCCGCTTGTCCTGCGGCGCGAGTTTACCCGGGGATTCTTACGACTCGAACGAGCAGAAATCGTCTTTCGAACGGTGGCCAACCTTCCGGCGCTGATCTCCGGCAGGGGCCGACCACGCTGGAAAAGCGCTTCGCCTCGGCGGGAGAAAAACTCAACCCGAGCCGGCGAGAGCTGCTTCGATTGATTCTGGAAAATCCCGAAGACACTTTTTTTCTGTCATCGCGGGAACTCGCCAAACGCTACCACGTCGACGCCGCGACCATCGTGCGAACCATTCAGGCGCTTGGATATAGCAAATACGCGGAGTTTGCCGCCGATTTACGAGCGCATTTTGTCACGCAAATTACTCCCTACGCCGTGCTGAAAGCCGCTTCAAAAGAAAAGCGCACGGTGACGGACCGGATCCGGCAGGGAATGGAAATGGATCTGCGGAATCTGCAGGCGCTGCAGTCCACGCTCAGTGCGGAAAAGATTATCGCCTTGTCCAAGCGAGTGAAGCGTGCGCGCAGAATCCTGGTCGTGGGCATCGACCTGGCCGCCGCCTTAAGTTGGCATTTGGGCTATGGCCTGATGACTCTCGGATTCAATGCCGAGGCTCCTGTCGGCAGTACAGGGAACGTGCAGCGCCGTGTGAGGAGCCTGTCGCGGCACGATCTGCTGATTGCGATTACTTTTGGACAATGTCTGCGGGATACGGTGGAGGCGGCTCTGCGGGCCAAAAAACTTGGCGTGCCCACGTTTGGCATCACCGACAGCGAAACATCGCCCATTGCCCGTATTTGCGATGACAGCTGTATCGCTTCTGTCGCCAGCCCTTCTTTTGGCGGATCTTACGTCGCTCCCATGAGCCTGATTGGAACCATTTTGATTGCCTGCGCGCATACCCAGACAGCGCGCTCGCTCGATTTGCTTCGCCGAAGTGAAGAGGAAGATCGTGCCGATCACCGCTGGTATCGCCCGGGAAACGGCAGCGAATCAGTGGAATGAACGATTTTTGCAGTTGAGCCCGGGGACTTTTCGAATGGTGGAGGAAACCATGACCGCGTACTTTCGCTGCGACACATTTGGCAAACCATTTTCATTGCACATAGTCGTGCTGCTTCTGGCGATGTTAACGTTCCCGTACATTCTGAGCGCACAGACCACCTCGACCATTGAAGGCACGGTAACCGACAAACAGGGGCTTGCAGTTGCAGAGGCAGAGGTGCGCGCGGACGGCTCCGCCGCCGCGGTCAGTCGGACCGTCACAACTGACTCCGGAGGCGCGTACCGAATTGCCGGATTGCCGGCTGGAGTCTACAAGCTGACGGTCACACACAGCGGGTTCAGTACGCGCGTCTTCGAAGAACTGGAACTTACGCTGAATCGCACACTGAATTTTGACGTCAAGCTGGAAGTTGGCAACGTGCAGGAGCGGGTGGAAGTTTCGGCCGAGATTCCGCTTCTGGACCCTACGTCGTCGTCCACGGGCGCCACGATCGTTCCGCAGGAAATCGAGAACATGCCCATCAACGGGCGCAACTACCTCGATCTGTTACAACTGGTGCCCGGCGTGGCGATCAATCGGCAGGCTGATCTTAACAGTGATAACGCAACGCCAATTCTCGGCGAACGCGCGAACAACACCGGTTTCCTGATCGATGGTTTCCCCAATGAAAACGAACTGGCCGGCGGGGCGGCATCGCAGTTCAATCAGGACACCATCGCGGAATTTCAGGTCATCACCACCGGATACAAAGCTGAGTTCGGTCATTCGTCCGGCGGAGTCGTCAACGTTATTACCAAATCCGGCAGCAACAACCTCCATGGCCTTGCCTCCGTCTATCATCGAAACAGTGTCTTCGATAGCTCTGACATTTCCGGACAAAGCGCCGCCACCAGCATTCCGGGGCAAAGCGACCCTCCCTATCTGTTGCGCTGGGACTATGATGTTGCCGCTGGCGGGGCGATGGTCAAGGACAAAGCCTTCTGGTTCGCTTCCGGCGAAGGCATTCACGAAAACCGCCAGCTCAATTTCGTTCCCCCGCCCAACACGCCGCAATTCCTTCTGAACACGGAAGAAGCGTTCAACCGGCCCACTACGGATCGCGAGGTTCGTGCCTTCAGCAAATTCGATCAGATCTTGGGCAGACACCACTTCACCGAGCAGATGAACTACACCAACGTTCACGTCAACAGTACCAACCCTCTTTCCGCCTCAATAAATCTTCCGTCTACGCGGACTAATCTCGGCGACCGCAACCTTCTTCTCGGCTTCAGCGACACGGCTACCATTGGCGACTCCGGCAGTCCGTTCATCCTCAGTCTCCGTGGACAATACCGCGACGAACCAACACTCACGAGTGCCGCCCACCCGGAGGCTGGCCCCAACACGACCTTCAATCTATTCAGCGGCTTCGGTACCGGCAACATCTTCGGCGATCTCGGACAGTTCAGCTACGGCGCCACTCTCACACCATCCACACTGGAACAGAAATACGGCACTTTCGGCGCCAGTCTGGCCAAGACAATCAGTCGCCATACGATTAAATTCGGCTGGGACTACGAGCACACAAAAGTAGACGGTGTCGAAGCGGATCTACAAAATGATCAGCTGTTCACAACTCAAGCCGATTATGAACAGTTCGGCCCTATCAATTCGGGCTTCTTCTTGCTCCTGACGCTTGGCGGGCTCACTCCCCAAGCCAACGAAATTCATCTGCGCAATAACTATAACGGTCTTTGGATTCAGGACGACTGGAAGATCCGGCACAATCTGACCATAAACGCAGGCGTTCGCTGGGATTATGATTCCGCTTTTAATAAAAAAGACAACGTCTCGCCGCGTGTGGGGTTTGCCTGGTCTCCTGATTCCAAGACCGTTGTCCGGGGAAGCTTTGGTCTGTTTTATGACCACTTCCGCCTCGGCCTCGTTCGTGATATTCCGGCCTTCGGCGGAGCGGACTTGCGTCAAGACCAGCCACTTTCATTCCCCCGATTGTTTTCCGGGATACCCACAATCGCGCCGGCGCTTTTCGGTTTGTGCCTTTCGCAGACCGAAACCGATGCGCAGTTGATGGCGCAACCTGACAGTTGCATCCCAGCGAACGCCCTCGGACCGGGAGTGCCTGCGGCGCCCGTGCCGGCACAGTTTGGCATCGACCATCTGAACAAAGTCGTCGCTCCAGGTCACGCTCTCATTCCAGTCAATTCCGTCGTAAACCTCTCAAATGTGCAGCAACTCTCCGGACTCAGTCCCGACGACTACCTGACCGGCGCGGATGCCGCAATCGGTGCACCTCCGGGTTTCTGGTTCTGGGGTCCATTCGGGGCGCTGTCTTTCAACGTCTTTCCAGCCAGCGGGTTTCCGGTAACCGTCGACCCCAGTTTTGCCACTCCGTACACCAGGAGCTACACCTTAGGTGTGCAACGGCAACTCAGCAACGATTGGGTCGTGTCCGCAGACTACTACCATAAAGACATTGTGAACATCCTCGGGGTTCGCGAAACAAATCTTCCTTTCGCGGCACGCATCGATAACAGCGGCGGCAGTCTCACCCAGGTGGATGGCTTCGGTCCTTGGTACGCGGGTACTTACGACGCTGGGATTTTCTCTTTCGAGAAGCGCATGAGCAAACGCTATTCGCTCGGCGGGAGCTACGCCTATGTCTCTGAAAACGATGACGCGCTTAACTCCAATTTGAGCACGGGGTCGGTCGGCCTAGGCAACGGGTTCCCTACCGATAGCTTCCGCGGAATTGTGCCGGTAGTAACCGACCCGGGCCTGACAGACCCCAAAACCGGGGCGGTGACCTGTCCAAGTAAGACCAACGCCAGCGCGTCTTTCATCGCATGTAACGGGAATTTCGTCCCCCAAGCGAATAAGTTCTATAACGGTGCAACGCTTGACAACGGTCCGTCGGATTTCGCCCTACGTCACACTTTCGAGGTACATGGTATCGTCGAATTGCCGTGGAAGATTCAGATCAGCAGCCTTTTCCGCGCGCAAAGCGGCTTCCGCTATACCGCTGCCGCCAAATTGCCGCTTGACCAAGATGGCAACGGCAATTTCAACGGACGCGATCTGCAAACCGGCCGCAACGCCTTCGCTGCGCCACCTTTCGTGAACATGGATCTGCGGATCGCCAAGACTTGGATCATTCGCGAGCGCTTCGGCGTACAGGGTTTGTTTGAATTCTTCAACCTATTCAACAATGGCAATCCCGCAGCCATACAGGTCCAGCAAAGCACAGGGCCTCTGTTCGGCACTATTTCCCAGCGTCTGCCTGGCCGCGAAGGCCAAGTCGGATTGCGCTTGACGTTTTGAGGGACGCAACGTGCTGGAATGTTTGATTCGGTCGCGCAAGATAGATGCGGCCGGCAAATGAACGCGTTGAAGCAACACAACGGTAGCGTGGATTCAAGGAGAATCATGATGAAGAGACTGCAAACGTCGATTGTGTTCGCGTTCTTAATGACCGGCTTCTACTTTGCCGAACGAACTATCGCGCAAACCAAGAAAGAGACCACGCCATCCACCACAGCCAAAACGCCGCCAGCCGAAAAGCAACTTGTTCCCGCTGGATCGACGCCGCACGAACTGACTGGTGCGGATCTCGAAGCGTTCCTCGACGGTGAGATGCCGTCGCAACTGAACCGCGAAGACATCGCCGGGGCGGTTATCGCGGTTGTGAAAGAGGGAAAGGTAATCTTCGCCAAAGGTTACGGTTTTTCTGACGTGGAGAAACGCACACCCGTCACCGCCGACAGCACACTCTTCCGTCCAGGGTCGATCTCCAAGCTGTTTACCTGGACCTCGGTCATGCAGCTTGCCGAGCAGGGCAAGCTCGATCTCGACAAGGATGTGAACGAATATCTGGATTTCAAGATTCCGCCCGCCTACGGAAAGCCAATCACCCTAAAAAATATCATGACCCACACCGCGGGTTTCGAAGAAGTGGGCCGCGATCTGTTCGTCGCTGACGCTCAGCACATGTACCCTCTCGATCGATTTATCAAAAATCACGTACCCGATCGCATCTTTCCTCCCGGTGTGATCCCGGCCTATTCGAATTACGCAACCGCGCTCGCTGGTTACATCGTGCAGCGCGTCTCCGGTAAGCCGTTCGAACAATATGTGCAGGACAATATCTACACGCCGCTCGATATGCAACGAACGACGTTTGTCCAACCTCTGCCGGCGAATTTGCAGCCGATGATGTCGAACGGGTACAAGAAAGGGTCCGAGAAGGCCCAGACGTTTGAATTTGTCGAAGCTTTTCCCGCCGGCAGTGTCTCGACCACCGCGCGGGACATGTGCAATTTCATGATCGCCCATCTGCAAAATGGCCAGTTCGGCGACAAGCAAATCCTCAAGCCCGAGACCGCGAAGCTTATGCATTCGCGGCTCTTTGGTACCGATGACCGCATGAATGCCATGGCCCATGGCTTTTACGAGGAATCGCGCAACGGCAAGCGCATCATCGGCCATGGCGGCGATACCGAGTATTTTCACAGCGACCTGCACCTGATTCTCGACGAAAATGTGGGATTCTTTGTTTCCTACAATAGCGCGGGCAAGGGAGAAACCAGTCCTCGCACTATTCTGTTTGAATCCTTTCTTGATCGATATTTCCCGTTTACTCCACCCGCGGGCACAAAGATCGAGAACGCTGCCGCCGATGCCAAAGAAATTGCCGGCTTGTACAAATCCAGCCGTCGGTTCGAATCGTCGTTTCTCTCGATCACCACGCCACTCGGCGAGCCGAAAGTCACCGCGAACGCCGACGGAACCATCACCGTAGATGCGCTGAAAGGTCCCAACGGCGCACCGAAAAAGTTTGAGGAAGTCAGTCCTTTCCTATATCGAGAAGTTCACGGACAGGACCATATCGGATTCAAGAAAGACGCGGATGGAAATTGGCAGTTCCAGCTTGACTATCCGTTCTTTATCTTCCAGAAAGTCGGCTTGGTCGAGAGCAAGACCAGCAACGTTGCCCTACTCGCGTTCGGGCTCGGAGTTGTGGCCCTGACCATTTTGCTCTGGCCGGTTGCGGCAATTGCTCGCAAGCACTATGGAAAGCCACTGAATTACACGCCGGAAGCCAACAGGCGCCGTCTCCTTGTTCGCCTGGTTTGTGTTCTCCTTCTGGTTTTCTACATTGGGTGGGTCATTATGCTTTCACTGCTTAATGATCTAAGCAGTATCAATCGCCTTCCTCCCTGGATCATCATTCTCGGAATTCTCGGTGTCATCAGCGCCATCGGCACCATTTTTGTTTGCGTCAATGCATTCCGCAGCGTGCGCGAACCAGGTCGCTGGCTCTGGACCAAACTTCACAACGGGGCGCTAGCCCTGGCATGTCTCGGGCTGATTTGGCTTGCTTTTGCCTGGCACCTGATGAGCTTCAACGTGCACTACTAGGCGGCGGGAGAGCCGCACCAGTCGCGGCTCATCTGGGAAAAAATTTCAGAAGATAGCGGCCTTCTGCCGCAGAGGAGAAGCTATGTTCCATCGAAGTCGCAGCACTTTGCTCCTGGGCCTGGTTCTGTGGGCCAGTGTGTGCGTTGCGCAGTCACAGGAGCCAACCCCTAAGAGTCTCGCTGACTTCGATGCCATCGTCACCAAGGCGATGGCTGACTGCAATATTCCGGGAATGTCTGTCGCCATCGTTCGCGATGGCAAGGTGGTTTATGCCAAAGGCTTTGGCTATCGCGACGTCGACAAGAAACTGCCTGTCACGACCGACACACTCTTCGCGATTGGCTCGGTTTCCAAATCCTTCACCTCTCTCATCTTTGGCATCTTGAACGACGAAGGCAAGGTGGATTGGGACAAGCCCGTCCGCACTTACCTGCCTGCATTTCAAATCGATGATCCGATTGCCACCGATCACGCCACGCCGCGCGACCTCCTTTCTCATCGAACCGGTCTCGCCCGTTATGACCTGATCTGGTATTCCTCCAATTTCAACCGCGAAGATCTCGTCGGACGCTTGAAGTACCTTAAATCCGACAGGGAGTTTCGTTCCGGTTACGAATACAACAATCTGATGATAACGACGGTAGGTTATCTCGAGGGCCGCGTCGCCAATTCTTCCTGGGAGGACCTTGTCAGGAGCCGTATCTTCGAGCCGCTCGGCATGCAGAAGTCGAATTTTTCGGTGATCGACAGCCAAAAGAGTGCCGATTTTTCTCAGCCGTACAGCCTGAAAAAAGATATCGTCACCAAAGTTCCCTTTAAGAATGTCGACGCAATCGGTCCTGCCGGCTCCATCAATTCCAGCATCAACGACATGTCGCGATATCTGATTTTTCAGCTGGGAGACGGCACTTATAATGGGAAGCGGATGGTTTCGCAAAATAATCTAAAACTCGTGCACACCGGCCAAACAGCAATGACCGGGCTGCCGGAATTTTTCAGCCAAAATGGTCTCGGCCCCATGGCCTATGCCATGGGCTGGGTGGACACGACTTACCGGGGTCATCACATGGTCTGGCACAATGGCGGAATTGACGGGTTCTACTCGCTTCTGACCATGTTGCCGGAGGATAAAATCGGTGTCGTGGTTCTTTCCAATCTCATCGGTAACCGCGCTCTAGAACCGGTCGCCTATTCCGCTTTCGATCGTTTGCTTGGCCTATCGCTCGATCCCTGGCTCGATCGCTACAAAGCCCTGGACGACAAAGCCAAAAAAGCCGAAGCAGAAGCCAAGAAGAATCAAGTCTCTACGGCTAAGACGGGTACTCAGCCCTCTCATCCGCTCGCCGATTTTGTGGGCGAGTACAACAATCCCGGCTTGGGAACGGTGAAGATCGCGCAGAATGGCCAGGAGCTCACCCTCGCCTTCAATCAGTTGGAGCCGTATCCGTTTGTCCGTGTCCACTACGATATCTTCGAAGTGCCAGAAGAATCCGAGTCCATCGCTGCCGGCACAAAAGGACAATTTCTCACCAACTGGAACGGCGACATTGATCGTCTGTCCATGCCACTAGAGCCGGCTTTGAAGGAAGAGATCGTTTTCAAACGAGTGGCGCAAAAGCTTTCGAAAGAAACTCTTCAGACTCTCGTTGGCGACTATTCTTTTGAGGGTTCCTCCGCTCATGTCGGCTTGGTGGGCGAGTCGCTTCAGCTTACGATTCCCGACCAGCCGAGCTATGATCTGGTACCGGCGCATGGCTTAATTTTCGATCTCAAAGGCCTGAACGGTTTTAGCGTGGAATTTAAGAAAGATGCATCTGGAAAGATCACCGAGATGCTTGTCATCCAGCCCGGTGGCGCCACCGTTGCCAAGAAAAAATAGTAGCCAAGTCGCGGTGCAATGAAACCGGCAAAAAGCGGAAAGCTAATCTTAGAACTGCCGAGATAACTCGTCTCGCTTGCTCCAGAAATAAATTGCAAATACCAGTACGAGCAGTGGCAGAACCGCGCCAAATTCATCAATAAACCAAGCGGTCTTGCCGGTATTGCGGGTCAGCGGCGTAAAAATGGCTTGGATATAGAGGTTGTGGCTGGCGTGCAACAGAGCCGCGGTCCACACGCTTCCGGATTTCAGCCTCATCCAGGCAAATACGAAAGCGATCGAAATCACCATAACCGTGAAACACGTGAGGCCGTACCACGTCGGCGTGCCGCTGTTGTAATCGGCCCAGATCAGCAGTGGATAATGCCAGCAGGACCAGACGACTCCGCTGATCAGAGCCGTGCCTGTAAATCCGATATTCTTGAAGAGTTCTGGAACCAGAAAGCCGCGCCAACCGATCTCTTCGCCAAGCGAGGATGCCAAGCCCTTTGCCATGCCGAAAGTGCCTGCCAGTAAAACGTAAACGATGGTGGAGACGACCGGCGAAACACGCAGGCCCATGCGTGCCGCGATCGCTTCCATGAATTCGTGATTCGGGAAACCGCCCAAGCGAAAACACCAAACGATGGCGTATGCAATCGAGGCGTAGAGCAGAGGAATAAACCAGCTCTGAATTGCGTACTTCTTTTCCGGCCATTTCCAGCCCAGATCGCGCAAGTCGCGCTTGTAGATTTTGAGGGTAGCCATCCCTGCTAGCGCCGGGCACCACATGATTCCAAAGACGTACAAACCTACCCCGGCGCCAAGGCTATGTGCCCTGAGCGTCAGAAAATAAAAGACCGAGCTGAATGCAAACAGAATGACCAGATAAGTCAATATCTGCTGCGGCGATTTGCTTTTTTCCGGCATCGAACCTCCGACGTGAAACAGAGCAAGCTTCTGCGGCACCGATTCCGTTTATGGCATGACGGGAAGAACCAGGTGCGACGGCAATTGCGGCGTTGAGTAAACCCGCTGTGTAGCAGGGGTGAAATCGCCGGCTTGCGCTTTGTAGATGCTTGGAACGAATTGTTGCGGATTGCGGTCGATCACTGGAAACCAGGTGGATTGCACCTGAACCATCAGGCGATGTCCCTTGAGAAACACATGGTCGTGATCGCGCAGCGGCACATCCCACTTGATCGGCTGGTTGGGCGAAAGAGCATGCGGCTGTTCGAAGCTTTGCAGGTATCGTCCGCGACGGACTTCCATTGCCACCGGCAATTCGTATCCGTTCAAGGATTGCGAGTATTGACCGGGCTTGGGGCCCTGTTCGGGATTCCACTCTGGCTTCTGCGCGTCCTGCGGATATACGTCAATCAGCTTTACTACGAAATCGGAATCGGTACCCGAGGTGGATGCAAAAAGTTCTGCGGAGAGCAGCCCCGTCACGACGAGGTCGTGCTCGAGGGGCGCGCTTAGGTAGCTCAATACGTCCGGCCGATGATCCACAAACCGTTGGTCGGCAACTTCCCAGGTGCGCCAGTCTCCAGCCGGATAGGTCGGAGAAATCGGTCGCAAGCGATAGGGAACTGGGTTGGCCGGATCGGAAACATATTCGCGAAAAGATTTTTCAGCTTTGGAGTTGTCAGGTGCCGTGAAAGAAAGCGTGCCGTCAGAATGAAAATACAGTTTTGTGGGTTTCGCTTGCTCCGGAGGCCATGCGGCATATTTATGCCAAGTGTTCGAACCACTCTGAAAAGTACTGGCCTGCCAGGAAGGTTTTTCTCCGACGCCATGCAAGTAATAGCGGAAGAAAGCGGTTTCGATGTTCTCGCGAAATTCGCGCGCCGTTTCGTGTCCGCCAAACGGAATGATTCCGATTGAGTCGCCCTTGGTCGTTTGCCACTCGCCGTGAAACCACGGTCCCGCGACAATAAAATTCGTGTGGTCGGGATCGTGCTGCGCCGCATGCCGGAAAATCTGCCAGGGTCCCCACGGGTCTTCCTGATCCCAGAAGCCGGCTACGTTGAGATTCGGCACCGTCGAAGCGTGCAACTGACTGACCCAGGCTTCTTTCTTCCAGAAATCGTCGTAATCGGGGTGTTCGACGCTGTCGTTCCAGTTGGGAATTTTGCCGTGCAGATATTTTTCGTTAATGTTGGCGAGCGGGCCGAGATTCAGATACCACTCGAAGGTATCGTAGGTCTCGAATTCAAAATTGGTGTTCTTGTTCTTGTCCGCTTGTTCGAGCACCGCGTATTCAAAATCGTAGCTTTCGCGTAACGCGCCATAACGGTGATCATCGTCGTTCATCCACTGATCAACCGGCGACGCTTGTTCGCTGATCGCTTTTAACGCCGGGTGCGGATGGAGAAGCGTGAGCGCGGTGGTCAAGCCATCGTACGAGACGCCATACATGCCCACTTTGCCATCATTGTTGGCAACGTTTTTGATGAGCCACTCGATCGAATCGTATGCGTCGGTAGTCTCATTCGTTGCCTTTGGATCTGACAGGTCCACTTGGGAAGAAAGTCTGAAATAGCCCTCGGACTTGAAACGTCCGCGCAGATTCTGAATCACGAAAATATAACCATCCTGCGCCAATTCCTTGAGCGAAGCGGGCATCTGCTCTGGCGCTTTTTGCGGCACTCCGTAGGGCGTCCGGCGGAAAAGAATCGGAAGCGGCTTGGCCGTATTTACCGGAGCTAAAATCACAGTCTGCAGGTGCACACCATCACGAACCGGTATCATCACTTCCTTAAACTGAAAAAGAGGTTGCGGGGGAGCAGTTGGTGTTTCCTGTGCCGATCCCAAGGAAACTCCGGAGAGTAGCAAAACAAGCGCGATTCTTACGATATGCATTCGAGTGCTCCGTTTGCGGGGTTAGTGTGGCGAAAAATCACTGAGACGTGAGACGGCACCACACCACTGCAGCATGGCGCCGGATCGCACATAATGGATCACTTCCTGGTCGTAAAGTGGATTGAAGCACGGGCGCCGCAGATCTTACCGAAGGGGCTGCCTTCAATGCAACATATATTGAAATAGTCTGATGTTATGCAACGAACGTTGTATTCCGTCCTGCAGGCAGCGCCCCGGCCAGCGCAACGTTATTTCTTGTCCCCTAGGACCGTTGTGCAGTTTGCGTAACGGGCGACTTCCAAAGTACGGTCGAGTAAGAGCCGGTTCCCGTGAAAACTTGTTAGCCGTAAGCGTTGACCGGGACGGCTTAGGTTGTCATGTTGTCGCTGCCGGTCCGGCTATCGAGGGCGATCGCCTTTGGTTGATTCATAGCGATCTGGACGGTCGGGCCGGGCCAAGTGAAAAATCGATTGCCGTCGCTAGGCGTGTTGTATAGAAACAAAGAGTCTTTTTGTCTGTCGCAGCAAGATACGCTTTGTTCAGGAGAGGCAGTTATGGCTCACGAGGAAACAGCGAAGCGGGCAGCGTCAAGCAAGTTAGTCATACGCAATATCGGACTGATTCTGAGCGGAGATTTGCAACGGCCGATTCTGGATGCCGATACTGTTGTGGCAAACGATGGGCGTATTAGCGCGGTCGGCAAAGAGAAGGATTTGG
>Ga0210406_10002680_pt1 | contig 20115 bp, 17 predicted proteins | sample IncBWC30MmetaG_FD_155454 | JGI IMG/M metagenome (GOLD analysis project Ga0210406, IMG submission 155454) | Forest soil microbial communities from Barre Woods Harvard Forest LTER site, Petersham, Massachusetts, United States - Inc-BW-C-30-M | ecosystem: Environmental > Terrestrial > Soil >... | reverse complement strand
TATGAGCGGCCAAATTGGAGAGGCTTTTTTCTGGGCTCGGCATTGACCGATGCAAAGGGCCGCCGCTATAGTCGAAGAAATATCAGGTTGCCCCAGGAGAAAGACACCATGGATCCACGCTATCCGATTGGAGATTTTGCAATGCCCGCGCAGGTTTCACCCGCCAGGCGGCAACAGGCGATCGAAGAGATTGCCGGGACGCCGTCGAAAATGCGCGCGGCGGTAAAAGGTCTGAGCGAATCGCAGCTAGATACGCCTTACCGCGAGGGCGGCTGGACCGTGCGGCAGGTCGTGCACCATGTTCCAGACAGTCACTTGAATGCTTACGTGAGATTGAAGCTGGCGCTCACGGAAGAAAAGCCGACCATTAAGCCGTACAACGAAGCGGCGTGGGCCGAACTTGCGGATTCGAAATCGGCTCCCATCGAAGTTTCGCAAACGCTTCTGGATTCGGTACACGTCCGGTTTGTACAACTATGGCGCTCCTTGAAGCCCGAACATTACGCAAGGGTTCTCGTACATCCCGAGCATGGTGAACGCACCGTTGACTGGCTGCTGTTTCTTTACGAGTGGCACGGAAAGCATCACGCCGCGCACATCACCGAACTTCGCAAGCAGAAGGGCTGGTAGCTTCTCTGCAATTTGGTTGCACGAAAATGATCGCTCCACAGACTTGGGACCCGGAACGCTATGCGCGCAATGCTCGATTTGTCAGCGATCTGGCTGCGGCCGTGGTCGAATTGCTGAATCCCCTTCCGGGAGAGCGCATTTTGGACCTCGGTTGCGGTGACGGCGTATTGACAGCAAAGCTTGCGGCGATAGGTTGCGGTGTTGTTGGCGTTGACGGTAGCCCCGCACAGATTGAAGCAGCCCGAAAACTGGGGCTGGACGCCCGTGTGATGGATGGCGAAAAGCTCTCCTTCAATGGTGAGTTTGACGCGGTGTTCAGCAACGCCGCACTGCACTGGATGCGGAACCCCGAGTCGGTGATCGCCGGCGCGTGGCGTGCGCTCCGGCCAGGCGGAAGGTTCGTCGCGGAGTTTGGCGGATACGGCTGCGTTGCGAAAATCAAGAAGGCGCTGGTAAACGCATTGAATCGTCGCGGATTGAACGGAGAGGCGACGGTTCCCTGGTACTTTCCAACCGTCGAGGAATACTCGACACTGCTGAAAAACGCCGGCTTCTCCATTTCCACGATTGCCCTTATTCCACGTCCCACGCCGCTACCTGGAGACGTCACTGGCTGGCTGGAGACTTTCGCAGAAAGCTTCACAGCCTGCTTGCCGCCGGCCGAACGTCCCACTTACATCGCGGAGGTGCGCGAAGCCTTGCGCCCGGAGCTCGCGGATTCCGAGGGCAGATGGACGGCCGATTATGTGCGATTGCGATTTTCGGCCATAAAACAGGTTTGAAAAAACGGAGATTAAGCGAGCAGCCTGTGCAAAGTGGCGCGGCCCACTCCGCCTCGTGTAGGATGATGCGGTACAAAAGGAGATCGCATGGGACGGCCGGCAGGAACCTACGCAGTTTTTGAAACCTCACAGGGAGACATTGTGGTGCGGTTGCTGGAAAACGAAGCGCCCAAGACGGTGGCGAATTTCGTCGGCCTTGCGGAAGGCACGAAAGAATTCACGAACGAAAAGACCGGCCAGAAGGAAAAGAGGCCCTTTTACGACGGGCTGATTTTCCATCGCGTGATTCCGGATTTCATGATTCAAGGAGGCTGCCCGCAGGGCAGCGGCATGGGCGGGCCGGGCTACAAATTTGCGGACGAATTTCATCCCACGCTGAAGCATTCGAAGGCCGGAAAGCTGTCCATGGCCAACTCAGGGCCGGGAACGAACGGCAGCCAGTTCTTCCTGACCGTGGCAGCGACGCCGTGGCTCGACAACCGGCACACCATTTTCGGCGAAATTATCGAAGGCCAGGACATTGCAGACAAGATATCTAAATTGGCGCGCGATTCGAATGACCGTCCGAAGACTCCCGTGTCTATCAAGAAGCTGCGCATCGAACGCGTCGCTTAAGCACACACCATCGCAATGCTCACGCCCGAGCGACTATTCCGATTGATGATCGAGTTGATCTTCGTGTTGCTCGGCTTGCTGGTGGTCTGGCTGGGACTTGTGCGGCACGTCTATGTGGACCGGCGCGGCGCCGCATGGCTGATTCTCGGCGTGGCGCTGATCGTTTGGGGCCTGCGGGCGCTGTACACTCCGGGGCAGTGGTGGCTGCGCTGGCAGAACTGGACGCGTGGGTTGTCGCTCGCGCTTCTGGGCGTCCTGATGCTGGTGATGTCGCGCGTGCCGTTCGCGTGGGTTGGTCCGATGCTTGCAGCCTGCGGAGGATTGCTGGTACTGCGCGGGATCATTGAAGCGTTCTTGATTTTTCGGCCCGGCTGAAATAGTTCAGACTAGAAGAGCGCGGCAAATACCTGGCCTCAGCGGACTCCTTGCCTTTCTTTCTATTGCGCTTCCACTATAATCCCCGGAACAGACAGCCCTTCCAAAGTTTGGGAATCCGCTCGGGCCGTCCAATATCTTCATCCACGAAAACAAAGGAGAACGACCGTGCTGAAAGAGTTCAAAGAATTCGCCATGCGTGGCAATGTCATGGATCTGGCGGTCGGCGTCATTATTGGCGCGGCTTTTGGAAAAATTGTATCGTCGCTGGTGGAGGACTTGCTCATGCCGCCCTTGGGGCAGCTGCTTGGCAAAGTTGATTTCTCGGGCCTTTACTTCAGCCTGGACGGCAAGAGTTACGACTCGCTGACCGCAGCGAAAGCAGCCCACGCGGCCACCATGAATTATGGAGTTTTTCTGAACACCGTCGTCAATTTCCTCATCGTCGCGTTTTGTGTTTTTCTGGTGGTCAAGTGGATCAATCGTTTTGCCGCGAAACCGGCGCCGGCCGCAGCACCGACCACCAAGGATTGCCCGCAGTGCGCCATGGCGATTCCACTCGCGGCAAAGCGCTGCGGCCATTGCACGTCGCAACTTGCCTGAGAGAGGAAATCTCGGTAAGGGCTTCAGGCTTTCGGCGTTTTCTTCTTTTGGATTCCTTCCAAATGCGCGCGGAGGCGGTTGACCACGATGTCTTCGTGTCCTTCGTCCATTTCTTTTTGCACTTCTTCCAGGGCGAAGTGCACGACGTCGTGATGGTGCATTTCCAGGGGCGCCACAGCGTCACTGAAGCGCAACCACAGGCGATGCAGAAGATTGACTTCGTTCGCGGTCAGATTGGGCGCGTGCGGACCAAGCACTTTGTATAGCTTGTCCCCATTGGGCAAGTGGATTTCCAGATTGAATTGCGGCTTCTGATCCCCGAGTTTTTCCCAGGCTTCACCGATCTGCCGGGCCTGCTCTTCGTTTGATTCCTTTGTCGAACGCCCCGCAACAATGGTGCTGGAATGGAGTGAGGTCGCGGCGCGCAAGATGCCGTCCCACAGATCGTTTGCGGCGACGACTGCCAGGCGGATCGACTTGCCACGTTTCTCGGCCATGGAGAGCGCTTGCGAGAAGAGTTGTTGCTCGATGCTGCCGAATAGCTGATCGGCCTCAAGTTCGTTCTCGCCCGAAGCGGAGCGTCGCAAGAGCCGGACATGGAGCACGACAAGGTCGCGTCGCCCGGGTTTGATACGGTCCAGCACATTTCCCAGGTGATAGAGAGCGTAGTGGTTGCTGATCGGGACGAGGATATTACCGGGACGCGCACCCACAGCCTCGGGAGTCAATTCCGATTCCAATTCGAGATTGAATTGATCCATCTCGACGTGAGCTGTGCCGCCATGTCTGCCCTGGCGTTCCGAAATCGTGAAGACAATGTAGAGCAGAACGGAGAAGGTGGCGCCAGCCATCGTGGCGATGGGCTTGGTGAATAAGTTTACGATGGCGATCAAGAATAGCATCGAGGTGATCAACGCAAGTCCCACAGGAATCTGCACACCGCGGAACGTGAAATTCAGCGGAACCTGGAATTCCCTCTGTCCTGGACTGGTGTAGCGGAGAACGAGAACGGCAAGGCCGTTCATGGCAAAGCTCCAGATCACGCCAAAGGCGTAAAGGTTCGCGAGAAACGTGACGTCGCCTCGACTGATGATGATGGTGATGATCTGGAGAGCCACGACAATATTGATAATGCGATGGCTGGTACCGAACCGCTTGTGCGGCTGCCGGAACCATGCGCTCAGCACTCCGTCTTCAGAAACGCGGTTCAACACGCCGTTCGAACCCACGATGGCCGTGTTCACGGCGCCCGCCAGGATCAAAGTGCCGACCACGACAACGAAGCCGTGGAATATCAAACGCGCGACAAATGGCCCTTCGAGATTCATGGCCAGCCCGCCAATCAGGTTTTCGAGGAACTGCTGGCGGACGCCGTCCGGAATGATCATCACTGCAAAAAAGGACACGAGCGAGGTAAAAACCAAACTGTAGACAAAAATGACCGCGCCCGCTTTTTTCAGGTTTGGGAGTTTGGGGCTTTCGATTTCACGATAGACCTGGGCCAGCGATTCTTCGCCGCTCATGGCCAGTACGGAGTGACCGAGGGCGATGAAGATGGCGATGATGCCGAACATATGAGGCAGGCTGCTATGTGCGAGCCAGCCGAGGGCGCTGGTGCTCAGCCGGAGGTTGCGCGGATGTGGCCACGGAGGCAACGCGGAATGGCGGACCGCCACGGTGTAAATGCACCAACCAATGAGCATTATGACCATCACGGTGACCAACTTCATGATGAGCAGAGCTTTTTCGCTGGACTCGGAAACGCCCTTGGTGTTCTCCCACCAAAAATAAAGCGTGACGACGATCGCAAAGCTCGCGGCAATGAAACTGATTGTTCCGGGAGCGAGCGGGCCACTCACGTGAAAATACTGCAGAAGCTCGTTGATCAATCCCGCCAGATACTGACCTGCAGCGACGCCGCTGATCGGCCCGGTCAGGATGTAGTCAAACATCAGCGCGGAAACGCTGAATTTCGCGAGCGTCCCGCCGAGGGACATCTTCACGGCTCGATACACGCCGCCGCGCACGAACATGCTGCAGCTTTCCACGTAAACCGCGCGAACGGCGTATGAAAACACCATGATGGCGAGGATGAACCATGGGGCGGTCTTGCCAATGTAGCCTTCGGCTTCGCCGCCGGCATAGTAAGCCGAGGAGGCCAGGTCGTTCAGCACGATGGCCGCCGCCCGCCAGAACGAGATGAAGGTCAGGAGAGCTGTAGTGGCAACGATGACGCGCGGAATACCGCTGCCGCGGCTGCCTGCGGCAGCAGGGTTATGGGAAGTGCTGCTCATGTCTGGGTGTCGTTAAATTGCAGATTGGAATGCTCGCATTTTTAGGGCGGTAAGTCTAGCTTGACGCCCAGCGAACGGTCGAAAGAGGTTATCCGGCATGGCCGCGGAAGGCTTTGGCGCATTCGGCGCAGGGGCAGATGTTGCGAAGGTGATCGTAACTGTAGATGCCGGTGGAATGGCCGTCGGTGAAGCTGAGTTGAACGGCGTAGTTGCCTACCACTGTGGCAGCTTGGGCGCGCGGCTTGGGCTTGAACATGGGCAGGACAGGAGATGATTGGAAAGGCGAAGCTGCATCGCTGAGTGCGGCCTTCTTCTCACGCGCGTCGTTGCACGTGGCGCAGGGGCATTCGTCGCGCAGATAGGCGAATTCGTAATGGCTGGAGTGGCCGTCGGCCCAGGTGATGTCCACACCAGTGCCGTTCTTAACGTGAATCTTGACGCTGGTGGGTTTTTTTCGCGGGTCGAGGGGAGTTGGCATTTTTCAGGTTGCGCGATCAGCCCTTAGGCTTGCCGTTGCAGCAGTCGCCCGGCGGAATGGGATTCCCATGCGGGCAGGTTTTCGGGTGGCCAAGGAAGGTGCAGATGCGCTGGTCCAGCTCTGGGCTGATGATGTGTTCGAACTTGCAAGCTTGCGTGTGCGCTTCGGAATCGTCGATGGAAAAAGTGTCTTTGAAAAGGCGCTCGGCGAGGCGGTGGCGCCGGACCACATCTCGCGCCCGCTGGCTGCCCACAGGAGTGAGTTGCACTTCCCCGTCTTGCATTTGCACCAGGCGCAGGTCGGACATGCGCGAAAGAACGCGCGTGGCAGGTTCGTTGCTTACTACCGGCAGACTTCCCGCCGGACCGGTGGCGTGGAGACTCTCCGCTTGCGCGGGCTTCCCTTCCTCGCCACAGACCCAGACTTGTTCGAGTAGATGATCAAAGCGGATTTCGTCATCGGTGGAAACGGGTGTGCAGCAATCCGCGGTATCTGCGAGCGGGCAAGCTAGCGGATGGCCCGGGCCATGCTGGGCCGTGTCAAAATGCAGGTGGCCGTGAGCCAGCTCGATGCGACGGTCGGCTTGACGCGCGATGTCCGGGTCGTGCGTCACCATCAGGATGGTGTGGCCGGCGTCGTGCAGTTCGCGGAAAATCTTGATGATGATGTTTTCGTTGGCTTCGTCGAGATTGCCGGTGGGTTCGTCGGCAAGAATAATTTTCGGCTGATTGATCAGCGCGCGGGCGATAGCCACGCGCTGCTGCTCGCCCCCGGAAAGTTGGGCGGGGAGATGCGTCAGGCGATCGCCCAGGGCGACACGCTTGAGCGCTTCAGCGGCCTGCGCTTCATCGGTGACGCTATGGAAATACTGCGCCAGCATCACGTTTTCCAAGGCGGTGAGATACGGGACGAGATGGAATTGCTGGAAAACAAAGCCGACTTTTTCAGCACGATAGCGGACCAGTTCGTTTTCGCGAAGTTTCGAAAGATCGACGCCGTCGACGACCACATGTCCTGATGTGAGGGTGTCCAGACCACCGAGAATATTAATGAGCGTGGTTTTTCCGGAGCCGGAAGGGCCCATAAGCGCGACCCACTCACCGCTATGGACATCGAAGCTGACTCCGCCGAGCGCGCTCAGGCTGCCATACTGCTTGATCAGATTTTCGATGACCACTTGTTTCGCCGCAGTTTGCGGCGGCGCTGCAACAAGCGTGCTCACGCTTCACCCCTGAAAACCGATGCCGGGCGGATACTGGCCAACCGTCGCAGCGGATAGGCGCTGACGATCGCAACGATGATTGTCAAAGCCACAGCTACAGGATACACAATCAGGCGCGGCCGCGCCGCCACTCCAAACACCGCTTTGCCCAAACCGATGGACAGAAGAATCCCAGCCGCCGCGCCGATCATGCCGCCCGCAAGTCCAAGCAATGCCGCCTCTGTAAGGAAAAGCCGCAGCACGCGCCGCACCGAGCCGCCGATCGCCTTCATCAAGCCAACATCCATCTTTCGCTCCATCGCCACGTTGGTCATAGCAGCCATCACGCATAGCCCAGTGAGCAGCAGCACGATCCCCACTGTCGCCGTCAGCAACCCGCTGATGCGGTTGTAGATCTTCGCTTCGCCTTCTGTGAATTGCCGAATCGGGCGAACGTCAACATCGGGAAGCAGGCGTTGAAGATCCGTGATGTAGCTTTGGATTTCGCCGGGAGTGCCTGGAACGATTAGCTCAATCGCGCTGATGCGACCCGATAGACTGGCCAAGCGTTGTGCCGCTCGCACGTCAGCGACGATTTGGTCGTCTTCGGGCCCGCCACTCTCGCCTAGCCCTGCCGCGACGCACGTTTCCTTCTGATCACCGTTGCTCAAAATGATTGTAGAGCCTTGCTCGACGTGCAGTTGCTTGCCGATGCGCCCTCCCACCATGCAGATGGGTCCAGCAGGGATGGCAGGGGAACCCAGGGGAGCAAGAGAAGTCGCATTCGCAGGCGCAACCCAACCAATGAGCCTCGGATTCTTTCCCGCAACTACTGCGGACAGCGATTTTCCGGACTGCGGCGACAAAACAGTTGCAATCACGTAAAGCGAAGCAGTCATAGTGACGGGAGCGTTTCCGAGGTTTCGTGGCACGGAAAGAATTGTCGATTCAGGCAAAGTTTCGGAGCCTGAAAGCGACGCATGTTTCGGCAGAACGATCACATTAGCGCCGAAGGCTCGGAATTCCGTTGTGAGGCGGCGCTTGGCATCCACTTGGAGATTGAGCAGCGCCGCGGTGACGGCAGCGCCTGAGCCAAGGGCCAACAACATCACAAAGAGGCGCCCAGGATTCGCGCCGAAGAGGCGGCGGAGGATGCGCCAGAACATCGCTCGATTGGTTGCGCGGCGGTCGGCCATCATTCGCCTCGCAGGATGGGCGCCGCCTCAAAGCGTGAAGCCCGGCGCAGCGGAAAGGCGCTGCCAAGAATCGTGACGCCGGCGGCGAGCGCAATAATCACGAGAAAGACGATTAGCGAAGGCTCAGGTGCCGCGCCAAAGATTTTCTCTCCTAGAAGGCGCGCCAGAATTATCCCCAGCGCATAGCCGGCTCCCCCGCCGACGAACGCGAGCAAAAGTTGTTCTGCGGCAAGCAGGAATCCGACGGTGCCAGAGCCCGCGCCCAAAGCCTTCATCAAGCCAATCTCCGTCCGGCGCTCGATCACCGAAGCCGCCGAAGACGCGCCAACGGCAAGCGCCGCCGCAAGCAACGCTGCCCCAGTGACCAGCCACAATAAAATCCGCACCCGTGTGAGAATCGCGCCTTCCCCTTCCGCAACACGCCGAATCACGCGCACGTCGGCTCCAGGTAATACTTGCTTGATCGAATAGGCAATAGAGGAGACATACGGGCTGCAGGACCAGCGCTCGAACTCGTCAGCCTTCATCGTCTTCGGATCGCGCCGCGCAAAATCGTCTTCGGGCTTAGTCAGCGCACTGACATAAAGTTTGCGGTATTGGCCGGGCTTGTTAGCCATTCCCTGCGCTAAAGGCAAAGGCACAACGATGGCATCATCCTCCGGTCCAGCTCCCGATAGAATTCCAGCGACACGGATCTCATGCCCCGAATCGCTAGATGTCTCAATCTCAATCGAATCACCGATCGAAATTCCAAAACGACGAGCGAATTTTTCCCCCACCACACAGGAATCCCCAGTCTCCGAAATCCACTTGCCTTCGACATGCCACCAAGGATTAGTCTTCTCAATACCAGTGACAAAACTACTTCCGTCAGGCAAGGAAAGAGTGTGTGAATACCAAGAACCGATCAGGGTTGCGTTGCCCAAAATCCCTGAGCCAGAAGTGTTCTCCGAACCGTGGGTCCGAACTCGGACAGGAACTTCGAGGATGGGGGCAAAGGCGACGATATTGTTGTGCCAGAAAATGGTTTTGAGCTTGCCGAGGTCGGCCTCCGGCAGATACGCGCCGGCATTCACGGGGCGGTAGTCCACGCCGCCGATTTCGAGCGGCAGCGAGTCAGCTTGTGGAGTTACCAATAAATTCGCGCCCAGGCTGCGAAACTCTTTCGCCAGCCGGTCGCCGACGTCCAGCGAAACGCTCAACGCCGCTGTGGCTACTCCCATGCCTAGCGCCAATGCCGCCCCGGTTAAGAGCTTGTGGCGCGGACGGCGTCCAAACGAATCGGCAACAATTCTCAGGAACATAAAATGGTTGGTAAAGCGAGTAAGAGTACGAAATGCGCGCCCCTACTGTGGAATCTCCTTCGCGGCTTGCGTCAACGACGAAATATCGATCACCAGGTCTCCGCCATCCACGTGCGAAGGTACGCCGATCGGATTGCAGCCTCCCTGATCACCAATCGATGGAATATAAATGGCTGAAGCGCAGTGCCGGCAAATCACGTTCTGTCCGTCCTGGCGGTACCCTTCGGCGCCGCAAATGCGGCAGGCATCCAGAGCTGCGCCCCAGCCGTTGGGCTTCTTGATGATCATGAACCGCAGTGACTGGTTGTCCGCCTTGACGGTGAACAGATGCATGGTACCGTCCTGCACTTCATTGAACGGCACGCGCACGATGCTGCCAACCGCTTCAATCGGCCGGGCCGTTGGCGGCGCCGAGTTTGCCCGCGCATAAATGAAGTCCGCGGTGAGCACAAGAATCACGGTTAGTGAAGCGGTGGCCGCGGCCATCATCCAGCGGCGCTGCCGCCGGTTCTGCGATTCCAGCAGGCGCTTCTCCGCGTCGTTCAGAGTCTCCTTCCCAAGCTTGGCATGCGAAGCCGACTGCCATTCGCGGAGGATCAGTAATGCTGCCGCCCCAAAGATAAACACAAAAAAGAACAGCTCATTCCGTACGATCGGTCCCAGAATGGCCATCTCTGTCTTGCTCGACGGCAGCCAACGCGCCTCGCTCAGTTCGTGCAAACCCGTAATCGCTAGCTGAAATGAAACCAGCATCAAAATGACGCTCGTGGCGGCAAAGAACCGGTGCAGCGGCACACGCAAAGTGCCCTTGAAGAAGAATAGCCCCACGGCGACCGCTCCGCCGATCCCCAGAATCGTCCCAATCCACGTCTGCAAGCCTTCGCTGGAAACCTCCACAGCGCGCAAGATGAGAGCCAGCTCCGCCCCTTCGCGCAATACCATCAGAAAAACAAAGAGAAAAATGCCCCAGCCCGCCGCGCTACCCGCCTTTTCCGCAAAGGCTTCCACCTTGGCTTCGATCTCTTTTTTCAGGTGGCGCGCAACGCGGTTCATCCATACGATCATCGTAATAACGAAGACCGAAGCGATCAGGAGCATCAGCCCCTCGAAGCCGTCTTCGCTGATGCGAAAACGCTCCAGCGCCACGGCCACAGCCAGGCTGAGCGCCGCAGCCGCGGCGACGCCGTACCAGGCGAACCGTGCTAGATGCTGCCGGCCCGTGCGTGAAAGATAGACAAGAATGATGCCGACGACGAGAGAAGCTTCAACGCCTTCACGAAGTGCAATAAGAAGAGCCGAGAGCACAAAAACTCCAGTTGTAAATGATTTGCAACTACGCTTAAATTCTACCGCAGCAACGGGCTTCCGTCAACCGGACCAGTTTGGTCCTATTTGCTCCACGCGCTTAGGTTATCCTCTTTGATGCTCATGCGCACCCTCCGGCTCAGCACGTCCTTGCTCTTGTCGCTACTCCTTTGCGGGCAGGTTCCCGCTCAGGGACCGGCGCCATCGCAGCCGCAGCGCTCCGCCGTCCACCCCGATCCCAATCTCGCGCAAAAGTATGTCGACCAGGGAGACAAAGCCGCAGCTGACGGGAAGTTTGAGGAAGCGCTCGTTGCCTACGAAGAAGCCGCTCGTTACGCGCCGCAGGAAGGCTACGTCCTCGAGCGAGGCGCAGCTTTGCGCTCCAAACTGGTTCGGGCGTACGTCGAAGCGGCGGAGCGCGATGCTTTGGCCGGCCGGTTAGCCAAGGCTACTGAGGAACTGGGGACGGCGCTGCAGATCGACCCCGGGAACACCGTCGTCGAAGAGCGCCGGGCTCAAATGAAGGCTATGGACGAAGAACCCCGCGTCAAGCATGCGACCGGAATCTCCGGCTTGCCGCGGCTCCAGCCACAACCGGGAAAGCACAACTTGAACTTGCGCGGCGATACCAAGACGGCCTACGAACAGCTCGCGACCCTCTTCGGCGTCAAAGCATCGTTCGATCCGGACCTCACCCCCAAGAGCGTGCAGCTGCGGGCTGATGATGTGGATTTCACCACAGCCGCAGCCATTCTCGCAGCGCAGACCGGAACTTTTTGGAGGCCCGTGAATCCGACGTTGTTGTTTGTCGCTCCAGACACACAGGAAAAGCGGCGGCAGTACGGCTTGGAAGCCGAGCAGACTTTCCCACTCCCGGCAGCCGTCGGCCCGGAAGATGTCACTGAGATGCTGCGCGTCCTGCGCGACATCACTGGGACTACCCGCATCGATCTGGACAGCCGCAGCCACACCATCACCATGCGCGATACGCCAGAGCATCTCGCTCTGGCCGGCGAGCTGATCGGGCAACTCGAAAGAGCTCGCGGCGAACTGGTGCTGGAGATCGAACTCCTCGAAGTGGACCGCAACAAAGCGCGCGCTCTTGGAATCACGCCTCCGTCTTCCGCGAAGCTGATTAGTCTGAATACCAGTGACTTGAATTTGCTCAAATCTTCGACGACCCTCACAAACCTGCTCACCAACATTCAACAGGTATTCGCGGGGAAGGGGTTCTCTAGCATTCCCGCCGTCATACCCGTTGGAGGCGGCCTGTCCACATTTTTGCTGACCCTTCCGACCGCCACCGCCAATTTCTCCGATTCTCTCTCATTGGTGCAGAGCGGGCGCCAAGTGCTGCTGCGGGCGCAAGACGGCAAGCCAGCCACCTTTTTTGTCGGCGATCGCTTTCCAATCACCCTCTCTCTGCTTTCCGGAAGTTTGTCAAACAACATCGCCGGAGTGGGACTCCCAGCCTCCACAGTCTTCCCCCAGACCAGCTTCATCGTCGGCGCCAATCCCTCCGCGCTCGTCGCCAATAGCTTCACGGGCGGCACTCTCGCGGATTTGGCGGTCGTTTTTGACGACCCCAAAGCCAATACCTTTGTGATCTTGCAGAATCAGGACAAGGGAAACTTTGTTCAGGTGACGCCATCGCCGATCACACTGGGCAGCAACGAAACCGGCCAAGTGGCCATCGGCACCGGAGTCTTGCGCACCAACAGCACGAAATTTTCGACTACGCAACCGCCGGATGTGGTGCTGGTGAACTCCACCTCGAACAATGTTTCGGTCTTATTGGGGAGCGCCGACGCCAACGGCAAAGCCGACGGATTTTTTACGGAGGCTCCCGGCTCGCCCATTGCAGTGGGAAAAAATCCAAGATCCGTGGTCGTCGCGGACTTCAATGGCGATGGTTTCCTGGACCTCGCCATCGCCAATCAGGGTGACAACTCCATTTCACTTTTCCGCGGCAATGGAGACGGGACCTTTACGGAGTTTCCCTCCTCTCCTTTCAAGCTGACTAATACCACCACGATTTCAGAGTCCGCGCCGGTAGCGATGGTCAGCTCGAATTTCCGAAATCAGAACAACGCTATCAATAACGCCGCTGAAGTGGACCTTGCCGTCGTCAATCAAGGCTCGAACAACGTCGCCATTCTCCTGAGTTCCGTTGATTCGAACTTGAACGTCATTCTCACCGAGGCCACAAATTCGCCCATCGCAGTGGGAACTACTCCCGTGGCCATTGCGACGGGAGACTTAAATGCCGATAGCGTTCCAGACCTAGCAATCGTGAACCAGGGTACCTCTTCCGTTTCTGGCTCGGTTTCGATCCTTCTGGGGAGCAGCAACTTGAATGGCACATTTACGGAGGCGGCAGGTTCTCCGCTCACAACCGCCGCTACTCCCGCCGGCATCGCAATCGCCAATTTTGCCAACACCACTGTCCCGGCAATCGCGGTGACCAACAAGGGTTCCAGCACGGTGGGGATCTATCTCGGCCTGGGAAGCGGAACCTTTGCCTCGCGTATTGAGCTCAACACTCCCCCTGGACCCTCCGCGCTGATCGCATCTGTTTTGACCAACAGCGGCCTTCCCGACATCGCTTTGGTGTCTCAGGATCCAGCGGCCAGCCAAGGGGAAGTAACGGTGATTCTAGACTCTTCGAATTTCGCCAACGCCGTGGCCACCGGCACGGCGCAGACGCCCTATCCGGCGTCTGAATACGTCGATCTCGGAGTGAAAATAAAAGCTACACCCACATTACATCCGAATAATGAAGTGACTCTGCTGCTGGAATTCGAAATTCGCGCTCTGGCCGGCTCTAGCGTGAACGGGATTCCCGTCCTTTCCAATCGCACGCTGACGCAAACTGTTCGCGTTAAAGAGGACGAACCAACGTTGATCGGCGGGCTCACGGATACGGAAGAGACTCGTTCCATTACGGGCCTGCCGGGCTTTGCGGAAATTCCGGTAGCTGGATACTTGTTTGGGGCCAGGAACAATTCGCTGCAGGATACTGAACTTCTCATCGTGGTGACACCGCGGAAGGTGCGACTGGCAGATCATCTCACCCGGACTATTTTCGCTGGCCGCGGCGATCCTGGCGGCCGGGGCAGCACGGGCCCCGGAAGTCTTCAGCCACAGCAGCCGGTGATTCCACAGCCTCCGGCGGGTGCTCCGCAACCGCCCGCGCCACGGCCGCCGCAACCCTAGCTTCAATTCGCCGGATCCCTGGAATGAAGAGAGTGTTTGGAAATAATTTTGCTCTTCGGCGCGAGGAAGCTACGGCAGAGCTTCGAACACGACGATGGGCTGGTAGGTGCGCGGAACGACAGCTTCGGCAATGGCGATCAGCTTGTCCTGCTGGCTGAAAACCCGCAGCCGCGGCGGCTTTGGCTCTCCGCCGTCGAGCTGCGTCGTCGCGCCGGGAGGCGGCTCGACGCGGCCGGCTTGAAGCTGCGCGATCATGATGTTGAACTTCGTGCCGTGGCGGACGCGCTTTTCGATCACCGGCAATACGTTGACTCGCGGAAAATTGGTCAACAAATTCTCGAGAGGGATCAGGCAGTCTGCAAATTTGCCGGCCTGCTTGGCTTCCGCGAGTTCCTCGAGTGTGATCGCTTGTTCCTGTGAAAATTCGCCCACCGCGGTGCGCGTGATTTCCGCCAGGTGCGCCCCGCAGCCCAGCTTCTGCCCCATCTCGTGTGCGAGCGACCGGATGTAGGTGCCGGAAGAGCACTCGATGACAAAGCGCGCGATGCTGCCTTCGATCTCTTTCAATTTGTATTCGTAAATCTCGATTTGGACGGCTTTCAATTCGACCGGCTGTTTTTTGCGCGCTAGCTCATACGCGGGGCGGCCTTTCACTTTCTTCGCGGAGAAGGATGGCGGCATCTGTTCGAATCGCCCGATGCGCTCTTCGGCAAACTTTTCGAGTGTCGCGGCATCCAGCGCCGGGGCGGCGTCTGGCCCCTGCGCTTCACCATCCGAATCGTACGTGTCCGTCGCGAAGCCGAAACGGAAGCCGGCCTCATAGCGTTTACGGCGCCCGGCGTAGAATTGCACCAGCCGCGTCGCGCGCCCCAGCAGCAGCACGAGAACGCCGGTCGCCAGCGGATCAAGCGTGCCCAAATGCCCGATCTGCCGGAAGCCCGCCAAATGGCGCACCGCATCGACAACGTCGTGCGACGTTTTCCCTTGCGGCTTGTCGATGACGAGCGCGCCGTCAATCGGCGCCGGCTGTGGTTGTCGTGGCATGCTCTAGGCTATGAATTTCTATTTGCGGCCGAAATAGGAACTGAAAACTCTCAGGGTGCGGGCGGAGTGTCCTTCTTCATTTCTTTCAAGAGCCGCTCGATGCGCTCCACGTGTTCCTGCGAAAGATCCAGCGTGAAGTGCAGTTCCGGCACGCGGCGGAGTTGCAACCGCTCCACCAGCTCCCGACGAATGTACCCGGCGGCATGATCAAGCGCTTTGATGGCGTCCGATTGCTCCTTGTTCGTTCCCTTCACGCTGATGAACACGCGCGCGTGCTTCATGTCCGGCTGCACGCGCACTTCGCTGGCGACTACGCTGACTTCCAGCCGCGGATCTTTCAGTTCCCCCGCCAACATGGCGTTGATTTCGTGCGCGATCTCCTCGCCCACGCGTTCATGTCGGTGATTGGCTGGACTCATCGGCGTCTCTGAAAGGCTATCTAAACAATCTCGACCGCTTGATTGATCAAAAACGACCCGAGGATGCGGTCCGCCTCGTCCAAAACCTTCTGCAGCACTTCCCTCAAGTGCTTCTCTTCATTCGAAATTGTCACGACCCCTACCACGGATCTTTGCCACGTGTCGTGATGCTCCAACTCCGCCACGGCCACATTGAAATCCCGCCGCAGCTTATCTTTCAAGCTGCGCAGCACCTGCCGCTTGTCCTTCAGCGATTGCGCGTCCGGGATGTGCAGCTCGAGGGTGAGCAGACCGACCGGCATGTGGCGCTCCGGGGGACAGTCTGGCGGATTATTTCTTGCCGGCGGTCCCGCCGCCCTGTCCGGCGGCTTCCGCGGCGCTTATCTTGCTGACGCTGAAGCATTCGAGGATGTCGCCGACTTTGATGTCATTGAAATTCGCGACGCCCGCGCCGCATTCAAAACCGGTGCGAACTTCGCTGGCGTCATCCTTGAAGCGCTTCAATGAGTTGAGCTTGGAAGTGTAAATCACCGCTCCTTCGCGCAGCACGCGCACTTGCGCGTCGCGCTTCAGGATGCCATCGACCACGTAGCAGCCCGCAATCGTGCCTGCGCCCTTGACGCGGAACGTATTGCGCACTTCCGCGCGGCCCAGATACGTTTCCGTGACCACCGGCTCGAGCAAGCCTTCCATGGCCTTCTTCAGTTCGTCGGAAACTTCGTAAATGATCGTGTGTGTGCGAATGTCCACATGTTCCTGCTGCGCTAGGTCTAGAGCTTTGCGGTCCGGCCGCGTACCAAAAGCAATCACTATTGCGCCGGATGCAGAGGCCAGCAAAACGTCATTTTCCGTCACCGCGCCGACGCCCGAACCGATGATTTTCAGTTTCACCTGATCGGTCGAAAGTTTCGGCAGCATTTCGCTGAGCACTTCCACGGAACCCTGTACGTCCGCCTTGATGACGATACCCAATTCCTTGACGTCACCGGCCTTCAATTGCTCGTGCAACTGGTCGAGCGTAATGCGCGAACCGCTGATGCGGGCCATCGCTGCGTCGCGCTGCTTGCCCTGGCGGTACTCCACGATGTGCCTCGCCTTGGCTTCGTCGGTCACTTGGAAAAGGTCGCCTGCATCCGGCACGCCTTGCAAGCCGAGCACTTCGACGGGCGTAGACGGCGGCGCGTCTTTCACGACGCGGCCGCGGTCGTCAAACATCGCGCGTACTTTGCCGAACACCGACCCGCAGATGAAGAAGTCGCCGGCGTTCAGAGTGCCATTTTGAATGAGGATCGTAGCCACCGGTCCGCGTCCCTTGTCCACGCGCGATTCCAGCACGGTACCAGTAGCAGGCGCGTCGGGATTCGCTCTGAGCTCCCGCAAATCCGCGACCAGCAAAATGGTTTCGAGCAGCTTCTCGATGCCGATTTTCTTTTTCGCGGAAACTTCCACAAACTCCGTGTCCCCGCCCCACTCCGCAGGCATCAAGCTGTTTTCCGTGAGTTGGCGCTTCACCCGCTCCAGTTGCGCTTCCGGCTTGTCGATCTTGTTGATCGCCACGATGATAGGCACCTTCGCGGCTCTGGCGTGATCGATCGCTTCTTTCGTTTGCGGCATCACGCCGTCGTCAGCAGCCACCACCAGCACCACGATATCGGTAACCTTCGCGCCTCGCGCACGCATGCGGGTAAACGCTTCGTGACCCGGCGTATCCACAAACACCACGGCGCGATCGTTGACCATCACTTTGTAAGCGCCGATATGCTGTGTGATTCCGCCCGCTTCGCCCGCGGCAACATCCGCTTCGCGAATAGCGTCCAGCAAACTCGTCTTGCCGTGATCGACGTGGCCCATCACCGTCACGACCGGAGGCCGCGGCTTCAAACTCTCCTTGGTCTCTTCCTTCGCAACTTCCAGCACCATTTCTTCTTCGAGCGAGACGACGCTCACTACGCCGCTGAAAGCTTCGGCCAGCGTTGTGGCCGTCGGCACGTCCAGCGCCTGGTTGATGCTGGCGAACACGCCCCGGTCGAGCAGGTTTTTCAAAAGTTCCTTGGCGCGCACGTCCAGCTTTTCCGCGAGTTCGCGAATCGTGATGCCTTCCGTGATGGTCACTTCGCGCGGCGGACGCGGCTCCGCTGGAGCGATGACGGCCACAGCGCTGCGGCCTGCCCCCGGACGCTGGCGCGTTGGATGAAGCTTGCGCTCGCCCTCTTGCTCGCGTTTATCCAGAGCGGGGCGCTGGCGCTGAGGCGGTTTGCGCGTGTAAAGCGGCTTGCCCGGCTCCGCCTTCGGCGGCAGTTTCTCTGGAAACGCCGGCAACATTCCCGGACGTCCGGGTGCGCGTGGGCCGGGACGCGTGCCGGTTGGCATCGGACCGCGGCGCTGTTCAAAAGGTCGAGACTGCGGTCCGCCCGGACCACCAGATCCGCCGGATCGCGGCGTGAAGGGCCTTCCTTGGCCAGGTTGCTGTGGGCGCATCGGCTGCCCAGGCCGCGGACCGCTCGGACGCGATTCTCTAGACGCGTCGGGAAGAGGTCCCCGATTGCCTGTGGGCATCGGACCGCGATTTCCTGACGGCAATGGTCGTGACGGAGCGCCCGTTCTTGCTGGCGCACCAGGGGGACGTCCGGGAGCAGAACCCGGCGCTGAGGCCGCAGGTCGCATTGCGGAAGGTTGCGCGCCGCCTGGTGCCGCGGGTCTAATCGGCGCTGTAGATCGAACGGGCGTAGCTGACCGCGCTCCTGCGGGAGGGGCAGCGGCAGGTGTGGACGACCGAATCGGAGTCGGTGCAGGCGTTGCGGGAGTAGTCGTTGCCGGCGCAGCCGCCGCCGGTGCAGCAGGCTTTGCGGCTGCCTGTGCCGTTACGACTGGTGGAGCCGCAGCCGGAGCCTTAGGTGCGGCCGCCGCTGGCGCCTCAGGTACAACTGGCTTTGCGACCGGTGCAGCAGGAATCGCGGGGGCTGCCGGTTTAACGGCAGTAGGCGCCACGCTCGCTGGCGGGGCTGCCGGAGGCGCTGCTGGCCTCATCCGCGCGGCCTTCGCCGCCGCGTCTTTCGCTTCTTTTTCCGCTTTGGCAGCGGCTTCGGCGTGGGCTTCCTCTTCGGCCACGCCCTGAATCTTTTTGCGCACTTTCTCCGCGACGTCCTCGGGAATCGAGCTCGAGTGCGTCTTTTTTTCCGTTACGCCATACCCCGGCAGCAGGTCAATGATGGCTTTCGCCTTGACCTCCAGTTCGCGGGCCAGTTCGTTGATTCGGACTTGATTTACGTCGGTCATGCGCTCCGTTCTTAACTACGACTTCGCCTCTTCCGCCTTCGCCGCATCACCCTCACCGCTGGCGGGGGTGGCCTCTGCATCGCCTTCTGCCGCCGTCTCTACCGCGGAAGGAGCTTCTTCAACCGCTTCACTCGTCTCGGAATTCTCTGCCGTTTCTCCCGCCGCGGCTTCAGCAGGAACCTCGCCTTCACCGGTGGCTGCGCCCTCTTCGGCAGCAGCCTTACCTGTTTCGGCAGCAGCTTCTCCACTCGCGGCAGCTTCGCCCGTCGTGGCCGCCGCTTCCGCGCCGCCCTCGTAGAAACGGTTCACGGCTTGATAAATCTTGTCGACCATCTTTTCGCCGATGCCAGGAATTTCCATCAACTGTTCCGGCGTCATTCCGGCGAGTTTCTCGACGGATGTGATCCCCGCCGCTTCAATCTTCTCGATGGTCTTCGCGCCCACTCCTGCAAGGGATGTCAGCGGCGTCGCCGGAGCGGTCAGGGCGGTCATCTGCTCTTCGATTTCCTGGCGCTTTTCTTCTTCGCTCTTGATGTCGATGTCCCAGCCAATCAGCTTGCTCGCCAGCCGGACGTTCTGACCCTTCTTGCCGATGGCCAGCGAAAGCTGCGAATCCTCGACGATCACTTCGAGCTTTTTATTTTCCGGATCGGTGATTTGCACGCGCGTCACTTTCGCCGGGCTCAACGCCTTTTGCGCAAATGCTACCGTCTCTTCGCTGTAAGGGATAATGTCGATCTTCTCGCCGCGCAGCTCGCGAATGATGGACTGCACGCGCATGCCCTTCATGCCCACGCAAGCGCCCACGGGATCAACATCCTTGTCCCGGCTCATTACCGCCACTTTCGTACGCTCGCCCGCTTCCCGCGCCGCAAAACGGATCTGCACCGTGCCGTCGTAAATTTCCGGCACTTCCATCTCAAACAACCGCTGCACCAGGCTGGCATCCGCCCGCGAAACGATCACCTGCGGACCCTTTGCCGCGCGGTCCACCATCTTGATGACCACGCGCAAGCGCTCGCCGATATTGTAGGTTTCCAGCTTCGATTGCTCGCGCTTCGGCAGCCGCGCTTCCGTCCGGCCCATGTCCACGATCAGATCCGGCCCTTCGGCGCGCTTCACGATCACCGTCACCAGTTCGCCCACGCGCGTGTGATATTCGTTGTAAATATTATCGCGCTCAGCTTCGCGGACCTTCTGCAGAATCACCTGCTTGGCCGTCTGCGCCGCAATGCGTCCCAGCACATCCGTCGGCTTCGGCCCCAGAATCTCCGTGCCAATCTCCGCCGCCGGATTCTTTTTCTTCGCCTCCGCCAGGGTCATCTCTTTCTTCGGGTCGGTCACTTCCTCGACCACCATGTGCACCGTGTACACGTC
>Ga0210406_10002679_pt1 | contig 20119 bp, 17 predicted proteins | sample IncBWC30MmetaG_FD_155454 | JGI IMG/M metagenome (GOLD analysis project Ga0210406, IMG submission 155454) | Forest soil microbial communities from Barre Woods Harvard Forest LTER site, Petersham, Massachusetts, United States - Inc-BW-C-30-M | ecosystem: Environmental > Terrestrial > Soil >... | reverse complement strand
ATATTTTTTCTTTTGCTCTTCGGTGCCGAAATAAACTATGGGCAGCGTGCCGATTCCCGCATGCGCGCCATGGGTGACGGCAAAGCCGCCATAAATGGAAATTTTCTCGGTGAGCACCGTGGTCGCGATCTTGTCCAGACCCGCGCCGCCGTACTCTTCCGGCGTTCCTCCGCTCATCAATCCGAGCTCCGCCGCCTTCCGCACCAGCTCCGCCATCAGCCCGGGCTTCTTGTTTTCCAGGTCCTTGGCCAGCGGCAGCACTTCCTTGATCACAAACTCTTCCGCGGTCTGCCCGATTAATTTCTGATCATCCGTAAGATCTGCCGGGGTGAAGATGTCCGCGGGCGCGGGAGACTCCAGCAGAAAGCTGCCGCCCTTGGCTGCGGGTTTGGTCAGAACGGAGGTGGCCATTGGTGATGCTCCTTGCCGGCTCAGGGCCGCGTGCAAATTCAAACAACCGTTTGAATATCCCAGACCTCAAATTTTACCCATAGCGCCGTGGTTTTCGCAATAGCCTCTTGGGCCAGCCTGCCGAATCCTGCCTTGCCCGCCGCCAGGGACGGCCGCTTCGTCCGCTGAGAAATAGGGCGACTCCCGAAGGCCACCTGTGGCAGACTGCGGCCAACCGCCCGGATCCGGAATTCTTCAAGAGGAGGAACAATGGGACGCCCCGTTGTGCATTTCGAAATTGGCTGCCGCAACCTGCAGAAGACGCAGGACTTTTACTCCCAGATGTTTGATTGGAAGATGCAACCCATGGGCCCGGCCGCGATGATCGCGGGCGAAACCGGCGGCATTGCCGGCCATATGTCTGCGCTCGGCCATGAACCGCACCACTACACGATTTTTTATGTGGAAGTGGATGACGTGGGGGCCTATCTCAAAAAGGCAGAAGGGCTGGGTGGCAAAACACTCGTCCCGCCGGTGAAAATCCCCACCGGCACCTTCGCCTGGATGCAGGATCCCGAAGGCAACACCGTCGGCCTGTGGAAGGCAGGCAACTGAGAAGTTACAAGCGCTCGAAGATACCCGCCGCGCCCATGCCGCCGCCGATGCACATCGTCACCATGCCGTAGCGCGCGTTGCGCCGTTCGAGTTCGCGTGCCAGCGACGCCGTGAGTTTTGCGCCCGTGCAACCTAGCGGATGGCCAAGGGCAATCGCGCCCCCATTCGGATTCACTCTTGTGGGATCAAGATTCGCCTGCTGAATCACCGCCAGCGACTGCGCCGCGAACGCTTCATTTAATTCGATTACGGCCACGTCGCCCAGGGACAATCCCGCCAGCTTCAGCGCCTTCGGAATCGCATACACCGGCCCGATGCCGAACTCTTCCGGGGGACAACCAGCCGTGGCATAGGAAATAAATCGCACCTGTGGCTTCAATCCGAGTTGCGCCGCTTTGGAGTCGCTCATGATAACAACGGCCGCGGCGCCGTCGCTCATCGGCGAACTGTTTCCCGCCGTCACCGTGCCTTTCGCATGAAACGCCGGCTTCAACCCTGCAAGCACTTCCATCGAAGTTTCAGGTCGCGGCAGTTCATCTTTGTCGAAAGAAAATGTTTGCGTCGCCGCTTTCGCAGGCCCTTTGCTCTTTGTGCCGTTGCCATTGGGCAGGGAAGTGATCTTCACTTCGACCGCCACCGTTTCATCCTTGAACTTGCCTTCCGCCAGCGCCGCGACTGCTTTCCGGTGCGAATCCACAGCGAACTGATCCGCCTGCTCTCGCGAAATGCCGAACTTCCGCGCAATATTTTCCGTTCCCAGTCCCATATTGATGTACGCGTCTGGATAATGATCCACCAGCCACGGATTCGGCGAAACCTTGTTTCCGCCCATCGGCACCAGCGACATCGATTCCGTGCCCCCGGCAATAATCACCTGCGCCCCGCCGCCGCGGATGCGCTCCGCGCCCAGGGCAATGGCCTGCAGTCCGCTGGAGCAGAATCGGTTTATGGTCATCGCGGAAGTTTCGACCGGAAGCCCCGCACGCAGCGCCGCAATGCGCGCCACGTTCATGCCCTGCTCGCCTTCGGGCATCGCGCAGCCCAGAATCACGTCGTCAATTTCCTTGGGATCGAGGCCCGGCACGCGCGCCAGCGCTTCCTTGATAACCAGCGCGGCCAGATCATCGGGCCGCGTCGTGCGCAGCGAGCCCTTAAAACCGCGTCCCACCGGAGTTCGAACGGAAGAAACAATAACGGCATCAGCCATGGCCAGCCTCTTTCCTGCTCAATTCTCCCGATTGTCGGCCGCTGCGCCCAAAAAAGCAAATCGGGCAATTTTGCGCCGTGCCCAGCCCCTCCAAAAAATTGTCATCCTGAGGCTATCCGATAAGGATAGCCGAAGGATCTCAACGTCAAAATCTAGCACTATGTTTCAGTTGAGATCCTTCGGGGCGCAAACGACGCGCCCCTCAGGATGACATTCTATTTTTCGCGTGTGATCAATCGATTGATCATAAATTCAAGAAGCACATGCTATCCGCTAGAACTGCAATCGCAGCCCGAACTGCACCACGCGTGGGCCCCCGCCGCCCAGCCCCGGATTCCCCTGCGCCACGTCGGGCGTTTGAGTGACGAACCCTGCAACGTTGCCTGGCCCAGGGGTGATAAACGCACTGGGCAGTGCGAAGTTCGGGTGATTCACAATGTTGAACAGTTCCGCGCGAAACTGCAGCATCGCGTTTTCCCAGAGCTTTGTTTTCTTCGAAACGGAAAAGTCCACATTCCAGAAACCGGGTCCAAACACGCGATCCCGGCCCAGATTTCCAAAATCACCCGTAGGTGTCGCAAATGCTGCGGAGTTTAGGTAGCCCGTTGAAGGATTCCAGTTCGGCAGGACGAAGGGCTGTCCGGGTACCACATCTGGGCGTTGATTGCCGAAGAAACTCGTGCTGCCCCCAACGATATCGATGGGGCGGCCGCTCTGCACCGTAATAATGGAATTCAACTGCCAACCGCTCCCGAACCGCTCACCGACATGAGGAAGGGCTCCCACCTGATAGTTGATCGCCGTCGTCCAACGATGCCGCGTATCAAAGCTGGACGGCCCTTTCTCCGCCCGCAGATTCGTCGAATCCTGCGGCAAAGCGACGAATGCGAAGTCGTAATTGATTCCGTCCGACGCCCCATCCAGCGATTTCGAATACGTGTAAGTGGAAAATCCCGTGAATCGATGCCAGTTCTGCAGCCTGGCGGTGAATTGTCCCGCGTGGTAAGTCGAACTGGTTCCTGTCGAGAGGTTGTCGATGGATGAGTAGTTCGGATTGACGCCATTCTGATTCAAGTCGTACAGCCGCACTAGGCGTGTTCCCTTGCTGCCCACGTACCCCGCTTCAAAGGCCAGCGCCGAACCAACCTCGCGCTGGATGTTCAAATTCCAGCTTTGCACATAAGGCGTGCGCAAATTGTGATCCGTGACAAAAATGCTCGGTTGTACGGGTGGCCCTACAACCGTTGTAAAAACAGGTCCCGCCGCCGTCCCGTTGTAAGCGTCTTGGTTATAGTTCAGTGGCACGATGGCCTGCGGCCCGATGGGATTGGCGCCGATGCCCGCCGCGTTGGTGAAGTTAGCCTGCATCAAATGCATCGGAATGTAGTCGTAATAAATCCCATAGGCGGAACGCACCACCGTTTTGGGCAATGCATTCCACGCAAAACCCAGCCGCGGCCCGAAATTGTTCAGGTCCCGGTTATAGGCGTGCGGCAACCCAGGCGTTCCGACCATGGCCAGCGTCCCCGTCGGGCTCAAAAGGTTCGACAGGAGATTGTGCGCTTCGCTCACCGGCCCGAAATACTCCCAACGCAGGCCCGCATTCACCGTAAGTTTGGAACTCACGCGAATATCGTCCTGGGCGAAAAAGCTGAACCCATTGGTAGCCAGGCTCCGCGCCGTGTTTCCTGTCAGCGCGGTTCCGCCCTCGATCCCGAGAAAATAGTTCGCTAGGGCGTGCGTCACGTCGTCCGCGCCGGGCAGGGGAACGGGGGGAGGCGTATTGTCGAAAGAGAAAAAGCCGCGAGCGAAGTTGTCATTCGAAAAATCCACGAGCGCTCGGCGATATTCCCCACCAAATTTCCAGGTGTGCCGGCCACGAATATAGGTAACGTCGTCCAGGATTTGATACGTCTGACTGACGCGGCCGCGCGGAATGCCGAACGTTGTGGCGCCCATGTTTTCAATGAGGCCGTTGAAGTCGATTTCCGGCAGACCGGTCAGCCCGGTTCCAAAATCGATCCCGTACGCTGCCTGGGTGTCCAGATTCCCGTCCGATGAGTCGAAGTGATTGCGGAATCTCGAGTAGCCGAATCGCACCTCGTTATAGAACGTTGGGCTGAACACGGACAGCCAACTTCCAGACACAACCTGTACCCGCGTCGGAGAAATCTGGGTAAACGGTGCCAATCGTGAGCCGCTCCCGAATCCTCCCAGCGACCCCAACGGAAATATCTGGTCATCGTTGCCGAAAGCGTAGCGCACCGCAACGGAATGCACCTCGTTGAAGTGATGGTCCACCTTCACGATGAAGTTGTCGTTATCATTTTTGTCCAGGTCGGTGGCCGGCAGGGGATTGGTGGGACTCGTGGGCATGTACGCATCCAGGATTTTCACCAGCGCCGGATTCAGCCCGTTCGGGATGATCGTAGGGTTCAGGAGGGCTTCCTGCTTGGCCTGTGCGATTTCATCCGCCGTGGGCACCTGCAGTCCAAAGTCAGAACCAACTCTCTCTCTCTGCCCCTCGTAGGCCAGGAAAAAGAAGGTCTTCTCCCTGAAAATGGGGCCGCCCAGGGAACCGCCAAAATTGTTGTTGTTGAAATGCGACTGCGGATTGGGCCCGCCGGTCGCGGGATCAATCTTCGTATTAAAATAATTTCTCGCGTCGAACGCAGAGTTCCGGTTGTACTCATACAACGAACCGTGAAACGCGTTCGAACCGGAGCGCGTCACGATATTCACAATCGATCCTGAATTTCTCCCGTATTCCGCGTTGAACTGGGACTGCAGATTGAATTCCTGGATGGCATCCAGCGGTAAAAGCGTCGCCGGTGCCCCGGTGATTCCCACCTGGTTCAACGCTGAATTGTTGAACCACGGGTCGTTGTTATCCGTCCCGTCCAGCGTGTAGTTGTTGGACCGGTCGCGATTGCCGTTGATGTTGAACTGCCCGAATCCCTTCTCGCTGCCCGCCACACCGGAACCTTCCACGGTCACGCCGGGAGTCAATGCAACAAGCTTCCCGAAATCGCGCCCGTTCAGCGGCAACTCCTGCACCAGTTGCCGGTCCACCACCTGCGACAGCGTGGTGTTCGAAGTCTCAACCAGCGGCACCGTTTCCACCACGTTCACAACTTCTGAGCTGCCTTTTACCTTGCGGAGGGAAACGTTCGCGATGGTCTCCACCCCCACGTTTACGCGCACACTTCCGACACGCGCTTCCTCCAGGCCCGGCGCCATGGCCGACACTTCATATTCGCCCGCGGGAAGTTCCACAAAGCGATACTCGCCTTCCGCATCAGCTGTCACTTCGCGCGTTTCACTAGTGCCCAGATTCCGCGCGGTTACCTTCGCCCCCGCTACCGGCAGTCCGTGGGCATCCGTAATTTCGCCGCGGATTGCGCCGCGGAAAGATTGCGCCGCCACTTCCGTGAAATTTCCATTGAGTAGAACTACGAATAAAAACGCCAATCCCAACCGCATCCCCGAAACTACCACGCTCCGTAAGTTCATGAACTGTTCCTTTATCTTTTGGGATCCATCATTCGATTGATGGAATCCATGCAGAGGCAGAAACCCCTGCAGCCTGAATTGACCCGTGATAATTCCCCCACCGGCGGAAGGATTCAGCCGGCCCAGCCCGTGCGGCGACACCACCGCATTCCTCTACATCGCCCGTTTAGACGAACGCCCTGTTGCAGCGAGAGCAGAGCATCGCAACGCATTCGCGGATGAACTCGCATCACTTTCCTCCCAGCGCCGCGCCCTTTTTCGGAATGAAAATCGGCACAGGAGGCGCAATCTTGTTCACCACGGAAAAACTGCGCTCGTTCAGCGCCAGTCCGACCCGCCCGCGCGAATCAACGTACACCAGCGGATCGCCGACAGGCACATCCATAAACGTTTTCGTGTACGGCGCAATGAACGGCTTCTTGTTCAACAGGATCGTTACCCGGTCACCCACTTTGTACCCAAGATTCTTGAACTCGTCTCCAGGAATGTCGGTAATCAACGAACCGAACGGATCGTCCAGCGCGATCACTTCGCCTTCGATCCCCTTGTCAGTCACAGTCGCAGTCTTTGGCGTCAGCCGCACCAACTGCTGCACTTCTGCCCCGACCAGCGTGTAATCCCAACCGGCGGCAAGATGCGCTCCGACCGGCGAAAAAATGTCCCGCCCGTGAAATGTAGAAGAAATCGCGTCGCCAATCATCCAGCTGGTGTTGGTAATTTCCCGTGCGGAGTCCAGCCCATCCCGGTCAATCACCGGCGAGACCAGCCCGTTATCCGGCAGGACAAAATACTGGCCCTTCTTCGACTTCACCACCACCGCCTTGCGGTTCGTGCCCACGCCCGGATCAACCACTCCCACGAACACGGTTCCACTAGGATAGTAAGGCGTCACGCCCGCCAGGAACCGCGCCCCCTCTTCAATCGAAAAGGGGGTCACTTGATGAGAAATATCCATAATCCGGACATCCGGCGCTATACCCAACATCACGGCCTTGCAAATCGCTACCGCATCGTTGGCGGTCCCAAAGTCGGTCATAAAGACGACGACCGGACGGGAACCAACACGATGTTCGGCCGCGCGCTGATTGCCCTTGGTTTGTTCCGATTTGGAACACGCGGCCAGCATCACCGAAAAAGCGAAAATCAAGAATGTAGGGAATGCTCCATACCGGCGAAACTTCATCAAATAATTCTCCGTAGCTGGAATATCGCAAAGGCCGGAAAGTTTCCGGACTGACACATTCTTTTGGAGTTGGGAAGCCCGCGTCCCCCCGGACGCGCGAGCGAACACGCGCAAGAAATGCGCGACCCAGACTCACCCCATGCTCGAATTAGTATAAGGGATACCCCAAATGGCTGGCCAGCACTCCTTTGCAGCCGCACTGATTGCAGCTTTCCGGCAATTTCACTAGACTTTCTGGACCTGCCCATCATGGGAAGAAGAAAGTAGCTTTTCGCCGCCCGCGTAAAGCCCAGCGGGGTTTATGCAAAATCAAATCGTTTAGGAGGACGCACATGCGTCGCACTCTGCCTGGTGCCTTTGTTTTGCTTTTGTCGGTCTTCGCGGCACGCGCGGATCAAGTAGTTTTGAAGAATGGCGACCACCTTACCGGGAAAATCGTGGCCGGCGACGGAAAGACGCTCCTGCTGAAGTCGGAATTTGCCGGCGATGTCACCATCCAATGGGACGCCATCACCGACATTGAGTCCACCGACAACATCAACATCACGCTCAAGGATGGCACCCGCCTCTCCGGCAAAGTGACCACCCAGGACGGCAAGTTCGTCGTTGCCGGGGCGCCCGCCGCGGCGACTCCTTCGGTGGCGGCAAAGGAAGCCATCGTTGCCGTCCGCAATGACGCCGAGCAGCACGACTTCGACGTCGAAGCCGAAAAGATGGCCCATCCCCGGTTCAACTATTTCTGGCGCGGCACGGTGGATACAGGCCTCGCGCTCACCCGCGGCAACTCCGAAACCGCGAATTTCACGCTTGCTGCCAAGGCCATCCGGGAAACCCCCCGCGACAAGCTGACCGTCTACGGCGATTACATTTTCGCGAACAACGGCTCGGTGCCGCCAAGCGTTACCACCGCGAACGCTCTGGATGCCGGCCTTCGTGGTGACCTGAATATCCACCCGCGCCTGTTCGTGTTTGCCTTCACGGATTTCCAGACTAACCAGCTCCAGCACCTTGACCTCCGAAGCGTGTTCGGCGGCGGCTTCGGCTACCACTTGATTAAAGCACCCAACACGACGTTCGACATTTTTGGAGGCATCAGCTACGACCGGGACTCCTTTGGCGCGTACGCTCTGGCCAACCCGGCTCCTCCCCCAGTCTTGCTGTTGATTCCCTCGTCCATCCAGAACAGCGCCGAAGTCGTCATCGGCGAGGAATTCGACACCAAACTCTCCAAGCGAACAACTCTCGCGGAGCGTTTCTCGTTCTACCCGAATCTTTCCCACACGGGCGATTACCGCTTTCAACTCGATTCCACCATCAGCACCCAGATGAAGAAGTGGCTGAGTTGGCAAGCCACATTCAGCGACCGCTACATCAGCTATCCGCCACCTGGGCTGAAGGCAAACGATTTGTTGCTCTCCACCGGCTTGCGTGTTATTTGGGGTAAGGGAAAACAGTAGAACTAAACCCGCCCGGGACAATAGCGGTTGCTCCCTTGGGAGCCAAGGAGGTACATCGTATGGGCTTACTTGCGTGGATCGTGACCGGCCTCATCGCCGGTTGGTTGGCTGGCACAGTAATGAAGGGCGGTGGCTACGGCATTCTGGTGGACATCATCCTCGGCATACTGGGAGGCATCGTCGGCGGATGGCTTTTTGGCTTAATCGGGATTTGGCCGGGCGGCGGGATAATTGGAGCAATCATTGTTGCATTCGTCGGCGCGGTAATCTTGGTTTGGATTACTCGCCTGATTAAGAAGGCCTAGCTTTAAGAAATAGGGGCACATCCTGGCCCCGGTCGCCAGATTTCGGCGCCCGGGGTCTTTTTGTGTTGGGCCGAGGTCCTCTCCAAGCGAAGGAAGGGGGGCAAATCCCAGAGGGACGGCCACCTGTCCCCTGTCCTAAAGGTCAGGTTTTTCCACAGGACAGTACCCGAACCTAAGGCGAAAATTGGCCCTCTTTTGTTAGTATTAGTAACCTGTTTATAATCTCTATGTTATAGCCGTTCTTAGGTGGGTATGGGCGTACTAGGATTTTGGTTTCCCTCCAATTTTGATGCTACTGTACCATTTCCCTCTAGCCCCCCCTCCTGTCTAATGGGACAGGTCAGCAGATTGGACCCTTTGGTCAAGGGAAGTCATCCAAGCTGTGTAGGTCGTTTCAAAGCCGTGGTTCAACTTTTACCGGCTATGCAAGTAAGAGGGGGCGGGTCAGGAATGAGCAAACAGGACAAGGGTCGCAAATGGATTTGGTGGTTTCTGGGGATAATCGCCGCGATGCAACTCTACTTCGTGCGGGAACTGCTGGCGGCTTTCGCGATTTTCATTCTTGGGTTTGCGGTGATCGGCATTTGCATCGCAACGCTGTACATGGCCCAGAAGACTTGGGAATCGGGGGTAGCGCAGTTGGCTGCCAGCCGGAACCCGGTGCTGTTGGCCGTGCGGCGCAGCGTTGCCTCGGTTGAGGATCTGGCGCGCCGGCCGATTCGGCGTCCCGATTCACAGCCGGTTTCCTAAAGGGATGTTTCTGCTTCTGTTTCGCTGAGCACACAGATTCGGGAACTACATTTGAACTTGGGTGGTTCCCCAATCTGTATCGTGAAGCAAAGGGCCAGCCGTCCTGAGAGAGCGGCTGGCCCGCTCCTTTTTTATCCCAATTCTTCCGCTGGCAACCGCTTTAGCGCCCGCCTTTTTTCCCGGCCTCAATTCTGTTATCGTTGCCGCGCCCTGGAGGCTGGAATGAATCCCTTGTTCACGCGGCTCGTTCGCTTCACATTTTTCGCAGCAATAGTTTGCGTTTCGATTGTCCATGCACAGGAAAAGCCTGCACCCGCGCCGAAAAAGTTGGCCATTCGCGCCGGCCGCTTGATTGACGGCAAAAGCGAGACACCCATCGCCAACGCTCTGATCCTGGTGGAAGGCGACAAAATTGTCAGCGTCACTCCGGGAGGATCTGCGCCGGCGGGCGTGGAATTGATTGATCTTTCGAAAGCCGCCGTGCTGCCCGGTTTTGTTGACGCCCACACGCACGTCCTGCTGCAGGGCGACATCACTCAGGAAGAATACGACGCGCAACTCCTGAAGCAGTCCATCCCTTATCGCGCAATCCTCGGCGCACGCAACGCCCAAATCGCTCTCGGCCACGGCTTCACCGCCATGCGCGACCTCGAAACCGAAGGCGCCATGTACGCCGACGTGGACGTAAAGCACGCCATCAACAACGGCGAAGTCCCTGGGCCCCACATGCAGGTCTCAACACGCGCCATGACTCCCACTGGTATGTATGGCCCCTACGGCTATTCCTGGGAAATCACCATTCCCCAGGGCGTGCAATACGTGGACGGAGTCGACGAAGCCCGCAAAGCCGTCCGCGAGCAGATCCGCTTCGGCGCCGACTGGATCAAGTATTACTCCGACCATGGCTATTTTTATGGGCCGGATGGTGTCGTCTTGCACAGCCATGTGAATTTCACAGACGAGGAAGCCAAAGCCATTGTCGATGAAACCCACCGCCTCGGCCACAAAGTCGCCGCCCACGCCATCGGCAGCGACGGCATCGCCGCCGCGCTGAGGGCGGGTGTCGACTCGATCGAACACGGCGACGGCCTCACAGAACCGGAGATGGAAGAGATGGCCCGCCGCGGAATCTATTGGGTGCCAACAATCATGGTCGGCGCCTACGTCGCCCCCGGCCGGGCAGGGAACTGGACGAAAATGGTCGACACAGAAAAGGCCGCATTCCAACTTGCGCTGAAAAAAGGCGTGAAGATCGTCCTCGGCACCGACGCCGGCGGCTTCGACTGGCGCCAACTCAACCAGGCCATGGAGTTCGACTACTACGTCAAATACGGCATGACCCCGATGCAGGCCATCCGCACCGCCACCACCACCGCCGCCGAACTATTAGGCTGGTCCGACAAAATGGGCACCATCGAAGCAGGGAAGTGGGCCGACATCGTCGCCGTCTCCGGCGACCCTCTCAAAGACATCACCGAACTCCAACGCGTAAAATTCGTAATGAAATCGGGTGCGGTCTTCAAAAACGACCTGCATTGAATTTGAGTGCGCGATGGCACAACAATTCAAAAAAACGCGGCCCCACCGTCTACATTGATGGACTGCCCAACCATAGCGCTGGACATGTCTGAGCACAAGAAAAGGGCGGCTTGCGCGATTTCCATCGCGGTTTGCCCGCGGCCCTGCAAAATCGAACTCAGGAATCCCTTCAGTTGGTCCTCCGCACTGACGTTCAATTTCTGCGCGAGCGTGAGGCCCAGTTCCTTACTCATCACGGTTTCCGTCACCGGCCCGGGGCAAATGGCGTTCACGCGCACGCCGTTGCGCGCCGCCTCCGCCGCCATGTAGCGCGTCAATCCCAGCAGTCCGGCCTTCGCCGCCGCATAAGCCGATCCCCACGAGAACGCCGCCTTCGCCGACAAACTGGAAATATTCAGAATCACTCCGGATTTCCGCGCATACATCCCCGGCAGGGCCAGCTTGCTCAACACAAACGCCGCCCGCAGGTGCACGTTGATCACTTTCTCAAATTCCTCCAGCGGATATTCTTCCACCGGCACCACCGGCCCGTAGTGACCTGCATTGTTCACCAGAATGTCCACCTGCCCAAACTGTTTCACCGCCGCCGCAAACACCCGCTCGCAATCTGCCACCTGAGTCAGATCAGCGGTTGCAAATCCCGCCTTGCCGCCCTCAGCCGCAATCTCTTTAGCAACGGACACAATCTCTTTTTCCGTTCGCGCCGTCAGAAAAACCGCCGCGCCTTCCTTCGCAAACAGCTTCGCGATCGCGCGCCCAATCCCGCGCCCCGATCCGGTAATCAACGCAACTTTGTTTTCCAGCAGCATCAGTCCCTCGAGCACCCCAGGTAGCACAGGCTTTAGCCTGTGTCAGTGCGTCTCGCCCGTGCAAGTTTTGGTTTTTACAGCAGGCAGAAAGTCGGAAGGGTCGGGCTCCTTCCCCGTGGAGTTGGCAAGAATGTCCCACGCCGTAAAGGTCACAATCAGACCCTCCTTTGGAAACACCTGCAGGTTCTGACCGCCGAAGCCGCGACACATCCAGACGTACTCCGACGAATCTGGCAATTTGGCCAACCACCACTTGAAACCATACATAAACCGCGGCTCGTCGGTTTGGAAATAGGGCTTCAGCGATTCTTTCACCCATTCACTGGAGACGATACGCTGCCCATCCCACACCCCATCCTGCAGATACAAGTAACCGATCTTTGCCAGGTCGCTGCCGTTCAGATACAAGCCGCCTTCGGTGTCCACGACTCCCAGATACGTGCGCTTCCATTCATGCCGGATCCCCAGCGGCGCGAACAGATATTTCTGGCCGTAGTCGTCGATGTCCTCGCCGGTTTCCTTCTGAAAGATATAAGCAAGGAGTTCTGTTGCGCCGCTGCTGTAGTTCCACACCTTGCCGGGCTCGGCGGCCATCGGTTTGTCGATCACGTACTGCACCCAGTCGTCCGTGGCCTCCATTAAACTGGAATCGCTGCGAGGGTCGTCGTATGGCACGTCTTCCTCATGCCATTCCAGGCCTGGGGTCATGGTCAGCACATCGCGCAAGGTAATCCGGCGCTTGCGGTCGTCCACGTTTTTCACTTTGGAGATGTCGAAGTATTTCAGTATCGGCGTATCCAGTCCGGCCTTGAAGTCCCCACGCTGCATGGCCGCGCCGATGATGATCGAAGTCACCGTTTTGCTGACCGATTGCATCGTGTGCAGATCGGTGCCGTGATAATACGGGTGCCAGTAAGCATCGAAGTAGTTGTACCGCCCTATCAGGCGGGCGTTCAGCGGCCCTCGCTCCCCGGCTTCCTTCCCATAGATCTTTGCGTAGTCGTGCGGGTAAGTGCGTTCGAAAACCTTCTTGCCACAGCGGAAGACCGCAAAGCTGTCCATCATCTGCGAATATTTTCCCGAGGCCATGTCCTTGTCCAGCCGTAAGAGAACCTGCTCATCCAGCCCAACGCTCGCGGGAGTGGCAGCGGCCCAGCCTTTGGTGGGCCAAAGGGTTTCCTTCGCGGGCGAAGTCGCTGCCTTTCCGCCGAGAAGCAGCGCCGATGAGGCCAGAAGGATGGATCCAGCAAGGGCAACAAGCATGCCGCGTTTTTTCATGGTGCGCTCCGTTCGAGCACCTTATGGCGCGCGGGAAATGATGTCAAGCGTCCCCAAGCATCGATTCTTTGATTTGTTGCCAACGGCCCGTTCTACGGTAAAATTGTAGGGTTATGATCTCTGTTGAAAATGTCACTATGCGCTTCGGCGCCCGCGTCCTCTTCGAGGACGTCACCACCACTTTCATGTCGGGCCGCCGCTACGCCATTTCCGGCCCCAACGGCGCCGGAAAATCCACCTTTATGAAGATCCTGACGGGCGAACAGGATGCAACTCACGGCACGATTACGCGCCCCAAGAAAATCGGCATCCTCCGCCAAGACCAATTCGCCTTCGATAAGTTCCGCGTCCTCGACACGGTCATCATGGGCAACACCACCCTCTGGAAGGCTCTTCAGGAACGCGAAGCCCTGTACGCCAAGCCGCACGACGAACTCACCGACGCCGACGGCATGCGCCTCGGTGAACTCGAAGGCATCGTCGGCGAAGAAAACGGCTACACCGCCGAGGCGGATGCAGGCGTGCTCCTTGACGGCCTCGGTATCGAAGCCGATCTTCACGAACGCAAAATGGGCGAACTCCAGGGCGGCCAGAAAGTCCGCGTGCTCCTTGCGCAAGCCCTCTTCGGCAATCCCTCAGCTTTGCTCCTCGACGAGCCGACCAACAACCTGGACCTTGATTCTGTCCACTGGCTGAAGGAATATCTCCTTGAATATCACGGCGTCCTGATTGTGATTTCGCACGACCGCCATTTCCTCAACAGCGTTTGCACGCACACCGCCGACATCGACTACCAGACCATCATCATGTATCCCGGCGGCTACGACGACATGGTCATCGCCAAGACGCAGATCCGCTCCCGCATGGAAGCCGAAAACGCCGTCCGCGAAAAGAAAATCTCACAGCTGAACGATTTCATCGCCCGCTTTTCCGCCGGCACGCGTTCCGCGCAAGCCACCTCGCGCAAAAAAGAAGTCGAGCGCCTGCAGGTTTCCGAGCTGGCTCGTTCCAACATCCAGCGCCCCTACATCCGTTTTCAATTTGAAATTCCGTCAGGCCGCGCGCCGCTCGAAATCAAGCACCTGGCAAAGTCCTACGACGACTTGAAAGTGATCTCGAATTTTTCCGCCAACATCACCCGCGGCGAAAAAATCGCGCTCACCGGCCGCAACGGCGCCGGCAAGACCACCATGCTGCGGTCCATCATCCGCAACGCCGGCCAATTCATCGGCGAAGCCGAGCACAAGTTCAAGATCGACTCCGGCAACGTCATCTGGGGACACGAAGTTACCGTCGGCTATTTTCCGCAAGACTTCGGCTACACCATCGATAAATCAAAAGGTATTTCCGCGCTCGATTGGCTCTGGCAGTTTAAGCCCCAGGCTCCGCAAGAGGAAATTCGCGCGGCGCTCGGCCAAATGCTCTTCAGCGGCGAAGACGCACTGAAGCCCACGTCCGGCCTCTCCGGCGGTGAATGCGCGCGCCTCATCTTCTGCAAGCTGATGATCCAGAAGCCCAATTTCCTGGTGCTCGACGAGCCCACCAACAACCTCGACCTCGAATCCAACAACGCGCTCAACATCTCCTTGCAGAAATACGAAGGCACGGTCCTGCTCGTCACCCATGATGAAGACGTCCTCGAAGAAGTTGCCACCCGCGTCTGGCATTTCCAGGGCGGCAAAATCGAAGACTTCAAGGGCACCTACGAGGACTTCCAGGCTCGCGCCCAAAAGCCTGCGGCCGAGCTAGCCAAAGGCCGTAAGTAAAAAACGCACACTGCGAATTACACGAAGTCAAAAACAAAAACCGGGAGCGCCCTTGATAGGCCTCCCGGTTTTATTGTTGCGCCAAATCGCCCGCTTTATTTCGGCTTTAGCCCCTTCAGCAAATGCTTCACCGCCTCATCCGCCTGATACGGCGTAATCGTCTGTTTGTTGTTCAATTCTTTCCGGCTGATTGCGCGATACGCCAACTTCCTCGGTTCGCGCAACGCCACATCGATCACAAACGTTCCCTCGTGATACCGCACATTCTGGAACGCCACTTCTGGCGGTCCCCAGCCCCATCCGGACCAGCAGCCATATGGCCCGCAAGCCACGCCGGGGTACCCCGGATAAACGCGCTCCACCGTCGCATTCTGCGTCCTCACCGCCACGTGATAGTCCACCCAGAAATCGGCAGTCGCGGGATCCGGCACCTGCGTCAAGCCCTTCGAATGCAGATTCTTCGCAATCGCGGCCTTCAACGTGTCGCGGTTCGCTTCCGTATTCCAGTCGCGGTTGCTCTCCAGCCGCTGCCGGGGCGCCTGTGGGGCTTGCGTGTCCGGCGTAATCACGTCGCGCGAAACCGCCCCTCTGCCTCCCTCGGCTGCTCGCCGTCCGCCTTCCGGATCATTCACCGGCCGCCACGCCCATGTCATGCCCTTCGCAACGTGAATATCCGGGTCGCGTAGAATCTCAACGCTGTCATCGCACCCGGCAAGAAAAATTCCTCCAGCCACAAGGCCGGCCATCAGCATTGCGCTCGCTGCTCTTTTACCTAGATCCACGGAACGTACCTCCACATTCCATCTAACACGCCGTCTAGCAAAAAGTTGGATGCACCCAGACCCAATTTTAGTGGTTTTTTCGATGGGATAGCTTTACTGCGTCCGAAACCAGTTCAGGAAGGCAGGCCCCAATCGGTGGGCGGAAACGTCACAGGCCAGAATTTTGGCGCCGGCCGGTCAAACTCAAACGCAATGTGAAAGTGCTCCATGCCCGATTCGTCCACCCGCACCACTCGGCAGCTCATCTCCGACCCCGTCGCCGGATTCGTCAGCAGAAACGACTGCCCCACGTGCAGGTGATCCTTCATCTCCATCAACCCGCCGTGCGCATTCACTACCAGTGTTTTCGCTTCTATGCGGATCTGCCGGCGCTCTTCGTTTTCCGCCAGAACGTGGACCGCCATGTTCAGCATCACACGTTCGCTGCGCCGCCGGTTCTTCGCCTCTTGAGTCTCCGCCATAAGGATTCTCTTACCACTATTCTACGCGCCCGAGGCATCCCCAGCACTGTCCGAAGTGACAGGGTGCCCGGCCTTTTTTCGGTGTCCGTACAGCACCCGATGCACGGGAAACCCGACTTTGATATGATGGAATCTTGAACTTTCAGTAGTTTAGGAGCCAGATGGCCACCCAAACGGATACCAAAACTCTGCTCCGCGTGCGTCCCCGCGGGTTCTGCGCCGGGGTCGTTCGCGCAGTCGACATTGTAGAACTCGCGCTCGAAGCCTATGGCGCACCGGTCTACGTGCACCACGAAATCGTGCACAACACCTACGTTGTGGAACAGCTCCGCCGCCGCGGCGCGATCTTCGTCGAAACGATTGAAGAAGTTCCCTCCAATTCCGTGCTCGTTTTCAGCGCACACGGCGTTCCTCCCACCGTTCGCCAGGAAGCCAAGGATCGCTCGCTTCGTGTAATTGATGCCACCTGCCCGCTCGTCACCAAAGTGCATCTGGAAGCGCTCAAGTTTGCCCGCGAAAAGCGCACCATCATCTTGATCGGTCACAAGGATCACCAGGAAATCGTCGGCACCTCCGGCGAAGCCCCGGACCGCACGTTGGTCGTGGATTCGATCGCTGCCGTAGACGCGCTCCACGTGGAAGATCCGGAAAAGCTTGCGTTCCTCACCCAGACCACGCTCAGCCTGTATGACACGCAGGAAATCGTGGCTCGTCTTCGCCAGCGTTTTCCCAAAATCATCGGCCCAGCCAGCGACGACATCTGCTACGCCACGCAGAATCGCCAGGAAGCGGTCGAACAAGTCGCCAAAGACGTGGACCTGATTCTCGTGGTCGGCTCGCAAAACAGCTCCAACTCCAACCGCCTGGTGGAACTCGCCCAGCGTCTGAAACGCAAGGCCAGGCTGATCGACTCTGCAAACGATATTGATCCCAAGTGGCTCGAAGGCGTCACCCGCATCGGCCTCACCGCCGGTGCATCCGCTCCCGAGGTTCTTGTCGAGCAGGTCAGCGAACGCCTCGCCAATTTCGGTTTTACGGACCAGCGCGATCTCGACCTGATCCGCGAGGATGTGCGTTTCACGCTTCCCCCGGAACTGCAGTCGATCGCGCCCGCGCCGCGCCGCTAATTGCGGTTCGCGCGCGTCCAAAGAATGTTTGTTCAGCTTTGCCGGGCAGGGAAGTGCCCCGGCGCAATCCACCGGCACCCGGCAATTCCGCTGTAGCGGCCACTTTCAAGTGGCCGCGCAAGTTGCCAGAAGGCGGCCACCAAAAGTGGCCAAGCGATTCTCCGCAGCACAAGGAGCGTACCTTGGCGGTTAAGATCGTTCGTCAGCCGAACAAAATTGCCATTATCGGGGCACCCTCCAGCGCAGCCGCTTTCCTGCCGGGAAGCGAAAAAGCACCCGCCGCCATTCGCGCCGCCGGCATCGTTGAGCGCTTGCAATCCATCGGCTACGAAGTCACCGACCTCGGCGATTGCATGCCGCGCCTCTTTGCCGACGACGACGAACACAAACGCGCCCGCAACATTCCGGAAATTGTCGCTTCGCTCAACGACCTGAAACCCCGCGCGGAACTTGGGTTCAAGTCCGGCGCACTGGTTCTCGTTCTCGGCGGCGATTGCACCCAGATTATCGCGTTGCTTAGTGGCGCCCGCCGCTACTACAAGCACATAAATTTGTTGTGGTTCGATCGCGACGCCGATCTGAATACACCCGCAAGCACGCCTTCCGGCCGCCTCGACGGCATGGTTCTCGCCAGCATCATCGGCAAGGGCTCGCCGGAACTTGTCCGCTTCTGGGGAGAGCCGCCGCTCGTCCGCGAACCCGACGCTCTTCTCTACGGGCTCGTACGCGTCGATCAACCCGAAGTCGATTTCCTCACCCGCTCGCCGCTGCGCCACGTCTATGCCGCGGACATCACCCTGCAAGGCGCCGAAAAGTCGGCGCACGATGCCCTCGCGCACCTGCACGCGGAATCGCGCGAATTCATGCTGCACGTGGACCTCGACGTCATCGCTCAGGAAGAGTTTCCGGCCGTGAACGTGCCCGACTCCGGCGGCCTTTCTTATTCCGAAGTCCGCAGCTCGTTTGTGGAATTTGTGAAGCAGAAGAATCTGCTGGGCCTGGACGTCGCTCAGTACAATCCGGACAAAGATCCGGACGGCTCAGGCGCAAAGAAAGTCGTGCATTTGCTCGCCGATGCGCTGGCGGCGCGTTTCGAGGCGCTGGCCGCGCCCGCGACTCCCGCGGCATCTCCCGCCACGGAAGACACCTCTCCCACCACCGCCTGAATCACGCCGGCAGTTCTCTGCGCGGCGAAATAAAAACCGGAGTCGGCGCTTCGAATTCCGCCAGGCCAATCGTGAACTGGCAGAGGATGCAGGTTTTTCCATGCTGTTCCAGCCGGTGATACGCGGTCGCATAGTCCGCTTGTAACTTTTGCAGTTCGTCCCCAACGCTTTTCCCTTGCAGCCCGAATCGCAACACTTCTTCGCTGCGTTCTCTCCAGGCCACCAGGCCCCGCTGCGATTCCTTCAACAGCCTTTCGTAGTCCGAACAGATGGCGGCGTCAATGGTCAGTTCTTCCATGTTTTCACCCTCGCCTTCTTTCGTTCTCGCCGAAATCCAAGTTGCCGATTTCGGTTTTGTTAAGTTAAATCTGCGAAGGCAGAGTGCACCTGAACAGCCACTCCGGTAAGTCCCGCTTTTTGACTGCCCTCCGAAAAAAACGCCAATGTTTTCACGCCCGTTCCAGTACCCAAGAAAGTTTTACCCACTGCCCGAATTTGTAATTCTTACCCAGCCACGGAAACACCATCTTCTCGGATGGCGCTCTTTAGGGGCTAAGCAATCCTCCTCTTACTGGTCCAAGATTTCCTGCTGGCATTCGCGCAGTCTGCCTGCCGGTATTGCCCGAACAACGGGAGTATGCCGGTTAATTCTTAGGCCTTTTTATACGCCGCTATAAACCGTACCCGAATCAGCCAGTAAATCATGACGACGAAGATGAGGATCATTGGCAAATTCAAAATCTGGCTCCCGCGGATCGCAACGGGAAAGTGTTGCTGCTTGCCCAGGAAAAAAGAAAACGCGGCGATCAGAAACGCCACGCACATTCGCCAAAGATGGCGCCGGATCCGCGGTGCCCCAGAAAGGCCTTTGCGAACCAGCATCCGTACGTCCAGGGCGGCTGCCCACATGCTCAAGCACCCGAAAACCAGATAGGGCGCCGGTGGATATCCCTCCTTCAATCCCGTCGCGCTGTGCGCCGCTTCCCACCCGAACAGTAAACCGCCGCCGCTCGTCGCGAGCGCCAACAACAGCAAGCCGTATTCGAGGAAGCCCGTCTCCCCCTCATTGCGCATCACGGTCAGCCAGCCTGTTGCCACCAAATAGAACGTCACCACTCCCCCGAAAACATTCCCCATGTTTGGCTTGATAAAAGCCGCAATGCCCGCACCACTCGCGGACATGATCAGCATGGAGACGAAAAATACGTTTCCAGCCGCCCGGTGCCAGCGGAATCCCTTGCAAAATATCAACGTCGCCGTGCCGGAAAGCAGTCCGATAATTGCGCCGCAAATATGAAGAAACAAAAGGAGTGAATGGATCATGTCGCTGCTCCCGCTTTATTGTTCGGTGGATCGCGCTGGATCAGCGCGCGTTCAGCTTCTGCAGCATCAGTTCTGCATTCCGATTCTTCGGATTCAGCTGCAGCGATTTCTGATAGTTGGCGATGGCCAGGGCCTTCTCACCGTCGTCCATGTAACCTTCCGCCAGGCTGTCATACGTGTTGACTGATTTCGGATACGCTTCCACGTTCAGCTGGAAAATCCGGATGGCTTCCTTGAATTTGTTTTCACGAATGTATCTGTAACCAAGATTATTCAGCTCGCTCTCGTCGAAGTTGTACGTGGCGGGCGCGGCGACCTTCAACTCGTGATATTGCTTCAGCGCTGCATCTATCCCGCCGGAAGCGATGGTCGTTGTAAGTATCTGTGCAATGGACTTGCGGGGATCCAGGCCCGCTTTGACGTTCGGCACCCACGATCCCATGGCGTT
>Ga0210406_10002678_pt1 | contig 20122 bp, 14 predicted proteins | sample IncBWC30MmetaG_FD_155454 | JGI IMG/M metagenome (GOLD analysis project Ga0210406, IMG submission 155454) | Forest soil microbial communities from Barre Woods Harvard Forest LTER site, Petersham, Massachusetts, United States - Inc-BW-C-30-M | ecosystem: Environmental > Terrestrial > Soil >... | reverse complement strand
CGAGCACGTAGGAAAATCCGCCGCCGGTTCCAAGTCCGATGACGGGCGGCAGCGCCAGCGGCACGACGACGCCTCCCTGGATCTGTCGGAATTTCTCGCCAAGCCGAGCGATCAGGCTTCGCACGCTCTGAGAATCATCCTTGCGTTCATCGAAAGGTTTGAGCGTGACCACGAGGAACGCCGCGTTCGACTGCGAGTAGTTGTCAATGAAGTTCAAGCCGACGACCGAGATGTAGTCCGCAATGGCGTCCTCCTTTTTGAGGATCTCCTCGGCCTGCTGAACCACGCTCGTCGTGCGCGCGACAGATGCGCCGCCGGGCAATTGCACTACGACGAAAAGCGCGCCTTGATCGTCTTCAGGGAGGAATCCGGTACGCGTCGCCTTACCGATCTGGACAATTCCTATTCCCGCGACGACGACCATCGCCAAGCCGATCACCGAGAAGCGAACAATGCGCGCGATCGCCGCGCCGTAGGCGTCGCGCACGTAGTCGATCGACCGCATGAGCCATCCCATCACGCCGCGCGGCGCGCGATGAGGCCGCAGCAGTACGCCGCACAGGGCCGGCGAAAGCGTCAGCGCGTTGATCGCGGACAGGAACATCGCGACCGAGACCGTGACCGCGAATTGCCGGAACAATTCGCCGGAAATGCCCGGAATGAACGCCACTGGAACGAAGACCGAGAGGAGGACGAGGGTGACGGCGATGATCGGGGCTGTGATTTCCGCCATCGCCCGCTTGGTCGCTTCTTTGGGCGACAGCTCGGGATGCTCCTCCATCACGCGCTCGACATTCTCGACCACGACGATGGCGTCGTCGACGACGATGCCGATGGCGAGCACCACCGCCAGCAGCGAGACCGTATTCGCCGAATATCCGATCACCTTCAAGACGACGAAGGCGCCGATCAAGCTTACCGGAACGGCAAGCGTTGGAATGAGCGTTGCGCGCACGTTGCCGAGAAACAGGAAGACCACAACGACAACGAGGATGAACGCCTCGACGAGTGTCTTCTCGACTTCCTCTATGGTCGCGGTGACAAAAGCGGTCGGGTCGTAGGTGACCTTCCAGGTCATATCCTCTGGAAAGCGTTCGGCCAGCTCTGAGATGCGGGCGCGTACGGCCCTGAGCGTCTCGATCGCGTTTGCTCCCGGCGTTTGAAAGATGGCCACGATGGCCGCCGGGCCGCCGTTAAACCGAGTATCGCGATCGAGATTTGCCGCGCCAAGCTCGAGGCGCGCCACGTCGCCGAGGCGGAGGGTCGACCCGTCCGGATTTGTGCGGATGATGATTTTCTCGAATTCGGTGACGGAGGCGAGGCGGCCTTTCGTCTGGATGTTCAGCTGAAGTTGCTGGTCGTCCGAGATGGGGCGGGCGCCGATGCGGCCCACCGCGGCTTGCGCGTTCTGTGATTGGATCGCGCTCGTAATATCGCCGACGGTTAGACCTAGTCCCGTAAGACGGTCGGTCCGAATCCAGGCGCGCATCGCATAGTCCTGCGGGCCCCATAGCAAGGCCTCGCCGACGCCGGGTGTGCTCTTGATCCGGTCGAGCAGGTTGATGGTGACGTAGTTGGAAAGAAACAGAGGATCGTGGCTGTGCTTCGGCGAGTAAAAGGCAATTGCTCCCAGGAGCGCAGATGACTGCTTCTTGACGGTGACGCCTTGGCGTTGAACCTCCTGCGGTAAGCTGGACAGGGCGATCTGTACGCGATTGTTGACATTGACGGCGTTGATATCTGGATTGGTCCCGAGCTCGAATGATATCGTCAGCGTATAGCTGCCGTCGTCGCCGCTGACGCTCTTCATGTACATCATCTTGTCGACGCCGACGAGCTGCGCTTCGATCGGCTGAGCGACGGTTCCGTCTACGACCGCCGAACCTGCCCCTGGATAAAGGGTGGTCACGGTGACTTGCGGCGGGACGATGTCGGGGTATTGAGCAAACGGAATGGCGAGGAGCGCGAGACCTCCTGCAATCGTCATCACGATCGCGACGACGATTGCGAGGCGCGGCCGGTCGACGAAAATTGCCGAGAGCACCGACTCAACTCCCGCCAAACATTTTGGACGGGTTCGATCGCACCTCGATTCCCGGGCGAACGAGGGACAGCCCGTCAACGATGACAAGCTCGCCTCCGGTCAAGCCTTGATCAATTACCGCCCCCGTATCGATCTCACCGCCCGGCTTGACACGTTTGACTACGGCCTTGCCGTCCTCCACCACGAAGACATAGATCCCTTCTTGATCGGCGATAAGGGCCGCCTGAGGGATCACCACTTTCTCCTCCGGCCTGCCGGTTTCGAGTTCGATGTTGACAAACTGCCCGTCGACAAGCGCACCGGCAGGATTGGGAAACACGGCCCGCGCCAGAATCGTGTCGGTGGCGCGATCGACCTGCACATCGACGAAGTTGATCGCGCCTTCCAGAGGATACGTGGAGTGATCGGCAAAATGCAGTCGGGCTTTGATGCTGCTGATGTCTACCTGCCGGCCCTCCGCCCGCGCGCGAAGGAACTCTCTTTGACTGACCGGAAAACTCACATACGTCGGATCCTGGCTGACGATGACGGTGAGGGGACCGCTGCTGGGGCTGACCACGTTGCCTTTGGTGATATTGGTGCGGCCGACCTTTCCGGTAATCGGGGATAGGATGTCGGCGTAACCAAGGTTGATCTTGGCGATCGTAAGGGTGGCTTCATCGGCCATGACACCGGCGTGGGCCTGTTGATCCTGCGCGCCAGCCTGGTCCCGAGCCGCGACAGTCCCTGCCTGTTTTCCTAACAACTCCTCTGCGCGCGCCAATTGCAGAGCGCTCAAGGTTTTCGCAGCCTTGCTCCGCTCAAGGGCGGCCTCCGCCAGCTCGACCTGCGCCTGAAACGGTCCCTTTTCGATGCGGTACAACGGGGTTCCCTCTTTGATCAGGTCTCCCTCCTTAAACAGCACCTCGTCCAGATAACCCGTGATGCGAGCTCGAATCTCCACGCGACTAATCGCCTCGACCCTGCCGACGAAATCTCCCGCCTTGACGATCGGCTTGCGCTCCGCCCGCACCACACCAACTGGAACCGCAGTCGTTGGCTGCTGGGCTGTCGCCGGATAGCTGAGAGCCAAGACGATAAAGGCAATGCAAAGCGTTCGGCGCATATCGGCCTCACGACGCGCTGGGCAATCGTTGACTTCGGGGTTTCAATAGTTCGTCGCTGCCATCACAGCGCGCGCTGCTCCAGCCAGTCGACGTAGAGCAAGCGCTCGGCAAAGAGCCACGCGCCATGAATCTTTGCGAAAGTGTCGAGGTAGCGGAGCGAGGCGATCATTAGGCTCCGCTTTCCGCCCTCTGTCGCGACATGATGCGCGAGGCAGTAGGCTTCCCCTGTGGCGCGGTTAGTGTCCAGCGTGAAGACGGTGCTCTGTCCGACGAAATGCGTCGTCGCGTCGTATCGGTTCAGGTCTGCGAAGACTGGGGCGAGCGCCTCGCGAGAGTTCAACTCTTGGGAAGGCTTCGGATTCTTGGCGTTCATATACACCACGAAATGGGTGTGTGAACATCCGTAACTCGATCATCGATCGGATTGAATACCGAGCGATGATCGACTATGCAAGCAGAAATCGCACGGGAGGGCACGCAATTGGCGGGGAAGGCAGGATTGGCGATCCGTCAGCAGGATCGGATGTCGCGCCGAAGCAACCCGGAGCAAAAGCGTAGCCGGGTGCGCCAACGGGCGCTGCTCAACGCGGCCGAGGAGATCCTGGGCGAGGTCGGCGCCGACGGCCTCAAGATGCGCGAAGTCGCGCGCCGCGCGAATCTGCCGATCGCGTCCGTCTATCACTACTTTCCGAGCGCCCCCGCCCTCATCCGCACGCTGGTCGAGCGGATGCTCGACGAATTGCGGCGCGATCTGGCGCAAGGCGTCGTGCGCGCGAAGGGAGCCAGCCCCGGAGAGGCGGAGCACGCGCTTGTCGCCATCATCGACGCCGCGGGAGACTTCATGGAGAGCCGCCCGACCTTGCCCGCCGTATGGGGCGCGATGCGCGGCGCGCCAGAACTGCGCGCCCTCGATCTCGCCGACACGGAGGGCAACGCGCAAATTCTCGCCCCCGCCATCGGCGTCCTCCTTCCGCGCGCGCCCGCGGAGGATGTGGAGGCCCTCGCCCTCGTCATCATTGAGGGCGTTTGGAGCGCGCTTCAACTCGGCTGCGAGCTTCCGCCGGAAAAGCGCCCGCGGGTAAGGGCGATGCTGAAGGAATTCGTGGCGGCGGCCCTGGCTGGGCTGATGGAGAAATATCGGTAGCGCAGAACCCTTCTGGGAGTTGTCACGCGAACTTGGCTCTGGCCAAAAGAAGGTCCGAAGGGCTCGGCTCGAGTTCAGGCCGCAGTCGCTGCCCGCCAGTTCTGCAACGCTTCCCTCTGAGGACGCCGAGCGTGTTGCGGGAAACAAGAGGGCTTCATGGCGACATATATGTCGCCTTTGAAGGAGGGCCGACAATGAGCGTTGCGTTTGTCCGGGAGGAAAGCGCCGAGGCCGCACAGGAGGTGAGCTTGCCTCCGCGAGCGATTTCGGCACATCCCAACCTTGTGACCCAATCCGGCCTCCGTGGGCTCGAGCGCGCCCTCGCCGACAGTCAGCGGGCGCTCAAAGCCGGGCAGATGATAGAGGACGCCAACGAGCGTCGTCGCGCTCTGGAATTGGCTGCGCGGGATGTGCGCTACTTCGCGGAGCGTGTCGCGAGCGCAGTGCCACAGCTGAACCGGGTCACACTCTCGTGGTCGCGTTCGGCTGCCATGTCACGATCCTGCGCGACCATGATCGCCGCCAGACGTTCCGGATCGTAGGCGAAGACGAGGCGGATCCCCGCGGTGGATCGATCGCTTATGTGTCCCCGCTTGCCCGCCTGCTTATCGGAAAGCGGGTCGGTGAGGCCGTGGAGCTGGATGGTCGCGAAATTGAAGTTGTCGCCATCGAGTAGAGTGACAGTTGCCGTCGGGCCGCCGAAAGTTGGTAGGCCAAGGCTCTTGGACCGGGCTGTCGTGCCGTTCAGGGTCTGTCGTAACTACGAAACACATCAAGGCATCCATCGGGCGAGGATCGCCTGATGCTCGCCCGAAAGATCGAGCAGGTTGAGCCATTGATTGACGTAGGCCGCGAAGATCGGATCGCGCGGCATCCAGTAGGCGAGTTCCGAATGGTCGAACGGCGCGTTCGGATGGACAGGGCACAGGATGCCAGGATGCAGCTTCGCCTGAACTCTTGTTTCTACAGCGTCGGTGATCATCAGATCCGCTTTCCCCTCTACCAGCGCGTCGAAGATCGTGGCGTTGTCGCTCCATTGGATGATTGTCGCTTTCTGTAGATGAACCCGGTCGAAGCGCTCGTTGGTTCCCCCTGGATTGACGATCACGTGCACACCGGGCTGATCGATCGCCGCGATCGCTTCATATTTAGGTTCGTCTCCGCAATGCGTGATCGGCGTCTTGCCGCTTGAAAAGACGGGGTTGGAGAACAGCCCCGTCTTCTGACGATCGAGGGTGATGGTGATCCCACCCATCGCGATGTCGAAGCTGTTCGTCTGCAGATCGGATTTGAGGGTCGACCAACTCGTCTTCACAATTTCCAGCCTCACGCCGAGCGATTGCGCAAGGCTCATCGCCATGTCCACGTCGATGCCTTCGACCTTGCCGGAAGCGTCAGCGAACGAGAACGGCCGGTAGTCCTCGGTCAGACCGACGCGAAGAGCGCCACCTCCCACGATCGCGTCGAGGCGCGTGTTTGTCTCGGCGTGGGCAGGACCAACGACGGTGGCCAGGAGCACATAGGCGAAAACGGCAGAAGCAAATCGGATTGGACACTGAAGAAATGCAAGGGTCATCGGAATCTGGTGGGCATCGCGGCAAGGACGGCTGAGGTTGCAGCATCTGGCGGCTAATCTCAATTAGTGACGCGCTTTCGGAAGCTCGGCTCGGCGTTCAGGGCTGCCGGTCGAACCGAGATTGCCGGAACAAGGCCAAGTTCGATGGGCGAGCTTCTCCTGCGTCATACTCGGTGCTTGCGGAGTTCGCCTATCTTTAGACCATCACAGCGGATTCTCGTCGCGGTATCCACGGCTTCATATTATTCGTCGCGGACGCTACGGCGCTACGGCGACTCGGCGGCAGATATAGGGCGCTAGGGAACCGAAGAGCTGCCGGCGTCGCCTGAAACAACTGGAGCCTTGCTTTCCACCCAATAATCCAGAACCGTCACTGCAGACACAAATGGCTGAACCCAGTTCGCAAAGGCTGCGTGATCCGGATGCACAAGGTAGGCGTCACGTGCCCGAGCGTTGGCGAAAGTGAGCAGGAAAACGTGACTGTGTCCATGATCAAGGCCTTCTGGGCTTGAGTTTTCGCCCCATTCGAAATCGTCTATGCTCGGGACCAGCGCCTTCAGCTCCGCGAATCGACGAATAACTTCGGCGATCGCTGCTGAGCTGTGAGACTTTCCGAATCCGAAAAGCACCACGTGACGCAGTTTCATTGACGGGTACCTCTCATTGATGTTCCTTTGCGGGACCTGAACGTCGGTTGCCGATTGTTGGATTTGAGGCAGATGCCGTCGAACTCTGCCAATCATATAGACCAAGATGTGCGGTGTGTGATCTCTCGCACAGCTTGACTTGCTTCGCGCGCCTACCTTCCTTTTTTCAACCGTGAGATTTCACGCCATGTAGCTTCGGCATAGCTGAGGTCGACTCATGATTGCGCATCGATTTCTTTCAGCCGCTTTTATTGTCGGTTTGTTCGCGCCGCATTCCGCCTTCGCCCTCGACTGGGAGATAGAGCGGAATTTTCGCTATTTTCTCTATCCGTCCGACATGGCGGCGCAGAGGGTCGCGCGCGACCTCTATATCGTGCAGAAGGGCGCGACTCCGACACCCGAACAACTTGAAAATCTCACGAACGGAGGGGGCTTCTGGAGGACAAAGCTTGGCGAGGTTGGCGCTTTGCGAAAGCGGTGGCCAATCGATTGGCCGCGCGATAACAACGTCACCCCCTATCAGCTTGTCGAACAATTAAGAATGCAGGAGGGAAGACTTCCCCCTGCCTCTGAGCAGGAACTCGATCGCCGCGGTTGGGCCAGTCTCCTTGTCCGCCAGCGTTCCCCTTCTCATCCGCGCGAAGCCACCCTAACGGGGTCGACCGAGACATGCTGGAATCCGGTCCAAAGGCTGCACAGCGGCTGCACTGTATGGGGTGACTATGTGCGTCCGCCCGGATGGATTGTCCGGGTATTTGATCCCGATGCGAACGCAGGGCAATCGTGCCAATGGAGCTTCGCCGGCGCCGTCGTCGCCGAGACGGATCCACGAAAGTTTGTCGATGCGACGCACCATGCGCTTCAGACGGGAACAACAACGGTCGCCGCCGATTGCCGCGAGGTCCGCATCGTCGTTCCCTCAGTTCCGGCGGAGGCTACGGCTGTCACCGGTCAGGTGACCGTCATGCGAACCTCGCCGAACGGACCCCCGGCGAGCATAACAGTTGCGCCAAAGGACCGTCTGGTGATCGGCTTTGGCGACTCTTTCACCTCCGGCGAAGGCAATCCAGAGCGCCTGGCCTTGTTTTCCGGTAAGCCTTGGTCAGGCGGCAACCTGCCCGATCGTGCTCCCGATCCTGTGTCGCTCGCCACAAAGGACACACGCGCGCAATGGACTGACCGCTGGTGCCATCGCTCGGTCTATTCCTGGCAGATCCGGACTGCGCTCGACGCAGCGCTGAATGACCCCCACCAGTCTTTCACTATTCTACCTTACGGCTGTTCGGGCGCAACGATCATGGATGGCGTCCTCTATGGCTATAACGGCGTCGAATGGAGCCCCGCGACGGATAAGGGCGTCGTCGGCAGCCGCTCCGAGGTTGGACTGGCGTACCAGGAGATCTGCCAGCCAGACGCCTTCCGCTCCTATTGCTCTTCGGGCGCGCCTTGGTGCGGTCGAACCGATTCCCCCAGCTCGGAGCAAGAGTCGGGGCACGGCTTCTATGCCGCCGCCGCACCGGCCTTGCGACGCGCTGTCATGCGCTGCGGACCAAAGAACGTCTTCAAACGCTCTGCCGACGCCCTGCTGATCGACATCGGCATCAACGACGTTGGTTTCGCGAGCTGGGCAGCGGGCATCATCTTGCAGGATCCGCTCCTGCGCTCCGCTGCCAGCGCGATGACGCCCTGTTTCGATGGGACTGCGCGGTGCGCCTCGACGCGGGACCTCTTCGCGAGGCTCGACAACCGGTATGGACTTCTGCGGACAGTTCTTGATCAGTACGTGCTGCCTGATTTCGGGATCGACCCGTCGCATGTGATTGTCGCTGTCTATCCGCCGGCGCTCGAGAACGAGACGGGCGTTTTGTGCCCGCAGGGCAATGCAGGACTGACGATCGGGACCTTGCCGTCATTTCTGGAGGCGCATTGCGGAGGTTCGGTCGCGTTCGGCGGCGTGCTGGCGCAATATCCTAAGAGCGATCAGGTCGAACGGGACGTCGAGCAGGCGCGCGTGAAGTTGAATGAAAGCCTCGCCGCTTTCGCCTTAAAGACTCCGGCCTTCGACGTCGTCAACTCCTACACATCCGACTACGCGAGGCGTGGGGTCTGCTCCACAACAGACGCGCAAAGCCGTCCTCCGGCGAGCGAGGCATGCTTCACGGCGAAGGACTTCGCCAATCTGCATTGCGCCCTAAGCCCCGAGTCGATGCACGTGCCGCGTGCGGAAGCCGGCGGCTGCGCGAGCGATCCCTCGGAATTCCTGCCGTTCTCGCCAAATCAGTTTGAACCTTACCGCACCCGCACACGGCTCTTCCGAACGATGAACGACGTCTTTCTCGCCATCAATCAGCGGCCGCAGCAATATCTCGACCAAAGCCCATTCGGCGTCCTTGACCTCTCCGGCCGGGCCACCGGCGGCGCATTCCATCCTACGGCGGAAGGTCATGCGATGATCGCGAACGACGCGACGGTGGAACTCTGTCAGCGCATCGGCTGCAATCCCTGATTTCGGTAGGCTTCATGAGAAGAAAGAATGTGTTCGAAGGGGTCGCCCTTGGTGTGGTCCTCGCCTTCACATCGCCAGCGCTAGCCCAATCCCAACCGTCTGACAGCCAGGGCTTGGCCGCCAGCGATGGTCCTGGCAGCGCAGCGTCATGGACAACGGGAAACAAGCTTGCTGTCGGCGCGTCCGCCACGACCGATAGCAAGGTATGGTTCACCGTCGCGAAGGGGATCGTCAGCGAGACTTTCTATCCGCGCCTTGATGTTCCGAATATGCAGGACATGCAGTACTTCATCACGGACGGTTCGACCTTCGTCGACCTCGAACGCGACGCGACAAGCCATGCGGTCTCAATGTCGACGGAAAAGGCGCTCGAGTACACCGTCGCGAACACGGATACCCGACCATCGGCTAGGTACCGCATCACCAGCACATATATAACCGACCCGAGCCGCAACACGCTCCTAATCCGCACCCGTTTCGAGTCGTTGGATGGAGGCTCCTACCGGCTCTATCTGCTCGCGAACCCAAGCATGGCTGGCGGCGGAGCGAACAATGCCGCTTGGTGGGACGGAGACCATTCGTCGCTCATGGCCAGCGGGACGCGATCCCTGTTTGGCCCGTCCACAACGGTCGTCTCGGCGCTAAAGGTCGGAAGTCCGAACGGTTTCGTCATGAGCGATAACGGCTTTGCCGGGGGTTCGAGCGACTGCAATGTCGAATTGCACAGGACCATGACCCTTGTCACCCGCTTCGACAGCGCCAGCAACGGCAATGTAGTCCAGTGCGGCCAGATCGGCGCTGTCGGGGCGGACACGACCTTCACGGTCGCGCTCGGCTACGGCGGCGACGCCGCGACAGCCCTTGCGGCGGCGGAAGGATCCCTGGGCGCCGGGTTCCCGGATCGAGAGGCTGCCTATCAAAAAGGCTGGAGCGACTATGTCGATAGCCTGCGATCCGCCCCGTCCAGTGTTTCGACGGATACTTTGCGCCGGCGGGTTTATTATACAGCGGCGATGGCGCTGCACGCCGCCGAGGACAAGACGTTCCGGGGTGCAAGCGTCGCAGGCTTTGCCACGCCATGGGGTGATTTCGTCAATGGGGACCAGCCAAATGACGGCTACCATCGCGTCTGGGGTCGTGACCTCTACCAGCAGGCGATGGGGCTGATCGCCGTGGGCGATTCCAGCCAAGCTTTGCGCATGGCCCAGTTCCTATGGAGCTCGCAATTCGTTGGAACAACGACGCCCGGAGACGGGACGACTTATCAGTCCGGTTCGTTCCCGCGGTACACGCCCGTCAGCGGGATTGGCGCAGCGATCGCGAAGGACCTTGGCTGCTGCGAGCAACTCGATGAGGAGGCTTTCGCGATCGTACTTGCATGGATGACAGGCCTGACCGACAGCTCCACCTATCAGAAGATCAAAACGACTACTGATCATATCGTGGGCGTCGGACCCGCAACGACGGAGCGCTGGGAGGAGCAGTTCGGTCAATCCCCTTCGTCGATAGCGGCGGTCATTGCTGGGCTAATCGCGGCTACTGACATAGCGCGCCAGAACAACGATGCCGCCAGCGCGGCCCGCTGGGAGTCGACAGCCGATTCATGGCGTTCGAGTCTCGCCGATCGAACGTATACCACCGATGGATATTGGGGCGGTCATCGTTATTTTGAACGCATCGATGCGGCGCAGGATCCCAATGGATCTCGGACGATTCACTTCAACGAGGGCGATTTTTTAGCTCACGACGTCGCGGACTTCGGCTTTCTTGATCTTGTGCGGTTGGGCGTCGTCGCGCCCGATGACCCCAACGTGGCGACCTCGATTGCGCCGTCCGCCGCCGCATCGGACGGCAACTCTACAGTGCAAGTCACGATGCCCAATGGGGACATCTACTTCCACCGCTACAATCACGACAGCTACGGCGAAAGCAATGGCGACTGCACAGGGTGGCCGAGCAGTCCCAATGCAGCTAACCGTTACGGCCGTTTCTGGCCTGTTCTCTCAGGGGAACGCGGCGAATACGAAATCGCGAACGGACGCCCAGCGAATGTCTACCTGCAGTCGATGGCCGATGCTGCGAATGACGGCTACTTCCTGCCTGAACAGGTTTGGGACCGTCCTGACATCGCTTGTTTCACGGTCGGCCGCCCGACCGGTAGCGCCGCTCCTCTCAACTGGGCGGAGGGGCAATACCTGCGTCTCGCCCACTCAATCGACGCTGGTTACAACCTCGACACACCATCCGTCGTTAAAGCCAAGTATCGCGGCGCAGGTCCGATTCTCGGCGCTGCCGGCAGGTGCATCGACGACGCGGCCGCGAACACCGACAACGGGACTGCGATCCAGCTCTTCGCTTGCAACGGGACACTCGCCCAGAATTGGGCCTGGCGCAGCCCCGACGGCACGCTCCGCGCGCTCAACAAGTGTTTGGACGTCACTGGCGGCGCGACTGCCAGCGGAACGCCGCTTCAGCTCTGGGACTGCAACGGCACGGCCGCTCAGGAATGGCGCTGGCGACAGCAGACCCGACTCGTGAACCCGCAGTCAGGCCGCTGCTTGAATGTCGCCGGTGGAAGCGTCGCCGACGGCGCGAGGCTCCAGATCTCAGACTGCGACAACACGGCGGGTCAGGTTTGGGGGCTGCCCTGAGGTGGGCAGGTCTCGACTAAAAACAACAGGTTCTTTTCCAACAGTCGCGGCGATCGCTCCCATCTGAACCGATGAAGATCGCCAGTTTCAATATCAACAACATCAACCGTCGCTTGACAAACCTGCTGAACTGGCTTCGCGAAGCTGAGCCCGACATCGTTTGCCTTCAGGAGCTCAAAGCCGCGGACGCCGAGTTCCCAACGGAGGCAATCCGGCAGGCGGGCTATCATGTGGTATGCCGCGGCGAGAGGCGCTGGAACGGCGTGGCGATTCTTGCGCGATGGGCTCCGGTTGTGACTCGCATGGATTTGCCAGGCGACACCCCCGATGGGCAATGCCGCTATCTCGAGGCGGCCGTCAACGGCGTGCTCCTCGCCTCGATCTACGCTCCCAATGGAAACCCCCAGCCCGGTCGCAAATTCGATTACAAGCTCGCGTGGCTCGAGCGCTTGAACGCCCATGCCGCTGAACTCTACGCGACCGGAGCGCCTGTGGTGCTGGCGGGAGATTACAACGTTGTGCCGACAGACCTCGACATCTATCCGACAAAGTCCTGGGATCGTGACGCTTTGCTGCAGCCACAGAGCCGCGCTGCGTACCAGAGGCTTCTCGCGCAAGGCTGGACCGACGCCATACGCGCGCTCCATCCCAAAGAGCCGATGTACACGTTTTGGGACTACATGCGGAACCGCTGGGAGCGCGATGGCGGTCTGCGTCTCGACCACATTCTGCTGAGTTCCACGCTGACGGAGCGCCTACAAAGCGCTGGCGTCGATCGTCAAACACGAGGAATGGCGGACGCTAGCGACCACGCGCCCGTGTGGGTAAGACTTCGGGGTGGACCAGACCGCGGCGACGTTCCGCTTCGAAACGCTAGCAGCCAAAGAATTGCGGCAGGGACAACGACGGTACCGAAAACGAAGCCATCGACCCATCAGACCGGCGATGGGACAGGACGGAAAAGGCGCCCAGCGAGAATTGGTCAGCCCGTACTCTCGGCTCGCCCGCTGCTTGTGATTGACGGCGACTCCTTCGCCCATCGCTCGTACCACGCATTGCCGAAAACCATTCGCCGCAGCGACGGCAAGGCGGCGGGCGCCATCCTTGGCTTCGCGAACTTCGTGTTGCGCCTCTATGCGGACGAGCGGCCCCGCGCGGTCATCGTCGGCTGGGACACCTTGGAGGCGCCAACGAGACGCCACGAAATGTTTCCCGCTTATCAGAGCGGGCGAGAGTTCGATGATGATCTGATTGAGCAACTGAATATCCTGCCGGAACTTGTCGCCGCGTTTGGGTTTGCGAACGCCAAAGCTCCAGGGTACGAGGCGGACGACTTTCTCGCCGCCGCAGTTTCTACTGAGGAGCGTGCGGGCGGCTCCGCACTGGTGGCGAGCGGCGATCGGGATTCTTTTCAGCTCGCCTCGCCGCGTACAACGATCCTCTACCCGTCGCGGGGTGGCGAAATCGCGCGCATCGGGCCGGAGGAGATCCGGCAACGATACGGCGTCGACCCAAACCAAGTGCCGGACTTTATTGCGCTCCGCGGGGACCCCTCTGACAAATTGCCGGGCGCTGCCGGAGTCGGGCCAAAACGCGCGGCCCAATTGATGCAACGGTACCGCACGCTTAACGGAGTCCTTGAAGCCGGTCTCTTTAAAACTCAGGCCGAGATGCTCCGCCTCTATCGGTTGATCGCGACGATGGACGCGAAAGCGCCGCTGCCCTTGCTTGCCGATCAGGAGCCGACATGGGGCTCAGCATCGACTTTTGCGCGCAATTGGGGGCTAAATCAGCTGGCGGACCGTTTGGGTGAGATGGCATGACCTTGGGGTTGCGGATGTCCGAAATGAGCAGTTTCTAAACATTCCTACGCTCGCCGGAACGGCGTGGTCGCGATTGGATCAACCGTCAAAGAGCGGCCGCCGCGAGATGGCAACACGAGGTTTTCCGCGGGGAGCGCTGGCGAAGGTCTCAAGTGAACACGCCGTCGCTAAGCCATGACCGAAAAGCGCTGATCGAGGCTCGGTTGCGACCGCCTCCGAAAAGGTACCGATCGTGGCCGACGCCAATACCGAGAATTCCCGCTTTGCGCCTCAGAGCGCCCTCGGTCCGCTTCATCGCCTGGGCGATCTTTGCGACCGGTGTTCGAGCTTTCGAATGCGCTTTGAGTTCCTTGACGTCTTCTTTCGACCACGGACTGCGATGCGCTGTCGTTTTCTTCGTCGCGACGAACAATCTCCCTAATGCCCTGTTCGAGTGAAGAGGGGTAGCGTGATTGCATCCCGTTCGCAAAGGGCGTCATCCACGAGGCTCATTTTCGCGGACAGGCGAAATACTCTTTTGCTCAGTTAAAGGCGGTCTAAGAGCTCAGCCTTCTTCGCGGAAAACTCGGCCTCGGTCAGAACGCCTCGTGCATGTAGCTCAGCCAACCGCTCTATCGCGGCGAGTATGTCCTCATGGGCTTCAGCAGCTCTGCTGGGCGTGGCCGGTTGCTCTGTGGCCGCCTGACGCATTGGTTCGGGCGATGTCTTCGTTCCACTCACGCCGGAGACGGCCGGCAGGCGGCTTACATCAACGCCGCCGAGCTGGCTGGAGAAACTGAGGGAGCCTGATCCCGGCTGTTGCTGCGAGAACCCGCTAATCTGATGGTCCTGCGTGTCGTAAACGGTCACTTTCCCATTGATATCGATGGCGAGGCACCGAGTAGCGGGAAAATAGGCGTAGCGAACTTCGTTCTGTGCTCCGAGGCTGGATGGAACGCCAAGATCCGCGGGCCACCAATTCGATTGGTCAGGCCCCTCAGTCACCAGAGGGTTTGATGATCGACGTTGCAGAGTCCCATTCGCGCCCTGACTTTGCGACTGAAATGAGTCTGCTGCAAAGCCCGGTTCGCTACGGATCAGCGCCGACAATTCGTTGCACAACGCATCGACTCGCGCCTTGAGCGCGTTGTTGAACATGTCCGAGATCATGGTCGCGCCCCCGGCCATCCATTGTCCCGAACCTCCGAACTCGGGATGGCTAAACTGCGCCATGCTGCCGCGACCAGCTATCACTGAGAATAGCATCGAGGTCACCGCGTCCTCAGTGAAGCCGGTGCGGTTGGCGACCTCTTCGACGGCGCGAAGGCCTTTCGGCGAAAGCTGTGTCATTGAGGGGGCGTATCCCTTGCGTGAGTCGCTCGACGGCGCCGAGCCTCAGTAGTTCCCGATACGATATCGTGTCTAGTTCGCTCTGCGAGAGGCCAGAGAGGGTGCAGCGCTGGCAAATGGAGTGATTCTGAGGTGACCTCGCGCCGCGGCGACGTTTCTTGTCCTGTTTCCAGTCCGACATATGTAAAGCTGTAGTGTAAGTCAGGGGACAACCGCGATATGTCCACAGAACACCTCCGAGGATCAGATGCGATCTCTGTTCGCGAGCTTGCGGACATGCGGAGCGCAGGGAAGGAGCATACGGTTCTCGATGTTCGGGAAGCGAGAGAGCTTGATATTTGCAGACTGGAAGGCGCTCTGCATGTTCCGATGGCGGAGATTCCGGCTCGTACCGACGACCTTCCGACGAATCAGTTGTTGGTGGTCATTTGCCATCATGGCGCTCGCAGTCAGATGGTCGTCGACTTTCTTCGAACCGCCGGCTTTGACAACGCAGTCAACCTCGACGGCGGCATCGATGCTTGGGCTTGCGAGGTCGACCAATCGATGCGGCGCTATCGATAGCGTGCGTCCAAAAGGAAAGTGCGACCATGCCGTTGACTGACTCAATGGAAAAGCCGCCGGCAGCCGAACGCACCGCCGGCCCGATCGCTGTCTTCTCGAACAGCTATGCGCGCCTGCCAGAGCATTTTTTCGCGCGGCGTTCTCCGACCGCTGTCGCAAAGGCCCGCCTGATCAAGTTCAACGAATCGCTTGCCTCAGAACTGGGCCTCGATACCCGAGGACTCGAATCGGACGAGTTGGCGGCAGTATTTGGCGGGAACGTCATTCCGCCGGGCGCCGAGCCGATCGCGATGGCCTATGCCGGGCACCAATACGGCAATTTCGTTCCGCAGCTCGGCGACGGCCGCGCAATCCTCCTTGGCGAGGTCGTGGACCGCAACGGCGAGCGGCGCGATATCCAATTGAAGGGCGCGGGCCGAACGCCGTTCTCCCGGCGGGGCGATGGCCGCGCCGCATTGGGGCCGGTCCTACGAGAATATCTCGTTAGCGAAGCAATGCATGCGCTCGGAATTCCGACTACACGGGCGCTGGCGGCCGTCTCAACCGGAGAAACTGTTTTCCGCGACCGCCAGTTGCCTGGAGCCGTACTGACCCGCGTCGCATCGAGTCACATCCGCATCGGGACCTTCCAATATTTCGCCGCGCGCGGCGACATGGAAGCCGTTGAACACCTCTCCGGCTACGTAATCGATCGGCACTTCCCCGAGGCCAGAGCGTCTGAGAGGCCCATCCTGGCGCTGCTTCAGATCGTCGTGGAGCGCCAAGCTTTGCTAGTCGCGCGTTGGATGCATGTCGGTTTCATCCATGGGGTGATGAACACCGACAACACAGCGCTTTCTGGAGAGACGATTGATTTTGGACCGTGCGCCTTCATCGATTCATACGATCCGGCGACCACTTTTAGCGCGATCGATGAATTGGGGCGCTACGCTTATGGTAATCAACCGACGATCGCGCACTGGAATCTTGCCAGGTTCGCCGAGACCCTGCTTCCGCTCTTGGATCCCAACCCTGAGCGGGCGGTCGAACTTGCGAACGAGGCGATCTCCACGTTTACCACCCGCTTTCAAGAGCATTGGCTTGTCGGCATGCGAGACAAGCTCGGTCTTTCCAGCAATGAAGAAGGCGATCTCGAGCTCGCCCACGCCCTTCTCCGAGCGATGTATGAAAACGCCGCGGACTTTACATTGACTTTCCGTCGGCTGTGCGACGCTGCCGCGGATGAGAAAGCTGACGCCGACGTGCGGGCTTTGTTCGCGAACCCCGCTGCCTACGACAGTTGGGTCGCGAGGTGGCGATCGCGTCTGGCCGCTGAAGAGCTCGAATCCAACGCCCGCGCGCGTGCAATGAGAAGCGCCAATCCTGCCTTCATCCCGCGAAACCATCGTGTGGAGCAAGCGCTCGATGCTGCGATCGAGTACGGAGACTTTTCACCGTTTGCCGAGCTGCTGACGGTTCTCTCGCGACCTTATGAGGATCAAGCAGCTTTCGCCGACTATGCTAACCCGCCTCACGCGGATGAGCGTGTCTTTCGGACATTCTGCGGGACTTTGATTAGGCTGAGAGTTTGCCAACCTAAATCGGACCCGGCGCGACGGCTGCGCGCTGGGTGAAGTAACTGTAGCCGTCGACGATTGCCTTCGTGATTGCGGACCGGCGGATCTGAGCGCGCGGTCAAGGGCTTGCCCGCCATGTGGCCATGGGTGGCAGCGGTGGCAGTAAAATGTATTATTGTTATAATATTGTATTTCCCATTGATATTATAATACAATTAACTGCCACCGCTGCCACCACATAGAAAAAACAGTAAATTGTTGGTACTAGCGTCCAGGTCCAATAGTGTAGATTGGGACAAACGCACCAAGGGGTTGTGGGCGCCGGAGCCTCAGCCTGAGCTGCCAGGCGGTCCCGAGTTTGAATCAGGTATTCGAGTTCGGGACCGCCTGCGATAAGGGGGTTTGGCCGTTCGAAGCCGCCACCCGGGACGGCCGGAGTGCGCAAGAAGCGGACAATCGCCGCGGGCTCGGCGAAAGGGCCACATCGACCCCGAGCGGGAGTCCCAAGTGTACAAACGGATCTGCGGCGCCCGACGCAAAGCGGACCTTGCGGACAGGCTCGCTGCGTCTTATCGGAGACTGCGCACTCGCAGCCGCGGGCCTACGCCAGGGTCCCTAACAGCGCCTGCGCCTCCGCGATTTCGGGCATTTGCGACGTCGGCGCAAAGCCATCGAGCGCGGGCGCGAGGACAGCGCGGGCTTCAGCGGGGCGGCCGGTCGATTGATAAAGCTTCGCCAGCGCCAGCGCCGCGCGCAGTTCGAAGCTGCGCGTTCCTTGCTGCTTCGCGACCGCGATGGCGGTTAGGAACGCTTCTTCAGCAGCCGCGGAATTGGCGGGGTCGTGTTTCCACAGGATTTCGCCGCGAGCGCGCTGCAGTTCGGCTTCGAATGTCCGATGGCCCACGCGATCGGCGGTAGTCAGCGCTTCGTCGAGGATGGCTACGGCGTGGCCTGGATCGCCGGCCTCGGCCTCGGTTTTCGCCAAGGCAATCTTTACGAGGCCATCAAAAATCCAGGTGTTCTGTGCGCGCAAACTGTCGACGCCACGGCGCATGCCGACAAGCCCGCCGAGCAAGTCGCTCTCGACCCTCGTCCATCCATCGAAAAACATTCCGAAGGCGCGGAAGTCGGGGAGGTCGTGCGCGGTGGCGATTCGAGCAAGCTCCAAGGAACTTACTTTCCCCCTTATGGGGTCGCCGCGCATCAACGCAAATTGCGCCGCGAACGTATGCCCAAGGGCGATCGTGTTGCCATGCGTGGCGACCCTATGCGCGCCAGCATCCGCGAGTTTAGCGACGCCGCGCGATCGATCTCGCCGGGAGGCCACAATACAAGCGCAAGATACCCCATTGCGGAGACGCCGGGGTCCTGTCCGAAACGGAAAGCCATGTCGTCGTCGCGGCCGGGTCGGAACAAGGCGAGCGCTCGTTCCAAGTGATCCCGCGCTTGCGCGTATTCGCCGGCGAACCAGCAAGTCGCCCCGGCGGCGCGATGGGCGACGCCGGCCTCGGGCGACTCGGGTGTCGCCTCAAGGTCACTGAGGAAAGCCGCGGCGTGCGCCCGCATCTCTGGCAACTCGCCTCGCGTGAAGCTGCCGACCCATAAGCCATAGTCTGCCGCCAATCGGCCCGGCGCGTCCTTGTCGCCAAAGGCCGATTCGCGAGCTCTGGCGAAGGCTTCTGTGGTTTCGGGCGCGCCGTAGCCGCGCGCCGCGAGGAGCGCATTGCCATAGGCAACCTGCAACTGGGTCAGCCGCTGTAGCCGCGTTGCTGCCCTTTGACCTCTGCAGTTTGCGACAGCTCCGCCAGCAACGCCTGCGCCTCCGCGATTTCGGGCATTTGCGACGTCGGCGCAAAGCCATCGAGCGCGGGCGCGAGGACAGCGTGGGCGTCGTTGAGGCGGCTGGTCGATTGGTAGAGTTTGGCGAGCGCAAGGGCCGCGCGCAGGCCGAAGCTCCGCGTCCCCTGTGCGGCTGCGATTTCAATAGCGCGCCCGAACGCAGCTTCGGCGGACGCCGGATGCGCGGGATCGTGCTTCAGCAGCATGTCGCCGCGGACGCGGTGAAGCTCCGCCTCGAAGGCGCGCTGTCCAATCCGTTCGCACGTCGCGAGCGCTTCGTCGAGAATCGCGAGAGCGCGATCGACATTGCCCGCACGCGCCTCTGCCTCCGCAAGCGCAATCTTGATTAGCCCGGCGAATCTCATGTCGTTTTCTTCGCTCATGAGTTCGACGCCGCGGCGCATGTCCGTGAGTCCCTCGCCAAGCGTCTGGCCTTCAGTCGTCGCCGCGCCTTGGAGAAAGAGCCCGAACGCCCTCCATATCGGCAGATCATGCTCACCTGCGATTCGCGCGAGTTCGACGGCGTTTGGCGCAGCGTGTGAGAAGTTGCCGCGCATCAGTTCGAACAAAGCGGTGTGCATATTCGCGAGCGCATGGGTGCCGATGTGCGACAGGCCCGCGAGCCGCGTCTGGGCGCCCCGAACAAGGGAAACCGCGCGTTCGACGTCGCCCATCGGCCACAATACAATCGCAAGGTAAATCGTCGCCCCAGCGCCCGCGTCCCATCCAAAGCGGAACGCCAAATCGTCGTCGCGCCCCGGCTGGAACAGGGCCAGCGCGCGTTCCAGATGATCTTGCGCTTCGCGGTACTCTCCGGCGAACCAACGCGTGAGCCCGACTGCGCGCTGGGCGACGCCGGCCTCCGCCGAATCGGGTCTATCCGCCACGTTCCTGAGCAATGTCTCCGCGTACGCTCTTGCCTGAGCCAGCTCGCCGTGCGTGTAGGCGCCCGCGTAGAGGCCGTAGTCGGCCGCAAATCGCACGGGCGCGTCCTTTTCGGCGTACGCGGACTCGCGGGCTTTGGCGAAAGCTTCGATCGTTTCCGGCGCGCCGTGACCCCGCGCCCCGATGAGCGCGTTGCCATAGGCCGTTTGCAGATGCAGCCGCTCGCCCGCCGCCTTCCCACCCGCCGCCTTGTCTGCCATGGCGATTGCCTTGCCGAGATGGGCGATCGCCTCCTGGAAGGCCGAGCGGCGAAGGGCTTGGTCGCCGGCCTTGCCCCACCACTCGATGGCGAGATCGTCGAGGCCGGCCTGAGTGAAGTGATGGGCGACAGCCTCGGGCTCGGGCGACGCGCTGTCGCGCAGGATTTCGGCAGCCTGCGCATGCAGCGCCTG
>Ga0210406_10002676_pt1 | contig 20126 bp, 14 predicted proteins | sample IncBWC30MmetaG_FD_155454 | JGI IMG/M metagenome (GOLD analysis project Ga0210406, IMG submission 155454) | Forest soil microbial communities from Barre Woods Harvard Forest LTER site, Petersham, Massachusetts, United States - Inc-BW-C-30-M | ecosystem: Environmental > Terrestrial > Soil >... | reverse complement strand
GGCTTGAAGGTCGGCGGCCATCAGGCTTCTTCGGCGTCGCTCGCGACCATCATGTCGGCGCTGTATTTCAGCGTACTGCGGCCCGAGGATCGCGTCGCGGTGAAGCCGCATGCGAGCCCGGTGTTTCACGCGATCCAGTATCTGTTCGGCCGCCAGACCCGCGAGAACCTGGAAAACTTCCGCGGCTTCAAGGGCGCGCAATCCTATCCTTCGCGCACCAAGGATGCCGACGACGTCGATTTCTCAACCGGCTCGGTCGGCCTCGGCGTGGCGCAGACGCTGTTCGCCGCGCTGGTGCAGGATTACGTCAAGGCGCACGGCTGGATGAACGACCGCCGCGAGGGGCGCATGATTGCACTGGTCGGCGACGCCGAGATGGACGAGGGCAACATCTTCGAGGCGCTCGCCGAGGGCTGGAAGCACGGCCTGCGCAACACCTGGTGGGTGGTCGATTACAACAGGCAGTCGCTCGATGCCGTGGTGCGCGAAGGCCTCTGGGAAAAATTCGAGACCATGTTCCGCAATTTCGGCTGGGACGTGGTGATCGTGAAATACGGCAAGCTGATGCGGCAGGCTTTTGCCGAGCCCGGCGGCGAGGCGCTGCGCCGCTGGATCGACAATTGCCCGAACGCGCTCTATGCCGCGCTCTGCTTCCAGGGCGGCGCAGCCTTCCGCAAGCATCTCGAAGACGAGATCGGCGACCAGGGCGAGGTCACGGCGCTGATCGATTGCCGCAGCGACGATGAATTACTCGCGCTGATGTCCAATCTTGGCGGACACGACATGGCGAGCATGCTGGAAGCCTTTGAGGCCATCGATCACGATCGCCCGGTCTGCTTCATCGCCTACACCATCAAGGGTGTCGGCCTGCCGTTCCAGGGCCACAAGGACAACCATGCCGGGTTGATGACGGTGGCGCAGATGGAGAAGTGGCGGGCGCAGCAGGGCATTCGCCCCGGTCATGAATGGGAGAAGTTCGAGGGCTTGTCGCAGGACGAGGCCGCGCTTCAGGCCTTCCTCGACAACGTCCCGTTCAACCGCGAAGGCGCGCGGCGGCTGGAGGCGCCCACGATCGAGGTGCCGCGGCAGCTCGAGTACAAGCCGGCAGCGCAGATGTCGACGCAGCAGGGTTTTGGGTTGGTGCTGAACGAGATTGCGCGCGGCGACAGCGAACTCGCGGCGCGCATCGTTACGACGTCGCCCGATGTCACGGTGTCGACCAATCTAGGCGCCTGGGTCAATCGTCGTGGCCTGTTCGCGCGTGCGGAGAAGGCCGACCTGTTCCGCAGTGAGAAGATTCCCTCGACCTACAACTGGGATTTCTCGCCGGATGGACAGCATATGGAGCTCGGCATTGCCGAGATGAACCTGTTCACGTTGCTGTCGGCGCTCGGTCTGTCGCATTCCATCAATGGCGAACGGCTGCTGCCGGTCGGCACGCTCTACGATCCCTTCATCGAGCGCGCGCTCGATGCGCTCAATTACGCCTGCTATCAGGATGCCCGCTTCATGGTGGCGGCGACACCTGCCGGCATCACGCTGGCACCGGAGGGGGGCGCGCACCAGTCGATCAAGACGCCCCTGATCGGCATGGGACAGGACGGGCTCGCCTCGTTCGAGCCGGCCTTTGTCGACGAGCTCGCCACCATCATGCGCTGGGGCTTTGAGCACATGCAGGGCGCGTATGGGGAGGGCGGTTCGGTGTATTTGCGGCTCTCGACGCGCTCGATCGATCAGGTGCAACGGATCATGACGCCGGATCTGCAGCGCGACATCACCGATGGCGCGTACTGGCTGCGCAAACCCGGACCGAATGCGGAGGTGATCGTCGCTTATACCGGCGCGGTCGCGCCCGAAGCGATCGAGGCGACCGGCTTCATCGGCGAGAGCAGGCGGGATGTCGGCTTGCTCGCCATCACCTCGCTGGACCGGCTGCATGCGGGCTGGACCGCGGCGCGGAGTTTGCGGCGCGACCGCCGCGGCGTCGCCCATCTCAGCCATATCGAGAAGCTGCTGGCGCCGCTGCCGCGCGATTGCGGCATCGTCACCGTGATCGACGGCCATCCGGCCGCGCTCGGCTGGCTCGGCAGCGTCCGCGGTCATCGTGTCGAGGCGCTCGGTGTCGAGCATTTCGGCCAGACCGGCACCATCGCCGACCTCTACCGCGCCTACGGCATCGACGCCAACGCCATCATCGATGCGGCGGAAAGCCTGACGTCAGGTGCGCCGGTGTTGCATCGCAAGATGGCGGTGTGATCGACATTCTAAGGTCGTCATTCCGGGGCGCCGCGAAGCGGCGAGCCCGGAATCCATAACCACCGGCGGTACTTTTTTGCGCGCTGGTCGACGACCTTTTTTAACGACTTCGCCCTGTGGTTATGGATTCCGGGCCCGCGCCAAAAGGCGCGTCCCGGAATGACGACGGGGATGGAGCCTTGCCACCTCCACGCCTGCGTCCTTATATCCAGTGTCCGCCGCAACCCGGCGCCCCGTATATGGCGGGTTCAATTGGTGCAGCTTTCGTGCAAGGATGCCTGCCGAACGCTTTCCGTTCCCCCTCCTTACGCCCCTGAAATAACGAGGTTTTCGATGGTCAATCGTATGCAATTCTACATCGATGGCGCCTGGGTCGATCCGGTCGTCAAAGGCAAGTCCACCCCCGTCGTGAACCCGGCGACGGAAGAGCCGATGTATGAGATCGCGCTCGGCTCCAAGGCCGACGTCGACAAGGCAGTCGCGGCTGCCAAGCGCGCTTTCGAGACCTATTCGCAGACCAGCCGCGAGGAGCGCGTTGCGCTGCTCACCAAGGTCGTCGAGATCTACAAGGGCCGCATGAAGGAAATCGGTGCTGCCGTCTCCGACGAGATGGGTGCGCCGCTGCCGATGGCAGAGCGCCTGCAGGCCGGCGCCGGCCTCGGCCATCTCATGAACACCCTCGACGTGCTCAAGAAGTACGAATTCGAGGAGACCATGGGCACCGCCGTCATCGTGCGCGAGCCGGTCGGCGTGATCGGCATGATCACCCCCTGGAACTGGCCGCTCAACCAGATCGCCTGCAAGGTTGCGCCTGCGCTCGCCGCCGGCTGCACCATGATCCTCAAGCCCTCCGAGTTCACCCCGACCTCGGCGCTGATCTTCGCCGAAATCCTGCATGAAGCCGGCGTGCCGAAGGGCGTGTTCAACCTCCTCAACGGCCTCGGCCCCGAAGTCGGCGCGGCCATGAGCGAGCACCCGGACATCGACATGATCTCGTTCACCGGCTCGACCCGCGCCGGCATCGATGTCGCCAAGCGCGCGGCGCCCACCGTGAAGCGCGTCAGCCAGGAACTCGGCGGCAAGTCGCCGAACATCATCCTCGAAGGCGCCGACCTGCAGAAGGCGGTGACCGGCGGCGTGATGCACATGTTCAACAACTCCGGCCAGTCCTGCAATGCGCCCTCGCGCATGATCGTGCCGTTGTCGAAGATGAAGGAAGTGGCTGCGATCGCCAAGGGCGTCGCCGAGAAGACCAAGGCGGGCGATCCGCGCGCCGAAGGCACCACCATCGGCCCGGTCGTCAACCGCACGCAATGGGACAAGATCCAGGCGCTGATCAAGAAGGGCATCGACGAGGGTGCGACGCTTGTTGCCGGCGGCCCGGGCCTGCCCGAAGGCGTCAACAAGGGCTTCTATGTCCGTCCGACCATCTTCGCCGACGTCACCAACGACATGACGATCGCGCGTGAGGAAATCTTCGGACCGGTGCTGACCATCCTCGGCGCCAAGGACGAGGCGGAAGCGGTCAAGATCGCCAACGACACGCCCTATGGGCTGGCCGGTTACGTCTCGGCCGATACGGTGGAAACCGCGCGCAAGGTCGGCCGGCAGATCCGCGCCGGCAACGTCAACCTGCAGGGCGTGCCCAACGAGCGCTCCGCGCCGTTCGGCGGCTACAAGCAGTCCGGCAACGGCCGCGAATGGGGCCGCTACGGTCTGGAGGAATATCTCGAGGCGAAGGCAGTCGCGGGCTTCAACGCCGCGTAAGCTGGACGCGAGATTTGAAAAAGAACGCCGGGGCGGGTCATCCGCTCCGGCGTTCTGCTTTTTGAGACTTAAAGAAGTAGGGTGGGCAAAGCGAAGCGTGCCCACCATTCAGAGCGTTGCAAGAAATGGTGGGCACGGCGCAAGCGCGCCTTTGCCCACCCTACGGCGGCTGCGTTTGCGGAGACGGCGTCGAACTATCCGCCCAGCGCGCCCTGCGTGTTCACATAGAGCGCATAGATCGACTGGCTCGCCGCCATGAACAGGCGGTTGCGCTTGACGCCGCCGAAGCAGAGATTGGCGCAGCGCTCGGGCAGCGCAATGAAGCCGATCGGGGCGCCGTCGGGCGCGAACACCATGACGCCGTCGAGGTTGGGATCGCCCATGCCCCAGCCGCACCAGAGATTGCCGTCGATGTCGCAGCGCATGCCGTCGGGCGTGCCGGGGCCGGCGTCGATATGGACGCGCTTGTTGGAGATTTTCGTGCCGTCGGCGGAGACGTCATAGGCGAGGATCTTGCGGTTCGGCTCGCCGCGGGATTCGACGATGTAGAGGATCTTCTCGTCCGGCGAGAAGCAGAGCCCGTTCGGGCCCAGCACGCCCTCGGCGACGACCGTGGCTTTGCCGGTCGCGGGGTCGAGCCGGTAGACGTTGGGCGCGATCTCGGGATCGGCCTTGTAGCCCTCGTAATTGCCGAGCAGGCCGAAGATGGGATCGGTGAACCAGACCGAGCCGTCGGACTTGACGACCACGTCATTCGGCGAGTTCAGCGGCTTGCCGTCGAAGGAATCCATCAAAACCGTGATGGAGCCGTCATATTCGGTGCGGACCACGCGGCGCCCGCCATGCTCGCAGGTGACGAGCCGGCCCTGGCGATCGCGGGTATTGCCGTTGGCGAAATTCGAGGGTTTCCGGTAGATCGAGACCGCGCCGGTCTCCTCTTCCCACTTGAGGATGCGCTGGTTGGGGATGTCGCTGCACAACAGATAGCGCCCGTCGCCGACCCAGACCGGGCCCTCGGCCCAACGCAACCCGGTGGTCAGCCGTTCCACCGCCGACAGTTTCAGCCAGTATTTGTCAAAGCGCGGGTCCAGTGCGCGGATCGCGGGATCGGGGTAATAGGTAGCCGGACGCCAGCCAGCCGCATGAGACGATGCATCGGACATTTGCGGTTCTCGTTGTTGTTTCCTCGCGGGCGGGTTTGCTATCACTCCCCGGGGGCTACCGCAAATCAGTGGGGCGCATGATCCGGACCCGAAGGGCCGCGCTAGCGCAAAGTGCGAAGCGGTTTTCCCTGCGACAAACGCGTAGCGTTTGCGCGGAGATCATGCGCAAAACAGGTTCAGGAGATAGAGGGAAGAAATGCCACGCATATTGATGACCGGCGCGGCCGGCGGAATTGGCACATCGCTACGCAAACTGCTGCCGCCGATCTACCCGGACCTTGTGCTCTCCGACTTGAAGGCACCTGGCGATCTCGGTCGAGACGAAAAGTTCAAGGCGGCCGATCTCGCCGACATGGCGCAGGTCGAGGCGATGTGCGAGGGCGTCGACGGCATCCTGCATTTCGGCGGCTATTCGGTCGAAGGGCCCTGGGATCCGATCCTGCAGTCCAACATCATCGGCGGCTACAACCTGTTCGAGGCGGCGCGCAAGCAGGGCGTCAAGCGCGTGGTGTTCGCCTCATCGAACCATGCGGTCGGCTTCTATCCGCGCTACCACCGCATCGGCACCGATGTGACGACCCGGCCCGACAGCCGCTACGGCGTCAGCAAGGCGTTCGGCGAAGCGGTCGGCGCGCTCTATGCCGACAAATACGGGCTGAAGGTGACCTGCATCCGCATCGGCAATTTCGGCGAAAAGCCGCTCGATCACCGCCGGCTGTCGATCTTCCTGACGCCGGAGGATTTGGTTCAACTCTGCCGGATCGGGCTTGAACATCCCGCGATCCATTTCGAAATCCTCTATGGTGCCTCCGACAATGAGCGCTCCTGGTGGGACAATCATCGTGCCTACGATCTCGGCTATCGCCCGACCGGCAAGGCCGAGGATTTCCGCGAGCACGCCTTTGCCGAGCAGGCCAAGCTGAAGCCCGATCCGGTCGGCGATTTCTACCAGGGCGGTTCGTTCTGCGGCATGGAGTTCGCCGGCGACATGAGCCGGATCATCGAGAAGAAGTAACAACAAGAAGAGAGAACCAAAATGACCGACGGATTGCGCAAGGGACTGGCAAGCTATGGCGACGCGGGCTTCTCGCTGTTTCTGCGCAAGGCCTTCATCAAGGCGATGGGCTATTCCAACGACGCGCTGGATCGGCCCATCGTCGGCATCACCAACACCTATAGTGACTACAATCCCTGCCACGGCAACGTGCCCCAGATCATCGAGGCGGCCAAACGCGGCGTGATGCTGTCGGGCGCGATGCCGATGGTGTTCCCGACGATCTCGATCGCCGAGAGTTTTTCGCATCCGACCTCGATGTATCTGCGCAATTTGATGGCGATGGATACCGAGGAGATGATCCGCGCCCAGCCGATGGACGCCATCATCGTGATCGGCGGCTGCGACAAGACCTTGCCGGCGCAGATCATGGCGGCCATCTCGGCGGACTTGCCGACGGTCGTCATCCCCGTCGGACCCATGGTGGTCGGCCACCACAAGGGCGAGGTGCTGGGCGCCTGCACCGATTGCCGGCGGCTATGGGCGAAGTACCGCGCGGGTGAGATCGACGATGTTGAGATCGAGGCGGTCAACGGACGACTCGCGCCTTCGGTCGGCACCTGCATGGTGATGGGCACGGCTTCCACCATGGCCTGCGTCACCGAGGCGCTCGGCCTGTCGCTGCCGATGAGCGCGACCATTCCCGCGCCGCATGCCGAGCGTTTTCGTTCGGCGGAGGCGAGCGGCAAGGTCGCTGCCGCGATGGCCAAGGCGAAGGGGCCGAAGCCGAGCGAGTTCCTGACCAAGTCGTCGTTCCGCAATGCGCAAGTGGTGATGCAGGCGATCGGCGGTTCGACCAACGGCCTGATCCATCTGACCGCGATCGCGAACCGCACCGCGAACAAGATCGATCTCGAAGCCTTCGACAAGCTCGGCCGCGAGGTGCCCGTGCTGGTCGACCTCAAGCCTTCGGGCGAGCACTATATGGAGCATTTCCATCATGCCGGCGGCGTGCCGAAGCTGATGGCGCAACTCGGCGATCTGCTCGACCTCGATGCCAAGACCATCGAAGGCAAGACGTTGCGTGAGGTGGTAGCTAGCGCGGAGGAGGTGCCCGGCCAGGACGCCATTCGCGACAAGCAGCATCCGATCAAGCCGGAAGGTTCGATGGCGATCCTGCATGGCAATCTCGCGCCGCGCGGGGCCGTGATCAAGCATTCCGCCGCGAGCCCCAAATTGCTGCAACATACTGGCCGCGCAGTCGTGTTCGAGTCTGTCGAGGACATGACGCACCGCGTCGATGATCCCGACCTCGACGTCAAGGCCGACGACGTGCTCGTGCTGCGCAATGCCGGGCCGAAGGGCGCGCCGGGCATGCCGGAAGCCGGCTACCTGCCGATCCCGAAAAAGCTCGGCCGCGCAGGGGTCAAGGACATGGTGCGGATTTCGGATGCGCGCATGAGCGGCACGGCGTTCGGCACCATCGTCCTGCACATCACCCCGGAATCCGCGGTCGGCGGCCCGCTGGCGCTGGTGAAGAACGGCGACATGATCCGTCTCGATGTCGAGAAGCGCAGCATCGACCTCCTGGTCGACGAAGCCGAGCTGAAGAAGCGCCAGGCCGCGCAGAAGCCGGCGGGCACGCCGGAATGGGCGCAGCGCGGCTACGCCCATCTCTTCAACGAGACCATTTTGCAGGCCGACGAAGGCTGCGATTTCGACTTCATGCGGGCGAAGGGGAAGGAATAGCCGGTCCCATCGTCATTGCGAGGAGCGCCAGCGACGAAGCAATCCATGCTTCAGCAAGCGGCGAAATGGATTGCTTCGCTTCGCTCGCAATGACGATTTGGAGACAAATCAGGCCATCTCGCAACTGCGTTTACGTCTCTCGTTTGATTGACAATCAAACGACCCCGATGGGATGATCAAAGAAAAATCATCATTGGGAGGGGAGACGATGACAGGCTTGAAGAAGCTTTTCGGGGCAGTCGTTGCCGCATCCGTTCTGGCGGCGACGCAGGCGAGCGCGCAGGAGGTGAAGCATTATCGCTTCGCCTATGACCAGCCGAAGACCACCGGCTACGGTATCCTCGGCGACATCTTCGCCGACAAGCTCAAGGAATTGAGCAAGGGCACGATGCTGATCGACCAGTATCCGGGCGCACAACTCGGGCAGGAGCCGCAGGTCCTGCAACTGGTCAAGGCGGGCGACGTCGAGTTCTGCATCTCCTCGTCGGCCAATGCCGCGACGCTGTCGCCGCAGGCCGGCGTGATGTCGATGCATTTCCTGTTTCGCTCGGAAGCGCATCTGATCAAGGCGATCGCCGATCCCGAAGTCGCCAAGGCCGTGAAGTCGATGATCTCCGAGACGGTGCAGGGCGCCCGCGTCATCGGGCTCGCGACGCTCGGCCTGCGCAGCATGTATTCCAAGCGCGAGATCAAGAAGATCGACGACATCAAGGGGCTGAAGGTGCGCGTGCAGGCGACGCCGACCGAGGACACCACATTCCCGGCCTATGGCGCGCAGATCGTGCACATGCCGTTCGGCAGCGTCTACACCTCGCTGCAAACCGGCGTCGTCGACGTCGCCGAGAACGGCGTCAACGTCTATCTCGCCAACAAGCATTATGAGGTCGCGCCCGTGCTGTCGATGACCGAGCACGAGGCCAACAATTCCCTGGTCTGGGTCAGCGACAAGCTCTGGAACAGTCTGACACCGGAGCAGCAGGGCTGGGTGCAGGCCGCCGCCGACGAGGTCAACCGCAGCCAGCCGGCAAAGGCGATCGAGCTCGAGCATCAGTCGCAGGACAAGCTGAAATCGATGGGGGTGAAGGTCGTCATCGATGTCGACAAATCCGGCTTCATCGCCGTCGCCGATCCCTTGCTCGACAAGCTTGCCAACGACCTCGGTCCGCATGCGGTCAAGATCAAGGATCTGGTGCGGGCGATTAAATAAGGGGCAGCGCGCGTCGTCCCGGGACGACGCGCGATTGTCACAAATCGCGCCCGTCCGATGTTCAATTGACAATCCAGCAACCCCAATGGTTTGATCCCTGCAAAATATAAGCAGGGGGAAACCGTGACGTTTAAGACCAAAATTTTGGGTGGACTTGTTGCGGCGGCTTTTTTTGCCGCGGGCGCGAATGCGCAGGACGTGAAGCATTACCGTTTCGCCTATGACCAGCCCCGCAACACCGGCTATTCGGTCGCAGGCGACCTCTTTGCCGACAAGCTCAAGGAGCTGAGCAAGGGCACCATGATCATCGACCAGTATCCGGGTGCGCAACTCGGCCAGGAGCCGCAGCTCCTGCAACTGGTGAAATCGGGCGACATCGAATTCGCGATCATCTCCTCCGCCAACACCGCGACCGTCTCGCCGCAGGCCGGCGTGATGTCGCTGCATTTCCTGTTCCGCAACGAAGCGCATGTGCTCAAATCGCTTGCCGATCCGCAGGTGGTCGACGCGCTCAAGGCGATGATCGACGAAACGACGCAGGGGCTGCACGTGATCGCGGTCGGAACCCAGGGCGTGCGCGACATCTACTCCAGGAAGGAAATCCACAACGTCGGCGACATAAAGGGGCTGAAGATCCGCGTCCAGGCCACCGCCACCGAGGACGCGACATTTCCGGCCTATGGCGCCCAGACGGTGCACATGCCCTTCGGCAGTGTCTATACCTCGCTGCAAACCGGGGTGGTTGATGCCGCCGAGAACAGCATCAACGTCTATCTCGTCAACAAGCACTACGAGGTGGCGCCGGTGCTCTCGATCACCGAGCACGAGGCCAACAACGCGCTGGTGTTCGTCTCGGACAAGCTGTGGCAGAGTCTTTCGGCGGAGCAGAAGCAGTGTGTGCAGATGGCGGCGAGCGAGATCAGCTCCAAGGAGCCCGCGAAAGCCTTCGATCTCGAGAGGAACGCGCTGACCAAGCTGAAATCGATCGGCGTCAAGGTGGTCGAGGACGTGGACAAGAAGAGCTTCACCGCGATCGCCGATCCCTTGCTCGACAAGCAGGCGAAAGAACTCGGCCCGCATGCCGAGAAGATCAAGAACCTGATCCGGGCGATTAACTAGGCCGCATATGCCGCTGCTTTCACGCGTCGTCCTGGGGAGTTAATGCCAATCGCCGACAAACTGGTGTTGCAGCGGCAGCGTCATCTGAAATGGCGGGCGCTGGACCGGCTTGAGCTGGGGCTGATGATGCTGTGCGGCATCCTCTGCTTCGGCTTCTCGCTGTCGGTGACCGCCGACATCGTGACGCGCACGATCGGCCATCCCTGGCTCTGGCTGCAGGAAGTAACCTCGACGCTGTTCATCTACGCCATTTTCATCGGCGCTGCGGTCGCGACCCGCCGCAACGACCATCTCTATCTCACCGCGATCTCGGAATCGATGCACGGCACGTCGCGGATTGTCGTCGAAGTCGTGACGCGGCTGGTCGTGCTCGGCGTCGCCTTCTGCCTGATCCGGTACGGCTATCTCAATTACCTTCGCGGCTTCGGCTCGTTCCGCCTGCCGTCGGGCACGCCGATCGCCTCGCTCTATGCGATCATTCCGCTGTCCGGCGTCCTGATCGCACTGTTTACGGTCGAGCAGATCGTCAACGGCCTCGCCAACGGGTTCAATCATCCCGAGCCGCCGTCGGAGGACGATCACGCGATCCCGCCAATCCAGAGCAACGCCCAGCCGGGAGCGCAGCATTGAGCCCTCCTGTCGTCCTCGGCCTGATGTCGTTCTGCTTCCTGTTCTTCGGCTATCTCGGCGTGCCCGTGCCGTTCTCGCTGCTGGCCGGCGTGTTCGTCGGCGCCACGCTTGCCGACGTCTCGCTCGCCGCGATCGTGCAGAAGATCTTTGACGGCGTCGATTCCGAGGCGCTGCTCGCGATCCCGTTCTTCCTTCTCGTCGGCGAGCTCATGAGCTCGGCAAATGTGGTGGTGCGCATCGCCAATCTATCGGTGTCGCTGGTCGGCCATATCAGAGGCGGGCTGTCGCAGGTCGTTGTCGTGTTCTCGATGTTCTTCTCGGAAATGTCGGGATCGACCACCGCCGACGTTGCCGTGATGAGCCGCGCGCTCGGAGGCCCGATGCGGCGCGAGGGCTATGAATCAGCCTTCATCGCCGCGATCATCGCGGCCGCTTCGACCATCGCAGCCCTGGTGCCGCCGAGCATTACCGCTGTGGTCTATGGCGCCGTCGGCAATGTCTCGATCGCGGGGCTGTTCATGGCCGGCGTCGTTCCGGGCTTCATGATCGGTTTCGGGCTGATGATCTATTGTTACTTCTTCGGTCCTTCCGGCCTGAGCAAGCCGCGCGCGCCGTTGAAGCAGGTGATGTTCGCCGCCGGTGACGCGGCCCTGCCACTGATGATCCCGGTGATTTTGCTCGGTGGCATCCTGACCGGTTGGTTCACGCCGACGGAGGCCGGCGTCGTCGCGGTGGCCTGGATCATCCTGGTCGTGATCCCTGCGCTCAACCGCGGGCACATCAAGAAAATCCCCTATGATTTCTGCCTCGCCGGGCTGATCTTCTCGTTGCCGCTGATCACGATCGGCGCCGCCAACGCGTTCGGCTGGATGCTGGCGTACCTGCGCGGTGCCATCGTCATCGCCGACTTTATCACCTCGATCGCCGGCAACGATCCGCACTACATCATGCTGCTGATGGTGCTGCTGTTCACCGTGGTCGGCGATTTCATCGAGCCGGTGCCGACCATCATCATCTTCATGCCGCTGGTGAACGCGCTGACGGAAGCCGGCAGCATCAACGGCGTGCATATGGGCGTGGTGCTGATCGCGACGCTCGCCTTTGGCCTGATCACGCCGCCTTACGGGCTGGTGCTGCTGATGGCTTCGAAATTCGTCGGCGTCAGTTTCGGCAAGGCGCTGCGCGCGGCGCTGCCGATCTATGTGGTGTTCCTGATCACCATCACGTTCACGATCTATTTCCCGAGCGTGGTGCTGTGGCTGCCCAAGCACGTGATCCCGGAATCCGTCGGCTGCTTCAAGTCGCCGGCGGGGACGGGGTATATTTGTCCGCCGTAACGCGCTTACTTCCCCTTGCTCGTGAACTTCTTCACGGCAACCTTGAAGTCGTCGGTGTGCATGGCCGCGATGATCTTGTGCTCTTCGGCGTCGAGCTGCTGCTTGGTCGGAGTGGTCGCGGCCTGATAGACCAGCGACTTGGTGGCGGCGATCGCCGCCGGCGGGTTTTGTGCCAGCCGCTGGGCGAATTGCCGTGTCGCCGCCTTCAACTCCGCGGCCGGAACGACTTTGGCGACCAGACCCCATTCGTAGGCCTGCTGCGCCGTAAAGCTGTCCTCGGAAAGAAAAATCTGCAGCGCGCGCCGGGTTCCGACAGTGCCGACGACGCCAACCGTGCTGCCGCCGTCCGGCGACACGCCGATCTTGGCATAGGCCGGCGTGAAACGGGCATCGTCGGCCGCGATGCAGAGGTCGGTGACAAAGGCCAGTCCCAGGCCGGCGCCGGCGGCGGAACCGTGCACGCTGGACAGCACGATCTTCGGCATCCGCCGGACGGTCTCGATGAAGGCGTGATAGTGCCTGAGCAACTCGCCGACGACCGGCGTGACTGTATTTGCTTCCGACGCTGCACCAATCGTCTGCAAATCGCCGCCGGCGCAGAAGGCGCGGCCTTCGCCTTCAATCACCAGCACGCGGATGTCGTCGGAAGCCTCGACCTCGGCGCCCAGCGCCTCCAGCTTTTGCGCAATGGCAAGATTGATCGAGTTGAATGCGGCCGGGCGGTTGAGCGTGATGGTCGCGATCGGTCCATCGACGCGCAGCAGCGCGGGATCGTTGGGTGAAGCGGTGGCGGGAGCGGTCGACATCTGAAATCCTCAGGCCTTGGAGGCAATGGCCAGGCATTTAAATCGCCGAAAGGGCCGGGTGACAATCCCCGTGAGTGGCGGCAAGATGCGGCCAAACCGCCGCGCAACAACAGCGGCAGGATCGGGAGGAACCCATGGACACACTGGTCGAGCGTGCCGTCTCCAGCGTCGATCCGTTCTCGCACGCGTTCCTGGAAAATCCCTATCCGCACCATGAAGCGATGCGCGAGGCGGGTTCCGTGGTCTGGCTCGAGCATTACGGCATCTGGGCGATGGCACGGCACCAGGAAGTGCGCGACGCGCTGACGGACTGGCAGACCTATTGTTCCGGCGCCGGCGTGGGCCTGAGCGATTTCCGCAAAGAGCCGCCGTGGCGGCCGCCGAGCATCATCCTTGAAGCCGATCCGCCGCTGCACACGCGCACCCGCGCGGTGCTGACGCGCATCCTGTCGCCGGGGGCGATCAACGTGCTGCGCGAGCGGCTGGTGCAGGAGGCCGAGGTGCTGGTCGATCGCCTGATGGCAAGGCGCGAATTCGATGGGATCGCCGATCTCGCCGAAGCCTATCCATTAAAGGTGTTTCCGGATTCGGTCGGCATTGCGGAGGAGGGTCGTGAGAACCTGCTGCCCTATGGCAGCATGGTGTTCAACGGCTTTGGTCCGCGCAACGATCTCTTCGACAAGGCGATGGCCAATGCCGGGCTGGTGCGCGACTGGATCATGTCGAAATGCAGCCGCGCGGCGCTGGCGCCCGACGGTCTCGGCATGCAGATTTTCAACGCCGTGGATTCCGGTGATCTCACGGAAGCCGAGGCCGGCATGCTGGTGCGCTCGTTCCTGTCGGCGGGTGTCGACACCACCGTCTATGGCATTGGCAACGCGCTCTATTGTTTCGCCCAATATCCGGAGCAATGGACGATCCTGCGCGAAAATCCCTCGCTGATCCGCCTCGCTTTCGAAGAGGTGCTGCGCTTCGAAGCCCCGGTGCAGACGTTCTTCCGCACCACGACCAAGCCGGTCGACGTCGGCGGCGTGCATCTCGGCGAAGGCGAGAAGGTATTGTTGTTCCTCGCCGCCGCCAACCGCGACCCGCGGCGTTGGGAGCGACCCGATCAGTTCGACGTCAGGCGCCGCGCAACCGGGCATATGACCTTCGGAACCGGCATCCATGGCTGCATCGGGCAGGCGGTGGCTCGGCTCGAAGCGGAGGCGGTATTCGCCGCGCTGGCCAAACGCGTAAGGGCGTTCGAAATGACCGCCCAGCCGACACGGCGGCTGAACAACACGCTGCGCGGCCTCGATACACTGCCGCTGCGGCTGGTTGCGGCCTGACGCGAGGCGTCGGGTGCCCTTGCACTCCCCGGGGGGCGCACTTGTGCTCTCCGTGGGCGCTCTTGCGCTCCCGTGGGCCATGAGGCTTAATGGGGCCTCATCGCCCGGGACTCGGACACGAGCGCCGCTCGTCTAGGGTTGATGGCAAGCCAACATCTGCCAGAAGAGGTGACGACATGGGCGATTTCCATGCCCTGACAGCTGGACTGTCACGATGACGCAAGGGGCTGTTCAAGGCGCAGTTCTGATCGTCGGCGCCGGCCATGCCGGGTTTCAGGTCGCGGCCTCGCTGCGCCAGGCCGGGTACAATGACCGTGTCGCAATCATCAATGACGAAGCGCATCTGCCGTATCAGCGGCCGCCTCTGTCCAAGGCCTATCTGAAAGGCACCGGCGGCCCGGACACGCTGATGTTCCGGCCGCAGAAGTTTTTCGACGACCAGCACATCGAGCTGATCTCCGATCATGCCGTTTCGATCGACCGCGCGGGGCACAAACTCAAGCTCGCCTCGGGTAGCTCGCTCGACTACGGCCATCTCGTGCTCGCCACCGGCGCCCGAAACCGCCTGCTCGATATTCCCAACGCGAAACTGCCGAACGTGCGTTACCTGCGCATCCTCGATGACAGCGAGGATTTGCGCGCGCGCATCGCAGCGAGCAGGCGCGTGGTGGTGATCGGCGCGGGCTTCATCGGTCTGGAATTTGCCGCGACCGCGCGGATCAAGGGTCTCGAGGTCGACGTGCTCGAGCTCGCGAGCCGCGTGATGGCGCGCGCTGTTACGGCTGAAGTCTCCGACTATTTCCAGAAGCGCCACACTGAGGCCGGCGTGCGCATCCATCTCGGCGTGATGGCAACGTCGATTGAGGCCGAGGGTGGCAAGATCACCGGCATCAGCCTCAGCGACGGCCGCCATATCCCGGCCGATCTCGTCGTGGTCGGCGTCGGCGTGCTGCCGAATGTCGAGCTTGCGGCCGAAGCCGGCCTGCCGACGGCGTCCGGCATCATTGTCAACGAGCGTCTCCTGACCGCCGATCCCGATATTTCGGCGATCGGCGATTGCGCGCTGTTCGAGAGCCCGCGCTTCGGTGGCTCGCTGCGGCTGGAGTCGGTGCAGAACGCCACCGACCAGGCCCGCTGCGTGGCGGCGCGGCTGACCGGCGACGACAAGCCCTATGACGGCCAGCCCTGGTTCTGGAGCGACCAGGGCGACGACAAGCTGCAGATCGCGGGGCTGACGACCGGCTACGACCAGGTCGTGATGCGCGGCGATTCCGCGCAAAAGGCGTTCTCGGCGTTCTGCTACCGGGCGGGCAAGCTCGTCGGCATCGAGTCCGTCAACCGCGCCGGCGATCACATGTTCGGCCGCCGCTTCCTCGGGATGGGCCGGCAGCTTGCGCCGGAGCAGGCGGCGGATCAAGGTTTCGATTTGAAGAAGGCGTTAGCTTAAGTCGCGGCGCGCGGTCGACGCGATCCTTGATTCATCCCGCGAACGCCATTTTGACCACTTCGATGTCGCGCAGCGTCGGCAGTCCGGCTTCGTTGCCGAGGCGTTGGATCTTGAAGGTGGAGGCGGCGCGCGCGAAGTCGAAATGGTCGTGCCAGCTTTTGCCGGGGTTGGCGAGATAGGAATAGATGTAGGCGCCGTGGAACACATCGCCCGCGCCGTTGGTGTCGATGACGCGCTCTTTCGGGATCAGCAGCGCGGGCATGCTGTGGACCGTGCCGGTCTCGTCGTACCACAGCAGGCCCTTCTCGCCGAGGGTCACTCCGCCGACGCGGCAACCGCGGCTCTTGAGATAGTCCAGCATCACCTCCGGCGGCTTGCTCATCTGCTCGCATAGCCGCTCGGCGACGATTGCGACGTCGATGAACTCCAGCAGTTCATGAGTGTTGCTGCGCAAGCCGCCGCCGTCCAGCGAGGTCAGAATGCCGGACTCGCGGCAAAGCTTCGCATAGTGGATGGCGGCGTCGGGTTGGTGGCCGTCGATATGCAGCGCCCGGCAGCCCTTGATGTTGAGGATGGGAAAAGGGTGGATGTGCTCGTCGTCGCGGCAGCGAACGATGGCGCGCTTGCCGTCCTTCGGCATGATGAAGGACAGCGATGACGCGTTGACCTTGCGCGGATGGACCGAAATCCCGTACTTCGCGCTCATGTCCCAGAACATGCGACCGAGCCAGTCGTTGGCGACGGTGCAGATCAGGTCCGGCACGATGCCGAGCTTGGCGCAGCAGAATGCCGCGGTGACCGCGTTGCCGCCAAAGGACACTGCATAGTTGGTGGCCACGTGCTTTTCGTCACCGGTCGGCATGTGGTCGGTGATGAAGGTGACATCGATATAAGTCTGTCCGATGAAGAGGGCCTGCATGAAGTTGTCCGTGATGCGCTTGATGGGGTGGTCCCGGCCCCGGCGCGGCTAGAATAGCACCGGTTGTCGGCCTTGTTCGCTGAAATTATTCGCAAAACCTGCCGCGTTATTCGCTTCTCACGGCTTCCTTTGGGGGTATCGGCAGATAAGCTACCGTGACAGGATGTCGCCAAGGATATCGCCACGACCGCCGATAACGGCGTTCGTCCGGCCTCAGTTCCGGCACGCGCGATCACGAGGGGAGGGCGAGGGACAGGGAGATAGGCATTGATCGCAGGGCTCGACCACGTCGTCATTCTCACGGAGGATATCGGCAAGGGCGTCGCGGCCTACGAGAGGCTGCTCGGCTCCGCGCCCTCCTGGCAGAACAGCGGCGATGGCGCCGATCGTGTGCTGTTCACGTTTCCCAATATGACGCTGGAGCTGATGGCGCCGAGCGGTTTCAGCCTCGCGGCCGACCGCATCCGCAGCGTGATCGGCCAGACCGGCGAGGGGCTTGCCAGCATCTGTTTTGCCACGTCCGACATCGGCAAGATGCAGCGCCGGCTGGAGCGTGTGGCGTTGAAGCCTGAGCCGGTGGCCGAGGTCGAAAGCCAGGACTCGGTGTCTGGCGCCACGCTGCACTGGAAGCGCACCCGCGCTTCCACCGATCTGACCCGCGGCGTGCGGATGTTCTTTCTCGAGCTCGATGGCGAGCGCCCGCGCTCGAAGGCGACCGCCGCGTCGCCGGTCATCGGGCTCGACCATGTCGTGGTCTCCACCGAGGATTCCGAGCGCGCCGCCGCGCTCTATGGTGCGCGGCTCGGGCTCGACATGGCGCTTGACCGCACCCATCAGGATTGGGGGCAGCTGATGTTCTTCCGCTGCGGCGACCTCATTGTCGAGGTGGTGCGCCGGCCGGTCGCGGGCGGGGATGCGACCCGCGACAAGCTTTGGGGCCTGAGCTGGCGCGTCGGCGACATCGATGCGGCGCGGACGCGGCTGATCGAAGGCGGCATCGAGGTCTCCGAAGTGCGCAACGGCCGCAAGCCCGGCACGCGCGTGATGAGCATCCGCAGCAACACCCGCGGCGTACAGACGCTGTTTTTGGAGCGGACGGCGAAGGTGTAGGTCCACCACCATGGACCCGCCCGGCGGTTGCATGGTACATCCGCGTTTCGCACCATCACCGGGCAAGCGGGTTTGGCGAAAGAAAAGACCAGGGAAAAGACCAAGCCAAAGCGGGTGTTGCGATGGCAGCGCGACCCCGAGGGCATGCGGATTCGCATTCTCGAGGCGGCGAAGCAGGAGTTTGCCGCAAACGGCCTTGCCGGCGCACGCGTCGACCGCATCGCGGCCAAGGCCGGCGCCAACAAGCGCATGCTCTACTACCACGTCGGCAACAAGGAAGATCTTTATCTCACGGTGCTCGAAGGCGCCTATGAGAAGATCCGCGCCGAGGAGCGCACGCTCGATCTCGAACATCTCGATCCGCCCGAGGCGATCAAGACGCTGATCACCTTCACCTGGAACTATTTCCTGCGCAATCCAGAATTCCTGGCGCTGCTCAACAGCGAAAACATGTCGCGTGCAAAACACCTGAAGCGTTCGACCAAGGTGAAATCGATGCATTCGCCCTTTGTCGAGATGATCCGCACCGTGGTGCGGCGCGGCGTGGCCAGCGGCGACTTCCAGGCCTCCGTCGATCCCGTGCAGCTCTACATCTCGATCGCGGGGCTCTGCTTCTTCTATCTCTCCAACAGCGCGACCTTGAGCGTGATCTTCGGCCGCGACCTGCTGAACCGGGAGTCCAAGGACGAACGGCTCAACCACATGGTGGCGCTGGTACTGGCCGCACTGACCGGGAAATCGCCGGAGGTGTTCGGGCTAAGCGAGGCGTTGAGCCTGGCGGTTCCCGCGCACTAGGCGCCGCTTATGCCATGATTAAGGGTTTGGTTGCAGTTGCGCGGGTAAACTAACCGAAAGAACTGGCCGTTGGCCTCCCGTCAAACTCGTTGGTCCGACCGATGCCAGAGTTCTCTCCGCCGCCTGAACGCCCGTCCGCAAACCGTTCGAAGGGGGGCGTCAGCCTCCGATGGCGGATCCTGGCCGGCAATCTGATCACGAGCCTCCTTGCCGTGGCGTTCGCCATGGCGGTCGCGTGGGGTGGATGGGGTGATCTGCGCAAGCGGGAAACGGCGGCGCGCTCGCTGACTGCATTCGAACAGGTGATGAAGGCCAATAGCCTGATCCCGGCCGAACGCTCCGCCTGGTTCGCGGTGACGACCGCGGCCGACCCGGCCACATCAGAGAAATTATCCGCCCTGGATAAGGCGATCGCTACCACGGATGCCGCTATCGTCGCGGCCAAGGAAGCGATTGGTGCGGCGAACCTACCGACCAAGTCGATTGAGGCGGCCGAGCTTGCGTTGCAGCAGACCCGCAGTTCCGCGCGGCAGGCGGCGGTTCAGCCCAAGGCGCAACGCCCCGCCAACACCCAGCCGGCGATCGTGGATGGACTTGCCCACGTCGTCGATGCGCTCACCGCAGCGACGAGTGAAGCCTTGATCAACCTGTCGCGCACAGGCAGCGACATCGAGAATCTCCTGCCGTCAGCCGAACTCGGACAAAGCGCCCAAGCCATGCGCACGATCAACGGCGCCCGTGCAGCCGTTCTCGGTCTTTTCGTCCGCGGCCAGCCTTTGTCGGCTGCGCAGAGCGCCGAGGTCACCGAACTGACGGGTCAGGTCGCGCTGATCTGGAAGCAGATCGAGCAGGGAATTCACAATGCCGGCGATGCGCCGGTGCTCGTGAGCTCGGTCGACCAGGTGCGTGGGACACTCATGACCGAAGGCGAGCCGCGCTTTCGCGAGGTTGTCGCTGCCGCGCGTGAAGGTCGTCCGCCTCAAATCGGCGAGGCCGAATGGTCCGGCTGGATCAGCCGAACCCTGAACAGCGTGCTGGGCCTGCGCGACGCCGCCTTGAGTTTTGCCCACAAGGCCAATGACGCTGCCATTGAGCAGGCGCAGATGCGGCTGATCTGGGCTCTCGTGGCTCTGTTCGTCGTTCTCGCCGCCTCGATCGCCGTCGTCGCCGCCGTGATGCGCCAGGTGGTCCGCCCATTGGTGCGGCTGACCGGCGCGACGCTGCGGCTTGCCGACCGCGAGCTCGACGTCGCAATCCCCGACGGACATCGTGGGGACGAGATCGGCACGATGGCGAAAGCGCTGCAGATCTTCAAGGATGCGCTGATTGCGAAAAAGCTCGCGGACGAGGCGGCAGCGCGTGACGCCGAAGCGCAGATCGAGCGCGGCCGCCGCGTCAACCTCATCACGCGCAATTTCGAAACCATGGTCGGCGAGATCGTGAACACGGTGTCCTCGGCAGCGACCGAACTTGAAGCTTCCGCCGGCACCCTGACC
>Ga0210406_10002673_pt1 | contig 20136 bp, 23 predicted proteins | sample IncBWC30MmetaG_FD_155454 | JGI IMG/M metagenome (GOLD analysis project Ga0210406, IMG submission 155454) | Forest soil microbial communities from Barre Woods Harvard Forest LTER site, Petersham, Massachusetts, United States - Inc-BW-C-30-M | ecosystem: Environmental > Terrestrial > Soil >... | reverse complement strand
TCTGCTACATCGACCGCGACCTGGGCCGGCCCCAATGGGCCGACGTCGGCATGTATCTGCAGACCGTCATGCTGCTGCTCCGCGCTGAAGGGCTGCACAGTTGCCCGCAGATGGCGTGGTCGCAGGTTCGCGAGACGGTCGCGGAGATTTTGTCACCCTCGGACGGGCTCATCCTCTTCTGCGGCATGTCGATCGGGTACGAGGACCCCACGGTGAGTTACGCCCGTACGGGCCGCGCCCCGCTCGACGAGACGGTCACGTTCGTTGGTGGTTAATTACTTGTCTCGGAGACAAGAGGCGCTTCCATGATTCTTGCGTATGATAACGTCCGAACTAGACGACCGCATGCGTTTGAACAACTGGTCGATCGCTGCCTCGTACGACACCGCCCGTATCTTCGCCGGCTTAGGCTTCGGCTCCTCCACCGCGAGCAGGTCGATCATTTCGCGCCCGCGCCGCGCAAGATCGCAATTAACCTACGTCTGTTTACTTCGATGTTGCCAAAGTTTGACGCAGGACCGTCAATGAGGAACACGGGGCGAAGCTCGAACGAGCTGGTCTGCCCCTCGCGACGAAAGGACAGTTGACATGGCCGCATTCGCCGTTGCCCTGGCCGTCGGCATCATTGCCGGCTTGCGCGCCATGACCGGAGCGGCTGCAGCTGCTTGGGCCGCCTATCTGGGAGCCCTTCCGGTTACGGGAACTTGGCTCGCCTGGCTGGCCTCGCCTTGGGCTGTCGGCATTGTGACGGTCTTCGCCCTTGTCGAACTCGTGACCGATCAACTGCCGTCAACGCCGAGCCGCAAGGTACCGGTCCAGTTCGGGACCCGCGTTCTGATCGGCGCAGTCGCGGGGGCAGCGTTCGGTCTGGCCGGTGGATCAGCCCTCGTCGGACTCGCCCTGGGCGCGGTCGGGGCCGTGTTTGGGACTCTCGGTGGAGCGGCGGTCCGGGGGCGCCTCGCAGCGAGTTTTAGACGCGATTGGCCTGCGGCGCTCATCGAGGACACCGTCGCGATCGCTGGCGCGACTCTCGTCATTCTGGTGCTGCGATGACCCACACCTTCGACGCGATCATAATCGGTGCGGTGCGGGGCAGGCCGGTCCGTCTCTCGCGGGCCGGCTCACTGCAGCAGGCCACTCGGTCGCTCTGATCGCACGCTTGGGAACGGCCGCACATGACATCGAAGAGACAGATGGCGCGCCAAGATACCGCGTCGACTACATGCGCGACGGACAACCGGCTTCGCGCGAGGTTTACGAAATCGGAAAAACAGGATCCCTCGTCGGTTTCTCATTCGTCGATGGGGTCGTCATCGAACTCGAAGATTTCGGAGGCTGCCGGACGATGCATCCTTCCAGGGACTTTAACTTCAGCAGCCAACATCCAAGGAGACTTGAGATGGCAATGCTCAATTGGAACGACTATCGAAACCAGATTCTCGCCCGCGTCGGCGAGATCGGCAAGCTCTCGCCGCACTTGGTCTAGGGTTACGCGGCCCTTAGCGGCGCCGGCGCAAATTCGGTCTCGGTTTCTTCGCTCAAAATGCCACTGGCGCAGGCTATTGATATTGATCATCTTGGGAAACAGCCTCAGATCGAGGTGCGGACGCCGAGGCCGGCAATGACGGGCAATATCTCCGGCTAGGGAGCCTTGGCGGCGAACCCGACCTAACGCGTGTCGCAGCAAGAGCATTGCCGGCGTGATAGCGGAAAAGATTCAACAGGACAGGCGCTGCGGATTTGTGTGGCGCGTCCAAACCGAGCCGGCGTGCAATACCGGGTTGCAGCGACAAGCTAAGACGGTCTTCTGGCCGACCCGCGAGGAGATGCAGATGACACCGCACAAGCCACAAGAAACGGTGCGCTTCGATAAGAGGCGCTTGCGTGAGCGACATGGGACGTCCCAATGCAGGCGTATTAGCCCAGATAGCGCGCTGCAAGTCTCGCAGGCCACCGGGGCCTTGCTTGAGGTCCGGTTCGTCCTCGAAGCCTCGTATTTCGTGCCGTGCATGCCGACGAGTGCTCGACAAAGCGTTGTCAACCGCGTCTCTCCAGCGTCCTGCCTCAGGTCCAGATAGGAGAACCGTTATATCGGTGTCGAGAGAAGTGAAGAGGCCGAAACCGCCCCATAGAAACCGCCTGTCGACCAGGCCGGCAAGAACGGTAGCGTCGGCCCTTGCAAGCTCGAGGGATTCACTCGCTGACCGCGCCGCATGATCTAGTACGAATCCGAGATCCCAGAGGCTTGCGACGACTGCACTGATGCAGGCCTTTGTTGCCGGCGCGACGCCTCCGGCGGCAGCTCGGCTGCTTTCCGGGAGAAGAAAGAGCAAGTCAAGGTCGGAGCCAGGGGCCAGTTCCTTTCGTCCGTAACCACCCACCGCAATCGCTGCGAGCGGAGCCACCATACTTCGATTACGTATCCCGTTAGAAATTGATGCAATGCGGAGCAAACCGACCACTGCACTATCGGCAAGTTTTGCCCTTGCGCGTAAATAGTCTTCGACTGAGCTCCCTGCTTCAAAGTGCTCACGCAATATGTCATGCGCCTGCGCCACAAGTGGTCGAAGAAGCTTTGCCGCATTGAGCCATTTACCCGGTCCGCTTTGGCTCATAATGGCACGCCACTTTTGGTGGATATGGCCAAAATCGGCAAGCATGAATTCCTCTCAATCCGCGTCGCGGGCACGCGCAGTTCAACGCTTCTGGTACGGATGGAAGATGTAGTCCTTCACGGCCACATGGCACGCGTGTCCGCAATCTGAGGGGCTGGAATCAGCCGCGAAATTGTCAGATGCGGCCTCGTAATTGAACAGCGCGTATCCCCATCCACCACTTTTCGGAAATCGCTTGCTGTCCTTTTCGATAACGAAAGCCTGCGTGAACACGTCTGGCACGTCCACGACGAAGGCGACCTCCGTACTTTTCTTCGGTTTCCAATGACAGATCCTCTCTTAATGCCCGTGAATGAGCATATTTGCTCCTCGATTTGAAAGCCGAGATATGGGTGGCCTTTACCGAAGCCATTTGACCTCAGCCGTGATCACTCGGCGCCCGGTGATCCGTTTGGTCTGCGGGCGTCTCGTTTGAGGCGGCGGCACTCGAATAAAGCGCAAGCGCATAAGCCGCGAAACTGTCCACCAAAAACAGTACTAGCGGCAGCCAAAATCGGCGAGTGCGACGCTGGCCGTCCACTCGGGTCCCATTCGCAGGAGAGGATTGCGAAGAATCAGTGCGTACGTTAGGCATTCAATCTCCCCTGGTTCAGCGCCAGAACGGTTTGTTGGCTTCCGCCAGCGCCTCGTTTCTTGTTATCCCGAGATCAGCGAGTAGACGCGGATCGTCGGCGATGTCGCGAAGTTCCGCGCGTTGCCGCATGCGCTCTTTCCAGACCCACCAATTTTCAACCAGCGCCGGCCATGGATTGATGGCCAAAAATTGCCGCAACGAGTTGAAAGCTGATTTGCCAGCGGCGCTAGCTAAATGGCGTCGCCACGTAACGACTCCAGATCGGCTTGCGCGAGTTGCAGTTGTGCTCGCCGACAGTGGTCTGAATTTTCGCGGTCTAGCTAGGCGAGTGGCGAATTTCTTGGACATCACATTCTCTTGGAAAATCATTGAACCCATGGTGAAAGGCTCACCGACGAGTAAAAGCCTACATCCGATATGGCGGCACTGCTTTTCCAGAACTGCTGCGCCTTTCAACCAATTCGCCAAAACAACTGACGAGATCACTCGACGAACGCGCAACGCTTGCGTCGCCTATTTGCTGCCGCCGATCATCTGAGCCGCCCGTTCGGCGATGGCAATTGTCGGGGCATTCGTATTGCCGCTGGGGATCGTCGGCATGATCGACGCGTCGGCGACGCGCAGGTTTGCCGTGCCATGGACACGCAGTGACGGATCCACGACTGCCTGCTCGTGCACGCCCATGGCGCAGGTTCCGACCGGATGCCAATAACTGCCAACATTGCGTGCGACGAATTCCCTCAGCTCCGCTTTGCCGCCAGGAATTCTTGCGATCTCGCGCTTGCGCCATTCGGACAATCCCGCCGCGGATCCAATATCGCGGGAATGCTCCACGGCGGCGCATAGGCGTGTGATGTCGGCCTCCGCAGAAAGATATTTTGGATCGATGACAAGCGGAGCATTCGGGTCGTCAGACGTGATTTTGATTTGGCCACGGCTCGTCGGCCTGAGCAGTCCCAGCCGGATCGAAAAGCCTTTGTTTGGCTCGACTTCGTTCGTTCCTACCGCCGAAGTAGCAAGCACGGCGTGCACATCCGGGCTATAGGCTGCTTGCAGGCTTCGAAAGAAGAGATGGCTCCCCGCGCGAGAGCCTGGCGCCAGAGGCTCCATCGTTTCGGCGACGAAGCCCACGATGAAGCAATGATCCTGCAGGTTTTCACCGACGCCCGGCAGGTCAGTGACAACGTCAATGCCGTGACGCCTTAGCTCTTGGGCATCGCCGACGCCCGAGAGCATAAGAAGCCGAGGTGACTCGACGGCTCCCGCGCACACAACAGTTTCCCGTTCGGCAATGACTTGCCGACGCTTAGCCCCAATACGCAGTTGGATGCCGGTGCAGCGACTCTGGCTGAACGTAAGCGCGTCGACGCGCGCGCGGGTCAGCAAAGTGAGATTCTTTCTTTCAAGCGCCGGGAGAAGGTAGCCATGGACAACGCTGAAACGCTGGCGGTCCTTTGTGTTGAAATCCATGTAGCCCGCGCCATCACGTAAAGGCGCACCGACATCATCGAGAACCGGATGCCCGACTTCTTCGCAAGCTGTGAAAAAACCCGCTGATAGAGGATGCGGGTTGTCGATCGGCTCGACATGCATCGGACCATTTGTGCCGCGATTGCCGTTGGGACTCTTGCGTGCACAGGTCTCGATTTTTTGAAAGATGGATCTGAGTCGCCCGTAGTCCCACCCTTGGTTGCCGGCATACGCCCATTGATCGAAGTCAGCCGGATGTCCCCAAACCCATATCATGGCATTGATGCTGCTGGATCCGCCGATGACCTTTCCTCGAGGCCAGTTGAACTCACGCCCCGCGGCTCTTGCCTGCGGCGTCGTGCGATAGGCCCAATCGACATCGGTTCCAAAATTGGAGGGCCAAAGCACTGGGCTTTGCAAAGCGGGACGATCGATGTTAGCGCCACCCGCCTCGATCAGCAGGACGCGGCAGGAAGGATCTTCTGAGAGTCGCGCCGCAATGGCGCACCCGGCAGAGCCGGCGCCCACGACAATGTAGTCGTAGGAAGCCTCTATCGGCTGTCGGCTCTGCTCTTGATTGCGAGACGTCGCGATCGCATGATCCACGACTGTCGCGACGAGCGCCGTTTCGATGCCGATCGCTGTGGCTAGTTGAACAAATCCTCGCCGATCAATATGGCCGGCGGCAACACGTTTCTGGAGGTTGGCGAGATAGTACTGTTGTTGGTCATGGTGTTCGGATGACATAAATGAGCCTTCGCTTTTAATGGATTCCTGATTCAAAGATTGGCACCGCGGGTCGCCGAAGCTGGGAAACCGACCAATCTGAGATGTCGATCCCTCCCACCGGCCACCTGCTGCTCTGATGGTCGTCTCAGGTTGTAACCTCGATGGCTGGGGTCGTGCTTTTCTCCGTTTGCCGATTATTTCCGCCAAACGCCGGAATGTGAGCTTCACACGATCTAATTTCCGGTCGGCCTGTCTTGCGGATCGATGAGATTTCTTCGGCGCCAAGTGCTAGGCGCTTCGCCTAGCTCCCGTCTGAACGCCTTGGAGAGGTGCGACAAATCGGCAAAGCCGCATTCAAGCGCGATCTGAGTTAGCGGTTCGCGCGTCGACAACATCAGCGCCTGCGCCAGTTCAAGTCGCAAATGAAGAAGGTATGCATGCGGAGTTTGTCCAAACGTCTCCTTGAATGCGCGACAAAAGTGACTCACGCTAAGTTGTATTTGACTTGCCATTACTCGCACTCGTACCTCTTCGCTGAGATGCGTTCTAAAGTACTGATCGATTTTCCGTGCTTGCCACGGTGCCAGTCCGCCGCGATTACCCCTGTCAGCAGTTGGTCGCTGGGTGAGAAGTTCGGCCAGCCGCAGAGCAGCTCGGCGTGCCTCTTGCGGACTGCGCCCGATCTCGCGCCGAATGTCGTCTAGAATTTCGGCTGCGTCGGCAGAAAGCGTCCTGCGGTTACTCTGTGAGTCGATCCGCCCTATCCCGTCCACTGCTATGCTTTCCTCGCTGGCTGCAGCAACAAAGCTTGATTCCGCTTGACGCGCCTTTCTCGCGAGGCGGCCATCCGAATTCATGATCTATCTCCACGAAAAACGACGGTCGGTCGGCCCAGCCGCATTCCCTCTCGAGCCATCTAGGCGGAGCTCGTCGGGTGTGCCCGTTATCGGCTGTTACTTGTTGTTATCGATTGGAACTTTGGGAGGCGCGCTCAATGCCACTGAGGGAAATTCAGGGACACAGTGACCCTCGGACCCATGGCGTGGGATTACCAGTTCACCTAAAATGCAGGCAGTCAGGTGCTACGAAAGGTGGCGATGGCTGCACCCACGACAGCGAATAGGGAATTAATATCGTTCGGCCCGTTCAATTTGGCTCCGCGAGAGCGCCTCCTCACAAAAGGAGGAGCTCCGGTACAGCTGGGCGACCGAACCCTGGACCTTTTAATCGCGCTGGTATCCCGCCCTAGCGAGATTGTCAGCAAAAGGGATTTGCTCACTTTGGTCTGGCCTGGTGTGACGGTCGAAGAAGGTAGTTTACGACTTCAGATCACCAAATTGCGCAAGGTGCTAGGAGACGGCAAGGGCGGCGCACGGTACGTAGCCACGGTGGGCGGGCGCGGATACACCTTCGTGGCACCGATTAAGCTGTCCAGCGAGTCGAGCCACCTGCATACCGCAGTTGCCCGCCCGAATCTTCACAATCTGCCTACACGTTTGATGCGAATGGTTGGAAGGTCTGATGACACTAACGCTGTTTCGACTCAGCTGGTGTTAACGCGGTTCGTCACCATCGTGGGCAGTGGCGGCATCGGAAAGACCACAGTGGCAGTTGCGGTTGCGCATGATCTGGTTGAGCGTTTCGCAGGGGCTGTCCTCTTCTTCGATCTCGGAGAGCTGAGCGATCCCGCTCTCATATCAACTTCGCTTGCCTCGATACTTGGGCTCTCTGTTCAGTCCGCCGATGCAGCGGTCAGTTTGACCGCCTATCTGCGAGACAAGCGTATGCTCCTCGTACTCGATACTTGCGAGCATCTCATCGACGCCGTGGCAGAGCTGGCGAGACGAATTTTCGTAGCTGCGCCGGAAGTGTATATCCTGGCGACAAGCCGTGAGGCGCTTCGCATAGAAGGTGAGAACATCTACAAATTAGCGTCCCTCGCATATCCGCCGGACGTTTCAGGCCTTACCTCGGCGACTATTCAGACCTTTCCCGCAGTCCAGCTGTTCATGGAGCGCGCGGTGGCCAGTGGCGCTCGCTTGGACGTTACCGATGCGGATGCCGCAGTCGTGGCAGGCATCTGCAGAAAGCTTGACGGTGTGGCACTCGCGATCGAGTTGGCGGCAGGTCGGGTTGAGGCGTATGGGCTACAGAGAACCGGCGAGCTAGTCGACCAACGACTGTCCATGCTCTGGCTTGGACAGCGTACCGCGCCGCCGCGTCAAAGAGCCCTGCATGCGATGCTGGATTGGAGTTACGAGTTGCTCTCTGAATCCGAGCGAGCTGTGCTGCGGCGGCTCGCCATATTCGTCGGAGACTTTACTATCGAGGGAGCTCTTGCAATTGTGACAAATGCGACCGTCGATCGCGTTGTCGTCCTCGCTGCCGTCGACAGCCTGATCGCTAAGTCCATGCTCGTGACTCGTTCGTTCGGCCAAACGATGCGCTATCGGCTCTTGGACACCACGCGTGCTTATGCCCTCGAAATTAACGTTGATGACCACGAGCTCGCCGATTTGGCGGCGCGCCATGCTACCTATTACCAACATTGGCTGGACCAGACCGGGGCCGAATGGCTGACCTTGTCGACGGCAACAGAGCGGGCGCCCTACCTCGCTGGTGTTGCTAATATCCGCGCAGCCCTGGAGTGGTGCTTTGGCCTGAGCGGAAATACCGAAATCGGCGTTCGGCTTGCCGCCGCCGCCGCGCCCGCTTTCTTGGGAATGTCGCTATTGACTGAATGTCACCGGTGGTCGGAGCGGGCGATTGCCTCCCTCGATGAGAGCACTCGCGCAGGCCCCGAAGAGATGCGTCTCCAGGCGGGATTGGGACTATCGTTGATGTTCACTGGCGGCCCCAGCGAAGCGGCGCGTGCGGCTATGAACAGAGGCGCCTCAATTGCAGAGCAATGTGGGGACGTGGCCAATCGGCTCCAGCTGCTTTGTCAGCTGCACATGTTCCATCACCGACGGGGGGATTACAAAATCGCATTGCATTACGCCAGGGGCAGCGCGGCGGTCGCCGAAACGATTGCATCTACGGCAGCCGTCGCACTGGTCCGATCTCAAATAGGCATTTCACTCAACTATATGGGAGATCTTGGCGCGGCCCGTGTGGAGCTCGAGGCTTGCTTACAACATGGCTCAGGGTCGCGGCGGACCAGCACGATTCTGCACGGCTTTGATCACTACATTATCGCAGGTGGTTACTTGGCCAGGAACCTGTGGTTGCAAGGCCATCCGGCTCAGGCGACGGAACGTGTGCGGCTAACCGTCAAGGACGCAGCATGCATGGACCATCCGATTACGCTATCCATCGCCTTGATCTGGGCTGTCTCGATCTTCCTTTGGATCGGCGATCTGCCGAGCGCAGAAGAGCATATAGACTGGTCCATCTCCCATGCCAGGTCCTATTCGCTGGCGCCATATCTTGCAGCCGCACACGGCTTCGAGGGAGAGCTGGCCATCCGTCGAGGCGACCCAGCCGGCGGGGTTGAAACACTGCGGGACAGCATGGAAAAGCTTCATGCGGCGCGTTACGAATTGCTGATGACGGCGTTCGACATTTCGTTCGTTCAGGGGCTCGCGGCGAGCGGCCGATCCGCCGAGGCCCTTGCTGTCGCCGAAGACTCGATCCGACGGGTGGAGACAAGGGGCGATTTCTCCTACATGCCGGAGTTGCTGCGCGTGAAGGGCAGCCTCTTTCTTTCGAAGCCGGAAATTAGCGTTGAAGACGCGAAAACCTGCTTTGAGCGGTCGCTTGATTTGAGCCGCCTTCAGGGTGCGCGAGCTTGGGCGTTGCGCACCGCCACAGAGCTGGCGGCACTCTGGGCGGATCTAGGAAGGCCCGAAAGGGGCCTCGCCCTTCTACAGCCCGTGTACGAACAGTTCATCGAGGGATTTGATACTGCGGACCTGAAGGCGGCGGCGCGCCTGCTGGCGAGGTTGGCCTGATTGGATGGCAACATAGCTTCGTAAAGAACTTGTTCGGCGATCCCATTCACTTCGCCCAGTCGCACGCTCTTTGCCTCCATGGAATGGAGCTCCATCGAGCGGAGATCCTCGGCAGAAGCCGCTGATATGACCGCACTCGCAGTAACAATGAGGGCAACAAAGCGTGCTCGCTTCACGACTTGTCCGACGTTCGGCTTGTCCCATCGGCTGTTGACCGAGATCATCGTGCTATCGCCATATCATCGAGAAACAAACGCGCATGACAAACAAAAAGCTCCGGATATTGAAAGATAGCGCCATGCCCGGAGTCAGGATAAAGGATCAGCGTCGCATTCCGAATGTGTTGCTGAAGGATGAACGCATTGATTGTCGGCACCATGATGTCGTCGTGCCCGTTGACGACAAGCACCGGCTGCTTGATTTGCTTTAGCCCACCGTATCGATCGGTTTTCGGAACCACGCCCCACTCGGAAATGGCCGTCGCCTGCGCTTGCATAGCCGCCAAGGAAGACGGAACGTCCTGGTCGACCCGCGTGTGACGACGATTCCAGAACGAGCGCCCTGCCGCCTGGCTTTTTTCACTCGGCGAAAAGAAAAGATAAAGGAAATTCTCGATTGTGGGGGATTCCTGAGTAGCGTGTTGTGTGACCTTCGGTGTTAACTCAGCCATGCCCTCTCCCCCTTTTGGTCCTGTGCCCGCGAGGATAACGCGTCGGATCAAATCTGGGCTTTCGCCCGCAACCTGCTGTGCGATGAAGCCTCCCAACGAGAAACCGAGCAGGTCAGCCTGCTTTAGCCCGAGCGCATTGATGAAGCGGGTAACATGTCTTGCCATGCCTGACACTGAATCCGACGGCTCTCCACCCGAGCTCGCAATACCGGCGTTATTGAATAAAATGACGGGTCGATGCTGCGCGATTCCGTCTGTGACCCTGGGATCCCAGTTGTCGAGCCCCCCGCGGAAATGCTGAAGGAACACAAGTGGCGTACCGGTCATCGTGCCAAACCGCCTATAGGCGTAGCTGATTCCATCAGCGTCAACGAACCTGGTTGGAGCTGTGTTGTGCGAGTTGGTCATGATCACAAACTTTCTTCAGGGCTGCCGTTTGAGTAATACCATCGAGACGGCAGCCTTCGCTTTTACTGGATTATCGAAGTTTTCCGCCGACTACTGCGATCCGCGGTTCGCGAACTTTCAGCCCTCGACCTCCCAGCCCGCGGAAAGAAACTTTTCGATCGCGGCGACACCCAGCAAGCCGCTTGCACCCATGACGAGTACCTTGTTGGTCGCGCTCATAGTTCCAATCCCTTTTTTTTGCTAGGGGTTGCTCGCCAAAGACAACCATGCGGATGGGCGTCGCGTTCATACGGCCGTTCGGCCGCCATCGGCCGGCACAATCGCACCCTGGATGAAGCTGGCGCGGTCGCTCGCCAGGAACACGATCGCCTCGGCAATCTCCTCGGGCGCAGCCGGACGCCCGGCGGGTGCTTGCGCCGCGAGCTGCCGCAGCGCGTCCTCACCCATTGCCACCGTGCCTTCGGTCCGGGTCGGTCCGGGACTGACCGCATTTACGCGTACGCCCTTGGGTCCATATTCAGCCGCCCAGGCTTTGGTCAGCAGATTGACGGCGGCCTTGCTTGATCCGTACAGGCTCAAGCCCGCCGCACCATAGTCGGCTACCATCGTCGAAACGTTGACGATTGCTCCTTTGCCGTGCTCCGCCATCAATGGAGCAAGCTCGGCGACAAGGAAAAAGGGAACTTTCACATTAAGCGCATAGACGTCGTCGAACGACGCCTCGCTCATTTCATGCGTCGGGCCGAATGGGAACACGCCGGCGTTGTTGATCAGGATGTCGACGTGGCCCTTCCCCAGCTCGATGGCTTTCTTCGCAACAACACGGGCGCTCGCGGCATCGCGAAGGTCGGAAGCGATGAAGTCGGCTTTCCCGCCCGCGGCGCGTATTTGCGAAATCGTGTCTTCGCCGCGCTGCACATTGCGGCCGACCACGATGACCTGAACCCCCGACTGCGCCAGTTTGTTGGCCACCGCGCGGCCGATGCCGCTCGTGGCTCCGGTAATAAGAGCTGTCGTCGTCATTTGCGCCTCCTTGGTCTCTTCCTCTTCGGCCGCCGGGCTCCCGTCGGCCTTCCCAAAGATGACATCGGACTGCGCGCGCGGTAGACGGGCAGTTCGTATCTGACTTATACATCCAGCGTATGAGTGACTGGCTCCGGGAACTGACAGCCTTCGTCCGCGCCGGCGAGACCGGCAGCTTCTCTCGCGTTGCGCGCGAGCTCGGGATGTCGCAGCCTTCGATATCGCGGATGGTCGCAGACCTCGAGGCGCGGCTGGGCGTGAAGCTTCTCTTGCACACCGCGCGGCACGTCACGCCGATCGAGGCAAACACGTGATGCCATTCAAGGTTCAGGTTGGTCCGCACCAGATTTCAATCCATCACGGCCAGACAGTCCTGGTCGGTGAACCGGATGGACAGATTCACTGGCCCAGCGAGAAGGGTCTCTACTTCTTTGACACGCGGGTCATCAGCAGTTGGGCTATCTACGCGAACGGCGAGCCTTGGGAGCTCCTCAATGGCGGAGCGATAACGCCCTACGCCTCCAAAATCTATCTTACGAATCGAGCGATTCTGACCTCAGATGGCACCATTGCGCCCCGCACACTAGGTCTCGTTCTCAGCCGGCTGATCAGCGAGGGGATGCACGAGGATTTCGACGTTACCAACAACAGTATGCGGAGGGTGAGCTTTCAGCTTGAGATCGCACTGCGTTGCGACTTCGCAGACATTTTCGAGGTAAAGTCGAACAACATCGTGCGCCGCGGGCACATCGCCACGACGTGGTCGCAGACAAGGCAGCGGCTGCGGACCAGCTATCGCAATGGCGATTTTGTTCGCGCCGTGGTGGTGGGTCCGTCGCACGGTCGGCCCAAAGCGACTTATTCCAATGGTCGGCTCAACTTCGCAATCGCCCTGGACCCTGGAGAGGCCTGGCACTGCTGCTTGCTCTACACTCTGGAGGACGGTGAACGCATCCATCGACCTCCGCATGAGTGCTCCAGCCAACACCACAAAAAGCATGGCGAGAGCCTGTCGGACTGGCTGCGGACAGTTCTGAAAATTCGCTGCAGCAACGAGGAATTCTACCGTCTCTATCGCCAGGCACTCGAAGACATGGCGGCGCTCCGATTGCCGATCGTTGGCACGGACCACAAGGTGTTCTTGCCGGCTGCTGGCCTGCCCTGGTTTCTCGCTCCGTTCGGTCGGGACAGCCTGATCGTTTCGCTGCAGAACCTTTTGATCTATCCAGACTTTGCCCGTGGCAGCCTCGACATTTTGGGTTCACTGCAGGCGAAAGTCGAGGACGACTACCGTGATGCCGAGCCGGGCAAGATCCTGCACGAGATCCGCTATGGAGAACTCGCCTACCTCAAGCTGATCCCGCACACGCCCTATTACGGTACAGCCGATGCGACTCCTCTCTACCTCATCACGCTGCATGCCACCTGGCGGGCAACCGGCGACAAAACGCTGCTCGAGCGGCATCTTGCGACCGCCGAGGAGTGCCTTTCCTGGATCGACCGCTACGGCGATCGCGATGGCGATGGATTTCAGGAATATCAGACCAAGTCCCCGGTAGGCTACGAGAACATGGGCTGGAAGGATTCGGGCGACAGCGTCGTCTACCCCGACGGATCGCTTGTCAAAGGACCAAAAGCGCTCTGCGAATTGCAGGGCTATGTCTTTAGCGCCTGGCATCGCATGGCGGAGATATTCGATGAGCTCGGTAAGCCCGATCGTGCCGGAGAGTTGCGAAGTAAGGCCGTGGCCCTATTCAAACGATTCAATGACGCTTTCTGGGATGAGGAATCAGGCTTTTACGCCTTTGCGCTGGACGGCGAAAAGAAGAAAGTGCTGACGGTCGCGTCCAATCCAGGTCACTGCTTGTGGTCCGGCATCGTGCCGCCGGAGCGGGCCGCCAAGGTTGTGAAGCGTCTGATGGCGCCCGACATGTGGAGCGGCTGGGGCATCCGCACGCTTTCAGCCCTGCACCCCTCGTTCAACCCATACAACTACCAAACCGGATCGGTCTGGCCGCACGACAATGCGATCATTGCGCTGGGGTTCAAGCGGTATGGCTTCGGAGCCGAGGCCGCGCAGATAGCCCGCGATATCAGTGAGGCCGGAAGTCACTTCCTGTCAAACCAGCTACCCGAACTCTACACAACGATCGAGCGTGACGAAGAGAGCTTTCCGGTGCAGTATCTTGGAGCGAATGTGCCGCAGGCTTGGGCCGCGGGATCGGTCTTCACGCTTATGCATGCGATTCTGGGGATCGTAGCGGACGCGCCGCGCGGAAAATTGTATGTCGACCCGCTGCTGCCGCCGTGGCTGCCGGACCTGACGCTGCTCGATCTTCACGTTGGCCGCCGCAGATTAGATATCCGGTTCTGGCGCGACGGCGATGAGACGCAGTTTGAGGTGCTGAGGGGCGATCCTAAGGCGGTCGTGAGAAGCAGCTTCGGTGTGCATTTCGTTTGAGTCTCATGCCGCAGGCAGAAGCGATGCCCGTAACAGCACTCAACAGCCAAGACGCCGAACTGCCTGTTGACAGCCTCAAAGCGCTTGACTGGCTGAACTTCTTCCTTGCTGCCCTCCTTATGGGCTTTGGTCCTTTTGTTGCAGTTCATCTGGCGGAAAACGGATGGGCACCTGCAAGCATTGGGGCGATCCTGACCATCAGCGGGCTGGCTGGACTGATGACACAAGTCCCGGCCGGTGAGCTCATCGACGTGATCGAATCAAAACGCGCACTGTTCGGAACCGCGGCAGCCACCGCCGCTTTGGCACTGACGATTTTTGCACTGCGCTCGGATTTCCCGTCGGTCTCGGGCGCTGCCGTCGTACAGGGCGCTGTCGGCAGCGTACTTGGTCCAAGCGTCGCCGCTATCAGCCTGGGCCTGGTTGGGCACGACGCGCTCGGCGAGCGGCTGGGCCGGAATCAGCGTTTTTCATCCATCGGAGCCCTGTCGGCGGCCGCGATCATGGGGGCCATTGGCTATCTACTGTCCACACGAGGCATATTTCTGTTCGCCGCCACGTTGACGATCCCGCTATTTTTGGCGCTCCTCCGGATACGTGGCGCCGATATTCACTTCGGCCGATCCTGCGGCGCTCCCGATCATCGTGCGACCAAGCCCAACAGGGCCAGCCGTCGGACTCTCTTCAAGGATGTCCGCTTTCTTGCCTTTGTGACGTGCCTCTTTCTATTCCAGCTCGCGAACGCCTCGATCCTGCCCCTGGTCAGCGAGTCACTGGTGCATTTAGAAGGACATTCGTCCTCACTTGCGGTGTCCGCATTGATCGTATTCCCGCAGATCGTCGTTGCGCTGTTGTCGCCTTGGGTAGGCCGCACGGCCGCAACATGGGGACGTCGGCCGCTGCTGTTGCTTGGACTTGCCGTAGTGCCGATTCGGTCGGGGCTTTCTGCTTTGACGGCGGACCCGGCCTTGCTGGTCGTCTTTCAGCTGATGGACGGCTTCACCGGTGCGACGCTGGGCGTGTTGACCACGCTCATCATTGCCGACCTTACGAACGGGACCGGTCGGTTTAACCTGGCCCAAGGGCTCGCCGGTACGTTTTCCGGGGTCGGCGCTTCGCTCGCCACATCAGTAACCGGAATTGTTACGCAGAGATTCGGCTACGCGGCTGGTTTGTTGAGCGTGGCAGGCGTTGGTCTCATGGCTGTTGCGATCGTCTTGATTTTCATGCCGGAGACAAAACCAGCAGCTCTTCCGCGACCAATTGGTGTCCCGGCCTCCGATCAAGAGCAGCTCCCGTCGGGCCAGGTTGGACCTTGAATTGTTCGCGCATGGCACAGGTTCACAGGGCCTCGGCTCTGGCTCCGCAATGCGTTTTGGGCAGAAAGATTTTGCAAATTGGAGGGAACTTTGGGCAGTCCTTTTGGTTATGCGCGGAGCTTCGCGCAGGACCTACGTCAGCGCGCGGGCGACTAGCGAGATCGCGTGAAGACAGCGTTCCCGCAGGAGTGAACGTGCCCTCAAAATCAAGCCTATGCCTCCAATTAAGAAGGTCAGCTCTTTCCCGCCGATGGATGTGACAATCGCATGCATCGTGGACTTGTCCAAACATTAAGCTGCCGCCAGCACAAGCAACGCGGACGACTCCTTGCAACTCAAGCTTGGAGACGAAATGATGAAACCAGCCAGCGTGCTCCACAAACTTGGCCAGAGTCTCTGGCTCGACAATATCACGCGCGAACTGCTCAACACTGGGACGTTGCAGCGCTTTATCGACGAGTTGTCGGTGACGGGGCTCACGTCAAACCCCACGATTTTCGATCATGCGATCAGGCATAGCAGCAGAGGTACTGCCGCCGCGCGTCACGGCACGCATCGCTGTTGAGCAGGGTTCGATGCTGGGCTGGGACAGATATGTCGGCGCTGCCGGACGCACTATTGGCATGAAGACTTTCGGCGCATCGGCACCGCTCAAGGAGCTGCGGCGCAAGTTCGGCTTCGAACCGGATGGGGTCGTCGCGACCGCTATGTATTTGCTCGGGCGCAAACAACGAGAAGAAGCACGGGATGATTTCAGGTAAGCTGGATCAGCTGACCGAAGTTGAAGGATCGACTGAGGCCGAAAGCCCCATGGTCGCGCCACCGTGCGGCATGGTGATCTTCGGTGCCGCCGGCGACCTTACGAAGCGTCTGGTCGTGCCGGCGCTCTACAACCTGGTCAATGCCAAGCGGCTACCCAACGGATTTCGGCTTGTGGGTGTCGACCGCGCCGCCAAGACGGTCGAGGAGTGGCGCAAGAACCTCACCGACACGATGCAGGAATTCGTTGGGAAGGACGGCGAGTTCGAAATAGACCAGCTCGATCAGACTGCCTGGCAATGGCTCGCCGAGCGCATGAGCTATATGCAGGGCGATCTCAACGATCCCGGGACCTACGACCGGATCGGCAAGCATCTGGCTAAGCTCGACAAGACTGCCGGCACGGCAGGCAACCACCTTTTCTATCTCGCCGTCGCGGACCGCTTCTTCGGTGTGGCAGTCGCGCGGCTCGCGGCTGCGAACCTCATGACAGAAAGAGATGGGCAGTGGCGACGGGTGGTGATCGAGAAGCCGTTCGGGCACGACGTGTCGTCGGCCAAGGCGCTCAATGCCGAGATATTGAGTGTGCTGCACGAGCCTCAGATCTATCGGATCGACCATTTCCTCGGCAAGGAAACGGTCCAGAACATCATGGCGCTGCGCTTTGCCAACGGACTATTCGAGCCGGTGTGGAATCGGCAGCATATCGACCACGTGCAGATCACCGCGGCGGAGACAGTCGGTGTCGAGCACAGGGGCAGGTTTTACGAGAAGACCGGAGCGTTGCGCGACATGGTACCGAACCACGTCTTCCAGCTGCTGGCGATGACTGCCATGGAACCGCCGATATCCTTCGATGCCAATGAGGTTCGGACCAAGAAGGCGGAGGTCATCAAGGCCATCCATCCGCTCGGGCCGGCGCAGGCGCTCAATGATATCGTGCGCGGCCAGTATGACAGCGGTACAGTGCTCGGTCGCGCGGTGCGCGCATATCGCCAGGAGCCTGACGTGGCGCCGTACTCGAATACCGAGACGTTCATTGCCTGCAAGCTGACGATAGACAACTGGCGTTGGGCAGGCGTTCCGTTCTATCTCCGCACAGGTAAGTATCTGAAGCGCCGGATGACAGAGATCGCGATCCGATTTCACCAGGCACCATACACCCTCTTCCGTGGCACCAATGTCGCGCGGATGAATCCCAACTGGATGATCCTGCGCATCCAGCCAAATGAAGGCATCGCGCTCGCGTTCGCAGCCAAACGCCCCGGCCCGACTGTGAAGTTGAGCTCCGTCAGCATGGACTTTTCCTACAAGTCTTACTTCAAAGTCGAACCCAACACCGGATACGAGACGCTGCTCTTCGACTGCATGATCGGCGATGCAACCCTGTTCCAGCGCGCCGACAATATCGAGGCCGGTTGGCAAGCCGTTCAGCCCATCCTTGACGCCTGGGCTGACAACCAGCCTCGGGATTTTCCGAACTATGCGGCAGGCGGAAGTGGCCCGGCCGCGGCCAACGAGTTGCTGGTACGCGACGGGCGCGCCTGGAGGCCGCTGGACTGAGCGAGTGTCAGGGAGGTCGTGATGGTGAGGAAGCGGAAAATTTCCCTTGTATTGGCCGACGTGGACGGCTCGCTCGTCAACGAGGAGAAGGTGCTGACGAAGCGCGCACAGAACGCCGTCAAGGAGCTGCGACGCGCCGGCATCCGCTTCGCAATTACCAGTGGCCGGCCGCCGCTCGGCATGGCCATGCTGTTCGACCCACTCGAGCTCGATACGCCGATAGCCGGCTTTAACGGCGGGCTCTTCGTGGAACGGAATCTCACGATTCTGGAGCAAAAGACGGTGCCTGTCGACGTAGCGAACCAGGCGATCGATCTCATTCGCGAGCACGGCCTCGACCCCTGGGTTTACCGCGGCAATGACTGGCTGATCACAAGGGCAGACGCCCCGCACGTCGCCCGCGAGGCTTGGACGGTGAAATTCGAGCCGAAAATCGTACCAGATGTCGGTGACAAGCTCGACCAGGTTGCCAAGATTGTCGGCGTCAGCGACGATTACGACAAGGTGCGGCGCTGCGAGGCAGATGCCCAGACTGCGTTCGGACAGCACGCGACAGCGGCACGATCGCAGCCCTACTATCTCGACATTACCAACAAGGAAGCGAACAAGGGTGCCGTAGTTGAGTATCTGTCGAGCCACCTGAACGTGCCCGCTGACGAAATCGCCACGATCGGCGATCAGCCCAATGATGTGCTGATGTTCAAGCGATCCGGCCTCAGCATCGCGATGGGCAATGCTTCCGATGAGGTCAAGAGCCAGGCCGATGCGACGACCGACTCCTACAATGACGAGGGCTTCGCCAAGGCGATGGAGCGTTTGATTCTGGGTTCGTCGGATTGAGCTGACATCATGGACAAGAGCAGCGATCGCGTCGAAATACTTCCTGGACCGGAGGCACTGGCCCGCCACGTGGCCGAATGGATGACGTCGGCTGCGCTCGCAGCTAAGGGGCCATTTCGGGTGTCACTTTCTGGCGGGTCAACTCCGAAGATACTTTACCGACTTCTCACCTCTCATGAGTTCAGTGGAGCTGCCACTCAGTTCAGCGACAATTTCTCTTCAAGCGTCGCTGGATGCGTTGTGACCCGGCCGGGGCTCTATCCGATATCTGCCGATCAAAGTGGAGAAGCTGCTGCAACTGTCCGACGCAACGGTGAACACCGGCGACTGCGATGAAGAAGAAGAGGAGAAACGGATGGCTCAAACAGAGCAATTGGAGGTTCTCGTGCTCGGCAGCGGGACGGGCGGCAAACTTATCGCTTGGCACATGGCGCAATCGGGACGACGGACTGCCGTTGTGGAGCGGCATTGGGTTGGTGGTTCTTGTCCCAATATCGCCTGCATGCCCAGCAAGAACATGATCTCAAATGCGAAGGTCGCGCAGCTCGCGCACGACGCCCGGCGCTATGGCACGGTGACCAGTTACGCCACTGTCGACATGGCAATCGTTCGTCAGCGCAAGCGCGAGATGGTGGAACGTCAAATTGCTAAGCACCTGCAGATTTACAAGGCGAGCGGTGCCGAACTGATCATGGGCAGCGGCCGTTTTGTAGCGCCGAAAACCCTCGAGGTGAAGCTGAACGACGGAGGAACCCGTGTGCTCGCGGCGGATAAGGTCTTCCTTAATGTCGGAACGCATGCGGCAATTCCGAATGTGCCGGGCCTGGAGACAGCGCAACCCCTCACACACGTCGAGGCGTTGGAGCTCGATTATCTGCCGCGACACTTGATCGTCATCGGTGGGGGCTATTCCGGCCTGGAGTTGGCCCAGGCTTTTCGTCGGTTTGGCAGCGATGTGACTATTGTCGAGTCCGGTCCTCAGCTCTTGGCTCGTGAGGATATCGACGTCTCGCAGGAGATGAGCCGCATTCTCGGCAGCGAAGACATTCATGTTCTTGTCGCGGCCGAGCTGCTCCAGGTAGGTGGGCGATCGGGAGACAAGGTTACGCTTAGCGTGCGCACACCTTCGGGTGAGCAACGGATTGACGGCAGCGACATTCTGGTCGCGGCAGGGCGCATTCCGAACACCTCCGGAATTGGACTCATGGAGGCTGGCGTTGAACTGGACGGACGCGGTTACATTCGCGTCAATGGCAGATTGGAGACAAGCGCTCCAGATATATGGGCAATCGGGGAATGCGCCGGCAGTCCACAATTCACGCACATTTCTGAGGACGATTTTCGAATTTTACGTGACAACCTCGCAGGAGGAAATCGCAGCACCGACGATCGGCTGATTCCATATTGCATGTTCACTGATCCCCCGCTCGCTCGCGTAGGGCTTAGTGAAGGTGAAGCGGAACGCCAAGGTGTCCTGATCCGCGTTGCAAGGCTGCCGATGGAGTCTGTCCTTGGGGCGCAGGCGACCGATCAGATGCAGGGTTTCATGAAAGGTCTTGTTGGCCACCGCGACGATCGCATACTTGGCTTCACGATGATTGGTGCCGCGGCCGGCGAAGTTATGGCTGCGGTCCAAACTGCGATGTTGGCAGGCCTTCCCTATTCACACCTTGCTGATGGAGATTTTGCGCA
>Ga0210406_10002672_pt1 | contig 20142 bp, 17 predicted proteins | sample IncBWC30MmetaG_FD_155454 | JGI IMG/M metagenome (GOLD analysis project Ga0210406, IMG submission 155454) | Forest soil microbial communities from Barre Woods Harvard Forest LTER site, Petersham, Massachusetts, United States - Inc-BW-C-30-M | ecosystem: Environmental > Terrestrial > Soil >... | reverse complement strand
TCACCTCGCGATCAAGAGTGGCATGCTGGCGGCCGAAACCGCATATGAGGCTATGGCAAAGGATGACTTTTCCCTCGACGTGCTGGAGAAATTTCAGGGCCGCGTGGAGAAGAGCTGGATCAAAGAAGAGCTGTGGCCGGTGCGCAACTTCCATCAAGGCTTCGACAAGGGATTTCTCTCCGGCATGGTGCACGCAGGTATTCAGCAGGTCACCGGCGGCCGCGGATTGCGTGAACGGTACAGCAATCACGCGGGCCATCTCCGCATGAAACCTCTCGCACAACTTTCGCCGGTCGGCGGCGCCGAACAGCACATCATCAACGCTGCCATAGGCGACGGCAAGCTCACCTTCGACAAGCTGACCGATGTGTATTACTCCGGCACGAGGCACGAGGAGGACCAGCCCGCGCACCTCGTCATCCAGGACACCGATATCTGCAACGAGCGTTGCGTGCGTGAATATGGCAACCCGTGCAAGAATTTCTGCCCCGCGAGCGTGTACGAGATGGTGGAGGCGGCGCATACTCCCGGAGGCGTGCAGATTCATCTGAACGCATCCAACTGCGTGCACTGCAAGACCTGCGACATCATGGATCCCTACGAGATCATCACCTGGGTGCCTCCGGAGGGTGGTGGCGGGCCCAATTATGAGGGCATGTAGCGCCAGGTAGGCGCCATTCAACGGTCAACGCATACAGGTCGATCAGCCGGGGCGCGCTTTTTCTGTGCGCTGCCCGAAGCCCGATTTGCATCTATAATTGTAGACACTGTTTCCGACCTCCGCAGCCTACAGGTATACCCAGGGCTGCGGAGGCGGTGCTCCACGCGAGTGGGGCCGAGGGTGTGAAGGGAAACTTCCATGCCTCCCGTGCTTGGAAAGGAAACGACCGGCCGCGTATTCGCGCGCCCGTTCTGCTTGATTCCTACGCAACCGAACAGCGGCGATGCAATAGAAGGCAGCTTTGTCACTCACCGACAAATACGGACGCGTCATCCACGATCTGCGAATCTCCATCACCGATCGCTGCAACTACAAGTGTGTCTATTGCCGCTCGGGAAACGACGGTCCGGCCTTTCCCGAGATGCCAATCGCTGACTACTTGCGCATGGTGCGGGTGTTTGTCGAGCTGGGGATCACCAAGGTCCGTCTCACAGGAGGAGAGCCGCTGTTGCGCCGCGGCCTCGTCGAGATGGTAGCCGAACTCGGCCGGATGAAGACCTTGGAGGGCAATCCGCTCGACATCGCCATCACTACCAACGGACACCTTCTTGCCGAACTGGCACAGCCGCTGGCCGACGCGGGGCTTTCCCGCGTCACGGTTTCGATGGACGCAGTCGATGAGGAGCGCTTTGCGCGGATCACGCGCGTTCCTAATGGTTACGAGCGGGTGCTGGCGGGCGTCCGCGCCGCCCAGCGAGCCGGATTAAACCCGGTGAAAGTGAACTGTGTTTTGCTGCGCGGGTTTAACGACGACCAGATCACGGCGTTCGGGCGGTTTGCCCGGGATGAGGGAGTCGTCGTCCGCTTTATCGAGTTCATGCCGCTGGAGGAAGATCGAGTCTGGTCGCCGGAGATTGTCGTGACGCTTGACGAGATCGTGCGCAGGATGGCGGAGTTCATGCCACTGCGGGAGATCGAGCACCAGCGCAGCGAAACGGCACGGCGTTACCAGTTTGAAGATGGCGTCGGAGAGATCGGGATCATTGCTCCGGTCTCGCATCCGTTTTGCGGACAGTGCAGCCGCATCCGCGTGACCTCCGATGGAAAGATTCGCACCTGCCTGTTCTCTGTCCGGGAACACGATCTTGCCGGACTCATGGCCAAGGATGCCGGTGACGAGCAGATGGCTGACTTCATCCGCCGGACAGTGGACCAGAAAGAGGCACGCCACCATATCGGCGAACCAGGCTTCGTTCCCGCATCGCGGACCATGGTGCACATCGGCGGGTGATGCCCGTTCGGTTCGGCGGCCCTCTGGCTTGCAGAAATTTGAATGGGGCGTGAAAATAGAGATTGGGCGTCTGGCAATGGCGTGAGGTGACAGCGCTAGCCGCGTCGGTTGACGCGGTTCTTGTTTTTGTAACAATCGGCCAGGCCAGGGCATCTATTAACAAGTAAGAGAAGCGTCAACCAGCAGCTTCAACATCCCCGTAGGTCGGGCCCGCCCAGGCGGGTAGTGGATCTACTGGAGCCGCCGGCAGCTTTCAACATCCCCGTTCCGGGGCGTGGTTTCCGCAATTAAGAGACTCCGCGGCCGGGACTGAAGGCAGAGACAATACAGTGGCAACGGCACCGATTACTGAAGCAACATCCTGCTCGCTCGAAGACTATCTCATACTCCCCGACCACTCCATGGATGACCGCATTGCTGCGGCGAAGGAGACACTGGGGCGCGAGTGCGTAATTTTGGGACATCACTATCAACGCGATGAAGTCGTGCGTTTTGCCGACTATCGCGGCGATTCTTACCGGCTCTCGCAGATGGCTGCGCAAGCCGCCGGCCGATACATCGTCTTCTGCGGCGTGCATTTCATGGCGGAAAGCGCGGACATTCTGGCGCACGGCGGCCAGTCCGTGGTGCTTCCCGACCTCAACGCCGGTTGCTCCATGGCAGACATGGCAGAAATTGGGCAGGTCGAGGATGCGTATGAGCAGTTCGTGAATCTTGGACTGACCGACGACGAAGGCAACGGCATTACTCCGCTGACGTACATGAACTCCACCGCCGCGATCAAGGCGTTCTGCGGCGAACGCGGAGGCATGGTGTGCACGTCGTCCAACGCCAAGGGCGCGTTTGACTGGGCGTACCGTCGCAACCAGAAGATCTTTTTTCTGCCCGACCAGCATCTCGGCCGTAACACCGGTTTTGCTCGCGGCATTCCGCTCGACGAGATGGTGGTTTGGGACCCCTACCAGTTGCAGGGAGGACTTACCGCCGATCGCCTTCGCAAGGCCAAGGTCATCCTGTGGAAGGGGCACTGTTCGGTCCACCAGCGCTTTCTCCCCGAACACGTCGAAAAAATCAGAGCCACGTACCCCGGCATGCAGGTGATTGTGCATCCTGAGTGCCGTTGGGAGGTCTGCCAGAAGGCTGACGGAATCGGCTCGACGGACTACCTCATCCGGCACGTGAAGGAAGCGCCGGCCGGCAGCTCGTTCGCTGTCGGCACCGAGATCCACTTAGTGAACCGGTTGGCAAAGGAGTACCCGAATAAGCACGTCATTACGCTCGACGATTCGGGCTGCCTTTGTACTACCATGTATCGCATCTCGCCGCAGCACTTGTGCTGGGCGCTGGAAAACCTGGTGGAGGGCCGAGTGGTCAACCCGATCAGGGTGAAAGACAACGTCAAAACCTGGGCGCGCGTCGCGCTTGATAGAATGTTAGAAATCCAGTGATGATTCGTACTCGCCAACGCAGGCGTCCCCGGGAAAAGTATCAGCGGCGCGTACCGCGGTATTGGTCGGATTTGCGCGTATATCACCGGCGCATGCTTGATCGCCGCAAGGCCGCAAGTCAGGTAGCTATCGACATGCCACGCACTTTTACACTTTCGGAAGCTGAGACCTTGCTGCCCGTTCTCGAGTCACTGTTGCGCTCTGCCATGCAGGCGAAGGCGCTGATCGAGGAGGTGGACGCCGAGTTTGAGTCCCTCAGAAGCCGGATCTTTCTGAACGGCGGCACCCACGTCGACATCTTCGCCCTCAAGGGCCGCAAGGAGGAGCGTGAGAAGGCGATCCAGCGCGCCAAGGACGCCGTCGCCGAGATTGACGCTGCCGGGGTGCAGGTCAAGGACCTGGACATCGGCCTGCTCGATTTTCCCTGTGTCGTGGGCGACGAGATTATCCTGCTTTGCTGGAAGCTCGGCGAGCAGGGAATTGCCCACTGGCACAGCACCAGCGAAGGATTTGCCGGGCGCAAGCCCATCGACGATCGCATCATCCGGGGCCAGAAGAAGACCAACTGACGCCTCGCCATGATCCAGCTATCGTCCGCCGGAAAACGGTTCGGCCCCAAACTCCTTTTCGACAAACTTGATTGGCTCATCACGCCGCACGATCGGGCGGGATTAGTGGGTGCCAACGGCACCGGTAAGTCAACCCTGCTGAAAGTGCTCGGCGGCATCGAGTCGCTCGACTACGGCGTCATCACGTCCGCCAAGAACACGACCTTCGGTTATCTGCCGCAGGATGGCCTGCGCCTCGAAGGCCGCACCGTCTTCGATGAGTGCATGGCCGTCTTCAGCGGCCTGCAGGCGCTTGAGGCCGAGATGGAGGAGCTTACCCACAAGATGGGTGAACTCGATTCGGCGACCAGCGAATATCAACAGGTGGCCGAACGCTATAACACCATCTCCAGCCATTTCCGAGTGCACGACGGATACGCCCTCGATTCGCAGGTCGGCACAGTTCTCGACGGCCTCGGCTTTCGCAAGGCAGACTGGACGCGTTACACCGAAGAGTTCTCAGGTGGCTGGCAGATGCGCATCGCACTCGCGAAGCTGCTGCTCTCGAAGCCAAACCTGTTACTGCTCGACGAGCCTACCAACCATCTCGATCTCGAGACGCGCAACTGGCTCGAAGGGTTTCTGCTGCAGTATCCGTTCGCCTATGTCCTGATCTCACACGATCGCTACTTCCTTGACGTCACTGTCGATCGCATCATCGAGATCTGGAACAAAGGCGTTCACTTTTACAGCGGCAATTACGAGAAGTACCTGCAGCAGAAGCAGGAGCGACGCGATTCGCTAATGGCCGCCTACAAGAACCAGCGCGAACGCGTTGAACAGCTTGAGGCTTTCATCAATCGCTTCCGCTACCAGGCCACCAAGGCCAAGCAGGTGCAGAGCCGCATCAAAGAGCTGGAGAAGATCGAGCGCATCGAGATTCCAACCGAAGAGAAGACCATTCACTTCAGCTTTCCGCAGCCCAATCCCAGCGGACGCACGGTGGCCGAGTGCTCGGATGTCGCCAAGAGCTATGGCCCAAAGGAGGTTTTTCGCGATGTGAATTTCACCATCCAGCGCGGAGATCGCATCGCGCTTGTGGGCGCAAACGGCGCCGGCAAGTCGACGTTGATCAAGCTGCTGGCAGGAACTGAGCGGCTTTCCGCGGGTACGCTAAAGCTCGGCCACAACGTCGAACCGGACTACTTCGCACAGGACCAGTACAAGGAGCTCGATCCCGCAAGTCGCATGCTTGACGACCTGTCGGACGTGGCGCCTCAGAAGGCTATGACCGAGTTACGGGGACTGCTAGGCTGTTTTCTGTTCTCGGAAGACGACGTTTTCAAGCCAATTGGCGTGCTCTCCGGTGGCGAACGAAACCGATACGCCCTGGCGCGCATGTTGCTGCACCCGTCGAATTTCCTGTTGCTCGACGAGCCCACTAACCATCTCGACATGCGGGCGAAAGACGTGCTGCTCGAATCGCTGGAGAAGTACAACGGCACCGTGGTTTTCGTCTCGCACGACCGGTACTTCATCGACAAGCTGGCCACACGGATTTTCGAGATCGGCGACGGCGGCGTTGAAGTATTCCCCGGCAACTACGAGGACTATCTGTGGCGCAAGCAGCGTGGCGCCGACGAGCAGCCGGGAGAATCGTCTGGGCGACCAAATCCCACATTGTCAGACGTGCCTGGATACACAGAACAGAAGGCGGAATCCCGCAAGCGACTGAACCCTATCAAGTTAAAGCAGATGCAGGAACGCTGCCAGCAGATGGAGGAACAAATTGCCTCACTTGAGGGCGGGATCAGCGAGTGCGAGCGGGAACTGCAGTCGTATATCAGCGTTGACGAAACCCAACGCCAGACGGACTTGCTGGCGCGGCGTCGTGCCGATCTCGCGACGCTGATGGCGGAGTGGGAAGAACTTTCGCAAGTGCTGGAAACGAGTCGCTAGTCCCAGATTCTCCCGCTGCTCTTCTAACCACCAGCCACTGACCGCTAGCCACTGCTTTACGGCTTCTTTCCCTCCACCCACTCCGGCTTGAAGTCGCTGTTTGCCAGCCAGGTTATCGGACCAATCATCGACGTGATCGCGCGGTCCATATGCTGAAAGTCGATTTTGGCCACGGTGTCGGTTGTCTGATGATAGTCGCCATGCAGCCCATAGCTGGAGACGGTCTGGGCGATGATGCCCTTTTCCGCTAGCGGGTAGTTGTCAGAACGCGCGAAGAAGTTCTCCGACGGATGCGGGTCTTCCACCAGCTTCGCGCCATACTCAGCCAGGCGAGGGCCAAGGTTCGTGCGGTCCCAGCCCGTCAGCCAAAGCTCGTCGGGCTTAATCTTCGGGTCAGGGCGCCCGATCATTTCGAATTCCAGATTGGCGACGATATCCTTCAAGGGAAACGTCGGCTTCTGCAGGAAGTAGCGCGACCCCACCATGCCTTGCTCTTCACTGCCCCAGAGCGCAACGATGACGGTCCGCTTCGGCCGGGGTTCCTTCGCAAGGACGCGCGCCAGCTCCATCACTGCGACCGTTCCCGAAGCATCGTCGTCCGCTCCCGGATAGGTCTTGCCTCCGTCAACGCCCAGGTGATCGAGGTGCGCGCTTAACAGGATGACCTGGCCCTCTCCGTCGGCGCCTTCGATTTTGCCCAGTACGTTCCAGGTGTGAGTTTCCTTCCACGGCCCGATCCGCGCCTGTTGGTTGATCGTCGCTCCGTCAGGCGCTGCCCACAGCTGTTCGAACGCCTCTTGCTTCGCCAGCACCAGTGGGCAGCGAGTCGGTGGCGGCTCGTCTCCGATCTGCTGGGGCATCTGCGGTGGATACCTCGCCAGCATCCGGAAGGTTCCCCGCGCCCCGGCCGACGAGGCGATAATCACCATGGCGGTCTTTTGGTTTCGATAAGGCTCAAGGATTTTTCGCGCATCCTCCATGCTGGTTCGGGCCTTGAGCTTGATCAGGACGGCCGCCCCGCTTGTAACATCTGTCGCCGATGCCTTCTCGTCGCTTAGGTCCAGCTTCTGCAGCGGCGCCGTGACTTCCGGCTTCAATAGATCCGTCATCACGATTTGTTGGCCGTGCGTCAGTACCAGCGGCTTGCCGGCGGCGCTTTCCTTCGACTCGACTGTAAGTGTGGGATTGCCGATGACGTCGCGCGATCGCAGGGTTCCGGTCTGTATGAACTGTTCGTCGCCCCCCGCCCCCGGTGTCAGGCCGTAGAGCTTCAGCCTTGCGGCGATGAACTGTGCGGCATGGTGTTCGTCTTCTGTACCGCTGCCGCGACCATGCAGAGCCGGCCCTGCGAGGTAGGTCAGGTTGTTTCTCACACAACTCGCGCACACCGGAGTCGTTGACGGCGCGTCGCGGATGATCGGCCGATGCGAATGTACCCCCTGCCGCGTGGGCGGAGGTTCAGGTTGCTGCGGCGTCGCGGACTGCGCGCAACCAAGACCCGGCAAGAGCGCCAGAAATAGCCCAAGTGTGACTGTTGGGAAAAGCTTCCGCGGGTTCGAGAATTGTTCTCGTTTGCGGGTTTCGATTCGCTTCAGATACCGATCCATCCAGCCCGTATGGCCAGCAAACTGGCAACTGCTACCACGATCCAAAGCAGAAAGCCCTGGATCAGCGGCCTCGGCCCAACCTTGCGCAAGGCCGCAGGGGACAGGGTTGCACCGATCAGGAAGAGCGTGAAGATCAGCATCAGTTTTCCCAGGTTACTCAGCACTTGATAGACGGGCAACCCGGCCAGAAGGTAGGTGTTGGCCATGGCCGCAAGGCAGAAAAACAGAATGAACCACGGCCACTGGATGCGCGTCTTGCTGCCCTTGCGTATGGCGGTCGCAACGGTGATCGGCACAATCCACAGGGCGCGCGCCAGCTTAACGGTGGTTCCGATGGCGAGGGCAGGAAGGCCATATTTCGCGCAGGCTCCCACCACCGAGCTGGTGTCGTGAATCGCCAGTGCCGCCCACAATCCAAACTGCGTCTGGGACAACTTGAGCGCGGTTCCTATTGATGGGAAGGTCAGCAGCGCAACCGAATTCAGCATGAAGATCGTTCCTAGCGAGACCGACATTTCGTCTTCGGTCGCGCCGACGACCGGGCCGACTGCGGCAATCGCGCTGCCTCCACAGATCGCAGTTCCGGTCGATATCAGGAAGGACGACCGCGGCTGCACCGCCACTAATTTTCCAACTGCTGCCCCCACGATCATGGCAAAGGCTATCCCCGCCGCGGTATACAGAAACCCGCTGCGGCCTGCGCGCAGCACCTGCTGCAGATTCATTCCGAATCCGAGGCCCACCACGGCAGCCTGGAGCAGGTACTTCGATATCTGTCGCGACTCACCCGGATAAGGGTGGCTGGCAATGGCTCCGAAGAACAGTCCGGCAACGAGCGCGAGTGGCGGCGAGGCCCAGCGCGTCAGACAAAATAACAGGCCAAGTACAAAAAGGATTTTCGATCTCATGGATGGAGGAAGCGCTCGTGAGAAACGATTCCTATTCTACTCACGGCGTCCAAAGCGGCGGGCTGGTCAGGGACAAATTAAATGGGCCCAATGCCAAAGAGCGGTGACGAGTCCTTGGCTCCGGGCCCATTCGATCCTGAAATGGATCGGAGGTGATACCTAATGCTAACTCCCGCCGTGGAAATGTCAAGGACAATCGTCGATAACTCGCTGGTTTTCTTATAGTTGCAGCATTTCTACACAACCTTACAACTCACTGAAAACAGGCCACATGCATCTCACCCCTTCCCGCTTTGACCGACAAACCTTCTGATCGAGATGGCGGGGGCGCGGTTTTGGCTGGTGAGAAGATGACGACGGTGAATTTGTCCGCCGGGGCGCAGAACTCTATGCGAACACCTTCGACCCTGTTTGTTCCTGACCGCAGCCATGTTATCGGGCCTCTGGATCCCAATAGCGGCCCTGTTTTGCCGCCGCCCAGAACAACCCGCCGGAACCGGCTACTTCCACTCAGCCGTCCACGTTGATTCACGACTGATTGCCTCCGGACAAGCCGCAAGAGTCGTACGACCTCTACCTGACGAGCGGCGTGTTGTACGTCACTACGGTATGGGGGTTTCTGGTGCTGTACGCCATGCTGCGGGCGCAGTTCGGCACCCGTCTCGGCGATCTGGCGGTGCGGGCCTCGGGCTTCCGTGTGGTGCAGGCAGCCGTTGTGATGTCGCTGTTCTTCCTGGTGCTTCAGATTGTGCAATTGCCCTTTGATGCCTACGAACATCACATCGGGTTGCAGTACGGCCTCCCGGTGCGGCATTGGGATTGGGGATCGTGGTTCGGCGATTGGGCACACTCGTACTGCTGGGCGGTAGCGTCGCGGGATGGGGGCTCTATGCGATACGCCGCACTCCCAGACGGTGGTTGGTTTTACTTCTGGATGGGAACGACTCCGTTCGTTGTTTTCGTGATTTTCATCCAGAAGTACGGTCTTGAGGTCGTACATGGGCTCGTTCCCGACTCGGGGCGGTCGGCGGCGCTGGCGTTTCAGGTGTGGAGCGAGGGATGGTCCTCGGAGTTCGTGATTGAGGCAAAACAACTCATCACGGAGCCTTGGTTTGGGCGGTCGTCCGGCGCTTGCGAGACCGCAATTCTCGGCGGATGACTGCCGGATTTTCCGGACCGCGGGAAACCCTGCGCAGACGCCGAGACCTGCATTGACACTGCTCACGAGCGTCTGTTAACTTCAATAGTTCCATAGTTTTTCTAGCGCTCTCTGTACATCTTCAGCCGCTGGAATTCAAGAACCAGAATGGATCCTCTTCTCAAACAGGTAGGCGATTTACTGCTCGGGGCAATCCCGACGGCGACGCTTTTCCTTTTGCTGTATGCGATCTATACCGCATTGGTCGGTAAGCCCCTGAAACGCGTCTTGGAGCAGCGCCGGGAGCGCACCGAAGGGGCCGTCTTGAAAGCGCGTGCCGACATCGCGGCCGCCGAAGCCAAGACCCAGGAATATGAGCAGCGCTTGCGGGATGCACGTCTGGCCATCTTTAAGACACAGGAAGCTCACCGCCAGGCTGCGCAAAAGGCCCGCGCGGCGGCCGTAGCCGAGGCCCGGGAGCGCGCCCAGCAGCAGATTCGCGAAGCCAAGGCCGCCATCGAGCAGGACGTGGCTGCGGCGCGTCAGTCCTTGCAGGGCGAGTCGGAACGTTTGGCCACGGACATCATACGTACCATTCTCAAGCCGGCAGGCCTGGCGTCCGCCGCGGGCGGCCAGTCATGAAGCGTCCATTCTCTCGGCGAGCCAGATTCCTTCTATTGTTTGTCTGTGTTTCGTTCGCTGCCGTCTGGGCGCAGGAGAAGCCCGAGCCATCGCCACCGGCGCAAGCGCAGCCGGCTGACCAGAAGGCCCAGCAGGAACCAGCCCAGCAGCCCACAAATCCCGACACTGCCTCTGGCCAGGATCTCGTCGACGCCTCCAAAGAAGCCGTCCATGCGGAAGAGGGCGGGGGGCATGACGAATACGCGAAATTCAAATATTCGACCATGGTGACCAGGCTCGGCCGGCTCTTCGGTATCGGACCCAACGGCATGTACTGGGTTTCGATCGCGGCCAACTTTATTTTTCTGGCGTTGTTCTTCTGGATGTTGCTCAAGTCGAAACTGCCTCAGATGTTTCGTAGCCGTTCCGAGTCGATTCAAAAGGCGCTGAACGAAGCCAGGGCTGCCAGCGCCGAAGCGTCGCGCCGCCTCGGCGACATTGAGGCCCGGCTGTCCAAGCTTGACGTCGAGGTAAACGACATCCGCGCCTCGGCAGAGCGCGAAGCTGCCGCCGAGGAAGAGCGCATCCGCGCTGCGGCGGTAGAGGACAAGCGCAAGGTGGTAGATTCCGCGGAAGCCGAAATAGCCGCCATCGCTCGCACAGCGCGCCACGAGCTGAAGAGCTTTGCCGCTTCACTCGCTGTTGACATCGCTGCGCACAAGATCAAAGTGGACGACGACACTGACCACGTGCTGGTTCGCCAGTTTGTCAGCCACCTCGGAAAGGACGGCGAGTAGCGATGGCCGCTGTTGCAATCCGTTATGCCCGCGCCCTGGTGGATGTCGTACTGGAGCAGAAGATCGACCCGGCAACGGCGATCCAGCAGGTGCACGATGTGGTCGCGGCAGTTACCGGAAGCAGGGACCTGCGGTTGGTATGGGAATCGCCCGCGATCGCGGGGGAGCGGAAGCTCGCCGTGCTCGATGCGATCACCCGACAAGCCGGTACGTTACGGCCCATCCGAAATTTCTATGCCGTGCTGATCGATCACGGACGCATTCCGATGCTGACGCAGATAGCACGGCAGTTTGAAACCCAGTTGAACAATCAGCTTGGAATCATCGAGGCCGATATCACCAGTTCGCGTCCACTCTCTGCCGAAGAAAAGCAGGGTCTGGAGTCGCAGGTGGGACTCGCGACTGAGAAGAAAGTTCGTGCTCGTTACCGCCAGGATGCCGGGCTACTCGGCGGAGTCATCGTACGCGTTGGCAGCACGATTTATGACGGCTCCGTGCGCGGCCAGTTACAGAAGTTGAAAGAACAGCTCTCTAATTCTTAGTAGTTACGGAATTGACACTTTAGTTTCATTGATGGCCGACGGCCAAATTAACCTGTCGGCGGCATGTCCGGGCTGGTCCTACTGACAACTAGCCGCTGACCACTGGAATCATATGGCGCAGATCAAGGCAGACGAGATCACCAAGCTCATCCGCGAGCAGATCGACAACTACGAAACCAAAATTGCAGTCGACGAAGTCGGCACCGTCATGTCGGTCGGCGACGGCATCGCCCGCGTCTTCGGACTCGACAAAGTCATGGCCGGCGAGTTGCTCGCGTTCCCGCACAATGTCGCGGGACTCGCCATGAACCTGGAGGAAGACCAGGTCGGCACCGTGCTACTGGGCGATTACACCGAGATCCAAGAGGGTGACGAGGTCAAGCGCACCGGCAAGATCATGAGCGTGCCTGTGGGCGATGCCATGATTGGCCGCGTGGTCAATGGTCTGGGCGCACCTATCGACGACAAGGGCCCCGTCGCCACGGACAAGTTCAATCCTGTTGAGCGCCTGGCGCCCGGCGTCATCGACCGTCAGCCGGTGAAAGAGCCCATGGCCACGGGGCTGAAGGCCATCGACTCCATGATTCCGATCGGCCGCGGGCAGCGCGAGTTGATCATTGGCGACCGCCAGACGGGCAAGACCGCCGTCGCGCTCGACGCCATCATTAACAGCAAGGGTCGCGACCTGGTTTGTATTTATTGCGCTGTCGGCCAGAAGCGTTCTTCGGTCGCCCAAGTCGTGAAGACGCTCGAGGACTTCGGCGCGATGGAGTACACCATCGTGGTCTCGGCTTCCGCGTCCGATCCTGCCCCAATGCAGTACATCGCGCCTTACGCCGCCTGTGCCATCGGCGAGTACTTCCGCGATAGCGGACGCCACGCGCTGTGCATCTACGACGACCTTTCGAAACACGCCGTGGCGTACCGCGAAATCTCGTTGCTGTTACGCCGGCCACCGGGACGCGAGGCCTATCCCGGCGACGTGTTCTACCTCCACTCGCGTCTGCTGGAGCGCGCCTCCAAACTGAGCAACAGTCTCGGCGGCGGTTCGCTGACCGCGCTGCCCATCATCGAAACCCAGGCGGGCGACGTCTCGGCGTACATTCCGACCAACGTGATCTCGATCACCGATGGCCAGATTTATCTCGAGACCGATCTGTTCAACTCCGGCGTGCGTCCCGCTGTAAACGTCGGATTGTCGGTCAGCCGAGTCGGTGGGAGCGCCCAGATCAAGGCCATGCGTCAGGTCGCCGGTACCCTACGCCTCGACCTCGCCCAGTACCGCGAACTCGCAGCCTTCTCGCAGTTCGGCAGCGATCTCGACAAGGCGACACAGGCACAGCTTGCCCGCGGACAGCGTCTGACGGAAATCTTGAAGCAGGGACAGTACCGGCCTCTGTCGTTCTCCAAGCAGATTCTCATCATCTACGCCGGAACCCAGGGCTTGCTCGACGACCTACAGGTCCATCAGCTGCGTGATTTCGAAAACGGCCTGAACTCCTTCGTCGATACCACGAATCCCGGCCTGCTGCGGTCGGTCGAAGAGAAGAAGGTCCTCGATGACGATCTACGTGCCGATCTCACCAAGACGATCAAGGAGTACAAAGACCGCTTTGCCAGCGAGCGTCAGGCTGCCGCTGCGGTGAGCGCGTAGTCTCACATGGCGAACGTACTCGATCTTCGGCGTCGTATCCGCAGCGTGAAGAACACGCGCCAGATCACCAAGGCCATGAAGATGGTCTCGGCGGCAAAGCTGCGTCGTGCCCAGGAGCGTGCGCTTTCGGCGCGTCCCTTCGCACAGATGCTGACCAACCTGTTGCAATCTGCGGTTAGTCGTGCTGAACTGGCCGATCCCCACACCGGGTTGCTGTTCCATCCTCTTCTCCGCAATCGGCTTCCTGAAAAGACGGTGATGATCATCGTCGTCACCGGCGATCGCGGTCTGGCGGGCGCGTTTAACTCCAATGTGCTGAAGGCGCCCCTGCGGTTTCTGGACTATCTTGCGGGTAAGAACATCGACGTAGTGGCAGTAGGTCGCAAGGGCCGCGACTTCCTGCGGCGCCGCTTCCCGGTCGCAAAGCCGGATGCAACGGAGCGTGCCGGACGCGTCCAAATCGTCGGTGAATATCTGAACCTTCTAGGCAAGGTTGACTTCGATGCCGTCGAAGAGATGGCCAACGGAATCATCAAGAACTACTGCCACGAGCAGGTCGACGGCGTCTACCTGGTGTTCAACGAGTTCAAGTCGGTGATCTCGCAACGGGTGATTGTCGAGCGCATTCTGCCCGTGCAGGAAATTGGCCGCCGTGAAGTCACCCAGGCGGAAGAATTGACCAAGGAAGCTCGCGAGCGCATGGGCGAAGCGGCCCGGACCGCTGGTGTAAGTCTGCAAGCTGAAGAAACCACCCAATTGGAGCGCGAGGCAGTCAAGTTTGGCACGGCCCAGGTCGACTACATCTATGAGCAGCCGCCCGAGGAGTTGCTGACCGACCTGTTGCCGCGTTATGTCGCAGTCCAGATCTATCAAGCTCTTCTGGAGTCGGTAGCCGCCGAGCACGCCGCTCGCATGACCGCGATGGATTCGGCGACCAATAATGCCAACGACGTGATTGACTCGCTCACACTGACCTTGAACCGAGTCCGCCAGGCGGCCATCACCAAGGAAATTATCGAGATCGTCAGCGGCGCTGCCGCTTTGTCGTAAGAGTTTGTGTTGCGCCGCGTTGCGGCGTTGGAAGAAAGTCGAACTAGGTTGGTTGCCGACAACCGACAACCAAAGAATTTGGACTCATATGGCTGAAAATATCGGACACATCATTCAGATCGCAGGTCCCGCGGTGGACGTGCAATTCTCCGAACACAACCTGCCGCCTATCTATTCGGCGCTGCGGGTCGTGAGCGACGGCTTCAACGTCCCCGCTCCCATCAACGTCATCCTCGAAGTCGAGCAGCAACTCGGCGAAGGCCGCGTGCGCTGCGTCGCTATGGAGCCCACCGACGGCATGGTCCGCGGCATGAAGGCTATCGATCTCGGCGGTCCTATCACCGTGCCCGTGGGCAAAGGCACGCTCGGGCGCGTTCTCAATGTCATCGGCGAGCCCGTCGACAAGCTAGGACCGGTGCCGCACGAGAAGCGTCTACCCATTCATCGCCAGGCGCCTGCCTTCGACGAGCAGTCCACTACGGCGGAGATGTTCGAAACCGGCGTCAAGGTCATCGACTTGATCCAGCCCTTCTTGAAGGGCGGCAAGATCGGCCTGTTCGGTGGCGCCGGCGTCGGCAAGACCGTCATCATCATGGAGCTCATCAACAATGTGGCCCTGCAGCACGGCGGCTTCTCCGTGTTCGCAGGGGTCGGCGAGCGCACCCGCGAAGGCAACGACCTCTGGCTCGAAATGCAGGAGTCCGGCGTCGTCAACATCAAGGAGCCGGAGAAGTCCAAGGCCGCATTGATCTATGGCCAGATGACTGAGCCGCCCGGAGCGCGCTTGCGAGTTGCCCTCACCGGTCTCACCGTCGCCGAGTACTTCCGCGACGAGGAAGGCGCCGACACTCTGCTTTTTATCGACAACATCTTCCGTTTTACCCAGGCCGGATCGGAAGTATCCACGCTGTTGGGTCGCATGCCCTCGGCCGTGGGATACCAGCCCAACCTGGCCAGCGAAATGGGCGAGTTGCAGGAGCGCATCACCTCCACCAAGAAGGGGTCTGTCACCTCGGTACAGGCGGTTTACGTCCCTGCCGACGATTTGACCGATCCCGCGCCGGCAACCACTTTCGCTCACCTCGACGCCACCACGGTGCTCTCGCGCCAGATCGCCGAGCTAGGAATCTATCCCGCCGTCGATCCCCTGGCTTCGACCTCACGTATCCTCGACCCGCGTGTGGTCGGCGAGAAGCACTACAACACTGCCCAGGCCGTGAAGCAGGTTCTGCAGAGCTACAAGGACCTGCAGGACATCATCGCCATCCTGGGCATAGACGAACTCAGCGAAGACCAGAAGCTCACGGTCACGCGCGCCCGCAAGATCCAGCGCTTCTTCTCGCAGCCCTTCCACGTCGCCGAGCAGTTCACCGGCCTCAAGGGCAAGTATGTGAAGGTCGAAGACACCGTGCGCAGCTTCCAGGAAATCATCGATGGCAAGCACGACGACATTCCTGAGCAGGCATTCTTCCTGAAGGGCGGCATCGAAGAGGTTCTGGAAGCCGCCGAAAAGATGAAGGCCACCGCCTAAACGCCATGGCTTACACGTTCCAACTCGAAATCGTCACCCCCGACAAGCTGATGGTGAATGAAACTGCCGACGAGGTGCAGATTCCGGGCAAGTCGGGGTATCTCGACGTATTGCCGGGCCACGCGCCGCTGATCACCGAGTTGATGATCGGCGAGATTGCTTACAAACACGCCGGGACTACCCAGCGTCTCTCGGTTGCGTGGGGGTTTGCCGAGGTGCTGCCCGACAAGGTCACCATCCTCGCGCAGACCGCGGAGCGTGCCGAGGACATCGACGTGAAGCGTGCGCAGGAAGCCAAGGCGCGCGCCGAAGCTGCCCTGGCACGTGCCGAAGCCGACCTCGACTTCGATGCGACTCTCGCCGCCCTCAAGCGTGCGGAAGTTCGCATCGCGGTGGCGGAATCGACCGGAAGGCTTGCGGGCCGCTAATCCTGTCAAGATCGGCAAACCAAAGTTAAGGGGTGTCCGTGGACGCCCATTTTCCTGTGGCTTACGGCTGGCTTGGCGCGTGCCCTGAGTAAACGAAACTCCGCGCAATACTTCTGCGAAGCCGACCACCCACCTGGACGCCGTTACCCTGATGGTGGAAGTTACCGCAGTTGCAAACTGGTACCGACAGATTGCGGCTCACCGGTTGGACGTTGGTACTCATTGGCCTCTTCACGCTCTCCTCGAAGGGGCACTTGGGCTGCTTAGTACCAGCCAAGTAACGTTGGCCTAGCCGCCCATGTTCCGCGTCGTCGTCGCGCAGAAGTTACAGACCGATCACGGTTATGTGAACGAAAGAGCAGGAAGAGGCCTGTGCGTGGCAGGCGGCCCTCAGGCGCGTTCATTGAGTGGAACACGGCTTCAGCGGTGTGTCGACGGCGACACAGTTCTGAAAAGCCACGGTTTCAGCCGCGGTGCATCATCTTTTTCTTTGACAACCGGCAACTGACCACCGACAACTGCCTTAAAACCTTATCGTCTTCGCCACTGCCACCGCTTCGATCTTGCGCAAATCCTGCAACACCGCGTCACTTACTTCGCTGTCTACCTGAACAACGGCCACCGCCTCGCGAGGCTCCTGTGCCTGCTCGCTGCGGCCCAGTGAGAAGTTTGCGATGTTGACGCTGTGCTGTCCGAGGACCGTTCCTACTCGCCCGATGACGCCGGGCACATCGCGATTGCGCATATAAATGATGTTGCCTTGCAGCGGCGCCTCGACATCGATCTCATCGATGCGCAACAGGCGAGGCGACGTGCCATGCAGCACCGTTCCCGCCACCGTCCGTTCGTGCTTGCTGGTCTTCAGGTTCACCGTCACCACGTTGGCCGCGGCCCCGCCCGAGGTTCGAGGCTTCTTGCGTTCCGCCACGCGAATCCCGCGTTCTTCCGCGATCGACGCTGCATTCACCAGGTTGGCCTTCTCGTGTGCCATCTGGTTGAGCACCCCTGCCACCGCTGCATTCCGGATCAGCGCCGTCTTCCAGTCGCAGATGTCGCCGCTATAACCGATGCCGATCTCTTCCACATTGCTCTCGCCCGATTGCGCCAGGAAGGTCCCCAGGCGCTCCGCCAGCCCGATGTAGGGGCGCATCTCTTCGTACTCCTCGAACGTCACCGACGGCACGTTCACCGCGTTCTGGATCACACCCTTTAGCAAATACTCCCGCACTTGCATCGCGATCTGCACGCCCACCGCGTCCTGCGCCTCGTTCGTCGAGCCCGCAATGTGCGGCGTCAGAATCGCATTGGGCGCGCCATGGTACATGGAATCCTTCAGCGGCTCGTCCCGGAAAACATCGAGTGCCGCACCACCCAGCTGCCCGGACTTTAGCGCGGCGACCACCGCGGCATCATCGAGCAACTCGCCGCGCGCGCAATTCACCAGCCGCGCGCCCTTCTTCATTTTCTCCAGGTTGGCGGCGTTGATCATCCCTTGCGTCTGTGGCGTGAGTCCCACATGCAGGCTGATGAAATCCGACTTTGCAAACAGTTCGTCCAGCGGGACCAGGGCGATTTCCAGCTGCTGCGCGAAGCTGAATGCGACGTACGGATCATGCGCCACGATCTTCATGTCAAAGGCGAGCGCACGCTTGGCGACTTCGATGCCGATTTTCCCTAATCCCACGATGCCCAGTGTCTTGCCCCTGAGTTCACTGCCCTGGAGAGACTTCTTGTCCCACTTGCCGGCGTGCATCGACGCGTCTGCCTTTGGAACATGCCGCGCCAGCGCCAGCATCAGCGCCAGCGTATGCTCAGCTACTGCGATGGCGTTTCCGCCCGGAGTATTCATCACCACGATGCCACGCTTGGTGGCGGCTTCAAGGTCGATGTTATCCACACCGACGCCCGCGCGCCCGACCACGCGCAGCTTTGGAGCCTTGTCCATCATGGCCGCATCCACAAACACCGCCGAACGCACCAGCAGCGCCTCAGCATCGGCCAACTCCGCCGCCAGAGCATCCTTTTCGGGTGTGGTTACAGTCCAGTCGGACTCCTCTTTGAACACGTCCAGAGCGGAGGGCGCAACTTTTTCAGCAACTACGATCTTCATGTCAGGTCCCTTTGTCAGTCTTGTAGGAATGCATTTGTGCGGAGCACGGCTTCATAGCTTGCGGAAGAACTCAATTCCGGAAGGCCGCTCTTTCGCGAAACGCAGCGCGGACTTAAGGCCGCGCTGCGTTTGTACTGTGGTGTGGTCGGCAGATCGATTACGCCTTTACCGCTTCAACGAACTGCTCGGCATACACCTCCTGCACAGCTCGCACGCCCGCGCCGAGTTCGAAGCGGTGCGACGGAGCCACCTGCAGCAGCACCTGCTCCAGCGCGCCAATTACCCCGATCGCATCGAGGTAGTCGTAGTAGCCCAGGTGTGCGATACGAATCATCTTGCCCTTCATCTCGCCCTGCCCGTTGGCAACAACCATCGCGAAGCGCTCGCGGAACTCCTTCACCAGCGCGCTCGAGTCCACTCCCGCCGGAGGCAGCACCGCTGTCACGGCCGCCGCAGGACACGTGGGCGCGAACAATCCCAGCCCCATCGCCTTGGCTCCCGCGCGTACCATCTCCGCCGAAGTCTCGGCATTATGGATGAGGGCATCGCGTCCTGCCGCCAGGTCGCCCTTGCCCGACTTGCGAATGAAATCCAGCGCCGCCAGAAGTCCCGCAATCAGCGCCGTCGCCGGGGTAAATGCCGACTCGCCCTTCGCCGCCGCCTTACGTTCCTTGCGCAGATCGAAGTAGTAGCGCGGATTCTTCGCCGTCTCCATCCTCTGCCACGCGCGTTCGCTCACCGCAAGAAATGCGAGCCCCGGAGGAATCATGACCGCCTTCTGCGATCCGCCAATGATGATGTCGATGCCCCATCCGTCCACGTCAAAAGCAGTCGTGCCGAGTCCGGTGATAGCGTCCACCACCAGCAGAGTGTCGGTGCCTTTCAGCAAGGAAGCGATACCCTTGACGTCGTGCCGCGCACCAGTCGAAGTCTCGGTGCCTTGCATGTAGAGAACGCGCGCGCCATCAAGCTTCGACTTCACTTCGTTCAGGTCGAAAGTCTCGCCGTAGGGAGCGCTCGCCAGTTCGATCTGGCACCCAAAGGCCTTGGCGATATCGCGCCAGCGCTCGCCGAACTTTCCGGCGCTGAGCACCACGACTTTGTCGCCCGCCGACGTCAGGTTCGAAACCGACGCCTCCATTGCGCCGCTGCCTGAAGCGGCCAGGATTAACACGTCATTCTTCGTTCCAATAAAGGTTTTGAGATCGGCCAGCGAGCGCGTAAAGATCTCGCGGAACTCCGCCGTGCGGTGATGCATGTCGGCTGCGGCCATGGCCTGCTGGGCTGCGGGAAGTAAAGGAGTAGGGCCGGGCGTAAAAAGCCGTGTCTTACGTAGCATGGCAATTCACCTTTGCTCGTAGGGATTCCGGCTGAGGGACACCGGAGTTCTATGATAAATGCCCAGCCCCTTCTACAGCCACTATAATTGCCCCATGAGTCTCACCGAACTGGTGCAAAAAGACATGGTCGCAGCCATGCGCAGCAGGGAAGAGCTGCGTCTTTCGACGCTGCGCATGATGAAGACCGCATTGAAAAACAAGGAGATCGACAAGCGCGCTCCTCTCGACGAGAAAGAGGAACTGCAGGTCCTCGGCACGCTGATCAAGCAGCGCAAGGATTCAATCGAGGCCTTCGAAAAGGGCAACCGCCCCGAGCTTGCGAAGCGGGAAGCCGAAGAAATCACCTACATTGAGGCCTACATGCCCAAGGCGGTTGGCGAGGAAGAAACTGTCGCCGCCGTGAAAGCCACAATCGCCGAAATGGGCTCTCCTACCATGAAAGACATGGGCGCTGTGATGAAAAACGTCATGGCCAAATTTGCGGGTGCCCGCGTCGACGGCAAAGTTGT
>Ga0210406_10002671_pt1 | contig 20154 bp, 17 predicted proteins | sample IncBWC30MmetaG_FD_155454 | JGI IMG/M metagenome (GOLD analysis project Ga0210406, IMG submission 155454) | Forest soil microbial communities from Barre Woods Harvard Forest LTER site, Petersham, Massachusetts, United States - Inc-BW-C-30-M | ecosystem: Environmental > Terrestrial > Soil >... | reverse complement strand
CCGACCACAAGGAAGGCAAGGACGAGATGACAAAGGCGTCCATCGATTTGCAGGACCTGAGGCGGAGAATATACGTCAAGGCGAAGGCTGAGACGTCCTGGAAGTTCTGGGGATTGTACGTCCATGTGCGAGCCCCGAACCGACAGGGCTTCGGCTGAGCGCGGTGGAGTAGGGGATGGCTGTACCAAACTCTGAAGCTGTTCAATGGCTACCGAGTGGTTCGACCAGCGCCGAAAGCCGCTCCGGCAGGATAGGTCCCATAAGCCTTGGGGCGAAGCAAACAGGAGAGCGCAGTGCGAGAAATCCGCATGCTGCGTTCGACGAGGCGGGGGCTGGAAACGTGGCACGGCCGAGATGGTGTGACACTCGCAGACGAAAGAGCGAGCCAACAGGGAACACAAACTTCGGCCTAAACCGGCGCGCCAGTCCCCGACCCTACTGACGAGCGGCGACTGGAAACGGAGCCACGGTCCGAATTGAGGCACCGGCAATGTGCGAAAGCAGCCGGCGAACAGCCACTCCTCGGCACCTACAGCCACTGCGCCAGTCGTCGACTCTACTCCATCGCCCGCGCTCATGCCGGCGCTCGATCCCAAGAACACGGACCGCGGCGCTGTATGATCGCAAGTCGTCGATGACGGCTTTGTCACGCCGGCATCAGCTTGTTGGACGTTGGTGGACGCGCTAGCCAAGGGGCATGAGGAAGATCAGGTACGCGGGATATCGGTTCCCGCCTGAGGTCATTGATCACGCGATCTGGCTTTATCTATGGACGGTCCCCGCGATGCAAGGGCTTCTTCGGCAATTTGGCCAACGCTCGGCTGCAGCTATCTATTCGGTCTTTGGCGCAACGTCGTTGCCGACCTTGATGAGATACGCGGACTGGCGCCCAATTATCTTGGCGGGCTTTGGAGCCCGATAGAGCCAGCGGGATTAGCCAGTTCCGGTCCGACCGGTTTGCCATCATGCGTCCGTTTGCCCTCGCACAGCCGAAACCTATTGACGCCGAGCTATCAGGCGGCCCTTCGATAGGCTTGCTCTGTCGACATGACCGCCCATGCGACTCGAGCTGTCTTGTTTGCCAAGGCGACGGTGGCGACGTTGAAATGCCGCCGGCTCAGAAGCCCGGAGAGCCAAGCGTTTTTCATCTGACCGCTCCGCACGCGAGCCACAGTCGCCCGAGCACCATGAATGAGTAACCGACGGATATCTGAGCGGCTGCCCCGACGGAAGGCGCCGCGGCTATACCGTCGAGGCAATCGCAGAAGTCTCGGCGGCGCCTGGATGCACCTGTGCCACTGTTGCGTCGCGCTCGTTAAGCTCCGCCGAAAATTAGGTCGTGAGCTTCACAGGGAGCAGCGTACAAATCTGTTAGCGTACGACTTGTCGTAAACCAGAGTTGGACGATCGCAGCGGGGCAGATGCAATGCGGATTTGGCTGTGCGTGACTCTGGTGCTTCTCAGCGCCATTCCGCTCTCGTTGGGACCGGCGCGAGCCGACGACGCGGCGATCACTGCACAACTCCAGCAAATCCTTGACGCCTACGTCAAAGACCGCGGGCCGATCGAGGGACTTTCGGGGGCGGCGTTGCAGCTGGATCGCGGTGGCGGCCATCCGATCCTTGCGATCTACGCTGGCGACAACGGGCTCAGCGACAAAAAGCCGATCGGTCCCGACACCCTGTTCGACATCGGCAGCAACACTAAGGAATTCACTTCGGCACTGACCCTCAAGCTCGAAGCCGCTGGCAAACTCAGGCTCGATGACACGATTGGGCGCTGGCTGCCGCAATATCCAGCATGGAAGGACGTGACCATCCGCTCGCTGCTCCAGATGACGAGCCCGATCCCAAACTATTCTGAGACGGTCGCCATCGGCGAGATCGAGGTCGCCGACCTCCATCATCAATTCAGCGCCAAGGATCTGATCGGCTTCGTCGATCCCGGAAACGGCAAGCACTTTCCGCCCGCCAAAGGATGGTTCTATTCCAACACCAACTACATTCTTGCCGGCCTGATCATCGAGGCGGCGTCCGGCATGAACTACGAGCAGGCGCTGACGACGATGATCCTGGAGCCGCTCGGGCTGCACAATACGTATTACGCCGACGGATCGCATCCGGGCCCCGCGGCGGCAGGCCCTGTCATGTCGCGTGTGCCTCGCGCGCTCTACATGCTGCAGGACTGCCTCAGTTACCAGCCGGAGCCATGCACCGTGTCGACGCTCGCGCCGCTCATCGGCAAGGATATGCGACTGCAGAACCGCTCGTGGGCCGCAGAGGCGGGGGCGATCATCTCGAACCCGCGCGATCTCGGCTTATGGATCCGCGCTCTCTTCGACAAGCGCGTCATTCCGGCAAAGCAGCTCGAGGAGATGACCACGCTCGTCTCGAACAAGACGGGCCTGCCTCTTCCCGAGGTCACCGCCGATGATCCAGTCGGTTTTGGGCTTGGCCTCGGCCGCTTCCATCGAAAGGAGCTTGGGGGCGCCTATTGGTTCTACGAGGGCGAGACCCTCGGCTTCCGGACGATCTTCGCCTATTGGCCGCAGGACGATCTTCTCCTCACTGGCTCCGTCAACAGTCGGCCGCCGAACGGCGAGGACAAGTTCGGCCCCATTGTGATCGGCGGAGCCTTCACAGCCTTGCATGAGGCGGGGCCGGCGGAGGGCGCTGTTAAACCCGTCACAAAATAACTATAACGACCAGTGAAGACAGCCGGTCCGAGGGCCGCGCCAAGGGAGGCCTCTATGATCTTCCGGCAATTGTTCGACAGCGTCTCGAGCACCTATAGCTATGTCCTCGCCAGCCGTCGGGGCGGCGAAGCGCTCATCATCGATCCCGTGCTGGAAAAGGTCGACCGCTACCTCAAGCTGATGGAGGAGCTCGATCTTAAGCTCGTGAAGGCAGTCGACACGCATTTGCACGCCGACCACATCACCGGCTTGGGGGCGTTGCGCGACCGCACGCGCTGCATCACGATTATGGGCGAGCAGAGCCAGGTCGATGTCGTGTCGATGCGGATTGCCGACGGCGATAGGCTGGCGGTCGAGGGCGTGAGCCTCGACGTGCTCTACACCCCGGGCCACACAGACGATTCCTACAGCTTCCATTTCGGCGATCGCGTGTTCACCGGCGACACGCTGCTCATCCGCGGCACCGGCCGCACCGATTTCCAGAACGGCAATTCCCACGCCCAATACGAGAGCCTGCAGCGCCTGATGCGGCTGCCGGAAGAGACGCTGGTCTTTCCCGCGCACGATTACAAAGGCGACACGGTCAGCACGATCGGCGAGGAAAAACGGTTCAATCCGCGCCTTCAGGTTCGCGACGCTGACGAATATGCGAAGCTGATGGAAAGCCTGCATCTGCCCAATCCGAAAATGATGGACGTCGCTGTTCCCGCCAACATCCATCAGGGGCTGCATCAGGAAGATGTGGCGCGCAAGGGCTGGGCCTTTTCGGCTGAAGATGCCAAGGGGCTTCTCGGGCGCCCGGACGTCGCGCTGATCGACCTGCGGGAGAAGCGGGAACGGGAGCGGACCGGCGCCATACCCGGTTCGTTGCACGCCCCCTATGCCGAACTTCAGGACCATATCGGCGAGGGCGGCCTCATTCACGAACTCGCGCGATCAGGCAAGACGATCGTCTTCTATTGCGCATTCGGCGAGCGCTCGGCGATGGCGGTGCAGGCGGCCCAAGATCAGGGGCTCGCGACGAGCCGCCACATCGAGGGCGGAATGTCGGCCTGGACGAAGGCCGGCGGCGCGACGCATTGACCTTGGTCCGGGCTTGAGCTTAGCGAAGACAAGACGTCAGCGGGGGATCTCAGTGCCCAAGATCAAAGTCAACGACATCACGATGAATTACGAGACCCAAGGGTCGGGCGAGCCGCTTGTGCTCATCCCTTACCTTGCCGCCGACAACGCCTGTTACGCCTTCCAGGTCGCCGACTACGCCAAGCATTTCACTTGCATTTCGCTTGATCCGCGCGGCGCCGGCGAGACCGACAAGCCCGACGGAACGTATTCGACCGAATTGTTCGCCGACGACGTCGCCGCCTTCATGGCTGCGATCGGCGTCGAGAAAGCGCATGTGAGCGGCCTGTCGCTGGGCGGCGCGATTGGCCTGTGGCTCGCCAGCAAGCACCCCGAGCGGGTCAAGACGTTGTCGCTGCATTCCTGCTGGCCGAAGAGCGACCCGTTTCTGAAGGTCGTCGTGGGGAACTGGCAAATCATCGCCAAAGGTCTCGGCAGCGTCCAGGAGATGATCATCCAGGGAATCTTCCCCTTCTGCTTCACGCCGGAGCTTTACTCGGCCAAGCCCGAATATCTCGACCAACTTGCCGCCTTCGTGCGCAGCCGGCCAAAACAGCCGGTCGACGCCTTCCTCCGTCAGTCGGACGCCGTCATCGCCCATGACGCGCTTGGCCAGCTCGGCAAGATCAAAGCGCCGACGCAAATCACGTTCGGCAGCCACGATATTGTCACCTCGACCCGGTTCGTGGAGCCGTTCCGGAGCGGCATCAAGAATAGCGAGCTCGTCATCTTCGAGATGTGCGCGCACGCCCCGATCTACGAGAACGTCAACGAGTTCAACGAGAAGTCCTTAGCGTTTCTCAAGCGCCATATCGGTTAGGCCCGGGTGTCACCCGGCGCCGATCGCGCCTTGTGCGCGCAACTCGTCGACCAGGACTCGCTCATTTTCCGAATAGTCGATCGGCGTCGACACGAGATGTACCCCGCCGCTCATAAACGCCGCTTCGAGCGCGGGCGCTAGGCCGTCTGCGCTCTCGACGCGGCTGCCCTTTGCGCCATACGCCTTTGCATAGGCGACAAAGTCCGGATCGCCGAAGGTCATCCCGTAATCAGGGAATCCGTCCACCGCCTGCTTCCAGCGGATCATGCCGTAGGCGTGGTCCACGAGCACCAGCACAACGAGATTGAGCTTAAGGCGCACCGCCGTCTCGAGCTCCTGCGAGTTCATCATGAAGCCGCCATCGCCACATACAGCGAGCACGCGCCGGTCCGGATTGAGACACGCGGCCATGATCGCCGACGGCAGGCCAGCGCCCATGGTGGCGAGCGCATTGTCAAGCAGAAGCGTGTTGGCGACATGGGTGCGGTAGTTGCGTGCAAACCAGATCTTGTACATGCCGTTGTCGAGGCAGACGATCCCGTCCTCCGGCATAACCTGGCGCACATCGTGGACGATCCGCTGTGGCGTCGGGGGAAAGTGGCTTTCCTCCGCCCGGTCAGCGATGTGCGCGAGGACCTCCTCGCGCAGGGGAAGAAGCGCCTTCGCTTTCGGCAGCTTATCTTCGAGCCGATCCGCCAAGAGCGTGAGGCTGGGCCCGACGTCGCCGATGAGCTCGGCTTGCGGAAAAAACACCTCTTCCACCGTCGCCGGCAGATAACCGACATGCAGCACCGTCGGCCCGTTAACGCCCATGAGGAACGGCGGCTTCTCCACCGTATCATGGCCGATCGTGATGATCAGATCCGCCCGATCGATCGCGCGATGGACGTAGTCGCGCTCCGACAGCGCCGCGGTTCCTATGTAGAGGTCCGAGTTCCCGGTGACGGCGCCTTTGCCCATCTGCGTATTGAAAAACGGAATCTGCACCCGCCTCACGAACTCGGACAGCGCATCTGAGAGCCGCGGCCGGCTCGCGGCGGCGCCGAGCATGATCAGCGGCCGCTCGGAGTCGATCATGAGTTGCGCCGCCCGATCCAGCGCGGCGATCGACGCGATCGGCAAATCGATCGGATGCGGCGGGATCGGCGCCATGTTGGGCGCCGCCGCGTGTGCAATATCCTCCGGCAGTTCGAGATGAACCGGGCCTGGCCGCTCGAGCTGCGCGACGCGGAACGCCTCCCGCACCATGGTCGGAATGGTCGCGGCGCTCACGATCTGATCCGCCATCTTGGTCAGCGGCGTCATCGCCGAAACGATGTCGACCACCTGAAAGCTCGCCTGTTTGCGGCTCAAGATGCCCTTTTGCCCGGTGATCATCACCATCGGCATCGCGCCGAGCAGCGCGTAGGCGGCGCCGGTTGTCAGGTTGAGCGCGCCGGGGCCGAGCGTCGTGATGCAGACCCCGGGCTTGCCGGTCAGCCGCCCGTGCGTCGCCGCCATGAAGGCGGCCGCCTGCTCGTGACGCGTCAGCACAAGCTGGATCTTCGAGCGCCGTAAAGCTTCGACCACGTCGAGATTTTCTTCGCCCGGCACGCCGAAGATTTGCCGCACGCCCTCGTTCTCAAGCGCAGAGACGATGAGTTCGGCGCCGTTCATCGAATGCGCTCCTGTCTTCACCCCTCTCCCGTCGGGAGTTCGGAAGAATGCCCGTCTCTCGACGGGCTATGGGGAGAGGGGTTTCCGCGCCATCTTCTCCACGCTCGCGCATTCTTAGCCCATCAGCAACCACCATCGCTTGAGCCACGGGTCCGTGCTGTGAACCCGCGCCGCCCCTTTCGCTCGCCGCCCGGTTTCGTTTATCGTCTGCCTGCCTCGCTGATCCAAGGAGCAAACGATGGCCCAAACCGTCGCCGACCAGATGGTTGAAGTTCTCGCCGCGGCGGGAGTGAAGCGCGTCTATGGCGTCGTGGGCGACAGCCTCAACGGCTTCACCGACGCCATTCGCCGACGCGGCGGGATCGAATGGCTCCACGTCCGTCACGAGGAGGTCGCCGCCTTCGCCGCGGGCGCCGACGCGCATATTACCGGCGACCTCGCGGTCTGCGCCGGCAGCTGCGGCCCCGGTAACCTCCATCTCATCAACGGTCTCTTCGACTGCCAGCGCGCGCGCGTGCCGGTGGTGGCGATCGCGGCGCAAATCCCCTCCGCGGAGATCGGTTCGCACTACTTCCAGGAGACTCATCCTGAGCGCCTATTCCAGGAATGTTCGAGCTATTGCGAACTCGTGTCGAGTCCCGAGCAGATGCCGCGCGTGCTTGAGATCGGGGTGCGCCGGTCGATCCTGGAACGCTGCGTGAGCGTCGTCGTCGTTCCCGGCGACGTGGCGCTAAAACCGGCTGTTCCGTCGCCAGCGCCGAAGCTCGCCGGACTGGCGCCGGCGCAGCCCGTGATCGCGCCATCGGATGAGGCGCTCGGCGAGCTGGCGGAGTTCATCGATTTGGCTGAGCGCGTCACGCTTCTTTGCGGCAGCGGCTGCGCGGGCGCGCACGATGAATTGATGCAATTTGCGGAAGCGGTGAAGGCGCCGATCGTTCACGCCATGGGCGGCAAGGACCACGTCGAATGGGACAACCCTTACGACGTCGGCATGACCGGCCTGATCGGCTTTTCCTCCGGCTATTACGCCATGGAAGCCTGCGACACGCTGCTGATGCTGGGCACGGATTTTCCCTATCGGCCATTCTATCCGACGGAGGCCCGCATCGCTCAGGTCGACATCCGCCCGCAAGCGATTGGCCGCCGCGTCCACGTCGACCTCGGCATTGTCGGGCAGGTCGGGCCGACGCTGCGCGCGCTCATGCCCCGCATCAAGGTCAAGAGCGACCGGCGCCATCTCGACAAGGCGCGCACGCACTATTCCACCGCCCGCAAGAGCCTCGACGAGCTCGCGACCGGCCGGCCGGGCGGCCGGCTGCATCCGCAGCATGTCGTGCGCGTCATTAACGAGAAGGCGGCCGACGACGCCATTTTCACGCCCGACGTCGGCCTGCCGATCGTCTGGGCCGCGCGCTATCTCACGATGAACGGCAAGCGCCGACTGATCGGCTCCTACTGGCACGGCTCGATGGCGAACGCGATGCCGCAGGCCATCGGCGCACAAGCCGCCTCGCCCGGCCGGCAAGTGATCTCGCTCTCCGGCGACGGCGGCTTCACCATGCTGATGGGTGACCTGTTGAGCCTCAGTCAGCTCAAGCTGCCGGTGAAAGTGTTCGTCTTCAACAATGGCTCGCTCGGATTCGTCGCGCTCGAGCAGAAATCGACCGGCTTCCTCCCGATCGGCACCGATCTCGTCAATCCGAATTTCGCTCAGATGGCCGAAGCGATCGGGATCAAGGGAATCCGCATCGAGGACCCCAAGGACGTCGACGCGGGCGTCACCGAAGCGCTCGCCCATCCCGGCCCAGTCGTCGTAGACGCGGTAGTGGCGCCCGCGGAGCTCGCTATGCCGCCCTCCGTCACCGTCGAGATGGCGAAAGGCTTCACGCTCTATATGCTGAAGGCGATCTTGAGTGGGCGGGGCGACGAGATCGTCGAGCTCGCGCGCACGAACTTGCGCAGGTAGGCGCGAGGCCCGGCGCTTTCCCAAGGACGGGCGTCGTCCGTTCAGATGCCTAGCGCGCAACCGTCCTTGCGCGGATCCGAGCCGCCGAGCAGGGTCCGGCGCTCCCAATCGATCCAGATGGCCTGCGCGCCGCCAATCGCCCAGCCCGGCGGCTGCACGACGAAGCCGCGCGCTTCAAGCGCGGCCCCATGAAGATCAAGCAGGCGTTGCTCCATTTCGACGATGTTCGTGCCCGGCAACGGAAACAACCGCGGCAGGTCGATTGCGCTCTGCAGGTCGAGCTGGTGATCGAAGAGCTTGGCGAGCAGATGTGCGTGCCCCAACGCCTGATAGTGGCCGCCCATGACGCCGAACGGCATGCAGACGCGGCCGTTCTCGGCCGCCATACCGGGGATTATGGTGTGCATCGGGCGCTTGCCCGGCCCAATCTGGTTGGCGTGGCCGGGCGTCAAAACGAAGCCCTGCCCCCGATTCTGGAACACCACGCCCGTTTTCGGGCTCATGAGTCCGCTGCCGTAAGTGTTGAAAAGCGAATTGATGAAGCTGACGGCGTTGCGCTCCTCGTCGACGACGGCGATGTAGACGGTGTCCGTGTGCTCGGCGCCGGCGAATGCCGGCAGATCTTCGATCGCATGCGAGAGATCAATCTTCGCCGCCAATTCGTCAGCCAGTCGATCGGACAAGAGATAGTCGACCGGGACTTCGGCAAGCGCCGGATCGCCCACGAATGCGTTGCGCGCGGCGTAGGCGAGGCGCGCCGCTTCGACCTCGACATGGAGGTTGTCGATGTCAAGCGGATCGGGCTTCGCCTTGAAGCGCGACAGGATGTTCAGGATTGTCAGGGCGACGACGCCCTGCCCGTTCGGCGGGCATTCGTAGATCGTCCGTCCACGAAACTCCGTCGTGACCGGCTTCACATACTCGCCCTCTGCGCGCGCGAAATCATCCGTCGTATGCAGTCCGCCTAGGCTTTGAAGATAGGCCACCATGTCCTCGGCGATCGGCCCACGATAGAAGGCGTCCGGCCCTTCGCGGCCAATCGCTTCGAGCGTGTCGGCAAGCTCAGGCTGACGCTGCACCGCGCCTATGCTCGGCGCTTCGCCGTCGATCAGGAAGGTGCGTCTCGCTGTGGGATCGCGGCGGAGGACATCGCGCTGCTTAGCGATGTCGTAGGCGACGCGTGGCGAGATCGCATATCCGCCGCGCGCCAAATCGATCGCAGGCTCGAGCGCCGCTTTGAGGGGCCGGCGGCCGTGATCCCTGATCAGCCTCGACCATGCCTCCACCGCGCCTGGAACGGTGACGGCGTGCGGGGAATAGCGATCGATCGTCGTAACGCCGTGCCGTTCGTACCATTCCGGCGTCGCCGCCATTGGCGCGCGTCCTGAGCCATTGTAGGCGATGACGTCAGCGGAGCCGCGGTGCGACAATTGCACGAAGCAGTCGCCGCCAATCCCCGTCGAACCCGCTTCGACGACGCATTGGACCGCACAAGCCGTGATGGCGGCGTCGATCGCGTTGCCCCCGTCGCGCAGGGCGTCGACTGCCGCCAGAGTCGCGGCGGCGTGGGAGGTCGCCGCCATGCCCCTTCTGCCCACCGCCAACGACCGTCCGGGAAGCTCAAAATTCCGCACCACGTTCGATTCCCCCGCGAGTTCTCACCTGGCATATTGATTCGGTCGAGACGCTTGGGGCAAGGGTGACAGCGCGCTTCGACGGTCAACAAGCCGGGAGGAAATCAATGAAAGCGGCGTACGAAGCTCAAATGAGATCGCGCCTCGCGCGATTCTGCGTCGCAATGGGGATTGCAATCTTCGCCGCGCCTGTCCTCGGCTTTGGCTCAGATCCAGCGATCGCGCAGGACCTGGAGATCGCCAAAACGGATAGCTCGGTCGACTCGCTAGATCCGGGAATCAAGCTCTTGCTCCGCGAGAAGATGGCGGCAGGCAATAGCAAGTTCACCGACGACAACATCGTCCTCTTTCTGCACGGCGCGACGAGCCCCTCAACTTGCGATTTCGATCTTTCCTACAGATTCCTGGGCGGATTGGCTCGTGAGGCGCGGCTATGTCGTCTACATGGGCGACTATCGCAATTACGGCGGATCGACCCGCGAAGCGGCGATGGATGAACCGGCTGCGAACAATCAGCCGCTCACCCGGTCTTACCTCGCGTTGCGGGACGTCGAGGCCATGGTCGATTGGATCAAGACGAAACGCGGCGTCAAACAAGTGACGGTGATCGGCTGGTTTTGGGGCGCGATGATGGCGGGATACCATGCGTCATTGCATAGCGAGAATATTCACAAGCTCGTGCTCTACGCGCCCCTCTACAATTTCAACGACCACACCAATCTTGGCCCCGGCAGCGGTCTGCAAAACAAGCGCAAGCCGCTCGAATTCAATTTCGCGCTCGGAGCCTATCGGCTGGTCCCTGAGGCCGCCAACACGGCCCGCTGGAATGGCGAAATTCCACTCGACAACAAGGACGAGTCTCGAGACCCCGCCGTGCCAGTTGAATTCTGGAAAGCGTGTCTCGCGACCGACCCGACAAGCAACACGCGCACGCCTGCGAGCCTGCGCGCGCCAAAGGGGGTTCTCGAGGATTCGTTTTATCAGGCGACCGGCCGACCCTTGTGGAACGCCGCCAAATCTATGCGCCGACGCTCGTGATCGCGGGCCAGTACGACACATGGTCGTACCCCGAGGATCGCGAGGGATTGATGCGCGACCTTGTTCACGCGCCAGTGAAGCGAAGCGCGCTCATCCCCGATGCGACGCACTTTGTTCTGTTCGAGAAGAACCGCTTCCAGTTCTTCGACGCGATCCTGAGATTTCTGAAGGAGTAGCGCAGGGAAAAGAAACGTCTGGCTATCGCCGCGTGCGTTATCTTCGTGCTGGACAAGATTCAGTCCCTTGATCATGCACCTGAGAGTTCACTTGAGCTGGATAATTATAGTCGCACCACCATCCGACATAGCAATAAGCCACGTCCCTGGTGCAGGCGTACCCGGGAACGGTACCGCCGCAATCGGCATAATCGAAGCTGTAGTTGCCCGATTCCTTCCCGGTGGCCAGCAGAGTCTGGCCATGCTTCCTGATATGATCCTGGACCTGAGCGCAGGTCATGGTGAGGGAATTGGGGGTGGATGCGGCTGAAGCCGGACCCGAAGAATCGGCGCAAACACCCACGACGAAGACAGACGCCGCCAAAAGCGTGAAATTTTTCATCCCGGAATTCCTGATTTTTGAGCGCGGAATTGGCCGCGATCGCGCGTGCCGAAATTCCTCGCGGTGCGACCGCCTGAGCGCTCGCCGTCGCCATTGAAGATCAACCATTATGCCGAACGGCCGTAAAAATTCGATACCGGTTGCGGGGGCTCGCCATAAGGAACGTATAAAGTGGGGTCCAGCGCTCGCGAAGCTTCAGCGCGCGCTTCGATCGGCCCGGAATACAGCAGGTCAGGGAGCGATTTCCAAACGACTGATCTGGCCGTCGTCGAGAGTGAATTTGAACCGCAAGACAATGGGGCTTCCGGGGAACTTTCCCCGGATTTCGGCCGTCACGTCCACATTCGCTCCATTGGAAGAAACCGCTCTAACTTCAGCCCTGTCATCATATTTCGCCGTCGTTGCTCCGATCCATTTTCGGATCGCCTCGGAGCCTTGATGATCATGACCTTCATCTTTCACGACAGCGGAAGAGGAAAAGCCTGAGGCGGCCATAGCGAAGTCCCTGGTGTTCTTGCCGGAAAAATAGCTCTCTATCGCGGATGGCAGAGTTTCGTTCATGTCTCGTCCTGACCTGTGAAAGGGTGCGGTTACGCCATCGTTTGGGATCGGTCGCTCGCGCGATGTGTGGAAATCCTGCGATCCGACCGACTTAGCGCTTGAGTCTCCCTAGCACAGGTCCGCAAGTTGCAGGCCCCTGCCCCGCGTCGGAGTCACAATGCGGTCTTGCCTGCTCGCTCTTGCTTTACTCCTCCTGCCTGCTTCAGCGCTGGCCGGCGTCAAGGAGACAATCGCAACGCTCGCTCCCTCGGCGACCGTGCTTGTGATGGATTCCAAGGGCAATGAGCTCATCGCACAAAACGCCGACACGCCCTTCGTCCCGGCGTCCGTCACCAAGATCGTGACGGCGTGGCTGGCACTGGAAGTTCTGGGCGGCGATTATCGCTTCGAAACGCGCTTCTACCTCGACGCCAAACGGGTGCTCTATGTTAAAGGCGGCGGCGATCCCTACCTGATCTCCGAGGAGCTGGCGCCGCTTGCAAGCGCGCTGGTCGCGAAGATCGGCAAGGCGCCGATCACCGGCATCGTCCTCGACGGCAGCTACTACCCTTCAGACCTCCGAATCCCGGGCATCGAGGATGATGACACGGCCTACGACGCGCTGAATTCGGCGCTGGGGGTGAATTTCAACACGATCTACGCGGAGCGCAGCGGCAACACGGTGCGCTCTGCGGAGGAGCAGACTCCGATCACTCCGCTCGCGATCGCTCGGTTCCGCGCGAAGGGCCCCCCGGATGGAGAAGGCCGCATCAGTCTTGGCCAGGACCCTACGGTCGGCCTCCGATACGCCGGCGAGTTGATCGCCGCATTCATCCGGCGGGCCGGCGGCAATGTGAAAGGCGAAATCTCGATTGGAACCGTGCCAAAGGGCCTGGAGCCGATCTACGTTCACCGACAGTCGCGCACTCTCTCGGAGATCCTGGTCGAGCTCCTCCACGACTCGAACAATTATACCGCCAACCAGGTCTTCTTGGAGATCGGCGGCCATAGCCTGGGCGGGCCGGTCAGTCTCGAGAAGTCGCTTGAGGTCGCGAACAAGATGCTCGCCGCGAACGGCCTCGCTGGGGCCATTCATCTCGAGGAGGGCGCCGGCATCAGCCGCGACAACCGGTTCACGGCCCGAGGCCTCGCCAAGGTACTCGAGCTCTTCGCGCCCCACGCCGACCTGCTCCATGGCCATGACGGCGGCCTGAACAAGAGCGGCACCATGGACGGAATCCGCACGCTCGCCGGCTATGCCGACACCTCCACCCACGGACGGGTCCGTTTCGTAATCTCGTTTGCGAGCAATGACGAGACGCGCTTCCAGCTGCTCCGCGCAATCGAGTCCGGGTTGTAGCTCCCGCGTCCGTTGATCCGATAAAGCCCCAAGATGGTCTGCAACTCCCGGCACTTTTTGACAGCCTTTTCGGCGCCGTCGTAGCGTGGCGCAAACGAAGGGGAGTGAACCGCACATGCGAGCAGCAGCATCCAAGCACGCGATCACGATCGCGCTTTTCGGCGCCGTTTCGAGCGCCGCCAACTGGTCCGTGGCGGCCCAAGCAGCGGCGCCAAAAGGCCCTTGCACGGTTTCGAAGGAGATCGACGTTCCGGCCAAAATGCGCGACGGCGTAACACTGCTTGCGGATGTCTATCGCCCGACCGAGGCCGGCAGCTATCCCGTTCTCCTCATGCGGCTACCGTACAACAAGACGACCGCGCAGACTTATGTTTATGCCTCGCCCGAGTACTACGCCTCGCAGTGCTACATCGTCGCGATCCAGGACGTGCGCGGACAATATGCTTCGCAAGGCGTGTTCTATGCCTTCCAGAACGAGATGCAGGACGGCTACGACAGCGTCGAATGGGCCTCGGCCCTGCCCGGCTCCAACGGCAAGGTCGGCATGTACGGCTTCTCCTATGTCGGAGCGACACAGTGGCTCGCGGCGGTCATGCGGCCGCCGCATCTGGTCGCGATCTCTCCCTCGATGACCTCATCGGACTATTACGACGGCTGGTCTTATGAAGGCGGCGCGTGGTCGCTCGCCTTCGAGGAATCCTGGCCGATCCAGACAATCGCGCTCGTCAGCGCGCGCCGCACCGGCGAACAATCCGCAGTCGCCAGGATCAATGAAGCGACGGGGATGATTGCAAAGACCTACGAGTACCTGCCGTTGCACGACTATCCTTGGCTCTCGCCGGGTCTGCCCGCGGTCGCGGGGTATTTCTATGATTGGATCGCCCACGACACCTGGGATGACTACTGGCGCCAGTGGAGCATCCGGAAGGACTACGGGCGCGTCCAGGTTCCTGCGCTCAACTTCGACGGTTGGTACGATGTCTTCCTCAATGGCGCCGTCGAAAACTACGTGGGAGTGCGCAAGGAGGGCGGATCGGACGCCGCCCGTTCCGGCGGCCGCCTGGTGATCGGCCCCTATATGCACCTCCCCTGGAACCGAAAGTCGGCTGACGTCGACTTCGGATCGGAGGCCAACAGTCCAATCGAGGACCTGCAGGTGGCATTCTTTGACCACTGGCTGAAGGGCAAGGACAACGGCGCGGACAAGGCGCCGCCGGTCCGGGTCTTCGTTATGGGGGCGGACCGTTGGCGCGACGCCGACAATTGGCCGATCCCCGGAACGCAATTCACGTCCTACTATCTGCATTCGCTCGGCGAAGCGAACTCGAGTGGAGGCAATGGCCGGATCAGCACCGACAAGCCTGCGGCCGACGAGCCGCCTGATCACTATGTCTACGATCCTGCGAACCCAGTGCCGAGCCGCGGCGGCCATTCCTGCTGCACGCCCGACGTCGCGCCCGTGGGCCCGGCCAATCAGGCGGACATCGAGGGACGCGCCGACGTTCTCGTTTACTCGACGCCGACCCTCGACCACGCCGTCGAAGTGACGGGTCCCGTCAGTCTCACGCTCTACGCAACCTCAAGCGCGGTGGACACCGACTGGACGGCGAAGCTTGTCGATGTCTTTCCGGACGGACACGCGATCAATCTCAACAACGGCATTGTGCGCGCGCGGTTTCGCGAGTCGCTCGAGCGGCCGACGAACATCACGCCCGGTCAGATCTACAAGTACGTGATCAATGTCTGGCCGACGAGCAACGTCTTCCTTCCCGGGCACCAGATCCGCCTCGAAGTTTCCAGCAGCAACTTCCCGCATTACGACCGGAACCCGAACACCGGTCATCCGTTTGGCGTCGACGCCGCCATGTGGCCCGCATTCCAGACCATCTTCCACGACGCCGAACACCCATCGGCGCTCACATTGCCTATCATGCCGGAACCAATGAAGCCGCTTGCGGCGAACTAGGCGCGCCCTTCAAACGCACGCGCGAGCGCATCGAGCGGCGGACGAGCCGCGTCGATGCCCGACCTTCGTCGTCCTCAGGAAAGACAATGACTGAATATCCTTTCACGGCCCAGGATCTTGAAGCGCTCAAAGCCTGGGACACGCCAACGATCTGCAACGGGCTCGAGATCGTCTCGCCGGAGAGGCGCGCCATCGGCTTCACGGTCGAGCCGGTCGTCGTGGTCGACCGCAAGCTGCCGCCAATCGTTGGCCTCGCGCGGACAGGCATGATCCGGGCCAAGGAGCCGCCGCGCGGACCCGTCCCTCCGCGCGAAGACTGGTACGACTATGCAGCGGCGGGAACCATGCCGACAATCGCGGTCATCCAGGACGTGGACGACCGCCCGGGCTTCGGCGCCTTTTGGGGAGAGGTGCAAACGACCGTGCACGCCGCCCTCGGCGTTGCGGGCTGCGTGACCAACGGCTCGTTCCGTGACATCGACATGCTCGCGCCCGGCTTCCAGATCGTCGGCGGCCGCATCGGGCCAAGCCACGCGCATGTGCATATGGTGCAGATGAAGTGCGACGTGACCATCTTCGGTATGCTTGCGCGTCACGACGACGTCATCCACGCCGATGTGCATGGCGCAGTCGTCATCCCGGCCGAGGCCGTGCGCGCTTTGCCCAAGGCGATCGACCTCCTGACCCGACGCGAGAAGGTGATCCTCGACCGGGCGCGGGCTCCCGGCTTCACGAGCCGCGACATGCGCGAGGCGCTGAGCCAATCTCGCGAAATCCACTGAACGAGCCGAGCAGCGTCGCGCGAAACCGTGCTCCGATCAGTGACCAGGCCTTTTCCGACGAGGCAGGGAGCATGAACAACTCACGCGCAAAAGTCGGCCTCAGCGCTGACCTCTTCAATTCGAAAGGCGAGCCCATGTTCGGCGCGGCGCCGCTCGCCCTGTTGTCCGAAGCGGGGCTCGCCTGGACGATCGTCCCGACGCAGCAAGGACGGCTCTCCCCCTCTGCATTCACGGACTATGAGGCGCTGATGATCGGCGGATCGCGCGTCTCCGGCGCGGAGCTCGTCGGCGAGAGCGGCAAGCTGCGCGTCATCGCTCGCAATGGCGTCGGCTACGATGCGGTCGACACGCAGGCGCTCTCTGGCCATGGCATTCTTCTCACCAACACACCCGTCGCCGTAAGAACCCCCGTCGCCACCACCGCGGTCGCCTTCATTCTGGCGTTGAGTTTACGCCTTCCAGTCAAATCGCGACTGGCGCGCGAGGGCCGATGGAGCGAACGCGCGGATCATCCTGGCGTCGGACTGCCAGGGCGCACGCTTGGCATTGTCGGACTTGGGGGCATCGGACGAGAGCTGGTCCGTCTGATGCAGCCCTACGGAATGACGATTCTCGCCGCCGATCCTCACGTCGACAAGGGCGCCGCAGCGCAAGCGGGCGCCAAGCTCACCGAACTCGACGATCTCCTCAAGGTTTCCGATTTCGTCGTCGTCGCCTGCCTCTTGAACGAGTCGACGCGGCGCCTTTTGAATGCCGACCGCCTGCGCCTGATGAAACCGTCCGCCTATCTCATCAACGTGGCGCGCGGGCCGATCATCGACGAATCCGCATTGATCGAGATTCTTGCGCAAGGGCGCATCGCAGGCGCGGCGCTGGACGTTTTTGAGCGAGCCACCCGACCCTTCCAATCCTCTGCTCACGATGGACAATGTCATTTCCACCGCCCATTGCCTGTGCTGGACGGATACGTTCGTGGAAGCGGTCGGCCGCGACGCGATCTCCGGCATCATCGATGTTATGAACGGACGGCTGCCTTCGTTCGTGGTCAATCCGGAAGCGAAAGCCCACCCCCGCGTTCAGGCCTGGCTTCGGTCTGAACCCGCTCGTTCGTGATCGTCCCGATGTTCGTCCTCGGAGCTCCGAACCCGGCGCCGTTAGAAGCCCTGGTCCTGCGCAGAGATGTAGGCCCGGTTCCAAGTCGGCGTGATCAAGACGTCGTTGAGGCACACGCGCGCCGGCAGGCAGGCGATGTAACGGATGAGATCGCCGAGGTCCTCCGATTGCAGCATCCGCGCCTTGTCCTCGTCGCTGACGGGAACCGGCCGCTTGGCGAGGATCGGCGTCGCCACCTCGCCCGGAGAGAGCGCCGTGGACCGAATCCCATTGCGGCACTCCTCCATGTTGATGCTATGGCTCAGAGCAACGACGCCGTGTTTTGCGGCAATGTAGCCGACGCCGGGTTGGGTGCTCACGACCCGCCCGGCGATCGAGGCGATGTTGATGATCACCCCGTCCTTCTGCTTGCGCATGATTGGCAAGGCTGCGATCGCGCCGTGAAACGCGGTTGATAGGTTGGCGCGGATGAGTTCGTCGGCGCCTGCGGCCGTCAGGCGCTTCCAGCTTCGATCCGGGATGTTGGACCCCGCGTTGTTGACCAGAATGTCGAGGCGGCCGAATTCCTTTTCGATCGCCTCCGCAATCCGGGCCGCGTCTTCGGCGCGTGTCATGTCGCCAATGTGGACGCGCGCCGCTCCGCCGCTCTTTGCGATGCGGGCCGCTACCGCTTCGAGCGGCTCTTGTCGCCGACCCGTGAGCATCACGCTCGCGCCTTCCTCGGCAAGCGCGAGCGCTCCGGCTTCACCAATGCCGCTTCCCGCGCCGGTGACCCACGCAACTTTGCCCGTCAGCCGCTTCATGGACTCCCCTCCCATTCACAAGACCTGCATCCCCCATGACAGAGCCTCAGCTTTACGGCAACGCGTTCCGACCATGCTCGACAAGCGAAGGCTCAGGCGCTTGACATCCATACCAAGTGGTTGGTATGGGTAACTACCCGCAAACTGAAACGATCATGCAACACCAACACGAATCCAAGACGAAGCTTCTCGACGCGACGCTCAAAGTCGTGCGCGCCAAGGGCTATAGCGCGACGCGGATCGAGGACGTCTGCGCCGAAGCCGGACTGACCAAGGGAAGCTTCTTCCATCACTTCAAGAGCAAGGAAGACTTGGCGTTGTCTGCGATCGCGCATTGGGATGCGACCACATCGGCTTTCTTCGCCACGGCGCCATACCACGACGCCGCAGACCCGCTCAGCCGCGTGATTGCTTACATCGAGCTTCGCAAAGCGATCCTGACCGGCGACTTACCCGACTTCACATGCTTTGTCGGCACGATCGTTCAAGAGGCCTACCGGACCCATCCCGACGTCGGCGCAGCCTGCGAACGGAGCATCAGCGGCCACGCGAGGACGCTCGAGGCCGATATCCGCGCGGCGATGCGCGAGCGCAGCGCTCTTCAAAATTGGACGCCGGAGAGCCTCGCCCTGCACACCCAGGCGGTGATCCAGGGGAGCTTTATCCTGGCGAAGGCGAAGGGAAGCGCTGCGGCCGCGGCCGAAAGTCTCGATCACCTGCGGCGCTACATTGAGCTGCTTTTCCAGGCGCCGGGCAAGTCCGGGTCGGACAGGAAAGATCGGCCGCATTGACCAAATCCGCCAGCCGCCTGATGGCGAGCCAAAAGCAATAACGCCGTCCTCGAAAAGCTCGGACCCGGCGACACAACCCTGCACAACCTGCGATAATTTGCTTTGCGAAGGCCTGTGGACAACTTTGCTTCACAAATATGTCTAGCCCATTTCTCACGTCCTCGACGTCGTTCAATCCACTGACGGCAGTGCGGCGTCTGGCGAGCGACCCTTCAGGTCGCGATTGCCTCAAGCTCTTATCCGGGTTCCCGTCGCGCTTCGCCCATCGGCGGCCTAGTATCCTCAGCGCAATATCTCGCTGGGAGGGAAGCAACGTGAGCAATCAAGTCGAGGGCCGGTGTCTGTGCAGCGCGGTGCGATTCATCGCCAGGGGCGAACCAGCGGAGGTGTCGTGGTGGCCACTGCCAAAGCTGCCGCCGGCATACGGGCGCCCCAGCTTCAGCCTTCGTCGCATTCAAACGTGATGCCTATGTCGTGACCGAGGGAGAGATCACCAAGTTCAATTCATCTCCCGGCAGGTTGCGCGGATTCTGCGCGCGCTGCGGGTCCACCATGACATGCGAAGGGGAAGGCTTACCAGAGATTCAATTTCATATCGGCGCCTTTACCTACGAAGACGCCTCTCGGCTCAGACCGACGAAGCAGTTTTTTCCCGAGGAACGCTTGCCGTGGGTCCACCCGACCGACGATGCGCCTCGCTGAGCGCCCTACGCCCGAAATTTAATCCTGGTGAAAAGGGCGTGGTTCTCCCTCAGCGGCGAGTTCCACGTGGACCGAACGGTCACGAGGCGTCCGCCACACACCAGAAGGCGCGTAGCCCTGCGATCAGACGGCGCTAGTGATTGGGACGAGACGACGTTCCATTGCTTGTCGGCCTGCTTAAGCCGAGCGCTGCAACTGCAGGCGTGCCCAACGCGCAGCAAGTGGGATGATGAGAGCCTGTGGACAACCTTGTTCTGCAAATATGTCCTAGCCAATTGCGCGCCCGTCATGGCCGGGCTTGACCAGGCTTGACCCGGCCATCCACGCGGGGTCAGCGCCATTTGCGGATCGATTCCTCTCTACAGCGGCTTGCGTGCCTTTCGTGCCTTGCGCTTCAGGCGAATCGGCCTGGAAACCCCTCGCAGGCCTCATCGAACGCCGTCACATCGGCTAAGCAGATTCCGTTTGGCTAACCAACGGCTAGGTTTTTTGCGGTTCGCTGCCTGCGCCGATTCGCAAGGTGTATGGCATGGCGGGAAAGTCTCCGGTTACGGCGAGCGATGAACAGCGCGCCGGCCTTCTGGCTCTTGCCGATTCACGTGATCGCG
>Ga0210406_10002670_pt1 | contig 20165 bp, 11 predicted proteins | sample IncBWC30MmetaG_FD_155454 | JGI IMG/M metagenome (GOLD analysis project Ga0210406, IMG submission 155454) | Forest soil microbial communities from Barre Woods Harvard Forest LTER site, Petersham, Massachusetts, United States - Inc-BW-C-30-M | ecosystem: Environmental > Terrestrial > Soil >... | reverse complement strand
GTGCGCAAGGAAGCACTGGAGAAGATCGGCGGGTACGAGAAGTTTTACGATTATTCGGCGAACGATTTTATTCTGGGCAACCTGATTCACAAGGCGGGGTACCAGGTGGTGCTTTCCGGCCACGTGATCGATCACATCGTGAACCAGAGCACTTTCCGGAAAATGCTTCAGAACCAGTTGCGGTGGAGAGTTACGGAGAGGTATTGCCGCCCCAAGGGGTATCTGGGCATGGGGTTTATTTTTGCGATGCCATTCGGAATTCTGGGATTGCTGGCCGCGGGATTGTTGGGACATTGGGCGTTGGGAGCGGGGCTGCTGGCGTGGGCGGTGGTGAACCGGTGGATCATGGCGTTCGCGGTTGGATGGATGGCGCTGCGAGACCGGCCGCTGCTTCGGAAGATCTGGCTTTATCCGACGCGGGATTTGCTGGGGTTTGTTGTGTGGTGCATGAGTTTCGGCGGAACGAAGATTGCGTGGCGGAGCAGCCGGTTTGAGTTGCAGGGCGAACGAATGGTGCTGCGAAAAGATGCCGGCAACCCATCCTAGATCCCGCATGAGCCGCCGCAAGGTGCGCGTGCCAAATTTCGAATCATGAGTCATTTCTCCATCTGGCGCACGGGTGTGCTGGTTCTTGCGGCTGCGCCGCTTGCCTATTATTTGGTTGCGATTTTTGCCGCGGTGCGGTTTTTTCGCGGGGAACGGGCGCGGCGATTGCCAGAGTTTGCGCCGCCGGTGAGTTTGCTGAAGCCGGTTCATGGCGTGGATTTTGCTTCCAAGGTTAATTTTGAGAGTTTTTGCGTACAGAATTATCCGGAACACGAGATTTTATTCTGTGTGAATGACATGGACGATCCCGCCGTGCCGCTGCTTCGGCAGGTTATCAGGGATTTTCCGCAGCGCTCCATTCGCATCTTGTCGAACGCCTCGAAGATTGGCTCCAATCAAAAAGTGAACAACTTGATTCTGCTGGCGCGAGAAGCAAAGCATGAAATCATTGTGCAGAGCGACGGAGACGTCAGGGTGTCGCCGGACTATCTGAAAAATGTGGTTGCGGAGTTTGCGGACCGAGCAGTGGGCGTGGTGAGTTGCTTTTACCGAGGGGTGGCGGAGAAGAATTTCTGGGCGGAAGTGGAAGCGGTTGGTGCGGCTAGCGATTTTTTTGCGGGGGCGCTGGTGGCGAACCTGCCAGGGCGCGTGACGTTTGCACTGGGCGCTTCGGTGGCGACTAAGAAAACGTGGCTGGCGAAGATTGGCGGGTACGAGGCGCTGGCGGATTTGCTGGCGGATGATTACGAGATCGGGAACCGCGTGCACCGGGCCGGTGGCAGGGTGTTGTTGTCGCGGGAAGCGGTGTGGACGATGTATCCGGCGCAGACGCTGAGGGGTTTTTGGGAGCATCAGGTGCGGTGGGCGAGGACGGTGCGACTGGTGCGGCCGACGTCGTTTTTCGGGTTGGTGGTTACGCATGGACTGCCGTGGTGCGCGTTGGCGGCGGTGGTTGCGCCATCGGCTCGGGTGGGGGCGGGATTTGTGGGTGCGTACCTTGTGCTTCGGTTGGTGATGGCGTGGGTGGTGGGTGTTTGGGGAGTGCAAGATGAGGTCTTGCGTAGGAAGTTGTGGCTGGTGCCTGTGAGGGATGCGATTCACTTTGCGGTTTGGTTGGCGGGATTTGCGTCGAACCGGGTGACGTGGGGCGGGGTGGAGTATGCGATTGAGGGTGGGAAGATGCGAGAAATTGAAGGGGCAAGAAAGAGGAAGATTTAACACAGAGGTCACTGAGGAAGAGCACAGAGAGCGCTGAGAAGAGGCAGCGGTGAGCGCGAGGGGTGGCGATGGAAAAGATGAAGGCGAAGCGTGTTCACGAGTTCATTGAGCCATATGTGGTGGAGTCGGGGGAGGATTTTCGGCTGAAGGATCACGACCCGGGTGACACGCATGATCTGAAATCGGGAGATAAACCCGAAGCAAAGAGATTGACGGAAGAGGGAATCGTGCTGCTGCGGGAAATGCAGGATAAGCTCTACGCGCAGAGCAATTGGGGGCTGTTGCTGATTTTTCAGGCTATGGACGCGGCGGGAAAGGACAGCACGATCAAGCACGTAATGTCCGGGGTGAACCCGCAGGGGGTGGAGGTTCATGCATTTAAGCAGCCGTCGAGCGGGGAATTGGCGCATGATTTTTTGTGGCGGACGAACCGCTGCCTGCCGGCGCGGGGAAAGATTGGAATCTTCAACCGATCGTATTATGAAGAGGTGCTGGTGGTGCGCGTGCATCCCGAGCTGCTAGACAAGGAGCGGATTCCGAAGGAGCTTTGCGGGGAACGTTTCTGGAAGAACCGGTATGAAGATATCAACGCGTTTGAGAAATACGCGACAAGAAATGGGATCGCGATCCGCAAATTTTTCCTGAATGTTTCGAAGAAGGAACAAAAGAGGCGGTTTCTGGAACGGCTGGACAACCCCGAGAAAAACTGGAAATTTTCGGCGGCGGACGTGAAAGAGCGGAAATGCTGGGATGACTACCAGTCTGCATATGAAAAAATGATTCGAAACACGGCTTCGGAATATGCTCCGTGGGTGGTGGTGCCGGCGGACAACAAGTGGTTCAGCCGCCTGCTGGTGGTGGCTACCGTGGTGGATGCCCTATCGGAAATGAATCTGGAGTATCCGAAGGTGAGTGAAGAAAAACTGGCGGAGCTGAAAGCGGCGCGGAAGGAATTGGAGAAAGAGTAGTGCCGGCTGGGCGAGGAAGAAAAAAGATTTAACGCAGAGGTTGCGGAGGAAGAACATAGAGGACGCAGAGAAACCCAAGAGCACGCAGAGAAACCCAAGAGCACAGCCAAGAATGGCTCTGCCACGTGTCAGCGCTGGGGGTTGCTGCCGGGATTCGGCATAACCTTTTGCAGATGCATATGGGGAAAGATGGTCGGCCAGTATTCCTTGAATATGTTTGCCGCGAAACGCCAAGCGAGGTCGCTGCCGTAACGCTCCATGCTTCTCGCGCCAGTCTGCTCGGAGCGTGGAAGGTATGTGTTTGAAAGCGCCTCGGCGGCGAGCGGCCCCAATAAGCCGGAAGAGTTGAACACGTCGTTGCCCTTGTCATTGCGAGTGACAACAATGCGTTCCGCGGAGTACTTGATAGCGTGGAGGAAGCCGGGATGACTTTCGGGGAAGAAGCGTGGATCCTGGTGGAGGATGGAAGCGAAAACGAACGTTCCAAAGAACGAAGTGGAAGAGGCCCGGCCCAAGGAATAACCGACGCGCGTGCCGTAGGCTTCCCAGCCCTGGCCGGTGGCGCTTGGAGAGTTGTTGGCCTGATTTATCGCGGCGCTGACACCGGAGCCGAGGACGTAAGCGGGAGAGATGGCCTGGTTCACGAAGATTTTAAATTTACCGCCGGGAGAGAGCGGCAAGGGGTTGGTGGCGATGTCAGGAAAGACGATCGAACGGCTGGTGACGTAGCCGATGAAGCGGTTGTTTCCTCCGCCGGGCTTCGGAGAAGTCTCCTGCTTGGGCCGGGGCGAATCCGGCTTTGTGGAGGGAGTATTGGCAGTGCCAGCGCCGGAGGGTTGCTGCGCGTAGGCGAACGCCGGAATCGCGAGAGCGGCGAGGCACAGCGCGAGGACGCGAAAAGAGAAAAGTGGAGTGCGAAACGCGTTTGTTAGCAACATAATTTCCCCCTGGATGTCCGCCGTGGAATGGAATGCGGTGACCGGCCCTGGTTCGCAGGTGTTTCGCGTGTTACGCGATTGCCCGCGCAAACATAGAGATTGCCAATTGGGGCAGTTCATCCCGGCCAAGACGAGGCTACGTGTCTGCGTTGTGATGCGTGACGTGGCCGTTTTGATGCGAGACGTTGAGGCAAAATATCACGGGGGGACGACATCCCGCAACTAGTTCTATCCGTGAGGCGGCTTTGCGGAGTAGCGTTGCAAGGTGCGAGTTGACGGAGAGCGGAAGGACGTTTTACCCTAGAAAGGTTGCAGTGGTGGTGCGAGGGTTTGCCTTGCGGCACTGCGCGCAATTTCCTCCCTCGGCTGGGAGATCGTCCAATTGGTAGGACTCCAGACTCTGGATCTGGCTATCCTGGTTCGAGTCCAGGTCTCCCAGCCAAAATTTCCAACTCATTCGCCATAGGCCTTTCTCGATCTTGGGAACGTTTTCTTCGCTCCCCGCTACTGGAGGCGAGCTCCGAGCAAGTAAGGGTTAGCGGATTGCGCGTCGAGGATGACGAAAGAGCAGGGGCGGGCGCAGTATCAGAAATTCCTCACGCTCTGGAAGGACGCCGACCCGGATATTCCCATCCTGATCGCTGCCAGGGCTGAGTACGCGAAGCTGCAATAGCCGTTGCAAGCTTGACCGATGGGGTGCCCGATGCTAGATTCGGGCTTCACGCCGCAAAAAATGGAGGAATTTTTCTGAGCTGGCCGGGGGAGAGGCGGCGTTTTGCCGGACTGAGCCGCCGCGAATTTCTACAATATAGCCAAGGCGCGGCCCTGGCGTTTCTTCCTTCCGGACTGGGCTGGCCACGCTTCGGTTCCGCACTTTTTCCTCAAGATTCATCCCTTCAACCGGAATTCCACGTCCATCCTGTTTACCGGACCCCCCGCGCGATTGAGGCTGTGCTGAAGAAGGCGCGGGCGGAGTACGACATTTTTCCCACGGAAATTTATCAGGATCAAATCGCGTGGATTTTGCAGGCGTGGAGCGCTGAATTGCGGGCTTCGCCGCAAAGGACGGGGGCGCTGGAACGCGTGATGAGTGGCGACTTTGTGGCGAATTCGCCCGCGGCGAGTTTGCAGGCGCGGCGGAAGGACGACGGAATTTTCAAGGTGTGGGAGGCGAAATTTCCTGAGACACCGCAGATTGGGCGCGAGGCGTTTGTGGCGGAATGGCGCTCCGCGGTCCGTGGTTTTTCAAAGCTATTGACGGTTGAGTTTCAAATCGCGGAAATTCGAGCTGACGCAAAACTCCCGGCGCCTCCGGACGGGCGGGCGGGAGTTCACACTCGCGTGCGGTACGAATTCGTTGGCGAAGGAGCGGGATTTCATCGCGAGCAGCGGATTGGGAATCTAGAACTGGATTGGGAGATCGGGCCGGGCACGGAGGCGCGGCTGCGGAAATGGCGTAATGTGGATGAGGCGCGCAGCCGGTCGCTGGCCGCCGTGTTTGACGATATTGCAGGGCACGCGTTTGCAGGGTGCGTTTCATTCGGTGCGCAGTTCGTGCCGGGCGTCGATACCTGGCGCACGGTAATGGACGGCGCGAGCGGGATTGATATTTACGGGCACAATGGCGTGGCGGTGGGGGACATTGATGGCGACGGATTTGACGATTTGTATGTTTGCCAGCCAGCGGGGTTGCCGAACCGGCTTTACCGGAATCGCGGGGACGGGACGTTTCAGGACGTCACGGAAGCGTCAGGAGTAGGAATTCTTGATAACACATCGTGCGCGCTGTTTGCCGACATTGATAATGATGGACGGCAGGACCTGCTTGTTGTGCGGGCGAGCGGTCCGCTGTTGTTTCTGAATGTGGGAGGCGGAAAATTCCGGCTGCGGCCGGATGCGTTTCATTTCGCCGGCACGCCGCAGGGCACGTTCACGGGAGCGGCGATTGCGGATTATGACCGCGACGGCTGGCTGGACATTTATTTTTGTTTGTACACCTACTATCAGGGGACGGATCAATACCGGTATCCGATGCCGTACTACGCGGCGGAGAACGGGCCACCGAATTTCATGATGCGGAACCAGCGGGATGCAAGCTTTCGCGACGTCACGCGGGAAACCGGACTCAACAAGAACAATACGCGGTTCAGTTTCTGTTGTGGATGGGCGGATTTTGACGGCGACGGCTGGCCGGATTTGTACGTTGTGAATGATTTCGGGCGGAAGAATTTGTATCGGAACAACGGTGACGGAACGTTTACGGACGTTGCGAAAGAGGCGAGCGTCGAGGATGTCGGGGCCGGGATGAGCGTCAGTTGGCTCGATTTCGATCAGGATGGCCGGCAGGATTTATATGTTGCGGACATGTGGACGGCGGCTGGGCTGCGCGTTTCGATGCAGGAAACGTTTCAGCAGAATGCAAGCGAAGAAGTGCGGGCGATGTATCGACGGCACGCGATGGGGAATTGCCTGTACCGGAATCTTGGCGGCGGAAAGTTCGAGGATGAGGGTTTGCATTCGGGGACGCTGATGGGACGGTGGGCGTGGTCGAGCGACGCGTGGGATTTCAATCACGACGGGCTTCCGGATTTGTATATTACGAATGGAATGATCTCGGGGCCCCAGCGCGCGGACCTGAACAGTTTTTTCTGGCGGCAGGTGGTGGCGAATTCGCCGAAGAGTGCAAAACCCAGCAGCGCGTATGAACAGGGATGGAACGCCGTGAATGAGTTAATCCGCGCCGATGCGACGTGGAGCGGCTATGAACGCAACCTGCTTTACCTGAATAACGGCGACGGGACTTTTTCGGATGTGTCGGGAATCGCCGGCATGGATTTCCTGGAGGACAGCCGGACGTTTGCGCTGGCGGATTTCGACCATGACGGCCGCGTGGAAGTGGTACTGAAGAATCGAAACGGGCCGCAATTGCGATTTCTGAAAAATGTGATGCCGCAACTGGCGCCGGCGATTGCGTTTCGATTGCAGGGCAAGAAGAGCAATCGCGATGCGATCGGGGCGGTGGTGGCAATCGAAACGAATGCCGGGTGGCAGGTTAAGTTTGTGCAGGCGGGCTCCGGTTTTCTGGCGCAGCACAGCAAGGAACTGTTTTTCGGGCTGGGGGAGTCGAAAGGCCCGATTCAAGCGACGATTCGGTGGCCGAGCGGGCTGGAGCAAAGAATCGAGGATTTGCCGGCCAATCACCGGATTTGGATTGAAGAAGGCTCGACAACTGTGCGAAAGGAAGCGTTTGCTGCGCCTGCGAAGCAGAGTGAGGCGAATGCGGCTAGTTTATCCAGCCGGGCAGAGCAACTGCCTGCGCAAGTGGAGACGTGGCTGCTTGTGCCAGTGGCGGCGCCAGATTTTCGCGTTACCGGATCGAGTGGAAGAGAGGAGATGCTTTCGGCGTGGCGAGGGAAGCCGGTGCTGCTGCATTTTGGATCGGCGGGGTTGCTTGATTGGGGTGCGCAACTTGCGAGTTTTCAAAAAAAACATGACAAGTGGTTGAGCGAAGGGCTGCAGTTGGTTGTGGTCGATGTTGCCGGAGTGAAAGCGGCAAGCGGGTGGACGTTTCCCGTTGTGAGTGCGCCGACGGAGTTGGTCGCTGTGTACAACCTGCTTTGTGGGCGGCTTTTTGACCGGCACCGGGACATGAGCCTGCCGACGGCTTTTCTGATTGATGCACAGGGGAAAATCGCGAAGATTTATCAGGGGGCGCTGAGATTGGATCATGTGGAGGCGGATTTTCGCGCGATTCCGAAAACGGCGGCGGAACGGATGACGCGAGGACTACCGTTCGCGGGAGTGAGCGAGACGTACGAAGTTGGGCGGAATTATTTGTCGTTTGGCGCGGTATTTTACGAGCGCGGGTATTTGGAACAGGCGGAAGAATTTTTTCGGCTGGCGGAGAAGGAAGATCCTGGCGGGGCGGAGCCGCTCTATGGCCTGGGCAGTGTTTACCTCGACCAGCAGAAACGCAAGGAGGCGTGGGAATATTTCGAACGGGCCGTTAAATCGGCGGCGGATTATCCCGCTACGTTGCCGAATGCTTGGAACAACCTGGGCATACTGTCGGCGCGGGAAGGGAATACGGACGAGGCGATTGGATTTTTTCAGAAAGCGCTTGAACTCAATCCAGAGCACGCTGTTGCGCTACAGAACCTGGGGAATGCTTACCGGCAGAAGAAGGACTGGGACGCCGCGAGGAAAACTTTGGAGCACGCGCTGACTTTGAATCCGGAAGATGCGGAGGCGAATTACGGACTGGGCATGGTGTACGCGCAATTGAATGATACCGGGCGCGCATATGAGTACCTGCAGAAGGCGCTGGCCGCGCGGCCGGCGTATCCGGAGGCACTGAATAATCTCGGGATTCTTTATTTGCGGACGGGACGGGCGGAGGAAGCGAAGAAAAATTTTGCGGAGTCGATGCGGGTGGCGCCGGGATTTGAGCAGGCGTATCTGAACCTGGCGCGGGTGTATGCGATTGAGGGAGATAAGGCGAAGGCGCGGGCTACGCTGGAGGAATTGTTGAAGGTGCATCCGGAGCAGGCGCAGGCGCGGAAGGAACTAGAAGAGCTGGGACCATAATTCGGAGAGAAGATGCGGATTTAACACAGAGTGCGCAGAGAGGGAGCACAGAGGACACAGAGAAGAGCAACTGGGTTGAAAGAGCGGCCCTTGATTCGGTGGGGACTTGAGGAGAGATGCGGGATAGAGTTCATCGCAAATGCATTTTGAGTGCGTGTGTAGTGCTTTGGTTGCTTGCAGTGCTGAGCACGTCGTTACTTCACGCGCAGAGTGATGTGGGTGTAGTGGAGGGAGTGGTGCGCGACGCGGAGAAGCGGCCGCTGGCGGATGTGAAGGTGTCGCTGGACGATCAAGTTGAGGGGCGGACTCAGGCTACGCTGACGGATGCTGCTGGGCATTTTCGATTCGGCGGAGTTGGGGCGAGCACGTATGTTGTGCGTGTGCGGAAACCGGGTTACATGGATCGGGCGGAAGGGCCGTTTGCGACCGGCCGGGCAGAAACGAAAACTTTGAATTTGGAGATGGTGGAGGAAAAGATTTCTGCACCCGGCAAGAGCGCGGCGCAGGCGATGGAATATTCGGACGAGCCGCAATTTACCGTGGCGGGGGTGACGGATCCGAGCAATGTGGGCGGGCACGGTTCGAATGTGACCCTGCCGACGAAAGAGGCGCTGGCGCGGGAGACGGCGGCGCTTGGGCCCGGTGCGCCCGATCGGGAAAGAACCCCTGCGGCGAATGATTCTGGTGGAGTGTTGCCCAAAGTTCCTGCTGGTGATTTCGCACAGAATCTCGCAGTTGGAAGGGAATTGCTGCGGGCGGGGCGGGCGAAACAGGCTATCGCTTACCTTGAGCGAGCCATGCAGTTGAGGCCGATGGATTATGACGCTAGCCACTCGCTGGCGGTGGCTTATCAGAAAAACGGAGATGCGAAACGCGCGGATCAAGCGATTCAGACTTTGCTTGCGCGGGGGGAGCGCGCGGAGTTGCACGCGTTGCTTGCAGAAATTAGGGAGAGCGAGGGGCAGCCGGTGGACGCGGTGAGGGAGTATCAGCGGGCGGCGGAGATGGAGCCCGGCGAGGAGAATTTGTTTGCGTGGGGCGCGGAGCTTTTGCTGCACCACGCAGATGCACAAGCTTCGGAAGTGTTTGGCAAAGGGCATCGGCTTTACCCGAAATCCGTGCGCATGCTGGTGGGGCTTGGCGCGGCGGCTTACGGTCAGGATTTGAATGAGCAGGCGGCGCGGTGGCTGCTGGAGGCGATTGCGCTGGAGCCGTCGGATGCGCGGCCTTATTTGTTTTTGGGGAAGGTGCAGGAGGTTGCGAAGAGCGAGCCGAAGGAATGGGTGGAGGCGTTCGAGCGATTTGTTGCGTTTCAGCCGGGGAATCCGATGGCGCACTACTACTTTGCGGTGGCGTTGGAGAAGCAGAGGCGGGGAGAGCGGGATTTTGGGGCGCGCGAGGCGCAGTTGCAGAAGGCGATTGCGATTGATCCGCGTTTGGGGGAAGCCTGGCTGAAATTGGGGTTGCTGTACGTAGAGAAGGGGGAGTTGGCGGCGGCCGTTACGTCACTGCAAAAGGCGGTGGAGTACACGCCGCTGCCGGATGAGGCGCACCTGCGGCTGACACAGGTTTACCGGCGGATGGGCGAGACGGAGAAGGCGAGGAAAGAGTCGGAGCGTTACGAGGAAGTTTCGAAGAAGAAAAAAGAGAAGATGGAGCGGGAGCGGCGAGAATTGGGGCAGTTTGTTTTTACGGGGAAGCCTTAGGCGAGGAAGAGAAGAGGAGAAAGATTTAACACAGAGTTCACGGAGGATGCGCAGAGGTCACAGGGAGAGAACCCAAGAGCCCACGTGCAAAACCGGCACGTGGGGCACCCGGCGCGTGATTAGTGGGCTGCTGGTGGCGGGGTTGGAGCGCGCATCAGGTCGATGAACATTTTATAGAATTTTTCGGAGTCGAGGTCGACGAGGATTTCGACTCGTTGGAGTTGGCGCTTGGGCTTGTCGCCTTCCAGCCAGGTGAGGGTGTTGCCGTAGGAGGCGCTGTGGTCGGTGTCCACGGCCATGTAGCGGACGTCGCGCTTGGTGATGATGGAGGGATCGATCCAGGCGGCAGCGGCGAGTTCGTCCCACATGAAGTCGGCGCCCGGGCCGTGCATATAGAACTGCGCGACGTAGCGGGCGAGGGGAGTGCCGGCCTTCGCGATTTCATCCACCATCGCTTGCGTGAGGCGCGTTTTGATGGAAATGTCCACGGGCGTGCAGGTGATTCTTTTCCAGTTGGCGTGGAGAACCGCGTCGGCGGCTTCCGGATCCATCCAGAAATTAAATTCGTGGCGCGGCGTGTTGACGAATTCGGGATTGTCGGTGGTGGGATTCAGGCTGCCACCCATGAAGACGAGTTCCTGCGCAAGTTCGGCGAACTGCGGATCGATGCGCAGGGCAAGGGCGAGGTTGGTCATCGGGCCGCCTTCGTAGATGGTGACCTCGTGCGGATATTTGTGCACCATGCGAATCAGGAAATGCGCGGCGTCTTCGGAGGAAGGCTTGGTGGTGGGCACGCCTTCTTTTGGCGGCGGCACAACAAAGGGATCGTGATACCAGCGGCTGTCCCATGCACCGGCGTAGCCGACTTTGCCATAACGCTCTTGCCAGAGTTGCGCTTCTTCGCGTGTGCGAACGAGCGGAAAGACGGCGCCGGGAACGACAGGGATGTCGCTGCGGCCCATGACCTCAAGGAGGCGCAGGGCGTGGACGACTTCCTCGTCGCGCCACTGGTTGCCGGTGACGATGGTGACGCCGAGGACTTCGACCTGAGGCGATTGGATGAGGGTCGCGAGCGTCTGCATGTTGCTCCCCCCGGGCCCGGAGCAGTCCTGATTGATGATCACCTTCCGCCGGGTTTGCGCCGCAGCGCCGCAGACAAGAGCCAGCCCGAGAATTGCCGCGCCCAAAAGAAAACGACCCACGGCAGAAGCCATGGGTCGTAAGGAAGTAAACCGCATTGTCTTGATCAAGTTCGGTCCTAGAAAGTGAGCTTCAGCGCGAACTGAATGAGTCGCGGGTTGTTCACCGTATTCTGAACCTGGCCGAATGAGCTCAAACCGGTGCTTGGGTTGATCGGCGCGCTGATGTCATTGATCGGCATGGCGAACTGGGCATGATTGAACAGGTTGAAAAACTCCATCCGGAAATTCAAGCCCATGTTTTCCCAGGGCAGGGCAAATTGCTTGATGATGGAAAAGTCCGTGTTCACGAAGTCCGGCCCAGACACCGGCACACGATTTGCATCCCCGAGGTGTCCCACCGCGGGAACAAAGCAAGCGGGATTGATGTATTGGTGGAAGGGTCCGTGATTGGAGACGGATGTATCGCAACCCTTTACTTGGTCCGGACGGTTGAAGTTGTTGCCGTTGCCGCCACTGTTGAAGAACACGCCAGACTGGTTAAAGCTATCGACAAGAGGCACAGGAAACCCTGAGGTGATTTTCTCGATCAGGGTCACCTGCCAGCCGCCCAGCACCGAGTTGGTGACGTTATTCCAATTGCTTCCAAAACGCTTCCCGCGCCCAACTGGCAAGTCATAGATCACGCTGGCGGTGAAGCTGTGATTGAGATTAATTTGCGACAAACCCCAGTCGAGCCGCCCCCAGTTGGGGAGCGGGAAGAAGGGCGCGCTCTGCAGGGAGCCCAAGCCGTCAGACAAGCCATTGTCATACGTTTTCGAATAGGTGTAGCCGATGAGGGCATAGAGGCCGTACCTCGATGACTTGGTTTCGGCCTTGATCTGCAACGAATCGTAGATGGTCTTGCCGTAGTCCCCGAAGACCAACACGGCGTTGCCGAGTGGAGGTTTAAACGATGGAATAAACACTGAGCCATCAGCATTACAACCGATTACACCGACGGCGCAATTCGTTGGGCCGAAGGTATTCAGGTTATTTCCGGCCACGAGGAGATGGCTGCCGCGCGCACCCGCGTACCCGACCGTCAGAACCACATTGCCTGGCAGTTGGTGTTCTACGTTGACGTTGAACTGCTGAACCTTCCCGATCCTGAAATCTTTCGGCTGGAAAAACAAGGTACCGGGAAATGTTGCCAGGCTCGTTTGTGGTGCAGAGAAGAGGGGGAAGTTGTCAATGCTAACGCCGGTAACGGGTTGGCTTCCCCCTGCCGCGGTATGACAGAACGAGGTTGTGAACGGGCAGCCAAAACCGAAGCGGTTAGATTCGGCAAAGAAGGGCGGATTTTGCCACAGGCCTTGGGCGCCCATGCTCCAGGCGCCGTCGTGGAAGATGCCCACGCCTCCGCGAATCACCGTCTTGTCGCTGCCGAGCAGCTTATAAGCGAAGCCGATGCGCGGCTCGAAAGCCGTCCAGCTCCTTTGTACCCCTGCCCACTCGTCTACGCCATTCTGACCGGCAACGAGCAGTTGATTGGTCGCTGGAATGTAGTTGGCCTGGCGGTTATGCGCTTCGCTGATGGGCGTGGTCAGATCCCACGCGATGCCAAGATTGAAAGTCAGGTCTTTGGTGAATCTCCAATCGTCCTGGATGTATGGCCGGTAGATCTTCCAGCGGCGGCCGGTGACCGGGCCGTTGAAGGTTTGATCGTGAAGGGCGACGCTCGTCAAACCCATCAGGACGTCAGATACGATATTGCCAGAGTATGCAAAACTAAGAGGAACCCAGAACCCGTCCTGGAATGCCTCCGTGCCGACATTCATCTGGTTATCGCGGATGTTGAACCCGAATTTGAAATCATGCTTCCCGCGAATTACGTCGAGCGTGTCATTCCAACTGAAGATATTGGTGCCGCCTTGAAACGGTGAATAACCACGATCACCAATAGAATAAAAACCGGTCATTAGCAGGCTCGTCAAACCGCAGCTATATTGCCCGGGGCCGCATTTGGCGCTACCGGCCGGTCCGGTACAACCCAGGTTCGCATTTTGGATCCCGACGCCGATCAGGTTGGCAGCTGCACAACTCCCGGTTCCCGTTGAGGTGATGTAGTCGAAGATGCGGTTATAGCCAAAGCTGAATTGATTCACCGTCGTCGGTGTAAAGATGTGCGTTTCGCCGATGGAGATGTTCCGCGCGTGGTTCTGAAATCCCTGGTTGCTGCCAAAAGCGCTGGCCTCGGCAAAAGGAGCGTCGGGACTCGAGCCACCCGGCGCGAACGACACCGCTTGATCGTAGCTGAACCGAGCGTACACCGAGTCGCTAGCAGAGAAATTGTGGTCCAGCCGGATGTCAAACTTGGTTTCATCCAGCTTGCGAACGGGCGCGAAGGCGAAGTTAAAGCTTTGTCCCGTGACATTGGGCGCCGGATACAAATTCAACAAAGCTTGGCCAATGGGGTCGAAGAGGCCGTTCGGAAGTGAGGCGGCATTCAATGGGTTTGGACCGGGAATCTTGTTACATGCTACTCCCACCGGCTGGCTTCCGTCCGCATTAACCGGCTCAGGATTCCCAGTGGCGCTGCCAACGCACTGGAACGGCGTGCCCGTGTTGGGGTTTTTAATCGCTGTTCCGGTAAAGTCGCCGTTGCGCATGGCAACCGTCGGAACCACCCCTGTACTTAGAATTCCGTGGCGCTGGAATTTCTGCTCGCCGTCAACGAAGAAGAACGTCTTGTTTTTTCGAATCGGCCCGCCGATGGATCCGCCAAACTGGTTCAAGTTGAACTTTTCCGGGCTCGAGGCAAAGAAGCTCTTCGCGTCAAGAGAGGTGTTGCGCAAAAATTCGAAAAGGGAGCCGTGAAAAGCATTGCTGCCGGACTTCGTGGTGAGCAACACGGTTGGTCCCGCGCGGGTGCCGTATTCGGCAGAATACGTGTACGTGAGGACTTTGAATTCCTGGATGTCGTCAATGGAAGACAAAGTGCCAATGCCGCCGGCGGTCAATTCGTTGTTGTCCGTACCGTCGATGAGCCAGTCCGTGGCGTTGGGACGCGACCCGCCGACCGACAGAGAGAACGGACCACGCGCGGCCACCTCACTTGTGGGCGAGGTGGTGAAAAAGCTGTTGCCCGTCGTTTCTACGGTGGTTCCTGGGGTGAGGTTCGCCAGCTGCACGAAATCGCGGCCATTTAGAGGAAGTTGCGCCACTTCCTGGGAAGTGATGACCTGCCCGAGGGAAGGATTTGTCGTCTCCAACGCCACCGCGTTAGCGACAACCTCGACCGTGGCGGACACCGAAGCGGGATTCAACGAGAAATCGATTTCGCGGGATTCATCCACTTGCAGCTTGAGGTCCTTCGATTCCACAGGCTGAAAGCCCTGGAACTCAACGCGAATGGTGTAAATACCGACCGGAAGCAGGCTCAGTATGTAGTGCCCGGTGTCATCCGTCTTGGTCTCGCGGACCGCGCCAGTGGCCTGCGCAGTCGCCTTGACGGCAGCTCCGGTAACGGCGGACCCTGATTTATCCGTGACCGTCCCCGAAAAACTACCAATGGCCTGACCGAACGACAGCGGGGAGAAACACAGTGCAGTCATGCAAGCCATCAGGACAAAGAGAATTCTCTTGCTCATTATGCATACCCCTTTTTAGGAACCCTGGACTCATTGCAAAAGAGCGGCAGAAATTAAGAGTTCGACTCTCTTAAATTTCACACCGGGACTGAAGCACCCTGGAGTCGCGGCAAAAAGTAAAAATGACCGCCAGCGAATCCTCTTGAAGTCCCCGGCGGCTCGAACGACGCTTTGAGTACGGGGAAAATATTGCAGTGAAATTACTTCTCTATCGCGGCGGTGTCAAGCGGATGTTTCGGGAATACTGTGCAAGATTTTGATAGGCCGTATCTTAGCGGCAGATAGATTGAGAAGAGACGAGCCGGGAGCGCCGAAAAGTTTCCAAAATGGAATATGGGAGAAAGTGTAGGTCCCTCTTGTGCTACGTCTCGTCTACTTAAGCGACGTGGCCACTCTTTGGCCGTATTCTTTCGCTTTGGCGATGGCGGCGGGCTCGTCCACGGTGAGGAGCTTGCCGTCTTTCAGTAGGGTTTTCCCTGCGACGACGACGGTTTGGACTTCGCTGGCTTTGAGGGCGTAGACGATTTGGGAGTAGACGTCGTACATGGGGACGGCGTTGGGGACGTCGAGCGTGAGGATGACGAAATCGGCTTTTTTGCCAGTTTCGAGGGAGCCAATCTGCTTCTCCATGTGCAGGGCGCGGGCGCCTTCGATGGTGGCCATTTCCATGGCGCCTTTGGCGCCTAGAGCGCGCGGATCGACGCGATAGGTTTTTTGCAGTTTCGCGGCGAGGTCCATCTCTTCCATCATGTCGAGGTCGTTGTTGCTGCCGGCGGGGCCGTCGGTGCCGAGGCCGACGCGCATGCCCGCGGCGCGCTGATCAACGACTGGCGCCACGCCGCTGGCTAGCATCATGTTGCTGGAGGGATTGTGCACGCAGCCGACCTGGCGCTCGGCGAGGATTTTCATGTCGGTGTAGTCCACCCAGATGCAGTGGGCGGCGAGGACGTCGGGGCCGAGGAACTCGATGCGCTCCAGATATTGGACGGGCGTGGCGCCGTTTTTCTCGATGCTGTCCGTGAACTCCTTACGCATTTCGGCGACGTGGATGAGGATCGGCGCGTGATATTTGCGGGCCATCGCGGCGGCGTCGCGCAGGGTCTTTTCGGAGCAGGTGTAAATGGAATGGGGAGCGACGGCGGCATGGATTAGCGAATCGCCCTGCCATTTTTTGAGGAATTTTTCGGTGTAGGTGGCCATTTCGGCTACGTTTTTGTTGTCGGGGACGGGGAAATCGATCCAGGTTTCGCCCAGAACGCCGCGCAGGCCGGCCGCTTTGGTTTCTTCGGCTTCGGCGTCTTCGAAGTAATACATGTCGGCGAAAGTGGTGGTGCCGCTGCGAATCATTTCGGCGAGGGCGAGGCGGGAGCCCCAGCGGACGTAGTCTTCGGTGACGTTGCGGGCTTCGGCGGGGAAGATGAATTTGCGGAGCCAGTCATCGAGGGTGACGTCATCTTTCAGGCCACGCATCAGGACCATCGGGATGTGGGTGTGGCCGTTGATGAGGCCAGGGATCATGAGCTTGCCGCTGGCGTCGATGGTTTGTTTCGCGTTGATGCCTTTTGGATATGCGGCGGCGACGTCGGAGCCGATGGCGATGATTTCGTCACTGCGGATGGCGAGGAAGCCGTTTTCGAGGACGCGGCGGTTGGGATCCATTGTGACGATGGTTGCGCCTTTGACGAGGAGATCGACGGAGACGGGTTGCTTGGGGGCGTCCTGCGCTACGACGGCAGAGGAGAGAAGCAGGAAGCCGGTTAGCAGGATGTGTTGAGTACAAAAAGTGCGCGCGCGTTTCATGAACAGTTCCTTTAGCGAGAGTGGTTACAGATTAGAGGAGTCGAAGGGTTTAGGAAAGAGCTGGCTCATGCGGAGGACTTCGACTTTGCCATGGAGGTTTGCGAGGACGACCGGAATGTCGCCGCAAAATTCCCAGATGATTTGGCGACAGGCGCCGCAGGGGGGAGTGAGCACGTCGGTGTCGGTGACGACGGCGATGGAATCGAAGCGGCGCTCGCCTTCGCTGATGGCCTTGAAGGTGGCGACGCGTTCGGCGCAGAGGGTGAGGCCATAGGTGGCGTTTTCGATGTTGCAGCCGGGGAAAATTTTGCCCGAGGGTGTCTGGAGGGCGGCGCCGACTTTGAAATTGGAAAATTTGGCGTGGGCATTTTCGCGGACTTTGGTTGCGGCGGCGATGAGGGCATCGTATTCGGACATTCGGGCCTCCGGGAAAATTTGAGCACTGCTTGCAACACGAACTGATTTTTCACTACTCAATTTCATCAGCCACTAAACTTTACATGGCAATTGTCATCCTGAGGCTATCCGACGAGGATAGCCGAAGGATCTCAACTCGGACAACTTGCACGACGGATCAGTTGGGGTCCTTCGGGACGCGAACTCCGCGTCCCTCAGGATGACAAGCTGTTTTATGCTCGGATGACAGGATCAGAAATATCAAAATGCGCTGGGCAACCAATGCGAGTTATAAAGCCGCGGCGATTTGGGGGATGACGGCGCAGAGCAGGCCGATGAACTGGGATTTGACACGCTCGGCGGTTTCGAGGACTTCGTTGTGGTCGAGCGGTTGGTCGAGAACGCCTGCAGCGGCGTTGGTGACGCAGGAAATGCCGAGGGCGCGGAGGCCGGAGTGGCGCGCGGCGATGACTTCGGGAGCGGTGGACATGCCGACGAGGTCGGCGCCGATGGAGCGGAGATAGCGGATTTCGGCGGGTGTTTCGTAACTGGGGCCGGCGAGAGCGGCGTAGACGCCTTCGCCGAGATCGATGCCGAGGCGGCGACCAGAAGCTAGCGTGAGTTCGCGGAATTTTTTGTCGTAGGCGTTGGTCATGTCCGGGAAGCGCGGGCCGAATTTATCGCCGTTGGGGCCGGAGAGCGGGTTGGCGCCTTGCAGGTTGATGTGATCGCTGATGACCACGAGGCGTCCCTGCGTAAATTCCTTTTTGATGCCACCGGCGGCGTTGGTGAGGATGACGGCCTTTACGCCGAGGCGGGAAAAAACGCGAATGGGGAAGGCGACGTCCTGCGCGGAGTAGCCTTCGTAGAGATGCACGCGGCCTTGCATGCCTGCCACTTCGATGCCGTCAACCTTGCCGATGACGAGTTGGCCCGCGTGGCCGATGGCCGTGGAACGGGGAAAGTGCGGGATTTTTGCGTAGGGGATGCGAGTGGCCGAGGTGAATTCGTCTGCAAAGGCGCCGAGGCCTGAGCCGAGGACGAGCGCGATCTTTGGACGCAACTTGGATTTTTTCTGGATGAAGCGCGCGGCGGCTTCGGCGCGGGCGAACTCCGCGTTTGCTTTCGTCGCCGAAGAGCTTTTTGCGGCAGCACTCATGTGAGGATGCCCACGATGCAGGCGGACATGAGGTTGGCCATTGTACCGGCGAGCATGGCGCGGATGCCGAACTTGGCGAGTTGGCTGCGCTGCTCTGGTGCCAAGGCGCCGATGCCGCCGATTTGAATGCCGATGGAGCTGAAGTTGGCGAAGCCGCAGAGCGCGAAGGTGGCGATCGTGAACGAGCGCGGGTCCAGCGTTCCTTTCAACTGGCCAAGTTTGGCGAAGGCAACGACTTCGTTGATGGACATGCGCGTGCCGAGGAGATAGCCGACCGTCGAAGCGTCTTTCCAGGGAATGCCAATCAGCCAGGCGATGGGAGAAAAAATCCAGCCGAAGAGTTGCTCGAGGCTTTCCGGGAACCAGCGGATGTGATGGGCGAACAGCCAGTTGTGGGCGCCGCCGACGAGATAATCCGCGAGCGCCAGCAGGGCGATGAACGAGATCAGCATCGCGGCGACGTTGATGGCGAGTTGCAAGCCGTCGGACGTGCCGCGCGAGATGGCGCCGAGGAAATTGGCTTCCTTTTCCATGTCCGGCATCTGCACGCGCCCAGCGGTGAGGGGTTGCTCGGTTTCGGGCACAAGCATTTTGGCCATGAGGAGAGTGCCGGGGGCGGTCATGATGACGGCTGTGAGTAGGTGCTTGGCTTCAACGCCCGAGGCGATGTAGGCGGCCATGATGCCGCCGGAGACGTGGGCCATGCCGCAGGTCATCACGGTCATCAATTCGGACTTGGTGAGTTTGTTGAGGAACGGGCGAATGGTGAGCGGCGCTTCGGTTTGTCCCATGAAAATGCTGGCGGCGATGTCCAGGGATTCGGCGCCGCTAGCGCCCATGACACGCGTCATCAGCCAGGCGAAGGCGCGGATGAAAAGCTGCATCACGCCGATGTGATAGAGGAAGGCGAAGACGGCGGCGATGAAAATGATGGTCGGCAGCACCTGGAAGGCGAAGATGAAGCCGATCGAGGAGCCTCTCGCGCCGAGCGGGCCGAAAACGAACTCAGAGCCGCTGAAGGCGAAGCTGAGAAGCTTGTTGACCGCGTCGCCCGCCACCTGAAAAATCATGCGGCCGACTTCGAATTTAAGAACGAAGATTCCGAAGGCCAGTTGCAGGCCGAGGCCCCAGAGCACGGTTTTGAGCTTGATTTCCTTGCGCGCGGTGGAGAAGAGGTAAGCCAGTCCGACGAGGACCATCATGCCCAGCACGCCTGCAAATCTTCCCATGAGGACTCCTTTGGACGACGACTGCCTGGAAACTGGTGCGCGAACGATGCCGAATCAAGCGCCGCCGATGATGCGGCGGATTAAAGGGCGCGCTGGTGGCTTTTTATCACCGATTTGGTAGCTGGCTTCAATCATTTTTTGCGCGGTTTGGAGTTGCGCGTCGGCATTGTAGGCAATGGTTACCAGCGTGTCGCCTGCTGTGACCGGATCGCCGATGCGCTTGTGGAATTCGAAGCCGACGGCGTGGTCGACGTTTTGTTCCTTTTTTTCGCGGCCGCCGCCGAGCATGGCCAGGGAGATGCCGAGGTTGAGGCAATTGATATCGGTGATGAAGCCGGAGGATGGAGATTTTACTTCAGCGTGGCTGCGGGCGGCGGGGAGCAGGGAAGGGTCATCGATCACGCGGGGATTGCCGCCCTGGAGGCGAATGCAGTCGCGAAATTTTTCGAGAGCTTTGCCGGAGGCGACCATTTCCTTTGCGAGGACGCGGCCTTCGTCGAGCGTTTTCGTGCGCTCACCGAGGAAAAACATCCAGGCGGAAAGTTCCAGGCTGAGGTCGCGCAAGTCGGCAGCGCCCTCGCCTTTGAGGATTTGGATTGACTCGATGACCTCGTTGGAATGGCCTGCGGTGCGGCCGAGTGGCTGGCCCATGTCGGTGATGAGGGCGACACACTTTTTGCCCATGCGCTTGGCGGTATCCACCATGACTTCGGCGAGGGCGACGGAGTCTTCTTCCTTGCGCATGAAGGCGCCGGATCCGGTTTTTACGTCGAGGACGAGCGCGTCGATGCCTTCGGCGAGCTTTTTGCTCATGATAGAGGCGCAGATGAGGCCGATGTTTTCGACG
>Ga0210406_10002669_pt1 | contig 20168 bp, 21 predicted proteins | sample IncBWC30MmetaG_FD_155454 | JGI IMG/M metagenome (GOLD analysis project Ga0210406, IMG submission 155454) | Forest soil microbial communities from Barre Woods Harvard Forest LTER site, Petersham, Massachusetts, United States - Inc-BW-C-30-M | ecosystem: Environmental > Terrestrial > Soil >... | reverse complement strand
ATGGCCTCCTCTGTCATCGGCAGCGCAGCGCGCGGCGCCGGCTCGCTTGCCACCGCCGCGGTGCAGGGCGTCGGCGCGGCCGCGGCTCAGTCGGAAGGCATCGATCCGATGGGCTATGTGGTCAACATTTTATTTCGCTCCGACCGTCCCGACCCAAACACCACCCCCGAGGACGTCCGCGCCGAAGCCACCCGGATCATCGCTTCGGGGCTGCGGAATGGTGACGTCCCGGCTGTGGACAAAACCTACCTTGCCCAGCTTGTTGCGGCGCGGACCGGGATCAGCCAGGCCGATGCCGAAAAGCGTGTCAACGACGTGATCGCCAAGGCGAAGGACGTGGAACTCAAGGCCCGGGAGGCGGCCGATACGGCGCGCAAAGTGGCGGCAACGGCGGTATTCTTTACTGCCTTCGCGATGCTGGCTGGCGCATTCATCGCCGCGGTCGCTGCTACGATCGCCGGTCACCGGCGCGACGAGGTGCTGGCACTGCTCCGCTGACCGGTGGCAGCCTCTCTCCTATCCAGCACCTCTGTCGCTTCTCGATGTAGACGTGGCGGGCGAATGGTGGGTTTATTTCGAGTGCGATACGAGCAGAACCCTTATTCATCTCATCGAGGTCCGGCATCTCCATCAGCGTCGCAGTTTGCCCGCTTAGCTACCCGATCACCCGGTTCCGGCAAAGGCATCGATGTAAAGGCGTTCAAAATAGCAGCATTTCGGGACTCAATGCGCCGGCAATACACGTCGCGTACGCTCCAAGTCGAATGGCCGCTTGGGATCATGGGCGGCGGTTCGGCCCAACGCGCGCATGTTTCAGTACTGCCTCAGTAAGCACACCTCTGCCGGCGCGACTGCGAGTCTCTTGAGCTTCCCTATGTAGCTAATCATTCCCGGCGAGGGATCTTTCGAGCTGAGGTGGCGGGACCGCGTCGCCCGAAATTTGCTGGACATCGGCGGGTTGCGAAGCGTCCTATCGCTCCGTGTCGCTGTGCTGTGCTGCGTTGGGAGGGCAAGTCGTGACCATTGCGACAACCCCGTCCACGGCTCGACGATCTGTGCTGCACCATGCTCCTGAAACTAGCATTGGCATTAGCCGGGATTGCCGTGGTTCTGCTGGCGCTCGGCCCGATCGGGTGGCGCCTCAGATGGTGGCATTTCCGTTTCTCGTTGCTCACGATGATGCCGTGGGCGGCTATCTAGTGTCTAATTGCGTTAGTATACGATATTAAGTAGGATACATCAGTTGACCATACCAGCTGAGGTGTCCGATGGCACGGGTTGCGGTAGCCCTGTCCTGCACCGCCGAGCAGAGAGCTGAGCTGACGGCGCTGGCTCGAAGTCGGACGGAGGAGGCCCGCCTGGTGGAACGGGCCAAGATTGTTTTGGCCTGCCTGGAGGGCCAACGGAACGACGCGGTTGGCCGCGAGTTCGGCGTGCGACCGAATACGGTGGGTCTGTGGCGCACGCGCTTTGCGGCAGCAGGGCTGGCCGGGCTGCGGGATCGGGCTCGGCCGGGCAAGACCCCCAAATATGGCGCGGAGTTGCGCCTGCGGGTTCTGCGCCAACTGGAATTGCCGCCGCCCACGGGGTTGGCCAGTTGGGATGGGGCTTCTCTGGCGGCCGCGCTGGGTGCCTCGGACGATGCGGTCTGGCGCCTGCTGTGCCGGGAAGGCGTCCAATTGCGCCGACGGCGCTCGTGGTGCGTCAGCACCGATCCGCAATTTGCAACCAAGGCCGCCGATATTATCGGCCTCTACCTGAACCCGCCGGAAAACGCGTTGGTCTCGAGCGTCGACGAGAAGCCGACCATCCAGGCGCTGGAGCGCGCCCGCGGATATGTCCTGACCAGCAGCGGCAAGATTGTTCACGGCTTGAAAAGCACCTACAAACGGCACGGTCAACCTGTTCGCCGCGCTCGAAGTGGCCACCGGCGTCATTCGCGGAAAGACCACGCAGACCAAGAGACTCGTCGATTTCCAGGCCTTCATGACCGACCTGGTCGCCGAGCAACCGCCCGATCGGAAGATCCATGTGATCCTCGACAACCTCTCCACCCACACACTTCACCCCAACCTCGGCAAGTTGGCTCAACCAGGTGGAAATCTGGTTCGGCATCTTCAGCCGAAAGGCCCTGGCCGGAGCCAGCTTTGCCAGCATCGCGCAACTGGTCCAGGCAATCCGCGACTTCACCGAAGCCTACAACCGAAACGCCGCGCCCTTCGTCTGGCGCAAGCGTAGAGGAACGACGACTGGTTGGCGGCACACCCGAACGCGAGGTCAAGGGTGCCCAATTGCGAAATACTATCGTCAACTTACGCAATTAGACACTAGGTCTTGCTGCGGCGCTCGTCTCGGCGCTCGCGCTTGTCATCGGCCTCACACGTCTCGACTGGCGCGGGATCGTGCTCGCGCTGGTGGCGTTGATTGGGGGCGGCCTAATAACTTACGTGCCTTGGCATTATGACCAGATCCGGCAGACGGTGCCACCAATCCACGACATCACGACCGACCCGGACAATTCGCCCGCCTTTGTAGCGATCGTGCCGCTACGGCAAGGCGAAGGCATCAATCCGGTCGCCTATGAAGGTACCAAGATTGCCGAACAGCAAAGGCGAGCTTATCCCGACATCTTGCCGCTGACTGTCGGGCTGGAGCCCGATGCGGCATTCGCACGAGCGCTCGAGACCGCCTAGCAAACGGGGTAGACGATCGTCGCGTCCGACAAGCCGGGCAGGCCGGATCGAGGCGAGCCAGAGAAGCCGCTGGATGGGGTTTACCGACGATATCATCGTCCGGGTCGCTCCGGCGAGCTCAGGTAGCCGCATCGACCTGCGCTCGTCTTTGCGCTATGGGCGCAGCGATTTCGGCGTCAACGCCGAGCGCATTCGAGATTACCTCACGGCGTTGCGCGCCGCGACTAGCAGCCGGGGCTAGCGCCCGGCCTTTTTCCCGTAGCCGCTTTCTGGAAAATCTCGTATGGTTATGGGCGCGTCTCGCGCAACGCGCAGACCGCCGCGAAAGTGGAGGGTTAGCCCGCGAACAGCGACCACCACCTCAGTGGCGCGAGAGCACAACGCATTGCCGATCACCCTTGAAGCGGCCAATGTCTGCCCCTACCAAGGCACGTCAGTTATAGCCAGAGATCCTCTGCCAGCCCATGCGGCCACCTTCGGCGATCAACTGAAGATGCCGATCGCGCTGCGTTGGCGTGGTCTCGGCCGCTCGGCACTCGGCGTCCCCACCGATCGCGGCGGAATGACAGCGGCATCCGGATGGCGCCCGGTGACCTTGCGGTACACATCGTCCCGATCGTATGCGCCGTCACCAATAAACGAGGCGACCGGGCGGGCTACGTGTTCGAGGAGCTGTCCGACTTGTGAACCGTCATCGCTATCATGGGTCGTCAATTCCGTCGCGACGATCTGGCCAACAGCGAAACTCATTCATCTTTCAACTCCGAAAGCGGCGGCGTTCTATGTCTCCTTGGGGTCAAACTGAGACCTGTCTTCCCACTGAGCCTCAGCAGTCGAGTGGACAGCCGACACCACCCAGCCGGCTAGGGCATGGTTCTTTTGGGAGCTATGCGCCGCGGCCGCACCGCGCTGACCAGCCTTGAGCGCAGTGCACAATAGGCAACGTAACCAGCGTCGTCGAGGCCGCCTTGGCGCAGCAGCTGCTCCAATATCAGTAGCGCAACGGCGTCGCTGCCCGCGCTTGGGACTGGCCGACAGCGGGCTACTGCGTTCCAAGAAGCTGCGCTGCAGAAAAAAATGTTGTCCAGCCATAATTTCCGCTCGACTTCCCCGGTACGGGAAGCATTGCTGTCCGTGTCGACGGCCCCTCCTGGGTCGATCGAACTCAGAGGGAGGCAGCCCCTCGCTTACAAGTGTTTCGCCAGTTGATGTCGCGGTTTCGGGGAACCAGTCCTGGAGCAGCAGCGGTGCGTTGGCCATTGATCGGTTTGTCTCGATGTAACGGCGGCATGCAGGTCTCCGGAGGATCAGCATATCGAGATCGACGAGGATGTCGCCTTGTCGCCGCGGCGGAACCGAGATTAGGTATGGCGACTCGTGCACCAGCGTCACCACATCGGAGTCGCCGGCGAGAAGTTGGTTGCGCGGGTATCACGCCGGCAAGACCGGCGTCATCCCCTATCAATCACCCGACCCCTACGGCGGTGCCGGGAGGCGGTGATGCGCTGGCGCGTTCACGAGTCGATATAACGCTCGCAATCACAGCAAAAATCTGGTAATTCAACCGCGCTATGGCGCTGAATGCAGAAACGACTGAGCGTAATAAGTCGCGATATCGTGGCTTAGTCCCGTTCCCAAAAGGTAAATCAGGGAATCCCGGTCGGAGAACCAAACAATTCGCACAATGTCAGCGCTTATGTCGAGAGGCTTCGCCGGACGCTGCTCGGCGATAGATTGAGTTAATTCAAAGTGAAGACGAGCGCGTTGCTTTGATGGCGGCTGACAAGGTCTTTGAACGCGCCTGGGGCCGGCCGAAAGAATTTGATCCTAATGCCGAGACCCCCAAGAAAGCGCCGCCGTTCGATCCTTCTTTATATAGCACCGAGGAATTGCGGCAGATGCAGGCGGTGATGAAGATGATAGCGATACGACAGGGCTTGCTGCCGTCGGAGGAGGGCGATGAGACGGTCGAGCCCACCGTTGAGGAAAACCGGGACGAGTGACCGTCCGCGTCATCACATGTTCGCGGAAATCGCTGCTGAATGACCACTTAGGGGTGAAGGTAAGGCGAGCCGCTGTTGCGCGTCACACCGGGCGGGGCTCCCGAGCGTTGAGCGCCGTCAAGGAATGTACCATCGATCGAGCCACAGTTGCGTGCAACGGCGAGCGCTCGGCCGGCAAGGCGGCGGAAGGCTTTGGCTATAGCGCTGAGATCGTCCTGCTGATCGGCTGGCAGCCACCTGAGTGCAACCAGCGTGTCGATCGTGTTGCGCTGGATTTCGAGCATGAAGCTGACTTTGCCCTGCGAGCCTGGCGCCGGGGTTACGCGCACCTCGATCGCCCGTTCGACGAGCTCGATCAGCGCAAGGGTGAGGGTCCTTGTCGAAGCAATCGCGGACCGGCAGCCAGCCCAGCTCGGTCAGATCGGCAATCACTTTCGCCCCGACTTCAAGGCCCGCGATGATGTGGCTGTTGCGGGCCCGCTGTCGGGATCGCCGCATTCGGAGCGCGGCGGACGACAGTGGAGTCATCTCTGATCCCATATGATCACACTTGCTAGTATTTTACAGCGATGCTTCGGAAAAAGGGAACTGGGATGGAGTTCCAGCCCCCTTCTAGACGAATTCGTGCTCACGCCGTCAGCTGCCTCGACCACATCTCGTGAAGCTGCGCGCGCCCCGACCGCCCGAGGATGGTGTTCGCTTCGGCCTACCCCCCGGTTTGGTGCCTTTGGTGCCTTTGGTGGGTTTGTTGCCGCCAGCGCTAAGAAACTGTCAGAAGGTTGACCATCCTGAGAGTTTCGTACTTAGGAACTGCGGGAATACACCAAAGCCCCCAAAGGCACCGCGCTACTCCCATTTCTCGTCACGCAGGCACTGGAGTCTATATCGCGCTATACCCTCGAGAGTGCCGTCACCGACGATACGTAACCCATTGACAATCTTTCCTTTATTGGCGGAAAGCCACTTCCCGAGACGCCGGCCATTGATTTTTCCGCTATTGCCCGCGACGGTGAGCAGAGCCTCGCGGAATTCGGGGTGGAGAAAGCTCTTCCGATTGAGATCCGATGAGCTTTGAGAACGTTCGAAATCTGTCGCCCTGTCGATCACGTCCTTCACGGACACGCGTGCCGAGCCGAGCAGGGCGCCCCACCGTGCCAGGATAGCGGCGAGCGCCTCGCGCTGCGGATCTTCCGCGCGTGCGCGCTCCATGGTATCGACGGGGTCGGCCTCCCCAAGCCAGACCAGCGCGTCGCATACCAGGCGGGACCAATCTTCGAAGCCTCCGAGCGGCCGGGTTTGCTGCGGGGCGCCGGCGACGATGTAGGCGCGAAGGATCGTGAGGCATGCCGCGACATATTTCGGTCGCTCGCGCTTGACAGTCTCAACCGGGTCCTCGGTTGTGAACTCGCGAAGTTCGGGTCGCTCGACTCCGGCATCCAGCCGGCCTTGGAGCCCCCGTCGCGTCATGTCACCGATGAACGTCAGGTTGTTGCCTGTCGCGAAATAGTTTGCGGCGTTGGGGACGGTGACCATCTTTGACAAGCCGAGGACCCGCACCTTCACCAAGAGTTGCGTTAGAACTTGGCAGACCAATTGGCCGCCGAGCGGATGTTCGCAGTTGTCGATGGAGATCATGCGGTCGCCGGCGATCAGGGCGGCGCCGAGCCGTTTTCCCATCTCGGTCTCGTCGGTCCCTTGGCTGATGACAGCGCATTCGTGGCCGGTTGCCAATACTGCACAGCAATCGATGATCTTCGACTTGCCGGTTCCGGCGGCAGGCGCGTCGAACGCGTGCATCGGAGCAGTCTTCAATGCCAGACGGGAGATGGATGTCAGCATGGCCGAGAGCGCGACCGAGCGGCTTGGGTCGTCGACGAACGGGAACTCGTAAAATAACAGTTGGAGCTCGGCGAGCGCAGCTAACGCATCGTCCCGCGTAGGCTCGGCCGGGATTGGCGGGTAGTCGATGCCGCGCGGATCGAACAGGATATTCGTTAGAGGGTCGAAGCCCGGCTTGTTGAGCACCGTGCCATCGCGCCGAAGGACCGGGCAGGTCGTGATCGCGACAAGCTTGCGGAGACGCCACGCTCCAACCCGCTCAAGGTAAGTCGCCGCTACTTTTTTCGGGCAATCAATCGAGACGAATTCCTCACTGCGGGCATCGTATCGCTGGAAGTCGATGAAATGCGTGAACCTTTCAATCATGTGGTTGAGCCCGATTGGGATCAGCCGCAACCTTGGCACAAAGCGATCATCGGCAATCCTGATCTGCTCGATTGCAGGCCTTACGATTTGATCTCCAAATTCGTAGATGCCGAGGTCCCGCGCGATCAACAGCAGTTCGGCGTTGTCCACAATGACCGGGAGTGCGCCATCCCAGACCTGCACGACGGGTCGTCCGCTTCCTCGTGTCTTGGCGGCGTCGGCCTGCGCTGTGTCGCGCCGAGAGGTTTTTTGACGGATACGGCTTATCTCGCTATCCAGATTGGTGCGGCCGACGTATTTCGCCCCGATCCCTTGCGGATAATGCCGGATGATGCGCTCGATCGTAGCATTGTCGAGGCCTCGGGAGATCAGTCCAGAGACGACATAGTAAAGGTCGCGCGAGCGATCTCCGGTCGCCGGGTCGGTAATACGCTCCCTCAGCTCCTGTGGCAGCACGTTGACAATGGTCTCTACCGATATCTCAGCGTCGCCGCGAGCTGTCGTGTTGCCGTCGTCCTCGACAGGATCCTGACCCGCAAGAGCATCGCGAGCAGTGCGGTCGTCATCCAGTGTTGTGCCGCTCGCATGTCCGTTCGTAGCAACGCCCTCAAGGGTCGGCGTGGACAGAACGGCCACGAGGGCAGTGAGCGGGATGGCGGTTCCGTCCCATTGTTTGGCCACACGCACGAGCTGCGGCTCTCGGGGACGCCCTGCGGTGACCTTCCGGCCATTAGGCCAATTCAGCGTGCCGCCGATGCGCCAGACATGCGAGCAATCCGCAGTGCCATGGTCGCATCCAGCAAAGGCTTCAGCAGCGACGCAATTGGCTTCACAACATCGATTGGTTCCGGTTTGTCGAAGAGGAAAAATGCTTGGAAGCGGCCAGCGCTCGTTTCAAGGACACAGCTCGGTGGCACGGGCAGGCGCTCTGCCCATCGCGCTGCGTCAGCATCGTCGAAATCCGCGACTATCCCGAGGAGCGCAACGATGTCCTTCTCGTAGCCCTTCTTGCCCCCGGGCAAATCGGGCCTAAATACCGCAAGCGGCATGTATATGTTGCGATGCTCGGCAGTCCCGAGATTGCAGATCAGTTGGACCGTCGTCTCGACATCACCGATCTCGGCGTGAACAACGGTCGGCGGCAGCGGGCAGCCGGGTTTGCCCGTGCTCGGATGCGTCTGATCCGGGTCCTCACCAAAGCAGGCGATGACAAGCTTACCTTGGCCAGTGACCGGCTCGGCGAGCTTGTTGATTATCTCGATATGTGCTCGGATCAGCGAGACATCGGGACGAGCCGAACTCACCGGCTGCCTCCCGCACCCGCCGCTGGCGCTCGTGATGCAATGGTGGTATTTGGACGCTGATGGCTGTCGTTACCACCGGCCCGGTTGCCGCCTGCCAGCGGCGCCGGGCTGTTGTCACGCGGCATCGCTCATTCGGCTGACGCGCGGGCCAGCTCGTCGGCGCGATGGCGGTAGGTCTTCCGCGTCGCCCCCGCCTGGCAGTCGGTGAGACGGTACAGAATTCGCCGCGCACCCAGTCTGACCCAGGCCGGACCTTCGCCGCTCTGCCGCCAGCGCTGAACCGTGCGCCGGCCGAGCCGATATCGTGTAGCGAACTCCAGCTCCGTTAGGTAGACTTCCCCGTAATCGACATGTGCCATGCTGTCCTCTGCGTCGTCATAGACCGCGACGGACAGCACGCCATTGCCACTTTGTATTGTCTACTTGGGAAATACCTGGTTAGTTGGAAAGTCTGCCAGCTTAGATTACCAGCTTGGCTTTAGGACTAATATCAATTCTTGTGGAGTCCGGCGCCACCCTTTTTGATCGTATCTGGTGCATATTTCCTTCGGAGTGCGCGAACGTGGTCTTGGGTAACCTTGGGGCTCATTTGCTTGCGAGCACACTTAAGCAGCTCATCACGACCCGGTAGCTTCGTTAAATCGCTGCCCCATGTATCGAGCACCCATCTGTCCAGCGCCTCCATGAGCGCCTTGCCGCTCGGCGGCGGGCAATCGAACTCAGAGGGAGGCAGCCCTTCGCTTACAAGTGTTTCGCCAGTTGATGTCGCGGTTTCGGGGAACCAGTCCTGGAGCAGCAGCGGTGCGTTGGCCATTGATCGGTTTGTCTCGATGTAACGGCGGCATGCAGGTCTCCGGAGGATCAGCATATCGAGATCGACGAGGATGTCGCCTTGTCGCCACGGCGGAACCGAGATTAGGTATGGCGACTCGTGCACCAGCGTCACCACATCGGAGTCGCCGGCGAGATTGAATTCTCCCCCCGGAGCCACTTCTCCAAGTCGAGAAGGATACATTCGCGTTCTGCCGCATCGATTTCAAACCGCCCGGGAATCCGGGCCAGCGCGTCCGCGATTTCGTCGAACCCGAAAAACTGTCGCTGCCGCATCGGCTTATCGTGCTCGGCAGCCCATGCGGCTTCAGCCGCGGCCTGTTTTTCTTCCCGCTCTTCGCGCACTCTTCGGAGCCGCAGGGCCGACTGTTCCTCGTATAAGTCCGGGTCTTGATATTTGTCGGCGGGTGGGCTCCAAACCGCTCGGACAGAGATGCGATGGATCAGGAGCCGCCGCCATTTCGCCTGTCCCTCGGCAGTCGCTTCGGGTGTCAGGTCGAAATCGTCGAACACCTCTCCCGTAACCCAGTTGATGCGGGCATCCTGCCACCGCTTGTGCCGACGCGACGGCAACCCTTCCCCAATACTCGCGCCGCCCACCTCCCGGGCGGGACCTCCGGGCGAATTATCCCATCGGAGCGAGAGCATGCCATCTCCCAAGGCAGCCCTAATCTGCTGACGTGCGTCCGCTGTCTGGAACGTTCCGATCACGAAGGCTTCCACCTCGCCAAGCGACATCCATTGGGCACGTTCGCGACCGGTCTCGCCGATGTATTCCATCGCATCTCCCGTGCCGGCGGACCGATCGCATTGCGGGATTCACCCGATAGCCTTGCGTCTCACCGATGCCGGATTTCGAAATCTCGCATCCTCGCTCCACCAGCGCTTCCGCATGCGGTGACGGCGCGGCGGCCCAGTGCGGAAGCCGGGGGTTGGGGGATCAGCCTAGCCGCGCCGTCCCAATGTTACCGCGAGAACGCCAGTAAATCTCTAGCGCCGGGCGGCTCGCCGGCCATCCTGAAGCCGGACCACGTTGCTCGCTCCGACCCCGAGAATATGCGCGGCCCAGGCCTCGAGCGCCGATGCCCGCTCGCGAGCGAAATCATGCCGCTGATACACGCCGGCGACACCGCGCAGCTTCGCCGGCTGGTGCGCCAGCAGCTTATCGACAACGATGCTGTCAAAGCCGAGAGCAGCGAGAGTGGTCACCCCGGTTCTTCTAAGATCATGCAGGCGCCAGGGAACTCTTGTGGAGGGCTTGCGCCCGGTTTCGACCGCGGCTTCAGCGCGCGCCTTTTCGATCGCCGCATCGAGGTACCGCTTACCTTGCGAGAAGCCTGATATGGGCGTCGGTTCGCGACGGCGATTGCCCTTGAGCTCGGCCTCAGCTGCGGTCGCACGCTGGCTGGTGGTGCTGAAAACAAAGTCGCAGCCATCGACCCGCGGAAGGGCGCGAAGAATTGCGCGCGCGGCTTCAGACAGGTGCACGTCGTGGGGCCGGCCGTTTTTCATCCTCGAACCCGGCAAGGTCCAATGGCTCATATCGTCGGCGACCTCCGACCACCGCATCCCGGCGACCTCCTCGCGTCGTTGCAAGGTCAGGATCGCCAGCTTGAAGAACGGCCCGAATGGATAGGCGAGCCTGTCAGCGGCTGCCCAAACCTCAGCAACCTCGGTGTCGCTCAGCACCCGCTCGCGCTCGGTGGTGCCGGCCGAGATCGGTAGGTTGGCGAACGGGTTCTCGGGTACCGTGGCGCGCCGTTTGCCCCACGCGAAGCAGGCCCGCGCATACGCCATCGTGCGGCCAGCGGTTATGGCTTTTCCCGACTTGACGATCTGATCTAGCGCGTTCACCGCATCGGCGCGGGAGATTTGCACGGCCGGCCGCCTGATCAGATCGGGCAAACCACGACGGATCGCGCGCACCGCTTCGGCGGCATAGCGGGGCCGGCGATGTGCGAGATGCAGCGCGGTCCATTCCTCCATCAACGCCTGGAAAGTGAGCGCCGCTTCGGCGCGCTCGGCTTCGGCTCGCCGGCGCATCCGCTCCGCCTTGGGATCGACCCCCTTCGCGACTTCCCCGAGCCGTATCTGCACCGCCTCGCGCGCCTTATCGATGGTGATGTTGCCCCAAACCCCGATGGGCTCGCGCACCTTGCGGCGAGTCGCCGGATCGGTCCACTGGCAGATGAAGGTGCGGGTTCCCTTTGCGGTCAGGCGCACGCCAAGGCCGGGCGACACGCTGTCGAAGACCATGCGGTCCTTGCGGCCGGGCTCGACCTTCAACCCAGCCAGGAACCGATCCGTCAGCTTCGGCATTTGCTCCTCCGATGCCCGTGGCGCGGACCCCGCGCGGACCTCACAGGTGGGTCCGCTACGGGTCCGCATGGCGACTTCTGGCGATAATAAAATAAGAGGGTGCACCGAGAAAGCAAGCAGACTGTAGCCTATGACGATATATGGCGGAGGATGGCGCGGAGCTACCCTTACTACGCATCTGGGGGTTAGGGGTTCGACTCCTCTCGGGCGCGCGGGTCGCCGGCCGATCCGAGCCCGATGGGGTGGTCGCTCTGCCCATTTCTTTGTTTCAACAAACTATACCGGGCACTACCCCTCTCCGGGGGTACCTTGAGAGCCGATGTCGACGGCGTGGAACTAGGGAGCATCGTGCTGGCGTTAATCCAATATGGTGCCCCAGAAAACGGGTAAGCTGGCGCATCGCCGGATTTTGTTGGAGGGTGCCTGGCGCGCCCATGATCCGCCGTTCGTCCGATCGCTCGGCGCGCGTGCCCCCGAGACGCGGCTCAGCAGAGCGGCCTCTTCGATCGTGATATTGGTATTGTCGCTCGGGCTGTGGGCCACGATCTGGGAGGCTCTGCACAAGGCTGCCTCTCTGCTGTGATCGGCGAGATCGCCGGATCGGGCCAGAACGCGACGAGCTGCGCCGTCTCGCCCCGGTAATCGAGTATTAAGCAAATCTTGCTACTGATAGTCGTACCTGGACGGAGCATACACGCGATACCCTGCGGATCGGAGAGAGCATCGTGAAGACCGCGACCGCCCGCGCTACCGAGGCGATAGAAGCCGCGCAAATGATGTTCGCCGATGAGATGGGCGCCATCTTGGACCTCAGCCCGGCGGCAAGAATGGCTCTGATCGAAACGATCGCCGCCGCGATCCGGACCGCCGTCGTTGAAGAGCAGCAGAATCTCGAGCCTACCGACGAGGAGGTGCTGGCCTCCTCGACCTGCTGAACCACGCGATCGAGAGCAGCCGGCTTCCCCCATCACCGCAATCGGACGCTGCGTGCCATCGCGGCAGACCGCCGACGCCGAATTCGGCTGAGCCGCGCCGTCGACTGCATGCTTCGCCGCATCGGGGAGCTACTGCCCGTCGGGGCTGCTCACCGTTCGAGGCCCGTGGCAGGTGATGCTTTACAAAAACCCGGCGATTTCTTAACGGTCGATCAAGGTTTTGATCGGAGGCTGGCCGTGATCAAACCCTGCATTAGAGCCTGTCGATGGTGATCATGCTTACAAGGCTTATCAAGGACGACGGTGGCGTCACTGCAATCGAATATGGGCTGATTGCGGCGCTGATCGCGGTTGGCTCGTTGATAGCCATCAATGCGACGAGCCTTGCCCTCCACCTCACCACCACCTTCACCACGGTCGCCACCAAATTGTGAGGCGTCCGCTCACCTCGGCAACATTAGTCAAAATACTACTGGTATTCTTACAGTAAGCAAGAGAAAATATACTTAATTAACCTAATTAGGTGTCTTGTGTTTTCGTTATGGTTATCTATGAAGGTTGCCGAGTTTTTAGGATAGCCGCTTGAGCAGCGTTAATATTTGGCTATCAGGTCGCCGCGGACCGAGCGCGACCGAGAGGGGCAGCCCGGGCTAACGCATCGCAGGACCAAATTTTCCGACAGCACCGCGTCTTCGCAGCCGCCAAGTGCGATAGGAGCGGTGCATCACCCAGGCGAAAGGAATCACTGCCAGGGTCAGCATCGCGATGATGGCGACAGTTAGAACGCTGATAGCCTCGGTGTAATCGGACCCTGCCTCGACATTGCTGCAATCTTCGCTAGGGCTGTGGGCTTGGTCTCCGAGGTTGGTGCAGGAACGCGGGCCCGGAGAGACGTCCCAATCGCGGATCTGGATCATCACGTCGAAAGCCTTCGGCTCGACTTGGTTTTAGGTGGACAGCATGGCGTCGAGGTAGTCCTCGCCTGGTCGCGCGTTGCCCCAGCGCTCGGTCGCTTTCCCGGTTTGCGCACTCGGGGGCGGCGGTATCGGCGCACGTCGCAACCGCCGATGCGGCCCCTTCCGTCTTGAGCTGCCGGCCCGGAAGGAGCTGAGGATCGCCACTATTTTGTAATGGGTCGCCGGTACACCCTGCAAAACAGCCCAGATCCATGGTCGGGAAGGTTATCGCCTGGCTCACCCCGGTGCTCTGAATGGCCGCCAGGGTAATCGCGAAGAGGCCGAAGGCAGCCAGCCGCAGGATCATCGAGCCTCGTGTATTGGCCCTCGGAGGGTGAAAATGCAACGTCCGCGGCGCGGCCTGCGCTCTCGTCGTCCACTAGCGCGTCGGCGGATCTTCTAGCAGCTTGCGCGGCAGTTGCAAAGTAACAGCTGTGGGCAGCTCTTTTTGACGCGGATGGCGTGAGGTGGGAGGCGCGCACCCGCGGCAAGCCATCGAATTCCGGACTACCAGCCGTGACCCCGCGCCCGGTTGGCGTTTTAGATATATATGCTTATTATCACCATCTGATAGCTTTTTGGCATGTAGCATCGACGATGGACCTCTACCGCAGCTTCGGCTTTCTCGTCCACGACGTCGCCCGCCTGTTTGGCCGACGCTTCAACCAGCGGGCGCTCCTCTTCCTCGGCCTCACCCGGGCACAATGCAAGGTGTTGGGCTACCTCGCCCGCAACGAGGGCATCAACCAGGCCGGCCTTGCCGACCTGCTCGAGATCACGCCGATGACCCTGGTTCGGCAGATCGATCGCATGGAGGAGGACGGCTGGATCGAGCGACGCCCGGACCCTGCTGACCGTCGCGCCCGGCGTCTGGTCTTGACCGAAAAGGCGCGGCTGATCCTCGCCCGCATCCTCGACCTGTCAAACGAGGTTCGCACCGAAGCCTTTGCTGGTCTTTCCGAGGCCGAAGGCCGCTACCTCATCGACCTCCTCGCGCGCGTTCATGGCAATCTTTCGGAGCGCGTCCCGTCGCTCGCCGCCAGTGAATTTGCCGATCTCGACGAGCCGAGCGATCACCCGGCACTGGGCGTCGCGATTGTTGCGGCGGATTTGCCGCAGGTAGGGAGCCGGCGGTGACGACGTCGGTCGAGGACGAGACGGCATCGGCGACGGCTACCCGCCGAGTCGCCCTCGACAGCCGATTAGCCGCCGCCCGCATCCGGCGCCCCTTGCGCCAAAGGCTTCGGCTGCCGTTGATGGTCGCCGGACCAGCGGTTGTTCTGCTTGCTGCCGGCTACTGGTATCTGACGAGCGGCCGTTACGTTTCGACCGACGACGCATACGTCCAGGCGGCGCGCATGGCGATCAGCACCGACGTCGCCGGCCGGGTCGTCGAAATCGCGGTGCGCGACAATGAACGGGTCAAAGCCGGCCAAGTCCTCTTCCGCCTCGATCCACGCCCGTTCCGCATCGCGGTCGAGCAAGCCAAGGCGCAGCTCGCCGCCGAGCGGCTGCTGATCGACGCGATGAAGGCGACCTATCATCAAAAGCGGGCCGACGCCAGGGCGACCGAGGCAACCGTCAACTATCAACAGCGCGAGTTCGAGCGACAAAAACAGCTGATCGCCTCCGGCACGACCTCCCGTCAGCAGTTTGAGCAGGCCAATCAAGCCTATGATACCGGCCGCCAGCAGCTCACCTCAAAGCAGCAGGACATCGCCAATACTCTTGCCAATCTCGGCGGTGACCCCGACATCCCGGTCGATCAGCACCCCAAGGTTCAGCAGGCGCAGGCGGCGCTCGACCGCGCCGAGCTTGACCTTTCCTACACCGTGGTCCGCGCGCCAGAAAATGGGATCGTCACCAAGGTCGAGCAGCTCCAGGTCGGCAATTACGTGACCGCGGCGTTGCCTCTGTTCTCGCTGATGTCGACCGACCGGATATGGGTCGAGGCCAATTTCAAAGAGACCGAGCTGACCCATATGCGCCCCGGCCAGAGTGCGACGGTCGAAGTCGACACCTATGCCGGTTTCGTGCTGCCGGCGAAGGTCGAGAGCTTGAGCCCCGGCACCGGACTGGTTTTCTCCCTTTTGCCGGCCGAGAACGCGACCGGCAATTGGGTCAAGGTCGTTCAGCGCCTGCCCGTGCGCATCGGCATCGACCACTCCGATCCGAATGTTCCGCTGCACGCCGGGTTGAGCGCGACGGTGGAAGTCGATACCGGTCGTGACCGCCCGTTGCTCGTGCGCGTCGAGCGGTTCTTTGCCTCACTTGTTGGCTCGACCACGCACGCAGCGGAGCGGTGAGGGGCGAAACCCGCGCCCCGGTTCCCAACCGGGGGGCGATTACGGTCTCGATCATGCTGGCGACCTTCATGCAGGGGGTCGACACCACGATCGCTAATGTCGCGCTGCCGCACATGCAGGGGAGTTTTTCGGTCTCCCAGGACCAGGTCGCCTGGGTGGTGACCTCCTACATCGTCGCCGCCGCGATCATGACGCCGCTGACGGGCTGGCTCGCGGGCCGCTTTGGCATCAAGTATGTGTTCTTTGTCTCGGTCGCCGGTTTCACCGTGGCCTCGGCGCTCTGCGGTGCCGCCACGAGCCTCGCCGAAATGGTGGTCTATCGGTTGCTGCAAGGCATCTGCGGAGCGGCTCTGGTGCCGCTCTCGCAATCGGTGCTGCTGCAGATCAATCCGCCCGAGCGGCACGCCAAAGCGATGTCGGTCTGGGGCATGGGCGTGATCTTGGGCCCGATCATCGGCCCGGCGCTCGGCGGCTGGCTGACCGACCAATACAACTGGCGCTGGGTATTTCTGATCAACGTGCCGTTTGGGCTACTCGCCGCCGCCGGCATCCTCGTTTTCATTCGCTCGACGCGGAGCGCCCATCGCGACGCTTTCGACTTCTTCGGCTTTGCCACGCTGAGCCTGGCGATCGGTGCCCTGCAGATGCTGCTCGACCGGGGCGAGCTCAAAGATTGGTTCGGCTCGACCGAGATCTGGGTCGAGGCGAGCATCGCCGGGCTCGCCCTTTACCTGTTCGTGGTCCACACCGCGACGGCCACTGACCGATCGTTCCTCAACCGTGAGCTGTTGAAGGATGCCAATTGCGTCGTCGGCACGATCCTGATGTTCCTCGTCGCCATCCCGCTCTTCGGCACGATGATTTTGTTGCCGACGATGCTGCAGGATTTGCTGAACTATCCGGTGCTGACGACCGGGCTGGTGACCGCACCCCGCGGCATCGGCACGATGGCTGCGATGCTCCTGGTGAGCCGCCTGGTGGGCCGGATCGATATCCGGCTGATCATCATGACGGGCCTCGCGATGACAGCGATCGCGCTGTGGCAGATGACCGGCTTCTCGCTCCACATGGGAATGGACCCGATCATCTCGACCGGAATGCTGCAGGGCTTTGGTCTCGGCTTTGTCTTTACGCCATTGAGCATCATAACCTTCTCGACCCTGCCGCGGCAGATCCTGACGCAGGGAACCGCCATCTTCAGCCTCACCCGCAATATCGGCAGCAGCATCGGTATCGCCATCGTCGTGGCGTTGTTGGCCCAGAATACCCAGACCGTCCATTCGCGCCTCGTCGAGCACCTGCGCGAGGACAACCCGCTCGCCCGCCTGCCCTACATGGCCGCACCGTTCAGCCTCTCGACGCCTTCCGGTCTGGCCGCGCTCAACGCCGAAGCAACCCGTCAAGCGGCAATGGTCGCCTATATCGACGATTTCAAGCTGATGATGATGGTTGTCTTGGTCGGGCTTCCGTTGCTGCTGCTGCTGCGCAAGCCCCGCCCGGCACCCGCAGCCGCCGCCCCCGCGGAGTAGGGTCGTGCAGGAGAACTACCCAAGCGACGCGATGATCTCGCGGTAGGCTGCTTCGGGGGGCGCCGGCGGCGCCGCGCCGGTCTTCTGCCCCACGTCTTTCATCATGTCGATCAGCATCTTGGTCGCGGGCAGATCGTCACTAGTGGTCAGACCCAATCAGAGGATTCAGCAGGTGACGGGACAAATGGAGCCATGAGGCAGGAAATGCCCTTCGTGGACGCATACTTCTTCGTCATTCCGGGATGGTCCGCACGACCAGGCCCGGAACCTATGAGCACGGACCATTCCCGAGTTGGCCGAGGCCTGTGTTCTTGGGTTCCGGGCTCTCGTCCCCGGGCGGCCGGCCCTTGCGGGCCGTCCCGGGGATCGCCCGAGCCCCGGAATGACGAGTATTTCAGATTTTTTGACAGCCTCCTTCGCCGGGAAGACGAGGAGAGTGCGCCGAGCACTGAATCACCCGAATGAATCTGAGCACTAGAGCGGTTTTCCACCGAGTTGCTGCACCCCACCGAAGCGGTTCGTCGGTTTGGCGCGCATCACCCCCACCCCGACCCGCCCCCATCGAGGGGGCGGGTGCAGCGACATCTCGCCGGGACGCAAGGTGATGACCCGCCGCCGGGAATGGTCGACCTCGACCGTCACCTCCTGGCCGCGCGTCAAGAGATTGTGTTTTGCGAAGGTGTCGCGATGGGGGATCTGATCGAGCTTGTGGCTTTGGGGGACGTACTCCATTGCCCCATTCGCCTCGGTCTCTGCTGTGAAGGCGACCCACGCCGTCACGACATCGGGCTTGCTCAGGCCCCAATAGGCCCGGTCCTGGTGCCACGACACAAAGGCCGGATCGCCCGCCTCCTTGATGAAGAAGTTGGTAGTCCAGCACAGCAGTTCCGGGCCGTGGAGATCCTCGACGGCGTCGAGGATGGAGCGGCGCCGCACGAGCTCGGCGAGCCAGGCAAAGAGCAGATGGGATTTATGGTGCATATCGCCCTTGAGCGGCCCGCCCGTCCGCTGCTCGAACGCCTCGAGCCGCCCCCGGAGCGCCGCCGCCTCGGCCTCGGACATGACACGGATCGGGAAGACGCAGCCCTCTTTTGCACCCCAACAGAAGGGAACCGTCGGCGGGGGGAGGTGTTTGAGAGACTGTACTCGGGGCCAGCGCGAGGTTCCGGATGACCCCGCGATATCAGGCGAGTATTGGCGAGAGCTTAGCGCAGGAGCGATTTTCATGGCCATAACCGCTGAAGATTTCTACAGAAGCTCCAACGGCGATCGCTGGCAGCTTATTCGCGACATCGCCTCGGGGCGCATCTTCGTGAGACATGAGCCAAATCTCTCATCCGGCGGACGCACCACAGATACGGACGTCGAGGAGTTTCTCAACCGAACTGGCTCCAGCCCTGAGAATCTTGCGTTGCGGGCGCTCTTGGATAAGCAAACCCGCATGGACCGGAGCTAGTCCGAGAGGCCAAACCGAGAGGTCCGGACAAAGCCAGGCGACAACGCCCCGCATGACCCGCAGCTCCTCGTCATCGGACGTTGTCGGGCTCTGTCTCTCCGCTATAACCTGATGAGATCGCCGTAAAGGAACCAAATATTAGAAGCTCCCTCACAAGGCGAAAGCGCTATCGAGGTAGCAATGGGACAGCAGCCGGGAAAGCCGAAGCCGCCAGGAAATCCGCCGATACGACCGGAGCCGCGACAACCCCAGCCGATCGAAGAGCCGCCGAGGCCGATTCCGATACCGCCTGTGGAGAGACCACCCCCTCCGCTCGTGGCGGATCTTGCGTCTTAATTTAGGACCGCACTCCTCTCTTCGTACTCGTCCCGACGCGCCGGCGACTTCCGAGCCAGCTGGCGGACGATGTAGACAGTGGTGCTGCCCGCAGGCGCATGCCCGCATGCGCACGAGGGAATGACGAAACTGCCACGACGGCCATAGGCTGATGATCCATAGCGGGCGCTGGCCGCTACTCGTGTGGTAAGTCATGGGCGTTGGGCCGGGACAAGGTGATCTGATGAGCAAGGCCTTCGTTAAGGAAACGGATGAGGAGTCCGATCTGCCCGATGAGCCGCCGGCCATCCCGCCAGGGGTCAAGAACTACATGACCCCGGAAGGCCACCGCCGCATGCAGGACGAATTGCGCCAGCTATTGCGGGTGGAGCGTCCGAAAGTGGTCGAAACCGTGGCCTGGGCCGCTGGAAACGGCGACCGGTCGGAAAACGGCGACTACATCTACGGCAAACGCCGCCTGCGCGAGACTGATCGGCGCATCCGATTCCTGTCCAAGCGGCTGGAGCGTGCCGAGGTGGTCGACCCAAACCAGCAGAAGAAGCGGGATCAGGTCTTCTTCGGCGCGACCGTCACCTACGTCACCGGGGGCGGGACCGAAATGACGATCACGATCGTCGGCGTCGACGAAGCCGATCTCGACTGCGGTCAGGTGAGCTGGTTATCACCGGTCGCCAGAGCGCTGATGAAAGCGCATCAAGGCGACATCGTCGAACTCCGTGCGCCGGCGGGGGTCGAGCAAATCGAGGTGCTCGCCATTCGCTATGGCGTCGCCGATACAAGACCGGCTGAGTAGCCAACCTCGTCAGCTGAGGCAGCCCCTTGCTCTCTGGGCCGGAGGCACATGCAGCGCGTCCTCGCCGAATCCTTGATATGTCGGGGCGAGAAGCCGGATCGGGGGTTGAGCCAGAAGGGAGCTGAGCCAGACAATGGCGCCGGCGCGGACAGGCGACGAGGGACTGACGGTCGAGGAGGTTGAACGTCTCGGGGTTCGGCGGCTTGCCGAGATCGTGGTCAAGCATTGCTACCGAGACGAAGGATTGCTCCAGACGGTGCGGATCGCGTTGGCGGCCTCGGCTCCGGGTGATGCGCTCGTCAAGACCCTGGCCGCCGAGATCGACGCCATCCGCGGGGATCGGCGATTCTACGGCTACCGCCAGAGCAGCACCCTCGCCCACGAGCTCGACAGGAATTTTGGCCGCGGTTCGCTCGTGCCGAGGGCTGTCAAGTTATCGGAAATGCTGGTGAAAGCCGCTTGCAAAGGGTTCTCACTTGGTTCGAAGTGCATCCATCGGGCT
>Ga0210406_10002668_pt1 | contig 20173 bp, 14 predicted proteins | sample IncBWC30MmetaG_FD_155454 | JGI IMG/M metagenome (GOLD analysis project Ga0210406, IMG submission 155454) | Forest soil microbial communities from Barre Woods Harvard Forest LTER site, Petersham, Massachusetts, United States - Inc-BW-C-30-M | ecosystem: Environmental > Terrestrial > Soil >... | reverse complement strand
ATGGGTTCATCAATTGTCGCGCTGGGGCGATCCGGTCAACCACGACGACCCGATCGACTGGTCGGGACCGGTTCTCGTTTCCGATCGTCTTATCCTCGTCTCGTCGGCAGGGAAGGCGGTTTCGCTTTCTCCCTATTCTGGAGACCTGATGGGCCGCATCGATATTCCTGACGGCACCTATATTCCCCCTGTGGTGGCGAACGGCACGCTTTATCTCTTGACGAACGCCGCCCAGCTGGTCGCGATGCGCTGATCCCGCCTGGGGCACAGCACAATCCTCATGCCCCCCTCGGTTGCAATTCTTGGCCGTCCCAACGTGGGCAAATCGACCCTGTTCAATCGCATCGCCGGCAGGAAAGCGGCGATCGTCCACGACACACCCGGAGTCACGCGCGATCGCCAGGAAACCGCCGTGGAATGGGGCGACCTCAATTTCCGCCTCGTCGACACGGCGGGATTCGACATGGGCGCGCAGGGCAGTCTTTCGCAACGCATGACCGAGCAGACGCTCGCTGCAATCCGTCAGGCAGACGTCTGCCTGTTTGTCATAGATGCGCGCGGGGGCGTCACCGCCGGAGACGACATCATTGCACAGGCGCTTCGGCGCTCCGGCAAACCGGTTGTCCTCGTTGCGAACAAGTGTGAGGGGCGTACTGCCGATCTCGCGGACGCGCGCAAATGGGGATTCGGCGAGACAGTAGACGTCTCGGCCGAACATGGAACCGGCATGGGCGAGCTGTTCGACGCGCTTGCTCCTCTTGTCGGCGCCGCGGCGCCGGAAGAAGCCGGCAGTGAAGATGAGAGACCTCTCAAGCTCGCCATTGTTGGACGGCCCAACACCGGCAAGTCGACCCTGTTCAACCGATTGCTTGGCGAAGAACGCACACTGACCGGCCCCGAAGCGGGCATCACTCGCGACTCCGTGGCCGCGGCATTCGAAATAGACGGCCGAACCGTTCTGCTCCACGACACGGCAGGCCTGCGCAAACGGGCCCGTGCCGCCGGCCACGCGCTCGAGCAACTGGCCATCGCGAGCGCGCTGACCGCAATCCGCTTCGCGGAGTGCGTTGTCGTCATCATCGATGCCACGCAACCCTTTGAAAAACAGGATTTGACGATAGCGGACCTCGTGGCGCGCGAAGGCCGCGCGATCATATTCGCCGCAAACAAATGGGATCTCATCGAGAGAAAAGCCGGCGCCATCGGCGTTCTGAGGCGAAAGCTTGACCGCCTGCTGCCACAGATCGCGGGCGCACCCCTCATCGCCATTTCCGCCATGACGGGCGAAGGGCTACCCCGCCTGATGCCGGGCGTACTCGCAGCGGATGGGGCCTGGAACAGACATGTTGCGACCGCCGAGCTCAACCGGCTCCTGGCGCGCGCAGTCGAACGCCATCCACCTCCGGCCATCAAAGGCCGCCGGGTGCGCATCCGCTATATGACGCAGCCGAAATCCCGTCCTCCCACCTTTGCGCTATTCGGCAATCAGCTCGATTCACTGCCCCAATCGTGGCTGCGCTATCTGCAGAACGAGCTGCGCGCGGCGTTCGATTTCGAAGGCACACCGCTGCGCTTTTCGCTTCGCACGTCGAAAAATCCTTATGCGTAGCACGCGAAGCGGAATGCGCAGTGCGCCTTTGTCGGGGACCGCTCTATTCAGAAAGGAGTGCCGCAGGTGATCGCGCAGCAGCGTGCGGCGCGACGAGGACCGTCTTGATGTTTACGAATTCCTGGATTCCGAAGCTCGACAATTCGCGCCCATAGCCGCTTTCCTTGATGCCGCCGAATGGAAGCTTCGGGTTCGACTCGACCGGCGCATTGACGAAGACGAGGCCCACTTCGATTTCATCGCGTGCGATCCTTTCGCCGCGCACCAGATCGCGCGTGAAGACGGCTCCGCCCAGTCCGAATGCCGAATCATTGGCGAGACGGAACGCCTCGTTCTCGTCCCGCGCTCCTATCACCGCCGCAACAGGTCCGAACATCTCCTCGTCGTAGGCAGGCATGCCCTTGTGGACTCCACTGAGCACGGTCGGTGGATAAAAGGCGCCCTCACCTGCCGGAATGGCGCCCCCGGTCAGGCAGCGTGCACCCATGTCGATGCTTTTCCTCACCTGGAGATGAAGCGCATCGCGCAGATCATGCCGTGCCATGGGCCCCATCGTGGTGTTTTCATCCAGCGGATCGCCCATCCGTGCCTTGTTCATCTCCACGACGAGCTGCTTTTCGAATTCGGCCAGCACGGACTCGATGACGATGAACCGCTTTGCGGCAATGCAGCTCTGACCCGCATTGACAAGCCGCGCGCGCGCGCATTGCCCGGCCGTAAACGCAATGTCCGCATCGGCGAGCACGACGTAGGCATCGCTTCCGCCGAGTTCGAGCACCGTCTTCTTGAGGCAGAGGCCGGCCTTCGCGGCGACGGCGCGGCCGGCGGCGGCGCTGCCCGTAAGCGAAACGGCGCGGATGTGGGGGTGTTCGATCACGTCGCCCACCATGTCGCTGCCTATGAGAAGCGTCCTGAAGAGATGTTCCGGGAATCCCGCATCCCGGAACAGGCGCTCAAGCGCAAGCGCGCAACCCGGCACATTTGCAGCATGTTTCAACACCGCGGCGTTCCCGGCCATGAGTGCCGGCGCCGCAAATCGGATGACCTGCCAGAAAGGAAAATTCCATGGCATGACCGCGAGCACGACGCCCAAGGACGCAAATACCACGCGCGCCTTGCGGTCTTCGAGGTCTACAGGCTGGGCGGCGAGGAATCGCTCGGCATTTTCGGCGTAGAAGTCGCATCCGACAGCGCATTTCCGCGCTTCCGCGATGCCGTCCCCGATGGGTTTGCCCATCTCGACGGCCATCAGCTCTGCGTATTCCCGGGCGCGCTCGCGCAGCAGAACTGCGGCTTTGCGCATGAGTTCGGCGCGCTCGGCAAACGCGCGTCGGCGCCAATCGCAATGGGCACGGTGAGAAAAGTCAATCGCCGATTCCACTTGATCGCGCGTCATTTCTTCGAAGCGCGTCCCCACTTTGCCGGTGAACGGATTTATGGATTCCATCCTGATGCGGCCTCCTGTTCAGTCACCGCCCCGGCGCCAATCAGGCGCGCCGGCAGCAACGTACCCCATCGTAGAGCATGTTCGGTCCATATTGAACCAAACATCTCAACTGCCGTGCCGAAGCCCGCGCATCGGAACTGAAATCATGCAATCCCCACCCCGCCGCGCTGAAGCGAAATCGACTCGAAATTCGAATTGCGAAGGAATGAATTCTCGGGCGAACAATGCGGGGACGGCATATATTTTCCATTGCCGCCGCAATGAGGAACGGCGAAAGACTCCTGTCGCCGGAACCTATCGAGGGCAAAAAGTTCCCCGATCACTTCGGCGGCGGGTTGGCGAGGAGGTAGGGGAAACCGTCGTCAATGTTGGACTTCTCGGCTCATACGGTCGGCTCGAAACCGGCCGGCAGACCGGACTGGAACTGTGCGGTGGTTAGTCCCGTGATACCGGGATCGTTGGCGATGTTGCCGGCGCCCTGGCTCGGATCGGTGATGCCGCTTGTGTCCAAATCCCAATACGTAGCGTCGAGGCTACCTGATAGAGAGCCATCATATCCGATCACGCCGCCGACGAGGCTTCCAGTTGTGCCGTTTATGTGTCCGGTCGAATAGGAGGAGCTGATCGTCCCCTCGTTGTAGCCTATCAGTCCGCCGACGTAATCGGCTCCGTCCGTGACAGACCCCGTTGCGTAGGAATTCGTGACAGTTGATCCAGCCAAATTGCTACCGATAAGCCCGCCGCCTTCATCTCTGGCACGAACACGACCAGTTGCGTAGCTGCCCGTGACGATGGCCGGGTTATCCCCGACCAAACCGCCGGCAAATGGTCCGGAAACGTCGCCCGTCGCAGAGGACTGGCTAATGCTGCCTCCATTATACCCAACAAGGCCTCCGACGAGGCTCTGGATCCCATTCACTTTCACCGCAGCGCGGGAATAGGAAATGGTGCCCCCATTGGAGCTAGCAAGTCCCCCCAACTCGGGGCCATATTTGTTGGATTTCCCGTTAACTACGGAGCCTGTCGCAACACACGACTGGAGCGTGCCAAGATTTAGGCCCACCAACACCGCTCCTCCATCGACCTTGGTGACGCCGATGTTTGCAGGAACGGAAATGTTGGCATTCGAAACGTCAATATTCCTTGCAGTTCCAGTCGTGTCGATTTCCGCAAATAAACCTTCAAGAACTCCGCCTTTCACTTGGGCGGGGCCATCGATGCTCAGATTGGAGATGGTGTTCCCAAGTCCCTCGAACGTGCCGCTGAGGATTCCGATCGGCGAGGCGTGGTAGGTCCCGTCGCCGCTTGCGTCATAGCTGTTCGCAAGCGCGAAATCTCCGCCCGGATCGGAAGCGATATCGCTGGCGAGAGTCTTGATGTCGCCGGCGAGCGTGTAGGCCGCGCCGTCGATCGAAAAGCTGCTCGCCAGGTTGGCGAAGGTCACGTTGCCCTTGTTGCCGAAGGAGAACATGCGGCCCGTCTGCACCGCGAGCCCGCTCAGGCCCGTAATGGAAACCGGCTGATCGACGATAAGGGAACGGCGTGCATCGAGCGTCAGCACGCTGCTGCTCGACCAGGTGACCGGAGACCTGATGTCAATATCGTGCGCCTGAACGCCTTGTCCGGTGGTGGTGACAGTCGCGTTGCCGGACGCCAGCAGCGTCTCCAGATCGCCCGCATTGAGGACAGCTTTTGCCGCGGTTGGCGCGCACACGCCGTTCGAGCAAGACATGTTCTGTGTCGCGCCCGATGTAATGATTACGGCAGCTTGTGCAGCCGGAGCGATCAATGCAGCAGCGGCAATCAGCGCCACAAACCGGCGGTCGCGCCGAACCGAACTGAGCAGTCCAACGCAACCCACCTGATCCTCCCGCAATGATGACTTAGACTATCACGCCGGGACGGAACCACAAACGATGGATTTCATTTGGTTTTACAGTGGCTGAATTCGCCACAGCGACAAGTACCAACTACTTCAATCCCACACTTCAGCTACAATTGCCGTGGCAACATTGAGAGCTCCCGATGTGCGCTCATTGCGTCGTGTTGCCGCAAGCCAGCAACAGGATCGATGCGGCTCCGATCAATCCGGCATGGGGCTGCAGAATGAGCGAGGTCGGGATCGCTCTCATGTAATCCCTGAACCGTGCCTTATCCTCGAAGCGCTCGCGGAAACGGCTCGCGGCAAGCAGTCCGGCCGCATCCGGCAGAATCCCGCCCCCGATGAGGACGCCCTGGCGGGCGCCCATCGTGAGCGCGATGTCTCCGGCAACCGAGCCCAATATCGCGCAGAAGCGCGCAAACACGTTCGCTTCGAACGACGAAGGGTCGCCTCGCGCAATCTGCGTGATGCTTTCCGGCGTGCGGTCATCCGCGGTAAAATCATCGATTTCCGCCATGGCTCCGTAGAGATTGAGCAAGCCGGGACCCGAGAGGATGCGCTCGGCCGAGACGCGCCCGAATTTCCGCATCAGGATTTCAACGAGTCGCATCTCCAATTCGTCGGTCGGCGCGAACGCCGCGTGGCCGCCCTCCGTCACGAGCGCAATATGGGCATCGTCGGCATTGACCAATCCGGCAACGCCCAATCCGGTGCCCGGACCGACGATTGCAATTGTTCCATCGCCATGCGGATCGAATCTGGACGATGGACCGATCGCCGCGAGATCGTGCTCCTGCAAATGAGGAACGGCCTGGGCGACCGCCTCGAAATCGTTCACGAGCCGGGCGTAAGGGGCGCCCAACCCCTCTCGCAATTCCTCGGTGGAAATCCGCCAGCCCGCATTTGTCAGATGGATTTCGTTGTTTTCGACCGGGCCTGCCACAGCGAAGACGAGCGCGCTCGGCGGCGCGTGAAGTCCCGCGTCGCGAAGATAGGCCTTTGCAGCGGCAACAATGTCGGGATGTCCACGCGTGGACAAGAAGCGCAGCGAATCGATTTCCGGTTGCGGCGCTTCGAGATCGACCTGGGCGAAGCGGACATTGGTTCCGCCGATATCCGCGACCAGACCGAATCTCTTCACCGTCGGGGTTTTGGTGTCCGCAGTCATGCGGACCAGCTATAGCCGCGCCGCGCGATCAGTGCATCGGACGCTTCGGGTCCGCGCGAACCAGCCCCGTAGAATTCCGGCGCGATCCCGGCTTCCTTCCAGCCCGCGGCGATGCCATCGATCCAGGCCCACGCAGCTTCCACCTCGTCGCCGCGCACGAACAACGTCGGATTGCCGGTCAGCGCGTCGAGAAGCAGACTCTCATAGGCAATACGGCGGCGCTGAGTGCGGAACGCATCGGTTAGACTCAGATCAAGCGGGAGCGGACTGAGGCGCATGCCCTCGGCCGTCAATCCCGGTGCTTTATTCATCAGCAGCAGAGATATCCGTTCCTGCGGCTGGAGCGTAATCGTGAGCCGGTTTGGAATCAGATCCCTGTTGCCTGCGTGGCCGAATGCGGAGTGCGGCACGCCAAGAAACTGGATCACGATTTCGGTGTGCCGCTGCGCGAGCCGCTTTCCGGTTCGCAAATAGAACGGGACGCCTGCCCAGCGCCAATTCTCGATTTCGGCCTCGAGCGCCACGAAGGTTTCCGTGTTGCTCTCGCTGCCCTCCGACTCGTAGCCAGGCACGGGGACGCCCTCGATTTGTCCCTGCACATATTGTCCGCGCACGGTTCTTGCGGCGGCTTCGCGTCCGCGGATCGGTCTGAGCGAGCGCAGAACCTTCGCCTTCTCGTCGCGGACAGCGTCGGGATCAAGCCTGGCGGGTGACTCCATGGCGACGAGGCAGAGGAGCTGCAGGATATGATTCTGCACCATGTCGCGAAGCGCGCCATAAGCGTCGTAATATGCCCAGCGCCCTTCCACGCCGACGGATTCGGCGACGGTAATCTGGACATGATCGATGCAGGCTCTGTTCCACAAGGGCTCGAAAAGCACATTGGCGAAGCGCAGCGCGAGAAGATTCTGGACTGTCTCCTTGCCGAGATAATGATCGATGCGGAAGATGCGCTGTTCATCGAAGGCGTACGCCAGACAGGCATTGATCGCACGGCAGCTCTCGAGATCATGGCCGATCGGCTTTTCCACGACGACGCGGCTCTGTGCCGTGGCGAGACCGGCCGCGCGCAGATTGGCGCAGGCGGCAGAATAGTGCTGCGGCGACAGAGCAAGGTAGAAGACGGACCTTTCGCCGAGGAATTCGCCCAGCGCCGGATAATCGGACGGCTTCGAAGCATCCAGCCTGCAGTAGTCGAGCCGGTTCGCCAATGCGAGCCACGGCGCTTCGTCAAGTTTTTCGACGCGTTCCGCGACTGCGTCCCGTACCAGTGCGCGAAATCGATCCCTATCGAGATCGGAACGCGCGGCGCCGATGATCCGCAATGGACTGTGGAGAAGCCCGTCGCGCTCGAGAAAATAGAGCGACGGCAAAAGCATGCGCCTGGCGAGATCGCCAGTGGCACCGAAAATCACGAGGGTGTCAGCTTGAACGGACATGTCCGGGTATTACCCCTCCCCGATCAATTTCAGCCACGCGTCCTCGTCGATCACTTTCACGCCGAGCTTTTCCGCTTCGCCGAGCTTCGAGCCGGCGCCGGGGCCTGCGACGACGAGATCGGTTTTCTTCGATACGGAGCCCGCGACTTTCGCGCCCAGCGCTTCGGCGCGCGCCTTGGCTTCGGGACGCGTCATCTTTTCGAGCGAGCCGGTGAACACGACCGTCATGCCCGCAACGGCGGAATGTGCGGTCCTGGGCGACGCGGCCGGTTCGACTTCGACTTCCTTCAGCAGATGGTCGATCGCCTTGCGATTGTGCGGCTCATCGAAAAAATCCCGGATGGCTTCGGCGACGACTTCTCCCACGCCACCGATGGAATCGAGTTCGGTCACAGCCTCCTCGCCTTCCATTGCCTCGCGGAACGCTTCGATGGTGACGAAATGGCGCGCAAGCAGCTTCGCCGTCGTCTCGCCCACGTGGCGCATGCCGAGCGCATTGACGAAGCGGTCGAGCGCGATTGTCCGCCTTGCATCGATGGAGCGCATGAGATTATCCACGACCTTGTCTTCCCTGTCGTCGTCGCGCCTGGCCCTGGAGGTGACCTCGCTCTTGCCTTCCCTGACGCGGCGCTCGGCGCTGAGGCTCGCGCGGTGCCCGGCGAGCACCTTGCTCACGCGCTCGGGTTTCTCGGTAAGCTTGAAAATGTCGGCCGGCTCCTTGATCAGCCCCTTTCCGTGGAAGAGCTCGATATAGGTGCCACCAAGGCCTTCGATGTCGAACGCATTGCGGGAGACAAAGTGGCGCAATCGTTCGACGGCCTGCGCGGGGCAAATGAGCCCGCCCGTGCAACGGCGATCAACGTCTTCCTTCCCCGTCTTTTCGTCGATCTCGCGTTCGGCATGACTGCCGCAGGCGGGACATTTGTGGGGAAATGCGTAGGGCTTGGCGCCCTTCGGCCGCTTCTCGGGGATGACACGCACGATCTGAGGGATCACGTCGCCAGCGCGCTGCACGACCACGGTATCGCCGATACGCACGTCCTTCCGCGCGATCTCGTCTTCATTGTGGAGCGTTGCGTTCTGCACCACCACGCCCCCGACCGTCACGGGCTTCAGTTTCGCCACCGGCGCAAGCTTGCCCGTGCGGCCCACCTGAATGTCGATGTCAAGCAGTACCGTGTCGGCCTTTTCGGCGGCGAATTTGTGCGCGACCGCCCAGCGCGGCGACCGGGAAACAAAACCAAGCCGCTCCTGGAGGTCGAGCCGGTCCACCTTGTAGACGACGCCATCGATGTCGTAGCCGAGCGTGGCGCGGCGCGTTTCGATGTCGTGATAGAATTCGAGCAGTTCATCCGTCGTGCGGCAGCGCCGGACGAGCGGGTTGACGCGAAATCCCCAGCTTTTGAACCGCTCAAGCATTTCGAACTGGGAGGATGCTGGTAGCCGGCTCATCTCGCCCCAGGCATAGGCAAAAAAATGTAGCGGACGCCGCGCGGTGACCGCGGGATCGAGCTGGCGCAGCGAGCCTGCCGCCGAGTTGCGGGGATTCGCAAACGGCGGCTTGCCGGCCTCTGCCTGGCGCGCGTTCAGCGCAGCGAAATCACTGTGCAGCATATAGACCTCGCCGCGCACTTCGACGATGTCGGGCGCCTTGCCAATCAGCTTGAGCGGCACGTCCCTCAGTGTGCGCAAATTCGGGGTGACATCTTCGCCTTCTATGCCGTCGCCCCGGGTCGCGCCCTGCACGAAAGCGCCGTTCTCGAAGCGCAAGCTCGCCGACAACCCGTCGATCTTGGGCTCGGCGACGAAGACAAGATCATCCTCGTCCTTTGTTCCGAGAAACCGGCGCACGCGTGCCGCAAAGTCGATGACGTCCTCTTCGTCGAACGCATTGTCCAGTGAGAGCATCGGCACCCGGTGCACAACCTTTGCGAATTTCTCGGATGGTTTCGCGCCGACGCGCAAGGACGGCGAGTCCGCGCGGATCAGTTCGGGAAATCGCGCTTCGATAGCGGCGTTGCGCTTGCGGAGCGCGTCATATTCCGCATCCGAAACAGCCGGCGCGTCATCCTGATAATAACGCCGGTCGTGCGCTGCGATCTCGTCCGCAAGCCGCGTCAGCTCCCGCTTCGCTTCGGCCGACGTAAGCTTATCGACCGTTTTCATCGCGTGTCCGTGTTCGAGTCGACAAGAAAAGTCCCACGCGGAGCCGCGGAGCCGCGGAGGAAGAAAAAAGATGAACTGCCAATACGCCAAGACGTCAAGAATTCGTTCGCGCGCCTTCGGCGCGCAATGGACTTCGACGCTGCCATGACCTCGGTGAGGTTTGAATTTCGTCGCATGCGCCTTGGCGCCTTGCCCCGGATTAAATCCGGGGCTTGGCGGTTAGTCGTACCTCCGCGTCTCCGCGGCTCCGCGGTTCCGCATGGAATTTTTCTTGCCAACATCAGGCTCGCTTTCGGGATTTTTTCGGTTCGCGGGCTTCGGCGAGGAGGCGACGGGCGGCGGCGCGGGCTTCGTCCGATACGGATGCCCCTGCCAGCATGCGGGCGATCTCCTCCACGCGGGCATCATCGGACAGCAGTTCGACCTGCGTGCGATCGCGCACGCGCGTGATGCGAAAATGGCGCTCCGCGCGCGCCGCGACCTGCGGCGAATGCGTGACAAGCAGAACCTGCGTGGCGCGCGCGAGGCGTTGAAGCCTTTCTCCCACGGCGTCCGCAACGGCCCCGCCGACACCACGATCCACTTCATCGAACACGAGCGCGGCGTGTGGGCTCGCTTCGGCAAGGGCCACTTTCAGGGCGAGCGAGAAACGCGCGAGCTCGCCGCCGGAAGCAATTTTTACCAGAGGCCCGAACGCCGCGCCTTCCACGGTCGATACTTCGAAGCTCACCTTTTCAAGTCCCGCCGCGTTGCCTGAATCTCCCAAAGGGTCCAGCGCCACGCGAAATCGCGCGTGGCCCAGCTTCAAGGGGTTAAGTTCCTGCGCAACTGCGCACTCCAGCTGGACCGCAGCTTTCTCGCGCGCCAAAGTCAATTGACGGGCATGGCTCATGAAACCCGCATGGGCCCGCGTAACTTCGGCAGCGGCACGCGTAAGCGCCAAATCGCCGCCCGAAATTGTTTCGAGCTTCGCCTCATATTCCGCCAGAAGGCGCTGCAATCCGTCTGGTTGCACCGCGTATTTGCGCGCGGCAGCGCGCAAGGCGAACAGACGCTCTTCCTTGCTTTCGAGCAGCCCCGCATCTACTTCGAGCTGCGCAAGAAGCGCCTCGAGTTCGCGCCCTGCCTCTTCAGTGAGTGCAAAAGCCTGGTCGAGCGCCTCTTCCGCCGACTTGCAGCGCAGGCGCGCATCGGGATGCAGGCGCGACAAACGCTTCAGCGCGCCCGCCAGTGCGGCTTCGGCGCCTCGATCGCCGGAAAGGAGTTCGACGGCGGATGATGTATCTTCCGCGATCCGCCCCGCGTTCATCAGCAGCGCGCGTTCGCCGGCGAGCCGCGCCTCTTCGCCTTCCTGCGGCGCCAGCGCCGAAAGTTCATCAACGGCGTGGCGCAGAAACTCCGCCTCCCGCGATGCGGTTTCGGATGTCCGGCGAAGCTGATCCGCTTCTGCGCGCAGACGCTCATACGCGCGGAATCGCGCCGCGACATCGTCCGCCAGTTCCGTATGGGCGCCGAAGGCGTCGAGCAGTCTGCGATGCGTTGAACTGTCGAAAAGTCCACGATCGTCCGCCTGCCCGTGAATCTCGACAAGCTCGCTTCCCAAATCACGCAGCAGCGCCACACCGATTGGTTCGTCATTCAGGAAGGCGCGGGTGCGCGCGTCCGCCGCGATTGTCCGGCGCAGGATGATCTCTCCGTCCGTGACCAGGCCGTTATGGACAAGCATGTTGCGCGCGTCGTGATCGGCAGGAAGCTCGAAGATGGCCGTGGCCGATCCTTGCACTGCGCCGCCACGCACGCTGGAACGCGCACCCCCGCGCGCACCTGTTGCAAGCCCCAGCGCATCGAGAAGGATAGACTTGCCAGCGCCCGTCTCGCCCGTCAGCACATTCAACCCGCCCGAGAAATCCAGCGCCACGTCCTCGATCAGGACGAGGTCGTGGATTTTCAGGGTCGCGAGCATGGGCGGGGCACGTCAGATCACAAGGAAGTCAGAACAGCATTTGCCTGGTGCGTTTCACAGCGGGCTCTCGAAGGCGCGCTCGATCCACGAGCCCTTGTGCATCTCCGGCTTCATGTTGTGCGAAACCAGAAGATCGTAGGCGTCCTGGTACCAAGGGCTGCCGGGATAATTTGCGCCGAGCACCGCGGCAGCCGTTTTCGCCTCGTCGTATATTCCGACAGAGTAATAGGCTTCCGTGAGACGTTCCAGCGCTTCGGCGATCTGCGACGTTCGCGGGTAGCGCTCGACAACGGCGCGGAATCGGTTGATGGCTCCGATGAAGTCGTGTCGCACGAGATAGTAGCGACCCACCTCCATCTCCTTGCCCGCCAGGTGATCGAGCGTCAGGTCAACCTTGAGACTGGCGTCGCGCGCATATTCCGTGTCGGGAAAGCGCTGCACGACGTCCTGCAGCGCGGTCAATGCCTGTTCAGTGTCGGTCTGGTCGCGCCCGGTATCGGTGATCTGCTCGTAGAGAGACATCGCCTTCAGATAGAAGGCATAGGCGACCTCGTGACTGCCCGGATGCAGCTCGATGTATTGATCGGCTGCGCTTATCGCATCGGTATATTTGTTGGCCTGATAATAGCAGAAGGCGCTCATCAGCATCGCGCGCCGCGCCCACACCGAATAGGGATGCTGACGCTCCACCTCGTCGAATTGTTTGGCGGCCTTCTCCCAGTCCTTACCCTTTATCTGGGTCCACGCATCATTGTAGATTTGCTCGACGGGACGTTCGACATAGTCGGCATCCTTGTCATCCGAACTGTCGAGGCCGAGCCAGGAACAGCCGGCGAGCAGAAAGGCTCCCGTCGCGGCGGCGAGCATGCCGCGCGCAAAACGGCTCCTGACCGGCGTGCAGCTCGCGAGCGGCGGCGGCGTCTCGTTCAATTCCATGTGCTCGTTTGTCTCCGGGATGAAGCTCAGGCGCCCGGCGTTCTTATGCCATTGCGGAACCCGCACGGTCCAGTGCAACGGGCGCTCGGGAGCGGCTCGTTCCCGCCCGCCAGAAAATGGTGCTTCGCCGGGGCCGGCGATTGCCGCTCAACTGCCGGTCTTCGCCGGTACGACCGCGGCGGATTGCGCACGAAGGGGCTGGGCGAAGCGGATGCCCTCCTTGTTCATGGCCTGCTGCACCTGCCTGAGCAGGTCGTCCTTCGTGCTGCTGAAATTGGCGGGGAGAGTCCAGGCCTGGACGGCGACGTTCATCGCGTTCTCGCTGAAAGAATCGAGCGGCGCCGCCGGCGCGGGCATCTTCAGCACGTTAGGATGCGCTTCGAGCACCGCAAGGACGATGGCTTGCACCCGATCGAGGTCTTCGGTGGGGTCCAGGGGCACCATGAAATTCGTCCTGCGCATCGTCTCACGGTGATAATTGATGATGGTGCCGGAAAATATCGCGGCGTTGGGAATCGAAATGAAAACTCCGTCGTCGGTGGCGATGATGGTACGAAACAGCCCGAGTTCGCGAACCACTCCGATGCATTTATCGCATTCGATCTTTTCGCCACGGCGGAACGGCCTGAGGAAGATGAGCATGACTCCGGCCGCCACGTTGGACAGCGTGCCTTGCAGGGCCAGTCCGACCGCAAGACCGGCGGCGCCCAGAATTGCGATGAGGCTCGTCGTCTCGACACCAAACCGCTGCAACACCGCGATGACGGTGAAGATGACGATGGCGTAACGCACCACCGATCCGGCCAGCGGCCGCAGCGTGGCGTCGAAACGCGGGATGCGGCGAAGGCCGCTGCGCACCCCCCGCGCCGCCCAGCCGGCAACCGTCCAGCCTGCAATGAGAATGACGACCGCGGCAACGAAATTGATCGCATTGTCTACGAGCAGAAGCTGCACTTGCGGCGAGAGCGACAGGCTTGGCACGAAATGAGGCACCCGGAATCCTATGTTTCGATCAATTCGTAGTTCACGGGATCGGAGAAGAGCGCACGCAACAACGCATTGTTGAGCGCATGGCCGGATCTTTGACCCACGAAGCGGCCGATAATTTGCACACCGGCGAGCGCGAGGTCGCCGATCGCGTCGAGAATCTTGTGGCGGACGAACTCATCGGGGAAGCGCTGAAGACCCGGATTGACCATGGTGTCGCCATCGATGGCGAGCGTATTCTCGAGGGAGGCGCCGCGCGCGAGACCCGCTCCCCGCAGCGCATCCAGCTCGTTCACGAAGCCAAATGTGCGGGCAGGCGCAATGTCGCGACGGAACGCTTCGCCGGAAAAAGCCCAGAGCAGGCGCTGCGTGCCGATCGCAGCCGAAGGGAAGGAAATATCGAAATCGAAGTCGAGCGCCTCAGCGGGCACAAGCGCCGCGCTTGCGCCGCCCTGCGCAACGTCGACCTGTCTCGCAATTCTGATCGTGCCGCGCGTTCCGGGTTGATCACGGAACCCTGCCCGCTCAAGCAACAACAGCCAGGAGAGCGCATCGCCGTCCAGAATTGGAGGCTCCGGGCCGTCAAGCGCAACGATGAGATCGTTGACGCCTGCGCCTGCGATGGCTGCCATCAGATGTTCGATGACAGCGACGCTTGCGCCGTTTTCCTCGATGACGGTACCAAGACGCGTTTCGCCGACCCGGTCATAAAGTGCCGGGATTTCCCTGCCGCCAAGATCATTGCGGCGAAAGACGACTCCCGCGCCTGCCGGTGCAGGCAAAAGCCTTGCGTGCACGCTGGAACCCGCGTGCAGCGCGACCCCGTCGCACGAAACTTCCTGGAGGATGGAGCGTCTTGTCATTCACCACAAAGACACGAAGTACACGAGGACCAATTCTACGCTATCTTGTCCTTCGTGTCCTGGTGGTGAAATTCTGCAGACTCCCGATTGCCGTCAATTCGTCTGTCTGCGGAGGAACGCCGGGATCTCGAACTGGTCGTCCTTCTTGAAGTCGGGAAACAGATCTTCGGCATTTGCCGGCGACGGCGCCGCCGGACGCGGCCCGAGCGCTTCACGCATGATGACCTGAGCGGCTGCGCGCTGGCCGTGTGACGATCCGGACGCCATCTGGGGCTCGGCGCGCACCGGCTCAGCCTTTCGCCGACCCAGGAATCCGAAGCGGCGTTTCTTTTCCTCCTGCGGTTCCGGCGCCGGGCGCGCTTCCGCAGCCCGCGGCAGAGGCTGGATACGGACGGGCTCCGGCGCAGGAATCTCCTCCTCCTCGATCGCCCGCACTTCGGGCGTTCCCAGGATGATCGGCTCGACCGGAGATATGGACTGTCTCGGAGCGATGCTCGCGCTCATCTCCTGCGCGAGAACGTCCATCTGGCTGCGCACGGGGTTGGCCGCGGCCCATGGTTCGGACTTGACGCCGATTTGCGCCGCCCGCGCGCGGGGACGCAGTTGTTCGACATTGTCCGGCATATGCGCGATCTGTTCGGCTTCGATGCCGGTCGCCACCACCGATACACGCAGCCGGCCTTCCATGTTCTCCAGGATCGTGCCGCCAAAAATGATGTTGGCGTCAGGATCGACCTCCGCACGAATGCGGTTCGCCGCCTGGTCGACCTCGAACAGCATCATGTCGGGGCCGCCGGTGATGTTGATGAGCACGCCGCGGGCGCCCTTCATCGACACGTCATCGAGGAGCGGATTGGAGATAGCGGCCTCTGCGGCCTTGAGCGCGCGCTCCTCGCCATCGGCTTCGCCCGTTCCCATCATGGCCTTCCCCATCTCCGACATCACCGTCTTGATATCGGCGAAATCGAGATTGATCAGGCCTGGCATGACGATCAGATCGGTCACGCCGCGCACGCCGGAATGGAGCACGTCGTCGGCCATGGCGAAGGCCTGGCTGAAGGTTGTGCGGTCATTGGCGATGCGGAACAGATTCTGGTTCGGGATGATGATCAGCGTATCGACATAGGCCTGCAGTTCGTCGATGCCGCGCTCGGCGACGCGCATGCGCTTGTCGCCTTCAAAGGCGAACGGCTTGGTGACGACGCCGACCGTGAGCACGCCCTGCTCGCGGATCGCGCGCGCAATGACGGGAGCGGCGCCTGTGCCAGTTCCTCCACCCATGCCCGCCGTGATGAACACCATGTGCGAGCCGGAAAGATGCTCGAGAATCTCTTCAAGTGACTCCTCTGCCCCCGCACGGCCGATATCGGGCCGGGCGCCGGCGCCCAGTCCTTCAGTGACGCGCGCGCCGATCTGGATACGCCGTTCCGCTCTCGACTGGGCAAGAGACTGCGCATCGGTGTTCGCAACGATGAATTCCACGCCTTCGAGTTTCGAGGCGATCATGTTGTTGACAGCATTTCCCCCGGCGCCGCCCACGCCAAGAACGGTGATGCGCGGCCGCAGCTCGGTGACTTCCGGAACTCTCAAATTAATCGACATTTTCCGCTCTCCTTGTCAGTGCGACCCAAATCCTCACGAACGCCCAACGAATCACCTTGTTATTGTTGAATCACGTTGTCTTAGTCTGTGCAAAGCCATATCCCGGCACCTGCCGTCGAGACTCTTTTCATCGAAGCATCCTCGCGCATTGCCCTCATCGGATCAGTCCTCCGGTGATGCGGCTGAGAAAGCTTGGCCGCGCCGGTAGCGTTGGCGCGAGGCCAGGATTGAGGGCCTCCGGCCGCATCGTCGCGCCGGCCATGAGAAGACCAACCGCCGTCGCATAGTCGGGACCCGCGGATGCTGCTGGCAAACCGGCAAGCCCCTGGGGGCGCCCGATTCGCACCTGCTTGTTGAGTATGCGCTGAACAAGCTCGCGCGCGCCGGCGAGCTGGCAGGCGCCTCCCGTCAGTACAGCGCGCCGGCCAGCGGCTACGTCGAAGCCGCTGGCGCGCAAGCGATTCTGCACTTCGCCGAATATCTCTTCGAGCCGCGGCTGGATGATCCTCGTCAGCATCGAGCGCGGAACGCGCAGGTCGCTGTCCTGGCCGTTCTCGCCCATCTGCGGCACGGCAACAACGTCGGTGCCCGTCTCGATATCGCCCAAAGCTGCGCCATAGAGCGTTTTGATCCGTTCGGCTGCGGAAAGCGGCGAGGCGAGCATGCGGGCGATGTCCGCTGTCACATAGGCGCCGCCCATTGGCACCACATCGGCATGCACGAGAGCGCCTTCCAGAAACACCGCGATGGAGGTAACACCGCCGCCCATGTCGATGACAGTCGCGCCAAGCTGCATTTCGTCGGGCGTGAGCGTCGCAAGGCCGCTGGCGTAAGGCGCGAAGAGGGCGCCGCCGATCGAAAGGTGACAACGCTCAACAGCGAGTTTCAGATTCTGGAAAGGCGATGGCCAGACCGCGACGGCATGCATCTGCACGCCGATGCGCTGGCAGAACATACCGCTCGGATCGCGCACGCCACGCGCTTCATCGACCACATAGGAAACGGGCGCGCACTGGATGATCTCGTGGCCGTCGAGCCGGCAGTTCGCGCGGCCCTCGGCAAGGAGGTCGAGCAGATACTCATCGGAAACGAGCGCACCTTCGAGCGACATGGCCGCGCGCGCCGTCACGCTTTGCGGCGCGCCGCAATTGACCGAGAGAAGAACACTCTGCACCCGTAGATCCGCAAGATTCTCTGCCGCCGCCACGGCCTCGCGGATCGATTCTTCCACATACTCGAGGCTCGTCACCGTCCCGGATTTGATACCGCGCGTTTCGCGCAGCGCCGCGCCGATCACCCGCAGGTTCGCCGGTTCCGCCCGGCCGATGAGGCAGACAGTTTTCGACGAACCCACGTCGAGGGCCGCCACAAGGCCGGTGCGGTATGCTGGAGACTGTGCGTCGCTGGTGCGCATGCGAATCGTTTCGCCCATTATGCCGCGTTTCCCCGCATCTGCTGCTTTTGTCCGTTGCGCAGAACGAAAAAGAAATTGTCCGGCATGCGCAGGTCGATTTCGGAAATGTCGCGCTCGAGAATTCCCCGATCGACGATGAGATGTTCGAGCACGTCGAGCTCTTTGGCCCAGCCTTCTTCGGGAAGATCAACGATGACGTTGTCGTTGAGCAGCAGGTTCCAGCGCCGATCGGAAATGCGCGCGTAACCCGCGACGCGCGCACTGAGTGCGCGATGTGCCGCAACCGCATCGACGAGTTCGGCAGCGTTACCCGGTGCGCCCTCCCCCGCCAGTACGGGCAGATGCGGAAAGGCACTCGCGTCGAACAGGCCTATAATCCGGCCCGAGCGTTCCACAACATACGTGCCGTTCGGAGTTTCCCAAAGCGCGAAGGGCAATCTCTCCACAATGGAGATGGAGATGGAATCAGGGTATTGCCTACGCACCTCGGCGTCCGCGACCCATTCGAGCGAAAGCAGATGCGCACGGGCGGCCCGCATGTCGGCGGCAAAAATCGATTCACCGGGCCCGAAACCCAGCGCGGCGAGAACGTCCCGGGGATCGGTGCGGCGATTCCCCGAAATCCGAATGGAAGCAATCCCGAAACCTGCATCGGCCGAGACCGCATTGACGGCGCTGCGTGCCGCATTTCCGGCCCGGGTGATGTATCCACCCGCGAGCAGTGCCGCGGCGAGAATGACAAAAAGAACGCAGGCAGAGAGCCACATTGCAGGATGGCGCATCGAGAAGCAGGGGCGAAGACCGCGCCAGGCGCGCGCGAAAGCATTCGGCGGACGGCGCCGCCTCCCGGTTCCCGTCGCCGCCCGCGCACCAGCGGTCGATCGCGCGCCACGTCGCGGTGGTTTTGCTGCGCTTGCACGGCCGCGCCTCGACTGCGCGGTCAGCGATCGCATGAAGCGTCCTCCACGATCCATCGCACGAGTTCGCGAAAACTCTTGCCCACATGCCGGGCCTGTTCAGGCACGAGCGAGGTGGGCGTCATGCCCGGCTGCGTGTTGACTTCGAGAAGAACGACGCGCCGCCGCTTGTGATCGAACCGAAAATCGGCGCGAGTGACTCCGCGGCAGCCAAGTACCCGATGCGCACGTACCGCGATGCTCATTGCATCACGGCTCACATCCTCGGAGATCGGCGCGGGCAGAATATGCTTCGATCCGCCTTCCGCATATTTAGCCTCGTAATCGTAAAAGCTCGTCTTCGAGACGATCTCGGTCACGGCCAGAGGTCTGTCGCCCATCACGGCAACCGTCAGCTCACGCCCAGGTACAAACTCTTCGACCATCACTTCATCGCCCAGCGCCCATGTGTCGCTGCCAAGCTCTCCGGGCGGTCGATTGTCGCCCTTGCGGATGATGAAGACACCGACACTCGATCCCTCGTTTACCGGCTTGACGACATAGGGCGGCTCCATGACGTGGCGGGTGCCTGCCTCGCGCCGATCGACCACGACGCTTCCGACGACGGGCAAACCCTCGGCCCGAAAAACCTCTTTCGCGCGCTGCTTGTGCATCGCGAGCGCGGACGCGAGCACGCCGGAGTGCGTGTAGGGGATCCGCATGAGTTCAAGCAGGCCCTGCACGCATCCATCTTCACCCCAGCGCCCATGCAGGGCATTGAAGGCGACGTCAGGGCTGGCACGAGAGAGTTCCGCCGCAACATCGCCCTGGGCGTCGATCTCTGTGCAATCGAATCCTTCAGCGCGTAGCGCCTCGGCGCAGGCGCGGCCGGAAACAAGGCTCACTTCGCGTTCGGCAGAACGTCCGCCAAGAAGAACGGCGATTTTCCGCGGCGCGGTCATGACACGCCCACGCGTTTGATTTCCCACTCGAGATCGATGCCGGAACGAGAGGCGACGCGTAAGCGCACTTCCTCGCCCAGACCTTCGAGATCGGAGGCCCGGGCATCGCCGGTATTGATGAGAAAATTACAATGCTTCTTCGAGACTTGTGCCCCGCCGCGAATCAGGCCGCGGCAACCGGCCTCCTCGATCAGCTGCCACGCCTTCTTTCCGCCCGGCACAGATGGATTTTTGAACGTCGAACCGCCCGTCTTCGCGCGGACCGGCTGCGTCGCCTCGCGCTGCGCAACAAGCTCGTTCATGCGCGCGCGCACGACCTCTGCGGATTCGGGCACGCCCTGAAGAACTGCCTCGGTGAAGATGAGGCCCTCCGGCGCGCTGCAGCTTCTGTAGGTAAAGGAAACGTCACCCGCCTTCAGCACGATCCGCCGGCCGCCTGGATCGACGGCCACTGCTTCGACGAACACATCCTTGATCTCGCGGCCGTAGCATCCCGCGTTCATGCGCAACGCGCCGCCGATCGTTCCGGGAATCCCGCGCAGAAATTCGAGGCCGCCGAGGCCGGCATCGGCGGCCATGCGGGCGACGGCGGCGTCGAGAGCCGCAGCACCCGCGCGCACGCGATCCTTCTCGACTGCGCAACGGCCAAAGCTCGAGGGTAGCCGGATGACGGCGCCCCTGATGCCGCCATCGCGCACCAGGAGATTGGAACCCACGCCGATTACCGAGACAGATAGTGACCGGCCCTTCGCCGCGAGAAAGGCGCAAAGATCCTCTTCGTCCGCCGGCCGGAACAGGAATTCCGCGGGGCCGCCGACGCGAAACCAGAGAAAGTCCTT
>Ga0210406_10002667_pt1 | contig 20178 bp, 20 predicted proteins | sample IncBWC30MmetaG_FD_155454 | JGI IMG/M metagenome (GOLD analysis project Ga0210406, IMG submission 155454) | Forest soil microbial communities from Barre Woods Harvard Forest LTER site, Petersham, Massachusetts, United States - Inc-BW-C-30-M | ecosystem: Environmental > Terrestrial > Soil >... | reverse complement strand
CGACGCAGTTGGTTCTGATTTTCCGATCGGCATCAAATTGAATTCCTCTGATTTCCAAAAGGGCGGTTTCACTAACGCCGAATGCATCGAGCTGGTTCGCAGGTTAAATGATTCTAACCTCGATCTGCTGGAATTATCTGGGGGATCGCTCGAACAGCCCAAGGTCGTGGGCATCTCGGTCAAGGACGAAGGCGAAGACAAACTGCCGGAGAGCACCAGCAAGCGCGAAGCTTACTTCGTCGAGTTCGCGGCCGGTGTCCGCGCCGTCGCTCGCATGCCGGTCATGGTCACTGGTGGCTTCAGAACGGCGAGTGGGATGGTGGAAGCCCTGGAGAGAGAGGAACTCGACCTCGTCGGAATTGGCCGTCCACTCATCGCCGATCCTTCGATACCGAGGCGGCTGATTTCCGGGGAAGTAGAAAAGGCACCCACACCCGAAGCGACACTCGAAGTCTTCCATCTCTTGCCATGGTTCTATATGCAGATCGAGCGCATGGGCGACGGCTTGGAGCCGGACCTCACTTTATCGGGACAGGCGGCGGCCGAGCAATTCGTTGTTGTCGAGACCAATTATATGACGCGGCTCTTGGAAAAACGCGGAGCAGACCAGTCGGGACTCATTGAGATCCCGGTTTAGTGGCGTCTGCGCCTGCCATCTTCACCCTTATGCCACCCCGATTTAGCCACTGATGTAAATGCCTTTAACTCCGTTCGAAGGTAAGAATTACAATGAAGTACCCGCACAGTATTCCTCTGCGGACAAATGAAGAGGTCTTGCCTGGTGACGTCCCTTGTCGGATGGTTCTTTCGAGCGCCGCCACTAAATGGAAGGATATCCTGGTGGAAGAGCACCATTTGCCGAGCATTGAACTCGCCGATGTAACGTACAAGCGGCATGCAATTGTTATCAATATCGGCCGCTCCACTATTTGGGAATCCAAGAAACAGGGCAGTTTCGGCGCGTCTTCAAGGCAAAAGGCGCGATTTCCTTCTTCCTGAACCATCAGCCTTTTTCTGGCCGGCTGAAGGTAGCGAGGGGCGTGCCGGCGAAGGTTCTACTTCTGGCTCCGAACTCAGTTTTTCGTTAGCCGCGTTGCTGAAGGGTTGGACTTAGATTAAGACCCCATCGAATTAGTTGAGCATCAAGGAAATACCGACCCTACTCTTAATCACATTGTATGGCATTGCGGGCCGGAGTCCAGACTGGTGTAGCTCTTGACCCCATGTATGGGGAGGCACTATCAACAGCGCTCGCCGTTCACCTTCTCCGCGAATATGGCACGTCCGCGCTAGGGCCGAAAAGGCACCCTGGCGGGTTACCCCGCGAGAAGCTGGTGCGTGCAGTCGAGTATATTTCAGGATCAACTGGACACAGAGCTAACTGTTTCCGGGATTGCTCAGGCAGTTTACCTGAGTCCCTATCACTTTACCAGGCTCTTCAAAGAGTCTACCGGCCAGTCGCCTTACCAGTATGTCGTCGAGGCCAGAGCGAGAAAAGCGAAGGAACTTTTAACCACCGGCAAGTTCACCATCAGCGAAGCTGCACATCATGTCGGTTTCGTCGATCAGAGCCATCTTACTCGTCATTTCAAGAGACTTTTCGGCTTACCTCCTAAGAGGCTGCTCGAGTAGCAGAAGGCCAGAGATTGTGGTCTAAGAGTCTAGTGCTCTGTCGCACCGCTACGGACCTTTAGGGGTCACCACACCACGTAAATCTTGGGTGATTGACACCAAAGACTTAACTGTTTGATCCTATTTTGCAGTAGTTCCCGTAACGTTGCCAAAAGTGCGTCTGAGACGCGGTGAAGCCGGCTGGTTTGGTTCCTAGGATCGTAAAAACATTGTTCCGATCAACGAAGCGCCAATCAACCAGATCAATGGACGTGAGTCCCCAGCAGTCCCGAACGTGTCGCCTACTCATGCGTCGACGCTCTCATGGTCCGCGCTCGATACGCTTTGTTCCGCGTTCACCTAATTAGCGATTGATGACCTCAGCTCGGGTCTTACCCTCAAGGTCTACTACCTGCTATGAAAACGAAGAAAGTGCCACGGGAACGGAATCCTTTTCTTCTTTCGGGCAAACGACGTTGGCGGCTATTTCACGGGATCCGGGGACGAACCCGCCAGGAAGAGACCACAAAATAAATTATTGAGCCAATGCGATAGACCGGCCTAATTGTTTCGCCAGAGAAAACGACGGACGGATCTTCAGCACGCCGATGAGTTTCCCGCATTATTTATTTCTTGCTCACGTTCTGGTCAAAGACGCGAACACGATCCAGAAGTGCTTTAGTTTCGGGGTCGGCGCCACGCTTGCGACTCTCCTACTGATTCTCGCACTGCGTTCAAGCGAAGAACGGCGTGCTGTTCGTCTTGGTTTCGCGCTGTGCACATTAACCTTTACTGTCAGCGCCTGCGTCGCGCAGGTTGGGTACAGCTTCAGTAAGTCACTTCAATCACCTGTAGTCGTTCTGGCGACCCACTTCGCATTTTTTGCCGCTGTAGCATGGCCGGTGACGATTCTTGGACTTTGGGCCCAAGGGCCTTTCTCTTCCAATTGGAGACGCCAGCTAGGCAGAGCGGTGATCGGATTAGCAGCCTTATCTGCCGTAGTCTTGAGCGTCGCTCATATAGCCGGGTTCCTCCCGACACGCACCCGGTATGGGATGCTAAGCCCGTTCGACGCGCTCGAGGCAGCGGAATACAACGGTCTGCTGTTCTTTTGGGCCGGCGCGTTTGTCTTATTACCGGGGCGGCTACGAGGATGGCTCTCCTGGGTGTCAGTGGCATCTCTCTTGACGGGCATTTCCCTGTCTACCGTCCACGCGCTAGAAGAAAATTTTGGCGATACGCCACTATGGCTCCACTCGACGGTCCTGTTCGCAAAACCGTTTATTGTAGTCCTCGTGGTTGCCGGTGGCCTGTTCGGGCTCTCTCGCTTCCGCTTCAGCGACATTTTCGCGCAACGCGGTTTGCGGATTTTGCTAGGCGCATTGATCGCGCTAGCGATTTCTTATCTGGCTCGCATAATGTTCGGGCCGCCAGTAGACGAGGAGCTGTCTTCCTGGAAACTGGCAGTGCTAGGGTTCGCCATCGTCATCTGGATAGCGATCATTTTCTACGCCAAAATCACCGCTGTCAGCGATTGGCTAGTGGACCGCCAAATTTTTAGGCAAACCGATTATCGTCACGCCTTGAAGTCGTTTCGAGAAACGATATCGACTGAATCGGATGCCGGAGCCATCTTTGAGACAGGCAGAGCACTGGCTAAAAATACATTACGAATCGCGGACGCTGTCATTCGTCCTGATGGCGGCGGCGAATCCGCTGATGCGGTCCGTTGTGATTATGGTCACGACTACGTCTTCCACATTTCGAAAGGAGGCGAGCAACCAGGTTCCGCCTTGGTAATCACAACGACCGCAGGCCGCGATACCCTGTTCAACGCGGAGATCGATTTTCTTCGTGAGGTCTGTTTGACGATCGAACGTCGTATCGAACTAATCGATCGGGAGAAAGAAAACATTGAACGAGCCCGGCGTGAGGCTTACCTGGTGAACCAACTGGTGGAGGCGGAGTTGCGCGCGCTTCGTGCCCAAATCAATCCGCATTTTTTGTTCAACTCGCTGAACAGTATCGCGGCTTTGATCACAGCGGAGCCGGAAGCGGCAGAGGAAATGATCATTCGACTGGCCAAGATCTTTCGACGTGTCCTCACCTATCACGATCGCCCATTCAGCTCAGTCAACGAAGAGGTATCTTTTCTCCAAACCTACTTAGAGATCGAAAAGGTCCGCTTTGGGGACCGTTTACAGGTAAATTTTGAAATTGAGGAATCCACCTCGCACCTCGCGATTCCGACTTTCATCCTTCAACCCTTGGTAGAGAACTCGATTAAACACGGTTTAGGGCCGAAGGTGGGTGAGAATCTTTTGACCATTCGGGCCCGCCAACTGAACGAGCACCTTGAGCTTACGGTCGAAGACAATGGTGTTGGCGCAAATGTTACGAAGAAGTTTCCCGACCTAGATTCGACCGGGCTAGGGCTTCGGAATGTGGAAGAAAGGCTGAAGACAGTTTATCGCGGCGACGCGCAGTTCAGCTTTGAAAGTGCGCCACGCTTAGGATCGCGGGCTCAGATCCTGATTCTGATCACCCGAGAAAATCAGATTCCCGAGAAGGCAGCGGACGTTCTGCAGATTTAGGGCTCGATGAAAAAATTGCGCTAGTTGCTTATTGATGACGAACCAAACGCCCGGCTGAGACTACGCAGATAGCTGAAGGCCGAAGAACACGTCGAGGTTATCGGTGAAGCTAAAGATGGTCCCAAGGCGGTGGCCGAGATTCAGCGGTTGCGGCCAGGCTTAGTGTTTCTGGATGTACAAATGCCGGGCGTGGCGATTACATCAATTTGCTGAGGATCGCGCTCAAGTCGCCGACCAAATTCATCGTTTCAGTGCCAGCGTGCTTGATCTCGCGCATCTTTATGCAACCTCCCGGAGAATTTCTGAACTGCGGCCTGTATTTTCGGATTTTGAGTTCAACCGGACCGCGCTTAGACGTCGCTTATTGGCATCGGTCCGCCACTTTCGGCGTTTGTCCGAAATTGATAGTTTTCGCGATGACTCAGATCTCTTGTTAGCGTCCTATGGAAAATCGAAACCTCAGAAAAGTTTTTTTGTCCTGGGTCTTCTTGGGAGCCTCGCTGGATGTGCGTCGATAGGAGTGCGTAACCCGCAGGAAGCAACTGGTAATCCGAAACTGCCAAAACAGATCCTGATCGCCGATTTTTGATACGAGCAAGAACGTCTTCCGTGCTCACCAGACGGGTGCCGAACTCGGAGTCCTGCAGCAGAAGACGGCTAATGTGTTAGTTAATTATTTGGTTTCCGATCTCAGCAAATCGGTAATGCCAGCCGCTCGGCAGGACGGCTCCAGACCCGCCCATGCTGATGCCTGGTTAATTACAGGAGAATTTGTTCGAGTAAATGGAGGTAGTCGAGAGTTGCGTGGTTTGATTGGATTAGGTCTAGGTGGAACGAAGATGGAGACCGTCGTCCGGGTGTACGATCTTTCTCAGTTGTCCAAACAACCTGTTCTTCAATTCGAGACATCGGGCGGCAGCAACGCTGAACCGGGCGCACTTGTTGGTGGAATGTTTGGGGCCTTGCCGAATGCGCTACGAAATGCTGGAGCCAGGGGTATCACTGATGATACCGCGCGAACAGCGCGAGAAATCACGGCCATGGTCGCAGATTATTATGCTAAGAATGGCGGTCAATTGCCGGGTAACTCCAAGAAGCCCAAGATCCTAGTGCAAAGGGCAGGAGGGTAGTCCGGCCAAATCGTCGGAAAGAGGGGATCCGCCTTTCTCTACATTAACGGTCAGCTCCACGAACTCCCCATCTGGCGTCAGCAAACACCTTGGAGGGGCGGAATGCGTCGAGCAAGTGCACAGGCGGCACACGGAAGAGCATAGTGCTTCCTCTAGACCTGGCGCCTCCAGAAGCCTAAACACCATTTAGATATCAGTATCCTTGGCCGCCTTTTTGCCGTCGAGATAGACCGCTATGCCAGGCAGGACGCCGGCTGGTGAGAAAATTAAAACAGCGGGAATCGGAAATCATTCGGTATGATTTCCAGTGTAGTGCTCAGAAACCGGTCAGCATCATGGCGATTGTGTGTGGTGATGAAAGGCTGATTGAGGCGCACCGCCGGGCGGTCCGGGAAGCGTTTGCTGAATTGGAGGGGCTAGCGGCAATGCAAATGGGCCAGTGGATGGCCCGCGATACCACAGGAGCATCGTCGCGATGGCTCTGGATTCTAACGGAACGGTAAGACACGTCTGCTGCAGCTATTCGATATGGATGCCAGCATTATCCCGAGTTGATCTACCCGGATCTACCGCTCAACCCTGATTTTAGAGGCCCCGAACATCGATGCGAATCGACAACTCGGAATATTCCGGAACTCGGAATATCGGAAAATAAAGCACATTTAGGCCTTCAAGGATCATTGGACGTCCAGGTATTCGCAGAGGCGAGAAACCGATAAGGGCGCCAGCAGTATATCTTCTACGCCGCACTCCAGGGCATCCCACCACAACTCAGAGGTACGGGTTGGACTCACGAGTGCGACCCGAACGGACTTGCCGATACGCCTTAGCCGTTCGACCAAGTCTCTCCAGTTGCCATCCTTGAGCGCCAGTTCCGTGATGACAACGGCTCCATTGGATGCCGAATCGAGCAAAGCAATAGCCGCCGTGATACTCGATGCCCATCGCACTCTGATGCCACGCCCTTCCATCTCGTTCTCGATCTCAGGTACCCGGCTCGTTACGCACAACACGATTGTTGTCTTTATCAGTTCTTCAGCGTGCATCTGCTTCCAGTATATTACAGCGTAGCTAAGCGGACCCGCGAAATGCCGTAAGTTGCCGTAAGCTACGGGTTGTCGTTGTGTTAATTCCAAAGTCCGATCACACTCTCTGCCGAAGACGGTACACTCTCTAAAGGCTTTCCGCGGAGATTGTGAGATACTCAGGATAGCAAATCACGACTAGGAAATAGCAAATAGCGGAGGGTCCACCCTTAGCCATCTGCGATTTGTTATTCGCTATCGTGGATTGCTCACAAATCTCTAAGCATTTGTGAGCGATCCAGGCTCGAACCACATGGCTAGCTCGTCATCAGCAGAAATGTCTGGCAAAACTGCGGTGGGCGCGGTGCCGGAGACTGCTGTTCGCGAGCAATTGGCGCGAATTGTGGATAGCCCAAAGTTCATTCCCTCGGCTCGGCTGTGCCGGTTCCTCACGCACGTCGTGAATCGGACCCTTTGCGGTGATCTCGACTGTCTTAAAGAGTTCTCGATCGCAATGGAGGTGTTCGACCGCTCGTCCAAATACGATCCGAACGTCGACGCCATTGTCCGGGTTGAGGCTCGCCGCCTTAGAACGAAGTTGAAGCATTATTACGAAGATCCGGGGAGAAATGACCCTGTCCTGATCGGCCTGCGGCCCGGCAGTTACGTACCCATTTTTCGCTGGTTGGACGCAGAGCCCCAAAAGCCACACCAGAAAATCGGCGCTGCAGTCCAAATAGGTGCGTCCGTTGCCGTACTGCCTTTCGTGAACATGAGCCCGGAGCCGGAGCAAGACTATTTTTGCGACGGAATCAGCGAAGAAATCATCAACTCTCTCACGCACATCGCAGGATTGAAGGTGATCGCGCGATCGTCAGCATTCCAGTTCAAGGGAATGTCTGTCGATATTCGCGAAGTCGGCCGGCGCCTCAATGCCGATGTCCTTATCGAAGGAAGCGTCAGGAAAGCGGGCGGAAAACTTCGAATCACGGCGCACGCGATCCAGGCTGAATCCGGCCATGAGCTCTGGTCAGAAGTGTTTCGCCGCGAACTAAAGAATGTGTTTACAATTCAAGAGGAGATAGCGCAATCCGTTGCCGCATTGCTCCGAGTTCACCCGCCGACGGCACGGGCACGAGCACAGCCGTCCGTTGGTGATGTCGAGGCCTATACCAGGTACTTACGAGCCCGGTTCCTCATTCATCAACAGTCTCCTGAAACACTGCGCGCGGCACTGGAGCAGCTGCGGGAGCTCACTCACGCATTTCCTGATTACGCCCTTGGCTATAGTGGCATGGCTGCGGCCGCCGGCTTTCTTTCCCTTTTCGGCGTGGTCTCCGGCCGTGACGTGTATCCCGAAGTCAGGGCGAATGCCGAGCGCGGTTATGCTCTCGATCCCCACTCCGGAGAAACGTGCACGATCCTGGGCGGAATGCGTGGCTGGTTTGAGCATCGTTGGGATGAATCGTTGAAGCTGTACGAGCGCGCGCTGGAACTACAACCCGGCCACGCGTCCGCTCACTTTTTCCTTGGCATGGCTTTGCTGTGCCTTGGCAAGATTCCAGCAGCAGAGGCAGCGCTCCGCCGCTCTATCGAATTGGATCCCCTGTCCCCCAGCGACTGCGCACGGCTGGCCTACCTTCACTACGTTAAAGGTGACCATCGATCAGCTGCCGAGCATCTTGAAAGATCGTTTGACTTGGATTGCGACTATCCGGAAGCGCTATTTTACAAGGGACTGTTGCACTTCCAGCAGCAAGATTATGATGCCACCGTAGAGTGCCTTCGCCTTGCGCGGTTTCCGTTGGAAATGGGCTTGTTAGCCGCAGCATACGCGCGGCAAGGGAATCGGCCGCAGGGCGAGAAATGCGTTGAAGAACTTCATCGACTCGCAGCAAGCCAATACATCACTCCCCTGGCAGAAGCTTTGGCTGCGATCGGACTGAAAGACTTCGATCTGGCATTTCAACGCCTCGATGAGGCGATCGATCACAAAACAAATTTTGTAAACCTGCTTGCAGTTGAGCCATTCTTTCACCCACTCCGGAGCGATCATCGGTTTACACGGCTTTTGAAAAGACTGAATCTCGCAGTGTAACTCGGTCGTGCGTCGCCGCGGTGGGACATCTTTCGCCGCCGAATGGGCCAATATTAAGCCAGGAGTTTAGCCATGGGTCGCCGCGCAGCGGCTAAACAGAATAGCCCAGGTGCCCCGTTAGATGTTAACAGACGATTCGCTTTGAAAGGGTGTCCGATTTTCAAGTCTGTGGTACGGCAACGGGTCCACCGTCAGAATGGCAGAATGGGCTGGATTCGCAATTGCCCACAACAAAGTTAGTCTTTGGGGATTGACTAGTGTTACGCGGTTCGCACGCCCTTTCATGGCGTATTCATTCGGGAGACCTGCCCAGAGCTAAAGCACCTGAGCTATTCTCTTTAGCCGCTCCGCGGTCGCAATCCGATACTAGACGCGGAAGAACCCAGGAGGCTGCCAGCTTACGGACAGCTTACGGCTAATTACTGCCGCCGAATCCTCGATTGATGCACTATTTCTTTAGATGCAGCGAACAGCGGCCTGACCGTCAGGCGCGCCTAACCCTTTTGAGAAGGAAATAAAGTAGGCGGTCTGCCAAGTGCGGCAGATGGACGGCATGGCGAGACTGTTACACGCATCCACTTAACAAAAACCGCAACTACTATGATCCCGATCGACGTAACCGCGAACGCTGCTCGCCGAGCCTCAAGCACGCTCCTTTCAGAAACAACCGAGTCGGGTTGCCTTTTACTAAAGTTAACCAACTCTTCAATGAGGTTGTTGAGGCCGGCTTGCTGGATGGCTGTCGCTCTTTGCATTTTATCGACAGGTTGCAAACAGTCGACCCAGGCCCCGGCTCTGCCGCCTCCGCCGGTCACCATCGCAACGCCCATCCATAAGGAAATCGTGGAGTGGGATGAATATACCGGACGCACCGAGGCTATTGAAAGCGTGGACGTCCGTCCGCGCGTGAGTGGCTACATCGATCAAATCAGTTTCAAGGACGGGCAACTGGTTAAGCCGGGCGACGTTCTGTTCGTAATCGACCCGCGTCCTTACCAGGATGTTCTGGACCAAGCCAAGGCCAATCTGCAAGACGCCGAGGCACTACGCCAACTGAAGGTGGCTAATTTCGCCCGGGCGGAAAAGCTGTTCCAAAACAAAGTTACCGCGAAAGAAGAATACGATACCAGCGTTGCGGAAAGGAATGAGGCCGAGGCCAAGTTTGCTCAGGCGCAGGCCTCGGTAAACTCGGCCCTGCTCAACATGGATTTCACCCAGGTCAAATCCCCGATCGAGGGCCGCATTTCCCGCCAGCTCGTTACCAAAGGCAACCTGGTCCAGACCGATGCGACCGTCCTTACAAAAGTGGTGAGCGTTGATCCCATCTACGCGTACTTCAACGTCGACCAACGGACAGTACAAAAATACTACAACCAGATCCAAGGCGGCCAACTCCAAGACCCGCGGGTGTCGGCCATGCCGATGTATCTCCAATTGGAAGGCGAAACGGGCTTTCCGCACGAAGGTCTCATTGATTTCGTTAACAACACATATAACGCATCGACGGGTACTCTTCAGATCCGTGGCCGTTTCCAAAACAAGGATGCGTCTCTCTACCCCGATGCCTTTGTCCGCATCCGACTCGCGGGCACACCCAAACACGACGCTCTCCTGATCACCGATCGGGCCATCGCCACCGATCAGGGACAGAAGTTTGTGCTGTTAGTGGATGATAACAGTATCGTACAAGTGCGCCCGGTGGAACTCGGCCCGGTTTTTGATGGATTGCGCGTGGTCCGCGAAGGTCTTGGGCCGGACGACCGGGTCATCATCAACGGCTTGGTCAATGCCCGCCCGGGCAGCAAGGTCACGGCCCAACCGGGCGACATGAATCAATCGCTGGCCGGCCAGTCCGAGACGATCGTGACCGCCAGGGCAGAATCGCAGTCTCAGAACGGGCAGGGTGACTCTGCCGCAAACGGTAAGGCGCCCGCCGGGCACAAGTGATTAACCTGGGGCTCAACCAATGAAATTCTCTCATTTCTTCATCGACCGGCCCATCTTTGCGATGGTGCTCTCCTTAGTCATCGTCCTTGCAGGCGGATTGTCTCTCCTGGGCCTGCCGACGTCCCAATACCCGGACATCGTGCCACCCACGGTCGAGGTCACAGCCCGTTATCCGGGCGCCGACCCCAAGGTCATCGCAGACACGGTCGCCACCCCAATCGAACAGGAGGTCAACGGAGTTCAGGACATGCTTTATATGTCCTCCCAATCGACCGGCGACGGCACGATGACCCTCACCGTGACGTTCAAACTCGGCACCAACCTCGATACAGCGCAAAACCTCGTTCAGAACAGGGTTGCAACCGCCCAACCACGGCTACCCGATCAAGTTCGCGCACTGGGTGTCACCACCAAGAAAAAATCGCCTAACCTGATGATGGTGGTGAACTTACTCTCCCCGGACAACACCTACGATCAAACCTACATTTCCAATTACGCTTTCCTGCAGATCCGAGACGTGCTGAACCGCATCGAAGGGGTCGGCGATGTGGTCGTGCTCGGGGCGCGCGAGTACAGCATGCGCGTGTGGCTGGACCCTGACCGGATGTGGGCGCGCCAGCTAACCACCGATGACGTGGTCAAGGCCATTCAAGCCCAAAACGTGCAAGTGGCCGCCGGCCGCCTCGGTTCAGAACCGGCGCCTCCCGGGACGAACCTGGAATTATCCGTCAATACCGAAGGCCGGCTGATCACACCCGAGCAATTCCGCCAGATCCTCCTCAAACACGGCGACCGGGGCGAACTCGTCTACTTGGGGGACGTCGCGCGAGTCGAACTCGGGGCCAGGGACTACAGCGTGGCTTCCTATCTGGACGGCAAACCGTCCCAGGCCCTTGTCATCTACCAAACTCCGGGCGCCAACGCGGTGGCCACCGCCCACCGGGTGTCGGCCGCCATGGAAGAGCTAGTCAAGCATTTTCCAAAGGGCCTGGAGTATAAGATCGTTTACAACACTACCACCTTCGTCGAACAATCGATCGAGGCTGTCATCCACACTTTGATTGAGGCGGTCGTTCTGGTGTTAATCGTGGTGCTGGTGTTCCTGCAGACCTGGCGCGCTACCCTCATCCCGATGGTCGCTGTACCCGTGTCGTTGGTGGGCACTTTCGCGGTGATGGCCGCGTTCGGGTTTTCGCTCAACAACCTGTCATTATTCGGCTTGGTGCTGGCTATCGGGATCGTGGTCGACGACGCCATCGTCGTGGTGGAAGCCGTTGAACACAACATCGAGCACGGGATGGACCCTAAGGAAGCGACCCGCAAAGCCATGGACACGGTTGGTGGAGCGGTGATGGCCATCGCGATTGTGTTGAGCGCGGTGTTCATCCCAACGGCGTTCATCAGCGGCATCGTAGGCCAGTTCTACCGCCAATTTGCGCTCACCATCGCGGTCGCGACGATTATTTCAGCCTTCAACTCCCTGACCTTGAGCCCGGCCTTGGCCGCGTTGCTGCTGAAGCCCAGAAGCGCGAAAAAAGACCTGATCGCCCGCGGCCTTGACCTGGCGCTGGGCTGGTTTTTCCGCCTGTTCAACAAGGGGTTTGACGCCGCCACCAACGCGTACGCCTCGACCGTGCGGCGCCTGTTGCGCGGCGCGGCGATGGTCCTGCTGGTGTACGCGGGGTTATTGGTACTCACCTTTTTCGGCTTCAAAACGGTCCCGGTCGGGTTCATCCCGATGCAGGACCAGGGGTATCTGATCGGCCTGGCCCAGTTACCCGACGGCGCTACCCTCCAACGCTCAGACGAGATGCGCCAGCAAATGGTCCGGCTGGCTTCGAGTGTGCCCGGAGTCAGCCACACAGTCGAGTTCACGGGCTTTTCCGGCCTCGACGGCACCAACCGCAGTAACGCAGTCACCACTTTTCTTGTGTTGGCGCCCTTTGAAGAGCGGACCACACACCCTGAAGAAAACGGGTTTGCCATCCTGGCCGAAGTGCAACGACGCTTTGCCACGCTTCAAGACGGCCGGGCGATGGTATTTCCTCCGCCGCCGGTCCAAGGAATCGGCAACGCAGGCGGCCTGAAACTGCAGGTAGAGGACCGTCGCGCCGCCGGCCTGCCCGCTCTGCAGGCGGCCACCGACGCCCTGGTCGGCAAAACAATCGCTCAGCCGGGGATCATAAACGCGTTCACCACGTTCCGTTCGCAGGCGCCCCAGCTCTATCTAGACATCGACCGCCGGAAAGCCGAGACGCTGGGCGTGCCGCTCAGCTCGATCTTCGATACCCTTCAGGGCTACCTGGGGTCCGCCTACGCGAACGACTTCAATTTTCTGAACCGCGTCTACCAGGTCAACATCCAAGGCGAGAACGCGTTCCGGCTTGGGCCGGAGTCGATCCGCAGGCTCTATACCCGCAACCAGAACAATGAAATGGTGCCGCTGAGCACGTTGCTCAACATCACCGAGACCAACGGACCCGACAAAGTGATGCACTACAATCTCTACCCCTCAGCAGACATAAATGCGGTCCCGCAACCGGGCTTCAGCTCGGGCCAGGCAATGAATCTCATGGAAAGGATGGCGACCGAAAACTTGCCCAAGCAGTTCGGTTATGAGTGGAGCGAAATGGCGCTGCAACAACAACTGGCCGGTAACTCAGCGGTTTACATTTTCCCGTTGTGCGTTCTGTTTGTGTTCCTCGCACTGGCGGCGCAGTACGAAAGCTGGACGCTGCCGGCTGCCATCATCCTGGTCGTGCCGATGAGCCTGTTGGCCGCCATCTCGGGCGTCTTCCTGCGTAGCATGGACAATAACATCTTCACCCAGATCGGGTTGGTGGTGCTAGTGGGCCTAGCGTGTAAGAACGCGATCCTGATCGTGGAATACGCCAAACAGCAGATGGACGCCGGGATGGAGCGACATGAAGCCGCAGTTGAAGCCTCCCGGTTGCGGTTGCGCCCGATCCTGATGACGTCGTTTGCGTTCAGCATGGGCGTCTGGCCGTTAGTGATTGCGTTAGGCGCGGGCTCGGAGATGCGGCAGGCGCTGGGAACTGCGGTCTTTACCGGTATGCTTGGAGTAACGTTCTTCGGAATTTTCTTAACGCCGGTTTTCTTTTCGGTAATCATGAAGTTTTTTGGGCGCCAACCTGCGGCCAAGCTATCCCCACCGCCTAGACCCGAAGGACAACTGGAAAAGATCAAAGGTTAACCCGCTAATTTATAATGGCAGGCGCACACCTTTAGCCAAGCAGAGATGAAAGCAGCATCGCCCCCGCAACTCTTTATTTCACTCTATGAACGCGGCCTGGATTAGTGCTTTTTCTGCGGTGATGGGGTCCCTAGTCGGAGGTTTTACCTCTTTCCTCACGACCTACGCCAACCAGCGTGCTCAGTATCGGAGAGACTTTTTGAGCAGACAACTTGCTCAACGCGAGAACCTCTATTCTGAATTCATCAATGAAGCAGCCCACCTCCAAATCGATTCACTGGAGCAGGAGATGGTAAAGCCAAGTACAATGGTGGCGATTTACGCCCTGGGAAATCGGATCCGGCTGAACGCCTCCGGAGAGGTAGTCCAGGCAGCGGAAAATGCAGTCCTGGAGATCATTGAATCTTACCGTAGTCCAAAAATGACGCCCGAGGACATTCGCCGACAGGCCTACTTGGAAATCAAAGATCCGGTAAAGGAGTTCGGCGAAGCGTGTCGCAATGAGCTTAAGCGCCTGTATCAGGAAGTTTCGTGAGCGGATCACCTTCAGTATGAGCGGCGACCGATATCTTGGTAATAATCTAAGTTTTAGACTATCGTGTTGGTAGCAGTAGCCGCGGTGATCCTGACCTTGTTGGTAACATTCCAAATGTTCTCTGTCCCGTTATCGATTGATTTTACCAAAGGTCTCGACACCGAGCCTGGGCCTATCGCTCCGTTGTCGCCGAACTTTATTTACGTTCCGCGACCTAGCGACGGGCCAGTGCTCATTACGATCGACGTCCAGTTAGACGAAAGCCAAGGACCCGAACTCGAGAAGTTTGTGAATGAGCTGCGCCTGATTTATTTGCGAAATGGAGCCTACAGCTGGCAGGTGTTTGCGGACCCTACCCGAAAGAACCGTTTCCACGTCCAGATCATGATGCCATCCTGGTCCCAATACTTGCTTCTGTGTGAGCGAATTACTAAGGCCGAAAAACAGCTGATCGATCAGGCACGAAGCCTGCACGTGGGCGGAAAACCGCCGGAAACACAAATGTATATTCGTGTGAACAAACATTTTCGCGACAGCAGCTCCGTCTGATCGTGCGCTCCACGACATGGTACGTTGGATGATTTTATTTTTTCGCTGTTGGTGCACTAGATAGAAAGCCACGATCGGCAGCGCACTGGAGAATAAACAGATGTTATCGGCTCCAAAAGACGGGGAGAAGCTGTCAACAAATCAAGAGCTATGACAGACAAAATAGGAGGACTAAAGGATGCTGAGCTGCTTAAAACTTGATTTTGATGGCAATTGGAAAGCTTTAGCCAAGCAGAGACGGATGCAAGGTAGACCTGGCTGTTAGTGTGACTGAAAAACCATAGATGTGGAACGGACCCTAATGAGTAACCGAGGGAGGTAATCCTAGTTGAATTCATGATGGCTGCGTGTGTTAAGCGAAGGAAAACATGTACGACTTAGAATTACCCGACTTCGCAGACAAGGTCGCCCAGCGCAGAGAGGCCGCACGTAAGACACTGCGCCCAGCGTCCAACGAAGAATTGCAGGCTTTGGCCCACCTCTAAGCCTGTATAAAGCCCTGATTCCATCGGTCGAAATTCGGGTCACGATCAGGATTGCAGATGGAGAGTTTTTAGACTATCTGAACGCCTGGGTACGACTTAGGACACAAACGGTTAAAGTAGAACTTTTGGTAGAACTTTGTCTTCTATGAAGACACTATCAGTCATAACTCATTCATAATAAGACGTCCCCGTAGTTCAACGGATAGAACGGAGGTTTCTTGTCGAAAGAACCTACCGTCCGGTTGTCGAAACCACTATTGCGGCGAAGGCTCGAGAGCCTTGAGACCGAGTTTCATCAGGTCAATGTGCAACTGATAGACGCTCGAAGCGTGAGGACGACACAGTAGTGGACCAAAAATCTCCCTTCTGACGTTCCAATTCTGCCAAGCGGTCGAGGGTCAGAGAGGACGTGCAAAGAAGGGAGGGCGTGGGGCGGAGAATCGCAGCAAATGATGTCTTTCCGATCTACTAGGTCGAATCCTAGCAAGCAGAAACCACCGCGCATGGCAACGCGTCATGGTAACGAACATGTTTCCTTGATCGCTTGTCGCCAGTCAAGAATTGCCGTCGCATCTAGTCGGTAATTTTGAGATCGGCGAACGAACCACAGCAGAATTGCCGCCGAATCAAGTTGTCTCAAGTGAATAACTCTAGCTGATTGCCATACTTTGTGAGAGAAAAGTTTGGTGCCACCATGACGAGATTTCTCGAGTTCCACCTAATCGTAAACTTCCCCGAAAAGTTATGTCCGGAACGAAAGAGAAGCACTCGTACGCAAATCTCAAATGGCTAAACGATCTCGATCCCAGAAACTTGGTTCCCGTGGTCAGCGAATCGTTGCCGAAATGATCGAATCATCTGATTACTGGCTTTCTCGCTCACAGGACGAAGACTTCGGGATCGATCTCGAAGCAGAGCTTTCCGCGCCTGAAGTTAATGGCGAGTTACTGAAGATCCAGATAAAGGCGTCGGAGTCGATTAAGATCAACAAGCATGGCGTACCGTGCAAGATCGATCGAAGGCTCATCGCCTATGCGGACACGTGTCGCCTACCTGTAATCTTAGTGCGAGTAGATTTGCAGAAGAGAGAAGCTTGGTATTTGTGGCTTCAACAATGGTTGATCGACAGACGTCGAGAGGGACTTCGTATAAACGAGCTACCAAAGAGTACCTACGTCCATATACCGGTAAGCGAGACGCTTCGACACGGTTTGAGTGGCCATCTGCAACGTATCGCCAGATGGCAGACAAACACTCAACTGGTCATTACGGTCAACGATGCTGTGCGAACCGCGGCGAGCGTGCGCGACTTCGATGTCCTAAACCATCTTGTCGCTCTATTGGATAAGCTCTCCGTCATCAACGAGTCATTTCCAATCAATCTAACAATCGAGCAGGCCCTGGCTTTAGGAGCCAGTCTCTGGGCGACGGACGACGGTAATCGAGTCAGCGTAACGCTTTTTACTATTTGTCGACACTTCGGAGACAGCTTTTCGGCGGATCAGATTCGGAGGATGGTGGCAAGGGACGAAAGCTGTTCTCGTACAGGAATCAACGCACTCGCCATACTTTACGACGAATATGTCAGCCATGTTTCTCGGCTAAACCTGGTGAGCCTTTTCCTGAGACATGCCGATTTGCGCATCGCTTACTACTGCAACATGAGAGAAAAATGTCCCGGAGGCTCGTCCCTTCAAGCCATAAAAGGGGCAATCGGTGTCGAATTTGCGAAACTAGTCTTGGATGAGACTCTCAGGGAAGATCTTTTCAACAAATGGGCAAACAGGGGAGATTCCGTCGTGTTAGACTACTTATACACGGTTCCTACTTAGGACGCGCAAAGTGGCTAGTTAATTTTGATATGACGCGGCTTTTCCTATCGGCTAGCGGCATCAAACGCCGTATTAGTGGGATGCACAATGCCAAGAACGTAACTTACTTTGCACTAAACCAAATGATCTAACGGGTGGAGCGTTGCAGCGGTACCTTTCGTGTGAAGGAAATATGAGATTTCAGTGCGCAAACAATCTCGCGTTTGCTGTGCCCTGAAAGAGTCGAATCCGGAAAACATTTCAGACGGCCGCATCGCTTTCCATGAATGAGTCGATAGCCTTTTCATTGCGAACGAGACGCTCTATCAAGTGATCGTTTCCCGATCTTCCCAAGGATCAGTCTGGCTGCTCTGCTATCGCAAAGACTCGCCGTGTGGTCTAAGAGACACAAGCTTAGAAAACTGGCCGAGTCGCCCCCAGCGACTAAATCATCATCAGCGCATAAGTCGTTGGCGCTGAGCCATGCACCCGGCGTGATTCGAACACGCAACCTTCTGATCCGTAGTCAAATAGTCGCGATCCGTTGATCGTAAACTGAGTCCTTAGTCGATTTGTGATTACGACCGCGTGGATCAAAGCTTCGACCCCCACCATTTAAACCTGTTTAAGACTCCGTTCCACCAGTCATCGCAGCCACGGAGCTTTGACCCTAACACTACGGTTGCTTGTTCATCGTCTTCTTCGCCAGAACCACGGAAGAGCTCGATCAAATCTTGGCCGTATCGGCCATCTGTCTTTTCACCCTTGGCCAGTTGCAACAAGGCGGGCATCGCTTGCCGAGCAGCGTTATAATAAGCGACTTTAGCGGCTGCATACTCGCCAGCTTTACATATGATCTCAGAACAATCCGCCTCCGGCATGCCAAGAACTGCTCTGATAGCAATAACGTAACGCCCGGCCGCTTCTTTTAAAGCCTGGAGATCATCAGCCTCTGATGCAAGGGATCCCAGCATCAGCGAGGTGATAACTGCAATGGTCACTCCGTTGGGGGTCCTCCGTGCCATCAGTAGGAATCTACTGTGCAGGAGTATAACCGATTTTCACTTGGTTGCACGCAAGAATCAACTCTGTGTATGATGTGGTTCCTTTCAGCTCTAGCGAAGTGTTCTCGAAAAAATTATCATAAATTTCATAGAGTTTCTTAAACTCCAGATCCAGAAACAAAATTAGGGTTACCCCGGCTCATTAAAAGCATCGCAAACGAGGAGCGAAACTCGAATATTCTCCGTTAGTTGATCGCCAGATAACAGTTAAAGAGAAGGGTCCGGCGATCAATGCATTTAAGATTGCCGGGCCCTTTTCGGAGTGGGCGCTGCCCCTCGGTTATTAACCGCCGGAGGCACTTTCAAGAGTCGAGCTGTCGAACCCTCTTTTCTGCGCTCGACTAAACATTATGTTAACAGCGCTTGCGATCGTGATCGGCTGCCTGATCGCCGGAGTATTCATCCTGCTCCGTAAACGATAGTCACCGATTTACAAAGCTAAAGTCCGCCCAAGCCTGCTCGCTTTCCACCTATTGATCGGAGGTTAGATCTGTTTGGACTCTATGTTCCGGCAGGATGTGTAACTCTTGCAACTGATTAAGGCGCTCGCGCAATTGTGCCTTGCTAAGGCCAAGAGATCCTTGTTGGCGGACCACATGATGCATTGTCTGAAGAACTTCTCGCGGCAGCTCATGTTCGCTGGCCAGTTTCTCGAGTTCGGCAAATGCACTTTCCAAGCGACCGATTTGAGACCGGCATTGCACTACAAGATCTACCAGCGCACGAACCAGAAAATCACCCTCGTCGCGGAAGCGCATCCTTTGACCCTCGTATGGTATCCGCTGCTCGGCGAGGATCTCAAGAACCTGTCGGATCTCCTGAAGTACCTGGCAAGCCAGGCGCCGGCTCTGCTCGCTTTGCCGTAGACGTTTCTCGAGGTTAACGTGTTCGTAGGAACATATTCGAGACACCGCCTGGTCAAACCGCCTATAAACAGATCATTCGCCCGCCTCTGGTAAGGACTTCTCTTTCTGGTTCTTTGCTGGAATTTTGCACGCCCGCCAAGGCCCTATCTAGCTCGTGAGATTCGGTGACGACCGTTTCTCGTTTGGATTTTCAGGATCAATATTGGGGCTGGGGTGACGACTTTCTCATTCCCCCCAATTTCTTCTAAGCATTTTGCAGCTATCTATGATTTCCTTAATGCTTTGTTGTAATTGGTCGACGTCCGCTCTGACTCTTTGAGCGTGAACTGCTAGTGACCTAAGGGACGCACGAACAGTTGCAATATCTCTTTTGAAAGGCTCTTCGGTATGCTCGTTCTCCTCTAGCGCTTGAATCCATTCACCCTCCAAAGCTTCGGGCATGTGCCCGCGAACATGGTTAATAAGCGCTGTTCGGCCCTGCGTGATTCTCGCGATTGCTCGCTGTAGTTCCTCAGAACTATGGTCGCCACTTCCAATTCTGTCTCTGGCTTCCTTAACGTTCTGCTCTATCGCCTTTATAATATCTTGAAGCCCTTCATCGGACGTCTGTTGTTTGCTCATGCTAAATTTTGGCACATTGCCGGTTTAGGAACTGAGATCAATTGGTGCACCTGAACCCAACGGTGAGCTGCTTGCGTGATTTTCTGCGGTTCAACTATCTGACCGGGAACCAGGTAGCGCAACAGATAGGCGTTAGAGACACGACGCTTTATTCGTGGCTTCCGGGTAAAAGCAGACCACGGTCTGCTGAGCGTATCATGACGTTTTTGGATTCTATGCCGGCGGAGCGAGGAGGCATTATGCCGACCGGCTACGAGTATCAGGAGTACAAGAACTGGCGTGGCATTAGTAAGCCGCGGCGCTGTCCGTTTTGTAAAAAGGCGAAGGGCGAGATACGCAAGGTTCGTGGCGGTTATCAAGGGTATGCCCTATTCGCTGCAAAGCCACGGGAGACGAGGCTGTCAATTTTGGTTTCGGCTAGACGAAGGATCCGAATACCCTAACCGCTTGCCGTCGCGGCTTTTTGCTTCCGTTTTTTAGCGTCGCACGCTCAATTGCGTCGCCGTTCCCCATAAAGACTCAACGGCGGGCCGGAATCCTTTTTCCCGTGCCCACCATAGTTGCCAACAGCTAAGATACCTTAGTACCGTTCAGCCTTTTTTACGGCTATGGATTAACATCTCTGAAG
>Ga0210406_10002666_pt1 | contig 20179 bp, 13 predicted proteins | sample IncBWC30MmetaG_FD_155454 | JGI IMG/M metagenome (GOLD analysis project Ga0210406, IMG submission 155454) | Forest soil microbial communities from Barre Woods Harvard Forest LTER site, Petersham, Massachusetts, United States - Inc-BW-C-30-M | ecosystem: Environmental > Terrestrial > Soil >... | reverse complement strand
ACGTGCAGCGCGAGAGCGAGCTGCGCCGGCAGACCGGCGACACTCAGAAGTTGCGGCAGCTCAAGTTTCAAAAGCCGCGCGGCAAGTAAGCAGCGATCGCTCGAGCTATGCGCTGTTGGGCCGGCGCGCGCGCACCAGAGCGACTATCACTCCCAGCAGGCCGGAGAACAAGCGCTCGAGACCCATCAAGCATAGAAAGGCGATCAGCGCAGATACGAACGTATGGATCCCAAGGCCGGCGGCGGCAAATAGTGCTATTCCGCTGAGCAACGTCAGCACTCCCACGGTGCCTCTGAACCACCACTTTTGCTCGATTGGTTTTTTATCCATGCGATTCCCCTTAAGCTGCCATTTGCCATTATCGTGCGCCACGTCATGCCCTACAACGGCCATGCTCCCTATGTGATACTCGAGCATGGCGGAACAGCGCAATACCATCAAAAAAGCTGCGGCGGCGGTTCGGATTCAGGATGAATCATGCGGGGAATTGCAGATACTTCACGAGGTGTCGCGGGCGCCGCAGCGATGGGTCTCGCCGCGTGCATGTACTGCAGCCCGGGTTGGAGCGCTGACGCGGATCAAGTTTTGCCGAAACCGAAGGACGCGGAGCAGGACACCGAGCTCACTGAAATCATCGTGACCGGCTCGCGCATCGCCCGGCCGGAATTCGAGCGTTTGCAGCCAACCACCGTTTTAGACTCGCAGTTCCTCGAGCGCCGCGCTTACACCAACGTTGTCGATGCATTGGACGAACTGCCCCAGTTTTCCCAGCCGGACTCGAATGCGGCTGCCATTACTCAATCTAATTTTGGATTGGCGCAATCTTTTGTCAATTTATTTGCCTTGGGCTCGAGACGGACATTGACGCTGGTGGATGGGCGACGATTTGTTCCCGCCAACTCACCGAGCAATTTCGGCCCCGCCTTCAGCGGCGAGCAGGTGGATCTGAATGTCATCCCGACGCAGCTGATCGAGCGCGTCGAGACGATTGCGGTCGGCGGCGCGCCGATCTATGGCTCGGATGCCATCGCTGGAACGGTCAACATCATTCTGAAGCGCAACTTCCAGGGTCTGGACATCGATGCGCTGGGCGGTATTTCAGGTCACGGTGACGCCGGTCAATCCCGACTTCGCATCGTAGGCGGCAAAAACTTTGCCGATGACCGAGGCAATATCGAGGCGAATGCCGAGATCACGAACTCGCAAAGCCTGCTTGCCAACCGGCGACGCAGTCTTGCGTATGACAACGCCTATCAACCTACCGCCCCCGGAAGCCCGTATCAATACACCCTGTACGCCAATCAACGCTTGGGCGGCATCACAACCGGCGGGATCCCGCTTGCCGATGACGGCTATTTGAACTTCAGGCCCAACATCGCAATCACCAATCTCTCCGGTCAGGCGCTCGCGTTCAACGGTGGGCATCTGATTCCTTACAATGCCGGCACCCCGGATAATTCCGGCTTTTACAATCTGGGCGGCGATGGCTTGGACGTGAGCAATTACAACACCATCCTGACGCACCAGCAGCGTATCAACGCCGTTGCGCTGGGTCATTTTCAACTCGACGATCACGTCCGGTTGTTCGGCGAATCGTGGTTTTCTGAAATCCACGCCAATTATCCCGTCGCCACGAATTCCTTGGACTTCGCTTTAAACAACAGCGCCGGTCAGGTTGGCGGCAATTTGATCATTGCCGCGAACAATCCATTTCTGTCGGCGGCAGATCAAGCGACGATTGCGCGCAATCTTGCCGCCTATGCGGCCATCCCCGGCCATCCTGCGCAGACCAGCCAATTTTATTTATCGCGGTTCAACGTCGACGTCGAGAATGGCGGCTTCTCGGCCAATCAGAACACCAAGCGCGTGGTCTTAGGGATCGACGGACCACTGCCAGTCTTCGGTCGTGAGTTCACCTATGAAGTCTCCGGCAATTACGGGCAGACGGTGAACACCAGCACGACGCCGTCGCTGAATTTCCAGAATTTCACCAATGCTTTGAATGCGGTGATCGGACCCAATGGCTCCATCGTGTGTGCACCGGGCTACGGCAACTCGCCGGTACCCACGGAATCGAATTCCTGCGCACCCTTCAACCCCTTCGGCAGCGGCGTGGCGAGTCGTGCAGCAGTTGCCTATGTGACGAGTCTTGCCGAGGCCACATCCCGATTGACACAGCGCGTGTTCAATACATCCATTGCTGGGCCGCTGCTCACCTTGCCCGCGGGCCCTTTGAAAATGGCGGTCGGTTATGAAAATCGCCACGAGAGCGCCGATTTCGACCCCGGCCCGTTTTTTCTGCAAGGGGCCGGCTTCTCTGGACCGATAGTGCCGGTCAGCGGGGCTTTTACGACCAATGAGGTTTTCGGCGAAGTGTTGATCCCCATTGTTGCGCCGGCCGACGCCATCCCCGGGGTACGGCGAATCGAGTTGGAGGGAGCCATTCGCGAAGTGGATCACTCACTGGCTGGTCGTGCGACGACCTGGACCGCGGGGCTGCGTTTCGAACCGCTCAGCATTCTGCAGCTTCGCGGCAGTTACACCCGGGCGATCCGCTCGCCTTCAGTGACCGAACTGTTCTTGCCGAACGTTACGCAAGGCGCCTCGGGTGCTGATCCCTGCGATAAAACTTTCATCGGCTTTGGTCCGAACCCTGAGGTGCGCGCCGCCAATTGCGCCAAGGCTGGGATCGCCCAGCCCTTCGATTCCAATTTTTATCATAACTTCGGCTTGATCACCCTCGACGGCAATCCGGGGCTGCAGCACGAAATTGCTGATTCGAAGATGTTTGGTTTTGTTCTGCGGCCAACGCCCCGCATGAGCCTAACCTCGGACTACGTCAGCATCGTGATCGAGGGTGCGATCCAACAACTTGATCCTGTCTCCATTCTCGATGCCTGTTATGACAATCCGAGCTATCCAAATGCCTCCTGCGGCCAGGTTACGCGAGACTCGGCGGGCCAGATAAAGCTGGTCAAGACCACGTACGCGAATATCGGTTTTTTTGCCTACAACGGCGTAGTCACCGAATTCGATTACTCATTCGATCTGGCCGGCAGCCCCGGCGCATGGGGCACCATCAACCTGCGACTGAATCACTCCTTTGACAATCGCCAAGCGCTGTCCACCGGCTTCAACGATTTGGTCGTGGCCCAAGGCAACGTCCGCTATAGCAAGCACAAGGGCTCTCTCGCGGTCAGCTGGAGTAAGGATAAGGCATACACCCTGTGGCAAACGCGCGTCATCGGCCGCGCCGTATTCGACTCAACCGCGCCGCCCAATTTCTACGAATTTCAAGGTGTGGGAACCTGGTGGATACATAACCTCACATTGGGTTTCCAACCCACATCTCATTTCAAGACGCAACTCGTCGTGAACAATGTGTTCAATCGAGACCAGCCGTATCCGCGGCCGGCAGCGACGCCCACCGGCTTTGGAGGGTTCAGAACCTATTTCGACGGGACGCTCGGCCGCTATTTTCTGCTGTCTGCGAACTATCAGTTTTAGGCGATCGGCGCATGAGACAAAAAAGCCGCCGGCCAAAAGCACCGGCGGCGATGGGGCTGCGCTGAACGACTACCCTTCGATGGATCCTTTGGCTGCGTGGTTGTGCAGTGCAGTGACCCTCGGTTTGTTGACTTGGGTGACGGCGCTAGCCAATGCCTTGTCGAAGCACTTCTGCCAGGCAGTCTCTCTGCCGATCTCGCGGTCTTTAAGCGGGAAGCAAACGTTTTGGGCGGCACTGCGCAGCCGGGCGTAGAGCACCTTGGCGCCCTCTTCCGAGTCAACCTTCAGATCACCGTAACCGACAATAGTGACCAAGGGTTGCATCGGCTCCGCGGCCAGCGCCTTATCGCTGATCGCCGCGCCGCCGAGAGCCAAGAGGCCGGCTGCCCAAATGCAGGGAATGGATTTGATTTGAGTGATAAGCAAAGTTTTCAAGGCAATCTCCTCATATAAGTGGTAAATCAAGTGAATAATCACGATTCACAAACTACGGAGACGGCCTGCCGCTAGCATGAAGGTAGGCTCAAGCATCCGTGAACCTTCGATCAAGCTTTGGCAAAGCAGACGATTTTGGGCTGCAGACTTCCTTGTCCAGCGTTGAACGGAACTTAACGAAGCAATCGAGCATGCAGAATCAAGCGCCGCCAGACAAGAAAGCCGCTCAACCGCGATTTCGAATCGACGATCTTGAAGTAGACATCGGCAAGGCCGAGGTCAAACGAGGCGGCGAGCTCATTGCGCTGCCAAAACTGTCCTTTGACCTGTTGCGCGCGCTGATAGACCTCGCACCCGCCATCGCGACGATCGATGACCTGCTGCAACAAGTTTGGCCAGGCCTGGTCGTGAGTCCGGAGACCGTCGCTCAACGTGTGATGCTGCTGCGGGATGCCATCGGCGACGATTCGAAGCAGCCACGCTACATTTTGGGCGTTCGTGGCCGCGGCTATCGTTTGATTCCCCTTGCTGAGCCAATTCCAGACTCAGTGCAGAGTCCGCAATCCCCGGTTGACCCCGCTGAAGGGCGCCCACCTCAGGCTGCTGATGCGCCGGTGCAGAATATTGACGATGCCAAGGTTTGGATGACTTCTGCGCATCGCCGCACACTGGTGGCGGCCGCCATCATTGCGATGGCGATTCTTATCCTGGTAGCGATGCGCGTCGCTTCGGTTCGCACGCGCGTCCAAACAGCCGCAGAGGTGACCCGGACAGACCTGTCAAAGGTTCCACTGCCTCCCCGCACCGTAGCCGTACTGCAGTTTCTCAATCTCGGTAATCAGCCTCAAGACGAATACGTCGCATCCGGGCTGGCCGAGAGCATACGCCTCAGGCTCGGGGGACTGTCCCAGATCGTCGTGATCGCCCGCAGCTCGACTTCGGGCTACAACGGCAAGAACATCAACGCACCGACAATCGGTCGCGAACTCAATGCTCGATATTTGCTCGAAGGAACACTTCAGCGCCAGGCGAATTCGATGCGAATCACGGCCCAATTGGTCGATGCAGAAACCGGACACGACGTCTGGTCGGTATTCTTCGACCGCCAGGCCGATGACATTTTTTCGGTGCAAGAGGAAATTTCCACCAAAGTCGCTCGCGCCCTCAAAGTGACGCTCGATACCTCGGATGAGACGCGCCGGGCAGGTTTGGGAACGAATAATCTCGATGCGTATCTTGAGTATCTGCAGGCACGCGGCCTGGTGATGACCTCCAAGTTGCCGGATGTGCAATCCGGCATTGAGCACTTTCAGCGCGCGATAGACCTGGATCCGAACTTTTCGACCGCCTTTAGCGGCCTCGCCGCCTCGAAAATCGCACTGTTGGACTACCGGCAAACCGACAACTCGCAATCGGAATGGAAACCAATCGAGGCGTCGGTTCGCAAACTCCTGAGGCGAGCGCTTGACCTCGATCCGCGCAACGCGGAGGCGTACTTACTCCTCGGGGATATCGAAGACGACGAAATGCAGTCGGGAATCTACTACCGGCGCGCGGTCGAACTCGAACCCAATTCAGCCCGCGCTCATTACGCGCTCGCACAACGGGTAGCGCTGGCCGCAGCAGAAACCTCCACAACGGCGGTCGATGATGAGATTGTCCATTTAAACAAAGCGATGCAGATCGATCCGCTGGAGCCGAGCTACGCTCGCTCGATGGCTCTCACCTATCTATATCGACGAACCGGCGATATGGCCAAGGTGGAGCCACTCCTCTTGCATTCCCTGGAGCTTAACCCGGCTTACTTTCCCGCCCTCTTGAACCTGGCGGAATTGCGCTTCTGTTGCCAACGGCGCAGCGCCGACGCAATTAAAATTGCGGAGCATGCACTGGCCGAAGACCCGAGTTCAACGTGGGTGGCTAATTATCTCATGCACATGTATTTGTTCGTCGGGGACATTGCGGCGGCCGAAAACGTCGCCGCACCGCTTAGGCTCAAGGTGTTGCGAATGGGCTTATTGGCTGCTCGGCGGCAGTGGCGCGAAGCGGCTCAAGTGCTCTATCAAAGTCAGTCCGAATTGGTAGGCATACATGCGGTGGTGGCGGCCCTTGTTGTACGCATGGACGCGCGCGACAGCCATCAATGGGCCGCCGCGCGGAAATTTCTGGAGGAAAGAGCAGACATCAAATGGGATCCCGGCAGCACACCGATCGTGCAGGTGCCCATGTCATCCGATATGGGATCCGCGATTGCGCTCGCCGACGTTCTTCAGCTGTCCGGCGAGCAGGAGCGCGCGCGAAAGATACTGGAGATGGTGCTCGCCTCAATGGACACCGCCGCCGTAAAGTTCAAGCGCGGCGACAGGTGGTTCACACGGGAGCGCATTCGCGCACTGGTCATGCTGGGGCGCGATGAGCAAGCATTGAGCCTTTTGGCCGGTGCCGCCGAGAACGCGACGACGGATTCCTGGTTCCAGTTTGAAGTGGATCCGGTGTTCGACCGAGTCCGACATGATTCTCGTTTCGAAGGGTTTTTGAACACGATGCACCGCGCAGCTGCAGAGCAGCTGGTGCTGGTCCGCCAAATGCGCGCGCAAGGCGAAATTCCCGCGCGTGCCGCCCCCTAGATGTCCGCGTCAGCAACTAACCCAACGCCGCCTTGCGCTCCTTCACGGGCGGCGGCATCCACTGATAGATCCACGTTTCCGTCAGCGGGCGGCTGTCGATGCGCAGGTACAGGCGCAAGTCGATGATGTCGTTGCTGTCGTCCGGCGGTCTGACATCAAACAGTGCGCGGTAGCCTTTGATCTCCTCGACATAGTGCGCCGTGACGTGCTCGGTGGTGCCTTTCGAGGTGCTGATCACCGCCTCGACGTTGGCATCCTTCGCCAGAGCTCCGAGTTCACCGCCCGAAAAGTCCACCGCGAAATGCCAGGAATAGTATTGGCGCTTCTGGCCCACCGTGCCGCCGATGCCTGTGCGCGTGGCAATCGTTTGCCCCAGCGGAGATGCGTAGGGCATGCGCGTGCCCCAGTACAGGCGATAACTGAACAGCAGCTCTTGCCCGGCTTTGGGTTTCTCAGCCGGATTCCAAAACGCCACGATGTTGTCGAAGGTCTCGTCGACTGTCGGAATTTCGAATAATTGCACCGCGCCCTTGCCCCAGCCGCCGTGGCCGCCGGATTTCGGTTCGACCCACAGGCTCGGCCGCCGATCGTAGTACACGCCGTCGTCTTGGTAGTGATCCCAGTTCCGATCCCGCTGTGCCAGGCCAAAGCCGCGCGGGTTTTCATCGAAAAATGAATTCAGGTGATTTTGCGCCGGATTGGTCAGCGGCCGCCAAATCCACTCGCCGGCGCCGGTCCAGAGCTGCAGGCCGTCGGAGTCGTGTATTTCCGGCCGCCAGTCATTCACCCCGCGCCGATCGTTCTTGGCGTAGAAAAACATGCTGGTGAGGGGCGCGATGCCCAGCCGCTCGATGGGCTTGCGCGGGTAGAGCGCCGAGTCGATGTCCATCACCTGTGTGCCGCCCGGCGCGATCTGGAAACGCAGCGCACCGGCAATGCTGGGCGAGTCCATCAGCGCATACAGCGTGATCGATGCCTGTCCCTTCGCCGGCCGCTCGAACCAAAAAGACGTGAAGCGCGGAAATTCCTCGGGCCGGGGGAATGCGGTGTCCACCGCGAGAGCGCGCGCGGACAATCCGTATTGGCGGGTATCGCCGCCCACCGCTCGGAAGTATGCGGCGCCCAGGAATGCGGCGATGTCGTCCTTCCAGTCGGTCACGAACTGCACCCGAAATCCCGCAAATCCCGCGTGATCGCGCATCACGGTGGGATCGATGCCGGCCTTGTCGAACTCGAACAACGACGGGTCGTAGAGGATTTCGCGGGCTTGACCTTCGATGACTTCGAACAAGTGCACCGCTTGCGCAAAGCCGCGGCCCACGTGGAAGAATTGCAGGCGGAAAGACAATCCCGTATCGCCCCAGAGCGACCGATCGGTGCGAAATCTCAACGACTGGTACTGATCGTAGCTCAAGGCACCCATGGCGGGCGGCAAGATGTCCTTGGACGCTTGAAAAGGGTTGCCGGCGAGGAACCGCGCCTGACCTTTGAGCCAGGCGTAATCAAAAGCCTTTGCAGGACCCGTACCGCCGACGCTGGCTGCAGGCGCCGCCGCCGCGCCGGCGCGTGTTGCGTAGGATAATTGCCCGGTGGCCAGCACCAGCGCGGTTTTCAGTATTTCGCGTCGACGAACCATGAGTTTGTCATCCCTAGATCGAGAACGTGGGTTGGACAGAGTCGGGAAGCAGGGCGAGCTGATTGAGGAAGCGCGCAGTGCCGGCGACCTCGACGCGTTCGGCCGGTGTCAGCCAATGCAAGGCCTCATCCAGTGTTCTTGCATCCATCAGCTTCTGTTCCGCGGTAAAGACATGCGGGTCCGGTTGGCCGCGCGGAGCGGCGGGGCGCGGCAGATTGCCGTCGATGTGCGCAATCCGCGCCTCGCGATGCCGGGCCAGGTAGCGCAATCCGTCAGCGGGCAATTCCTCGCCGGCGCGCACCAATTCCTCGCGGCGGGCGACCAATGCCGGTGTCTCGACCTCCTCCGGGGTGCGCAGCAGCGCCAAGCTCGACAGGAATTTACCCAAACTCTCGCTGCCGCTGATGCGCGATAAAGGCACCGCGAGAAACAGGCCGAGCAGCGCGGGCGATACCCAGGCCAGCAAGGGCGGCGAGATGAAATAGACGATCACCGCAGTGACACAGCTCAACAGCATGTGGCGCCGATGAAAGCGCCAGGCGTCGATCCAGGTCGTGCCGCCGGAATCCCGGCGCTGCGGCTTCCAACCGGAATCCCTTCCCAAGAACACTTCGAATACGTGACGGCACTGAATCACCATGAGTATGGGCGCGTACAACGCCGATAGAATGGCCTCCAGCAGGAAGCTCGCGGTTACGCCGATGACGCCGCCGGCGCCGCGCCGGATGCGCTTCGTCAACAGCGCGCGAATGAGCCCGAGCATCTTCGGTATCAACAGCACCAGCATGCTGAACCAGAACAGCGCCATCATGAGTGCCACGTCGAACCGCGGCCAGGTCGGAAACAGCTGAAAATCGTGGCTGAAATATTCAGGACGTATCAGGCGCGACTGAATGGCGAGCGCGAAGCCGATGCCGATCATCAGCAGCCACAGGGGCGAGGACAGGTAGCTCATGATGCCCACGCCCAGGTGCATGCGCGAAATGAGCCTCAGGCCCGCCGCGCCGATGATTTTCGTGTGCTGCAAATTTCCCTGAGCCCAACGGCGATCGCGAACGGCGATGTCGATCAGCGTCGGCGGAGATTCTTCCCACGAGCCGCCGCAATCGGTGGCCATGCGAACCTTCCAGCCGCCGCGGCGCATGAGGGCGGCTTCGACGAAATCGTGGGACAGGACGAAACCACCGAAGGGCTTGCGGCCTTTGAGTTTGGGCAGACCGCAGTATTGCGCGAATGCCGAGACGCGGATGATGGCGTTGTGTCCCCAGTAGTTGCCGCTGTCGCCCGACCAGGCCGACAGGCCGCGGGTGATCACCGGGCCGTACACGCATGCGGCGAATTGCTGCAAACGGGCAAAAAAAGTTTTCGCGCCGATGAGTTGCGGCGCGGTTTGCAAAATCCCCAACTTCGGATCGGCCTGCATGGCTTGCACCAGCCGCTTCAACGTCGGTGCATCGATCAGGCTGTCCGCGTCGAGCACGATCATGTGATCGTAGCGGCCGCCCCAACGCGTGACGAAGTCTTCGATATTGCCGGATTTGCGGGCGATATTGAGCCAACGGCGCCGATACCAAACCGGCATGATCGCGCTCAAGGATGCGCGCAATTTGGCGACGCTGAGCGTCTCGTTGATCCACGCATCGGCGTTGGTGGAGTCGGAGAGGATGACGATCTCGAAACCGCGCTGCGCATCGATCCCGTGCAGTGCTTCGCCCATCGCCTGCAGCCCCGCAGTCGTGCGCGTCGGGTCCTCATTGTAGATCGGCATCACCAGCGCGGTGAGCGATGCACCGGCCGGGGACTGTTCTGATGGAATCGGGTCGCGGCGCTTCGAGGCGCCCGCCAATACCGAGCCGGCCGCAAACGCAATCCAGCCCAGAGAGACCGCGAAGAAGAAAATCATCGTACCCTGCAGGAACGTCATGCTGGCGAAGCGCACAACTTGCAGCATTTGATAGACCCCATAGATGGTCACGCCGGCGGTGACCGCGATCAGGATGAAGCGTGCGTACAGGACCGCGGCGGAAATCAGGCGCCGCTCGTGCCGCCATGGCAGGTAGCTCAAATCCTGCGCCGGCATGCCCAAGGGCGCCTCCGGCGGCATTCCGCCCGGCGAGTCACCGCCGTCGAATGCAGCGGCGGGCGTCAGCCGGAGGTCCATCGATACAGCCAGGTTTCGGTAACAGGGGTGTCGCCGCGCATGACTCGCAGCCGCAGCTCAATCAAGTCGGCGTCCTTCGGATCGATTTCAAAGCTGGCGCGCAGGCCGTGCAACTCCCGGTTCGAGACCAGGCTGGAGTTCGAAATCGCGCCCGCAGAGGCGCCCAAGTCAAGCCGCAACCCATCGAGCTTTTCGCCGGCGCCCACGATGTCCAGCAAAAACACGCGCCGCTTGCGGTCGATGCTGGCTCCGGAGCGCGTCGCAAGAACCTTGCCCATGCCCTTGGGCAGCGCGGGTTCGTCTGTCCAGGTGATGTTGTAGGCGAATTGGGCCGGGCGCCCCGGCACGAACGTCTGCGTCGGACGCCAGAAAGCGACAATGTTGTCATTGGTCTCCCGCCCCGAAGGAATTTCTACCAGCTCGACCGCGCCGCTGCCCCAATCGCCCTTAGGCGTGATCCAGGCGCTGGGCCGCCTTTCGTACTGTGCGTCAAAATCCTGAAAATCACCTTGCTGCCGCGATCTTTGCACCAGCCCAAAGCCTTGCGGCACCTGCGTGGTGAAGGCGGAGACCTGCAGCTTGAGCGGGTTCGCGAGCGGTCGAAACAGTTGTTCCCCGTTCTTGGTCGTAACCTGCAGGCCGTCCGAATCGTGTACCTCCGGCCGGTAATCATCCAGATGCCCGCGGTTGGTTTCATCGAACAGAAACATCGAGGTCAACGGCGCGATGCCGACGACGCGCATTTCGGCGCGCGGAAACAGAGTGAGCTCGACGTCGGTTTGAGTTTCCGCGCCCGGCTGCACGGTGAACTTATAGGCGCCGGTGGTGGACTGGCTCTCCAATAAAGCGTAGACGACGATGGAATTTGCGCGTGCGCCCGGGCGCTCGATCCAAAAATGCGTGAACATCGGAAATTCTTCGCCGGTCGGGTCTCCGGTATTGATGGCCAGACCACGCGCCGACAGCCCATACAACAGATTCTTGGCGACGGCGCGAAAGTAACTCGCGCCCTGGAAAACCAAAAACTCATCCCAGACCTTGTTCGAATTGATGTGGCTGCGAATCCGAAAACCCGACAGCGGCAAAGACACTTTGAGCTGGCCAGGTGTTGGGCCCGATATCTGGAACATCGCGGGTGTCGCAACCACATCGGTGGCGAGACCATCCTCCACCGTCGAGACCGTTACCGCCGGGGCATTGTAGCCCGCGCGCAGCAGCTCGAGCCGAAAGGGCAGATTTTCAGAGCGCCAAATACCGGCATCGGGATTGAAATGGATGCTGCGATACTGCTCCGGACTCAATTTATCCAGCGCCGCCGGCAAGCTGTTGCGTTGCGGCGCATACGGCGCGCCGGCGCGGCGTTTGGCGTCTTCCAGCAAGGTGTCAAAAGAGAACGCGTAGCCGAGCGACGGCTTGGCGGGAGGCTTTGCCTCCGCTTTCGCGGGCGCAGCCGCAGCGGCGCTCGGAGCCTGGAAGGCGATGACAACGAGCGCCAATACCCCCATTGATTTGGCAATCGATACCGGCAAGGCATCCCCCAAAAATTAGCTAGTATAGTGCCTGCCCTATGTCGCTCGCAGATCATCCTGACCAGGAGCCGCAAAGCGCCGGGTCCGTGCTCATGGTGCGGCCGGCAAGATTCGCCTGCAATCCGCAGACCGCCGCCAGCAATGCTTTTCAGCACAGTCCTACGCCGCTTGCCGGCAATGACCTGCAGGCCGCAGCACTGCGGGAGTTCGATGCACTCAGCGTCGCCTTGGATCGAGCCGGCGTGGAAGTGCTGATCGCGCCCGATAGCGTCGAGCCCCCCAAGCCGGACGCCATATTCCCCAACAATTGGGTGAGTTTCCATCGTGACGGCACGGTGGCGCTGTATCCCATGTTGGCGCCCAACCGGCGCTGGGAGCGGCGGGACGAGGTCCTGGAACAGGTGGTGCGCAAGGGCGGGTTTCACGTATCGCGGACCATCGATCTGACTCATCGGGAATCGGAAGAGAAATATCTCGAAGGCACCGGCAGCGTGGTGCTCGATCGGGTGCACCGGATGGCCTACGCCTGTTCGTCGCCGCGTACCGATCTCGATGTCCTCGGCGAATTCGCGCAGCTGCTGGACTATGACTTGATGACTTTCGACGCGATCGACAGCGGCGGGCGCGCGATATATCACACCAATGTGTTGATGGCGATCGGCAGCGGCTTTGCCGTGGTCTGCGGGGACTCGATCGCGAACCCGGCGCATCGCGCCGCCGTGTTCTCCAAGCTGCGCGACACCGGGCACGAGATTGTCGATATCACCCGGCAACAAATGGCGCAGTTCGCCGCCAATGTGCTGGAACTGGCTTCTCCCGCGGCCAGGCTCATTGCGCTATCGACGACCGCCTTGGACAGCTTGAATCGCGCCCAGCGCGCCGTCCTGGAGTCTCACGCGGCCCTGGTGCCGGTGTCCATCCCCACGATTGAACGCGTCGGCGGCGGCGGGGTGCGCTGTATGCTGGCGGAAATCCACTTGCCGAAGCGCAGGTAGGCAGCGTACCGGTATACTGCGCTGCGGGAGTCGATAACACTATAAAAGGACCAGGGATTGGCAATGCGCGCCGCAAAATTGATGTTGGTGGGTCTGATGGTTCCTTGCTCGGCGATTGCGGGTACCGCGGCCGAATCACCGCATTTTTCGTTGGCTCCCAAGGCGCTCTACGAGGCCGCCTCGGCTTCGCCGGTGGCGGACGGCAGCGACATCAGTTTTCTAGCCGTGCAAGAGACTTACCGCTTCGCGGACGATGGCAGCGATCTCTACACGCAGCACATGATTTATAAAGTATTGACTCCGGCCGGAGCGGAAAATTGGAGTGGGATGGCGCTGAATTGGTCGCCGTGGCGGGATCAGCGGCCGGTTTTCAAGGCCCGGGTAATCTCCGCGGACGGCACGGAATACATGCTGGATTCCGCAACCATCACCGATTCGCCGATACATCATTCGGATGCCACGATCTTCAGCGATGAGCACACGCTGCACGCACCTCTTCCCGCCATTGCTCCGGGATCTGTCGTCGAGACTGAGATCATTGCGCAAGAAGGCGTGGATTTTGCCGGTTCGGGGAAAACCGGACGCAGCTATCTGCAGATGAGTGAGCCGGCAGCGCAGATTCGCTTGACCTTGCAGGCGCCCAAGAGCGTGGCGTTGCGTCATCGCCTCGACTTGCTGCCCAACTTGCATCCCGTCATCAGCGAAAATGACGGTCTGACGCAGTGGATTTTTGACAGCGGCCCGACTGCCGCGAACGACAATGCGGAACGCGACGTGCCGGGCAACATCCACAAAGTGCCGGTGGTGACATTTTCCACCGGCGTCTCCTGGCAGGCGCTTGCACAAAGCTATTCAAAAATCGTCGACGATCGCATCGGGCAATCCAATGTCGGCGACCTGGCTGCACGGCTGGTCAAAGGCAAAGCAACGAATACCGAGAAAATCGCCGCCATCGTGGAATACTTGAATCGAGAGATCCGTTACACCGGGATCGAGTTCGATCAAGCCAATGTCCTGCCGCATACCCCGGCGGATACGCTCAAGCACAAGTATGGCGACTGCAAGGACAAGTCGACCCTGCTGGTCGCGATCCTGCGAGCCGTCGGTATTCCGGCCGACCTCGCCTTATTGAATGTCGGGGATCGGCTCGATGTACCGGAAGAGCTGCCCGGGATGGGTTTGTTCGATCACGCCATTGTTTATCTTCCCGGCGACCCGGCGATTTGGGTTGATGCCACGGACGAGCAGGCCCGCGTCGGTCAACTTCCGGACGGCGATCACGGACGGCTGGCGCTGATCGTGAACGGTCGAACAACCGCGCTGTCGCGCGTGCCGGATTCACGGTCCCTCGACAATGTCATTTCCGAGGTGCGGGAGGTCTATTTGTCCGCCAGCGGTCCGGCGCGGGTGGTTGAGACCTCCAAGCCGCTCGGCAACTTCGAATCGGACTATCGCCAGACTTACGCGGATCTGAACAATAAAAAAACCAAGGAGAATTTAACCGAATATTTCAAGAGCGAATATCGGGCAGGAAAGCTCGACCATTTGGAGCGTTCCGATCCGCGGGATTTCTCGCGATCATTTCAGCTGACGCTGGAGGGCAGGCGCGCGGAGCGCGGCTATACCAATCTGACCGAGGCATCCGCCTACATTCCCATCGGAGGCCTTTTTGCGAGCCTGCCTTCAGAATTGAAAACGCGGGAACCGAAGGACGGGAAGATCGCCGACACCGACGCCGACGCGCCGAAAAAGAAGCGCACGTATGACTACGAACTGCCGCGCCCGTTCGTAGCCGAATGGAATTACAAGATAGTGCCGCCAAGCGGGTTCCAGCCGGCCGCACTGCCGCCCGATGCATCGTTGGACCTGGGGCCCGCGCGCTTGACCGAACATTTTTCCCTCGACGCGAACGGCGCGGTGCTCGGCCTGCTGCGTTTTGACACGGTCAAGCGACGATTCACCGTCGCCGAACAGTCGTTGTTGAGAAACAAGGTCGCCGATCTTAGGGACAGCGACGCGATCAAAATAAAATTCGATTTAGCCGCCCGGATGCTGCTTACCCAGGGGCACCCGCGCGAATCGTTTGAGGCATATCGCAATCTGGTGGCGACGCATCCAAAGGACGCTGTTCAGCACCTGCGGCGTGCCGATGCATTGCTGACCGCCGGGATGGGCGAGGCCGCACGCGCAGAGGCAACACTTGCCACCGTGCTGGATCCGCATTCAGCGCTTGCCCAGGCAACTCTCGCCGATGTTTTGCAACACGATCTGATCGGCCGGTTGCGCGGCGATGGCGCGGACTTTTCGGCTGCCGCGCGGGCTCTTCGCGCGGCAATTGCGCTCGACCCGGATGACAAATCTCTGATTGCCAACTACGCGATCCTGCTGGAATACGACTCCACCGGGTTTCGTTACGGCGCCGGGGCCGATCTGAAAGGCGCAATCGCCGAGTACGAAAAGTTGAGCGCGCAGGAGCGCGCCGATCTTGGGGTCGCGAACAACCCGGGGTTTGCGCTCTTTTATGCGCGCGAGTTCGAGGCGGCCAAACGATCCGCCGAGGCCGTCAATTCACCTCCTCTCGGATTGCTCATAGCATGCGAAGCGCAATTGACGGGCGTCCCACAGGCGCTTGATGAAGCACGACGGCGCAGCAATTCCGATGCGAGCTATAAGGAGCATGTCACCGTGGCGGCTGCGTTGCTCAGGGATTTGCGTGAATACTCAAAATCCGCGGAGTTATACGAAGCAGGCGCCTCCACGACAAAGTCACTTGGCCTGGCCGCAATCCTGCGAAAGGCAACCCGGGCTGAATTGCTGCCCGTGAACGGCGGCGCAGAGGATTTTGTGAAGCAGTATTTCGTTGCGGTGCTGCGCGAGGATTTCACGGAAGAAAAACAGCGGCTCATGCAAAGCCGCAGCGCCAATGAGGCGTCCAAGAACCTCACCGACGATGAACACAATGAGGCGCTCGACGGATCGCATAAGGCGGCGCTGGTCGCCGCGCGCGCCGGGATTTCGCGCAACGTCCTGGCCGATATCATGTTGGAGACAATACAAATAAAGTCCACCGGCAATGATGCGACCGGATATCGCGAAACCATCCTCGTCCCGGGCCAAAAGAATCTGGTTTTGTTCATCGTCAAGGAACAAGAACACTACAAGCTGCTGGACTCCAGCGAAGAACCCACGGGATTGCCGATCGAGGTAATGGAGCGCTTGAAACGCCGGGACTTTGCCGGGGCCGGCCAGCTGTTGGATTGGTTGCGGGACCTCACCAAGCCAAACGCGGGGGATGATCCTTTCGGCGGCAATATCTTCCCGCGCTTTTGGAGCGCGGGGCATGGCGGAGACGATGCACAAAAGATCACACTGGCCGCCGCCGCATTGATGGTTCAGTCACGACGCACCGCGCGCTCCGCTATTTCGGTGCTGGAGCGCGCCAAGGCCGGCCCGGCGTCGGAATCCGATCTCGAGAACATCGAGCTTGCACTCATGATCGGCCACGCGACATTGCACGACCATGAAGAAACAATTGCCGCCGCTACCGCATTGATGCGGCGTGCGCCCAATTCGCAGCGCGCGTTCCTGCAACGTGCCGCGAGTTTGCGTGCACTGAAGAGATTCGACGAGGCGGATCAACTCGCGCGCGACCGATTGAAGTCCGCGCCGGACGATTTAGCTGCGCTCAGAACCCTCGAATTGGATTGGGCGGCGCAGGGAAACTATGCAGCAGCATACGATCAGGCGCTGCGAATCGCCGCCAGCAGCGATTCCGGGTCAGGCGATATCAACCAGGCCGCCTGGCTCAGCCTGTTCTTTTCGAGGCAGGGCGGAGCTGATATCGACAGCGCGACCCGAGCGGTGCAGGCGGCCGAAAATAGCCCGGCGAATTTGCACACGCTGGCGTGCGTCTACGCGGAGCTCGGCAAAACGAAGGAAGCGCGTGAAGTGTTGCTGCAGGCGATGGACGCCAGAGCGATGTCGCAACCCGATGGGAACCACTGGTACGCACTTGGCAGAATAGCCGAGCAGTACGGCGAGCGCGAAATCGCATTGGCGGATTACGCGAAAGTCACAGCGCCGACCGACCCCACTACTCTCTGGCTCTCGACATATCATCTCGCGCAGACGCGGGTTGCTGCGCTCAAGGGAGCGCCTCAACGGTAGCTCGCGATTGACGGCGGGAGGCCCTAGGGCGGTACCTGGTCTAATGTCATAATTGCGGACATGTTGGAACTCGGCACCAAACTTCTCATTGCGTACCTGCTGGGCACGATGCTCGGCAGCTTGATCTTGGGCCGGCTGCGCGGTGTGGATATCCGCAGCATGGGAAGCGGCAATGCCGGTGCGACCAATGCCTTGCGCACACAGGGCAAGCTGTTCGGATTCCTGGTGCTGCTCATCGATATCGCGAAGGGCGTGCTCGTGGTGTGGTGGCTGCCCTCGGCCGTGTTGCCGGGCATCGGCATCGATCCTGATGTATCGCGCGAATGGCTGATGCTGGCCTGCGGTTTCGCGGTGATCGTGGGACATGTCTATCCGGTGTGGTTCGATTTTCGTGGCGGCAAGGGGGCCGCGACCGTGGTCGGTGTGGTTGCGGCGGTGGATGTGCGCATGCTGCTGCCGCTGCTCTTGAGTTGGATCGCGGTGCTGTTGCTGTCGGGCTATGTGGGCCTCGCAACCATGCTGTCGACCGTGGCGCTGGCGGTTGCGGTCATGGTGCTCGAGCCCAATGACGTCCCGCTCTGCGTCTTCTGCGCGGCGGTTGCCGTGTTCGTCATCTTTACCCATCGCAGCAATATCGCGCGCATGCGTGCCGGCAAAGAGAGTCGTGTACGGCGGCTATGGCTGTTTCGGTCCCGGCCGGTATAGAACACCCGCCGCTGCTGGTGCTGCTGGCCGACGGCGAGGTGCATTCCGGCGAATGGCTGGCAACGGAGCTGCACCAAACTCGCGCTGCCGTCTGGAAGGGTGTGGAGCGCCTGCGCGCGATGGGCGTCGACGTTCAGGCATTGGCGCGCCGCGGCTACCGGCTCGCCGCACCCGTGGAATTGCTGGATGCGCGGCGCATCCGAGCCGAACTGACCGGGGAGTGCAGTTCGCACCTGCACGCGCTGGAGTTGCTGTTCGAAGTCGATTCGACCAACACCCGCCTGCTCAAGGCGGCGCCGCCGCCGCCGGGCACCGCCGATGTGTGCCTCAGCGAATTGCAGCATGCCGGCCGCGGCAGGCAGGGGCGCCGCTGGATTTCGCCCTTCGGCGGCGGCATCGCGATGTCGCTTGGCTGGACCTGCAGCGATGTGGTGCGCACCCTGCCGGCTTTGAGTTTAGGGGTCGGTGTGGCGGTGTCGCGTGCGTTGGCGCGCGCCGGCGCCGAGGGGATTTCGCTGAAATGGCCCAACGATATTTGGTTCCGAGACCGCAAGCTGGGCGGGGTGTTGATTGAGTTGCGAGCAGAGGCGGGCGGCCCCGCCCATGTGGTGATCGGGGTGGGTCTCAATGTGTCGCTGCCCGAGGAGGCGCGCCGGGAAATTGAGGCCAGCGGCGTGGCCGTGGCGGCTGTGACGGATGCCTGCAAAATGGTCCCATCGCGGAATTTGGTGGCAGGGGCCATCTTGGACGAACTTTTGAGTATGCTGGTGCAGTACGAGCGCTTGGGCTTCTCTGCGTTTCGGGATGCATGGACCGCACTCGACGGTTTGAAGGACCGTCCGGTGCAGGTGGTGGTTGGGGGGGCGGCGATCTTCGGGATTGCCCGTGGCGTGGATTCAGATGGAGCGCTGTTGCTCGAAACGAAGGAACGCATGCAACGATTTGTCTCAGGCGAGGCCAGTTTGCGCTTGGGCGCAGGGTGACGCGTGACGTTATTGAAGACTCTTGCCGTGTGCCTGGTGCTCGCCAACGTGTGCTATTTCTTGTGGGAGCGCGGCATCGCCAAGACGCCCGTAAGCGTCGTGGCTAACCCAACGCCCGGGACCCTGAAGCTGGCATCGGAAAGCCCGGAAACCTCCCGCAGCGTCGCCATTGGCAGCACCGCGGGCGGCAACACCGCGGGCGGCAGCACCGCGGGCACGTCGGCCGCGGGCACGTCGGCCGCGGGCGCCCGGAGTGCTCCGGCCGCGGTCGCGGCCGAGGATGCCGCACGGGCCGGCGGCAATTCGGACCTTCTGACCAACGTGAAGCGCTGCATCAGCGTGGGGCCGTTTCGAGACGTGTCGGAGGCAGCGCACGCAGCATCGACATTGCGGGGCGGCGGCTATGATCCGCGCCAGCGCGTGGCGGACGGCGAGGTATGGGCGGGCGTTTGGGTGTATCTGCCGCTTCCGGCGGCGCGCCCGGCGGCCGAACAGACGCTCGCCAAGCTCAAAGCCGGCGGCATCGACGATGCGCTGGAAATGCCGGGTCCCAACGAGGGGGCGGTGATTTCCCTGGGGTTGTACAGCGACGCCAAACGGGCGCAGGCCCGGGTCGCCCAAGCTCAGGCCTTGGGATTCAATCCGGGTATCGCCGATCGCAAGCGCAACGGCAATGTGTATTGGATCGACATCGATTTGAAGCCCACCGACGGTTTGCTGAACCCTTCCGATCTGCAGGGTGAATCCGGCCGCATCGTTCGCCTCGAAGTCAAAGGATGCCCGTCGGCGGGCGGCCAGTCATGAAGGTTCGAACTGCGCTGCTGCGGGTGATGGCCGGCTTTGGCGCCTTCATCGGCTACGGCTGTCTTCTCGCATTTCTCTATCTCATCAGCGTGCAGACCTATCGTTGGTTTCGGGAAGGAGCGTGGACGCATATCGGCGTGGGTGACGGCATTCGAATCGGGCTGGTGCATTGCTGCGTCAAGGATGGCGGCGGCGGCAGGCTCGCACACTTTTTGCAATGGTGGGAGTCGCCGGCGACATGGCTCGGGATGCACAGGGTATTCGAAGTCATTCCGGCATCGCTGGCCTTGTTTGCCGTGAGCATCGTGGGCAACAGCCTGTTCATCTACTGCCGGGATCGACTGCATCCGCAATAACCAATTTCACTTGATGCGCGAGCGGCGCTTCCTGCCGTTCTTCTGTGCCCAGGCCTGCGGCGCGTTCAATGACAATCTGCTCAAGAACGTGCTGATCATTCTCGTGACCTACCAGGCGGCCCGATGGAGCGCGCTGCGTCCCGAGCTGTTGGCGAACATCGCGGCGGCCTTGTTCATTGCCCCCTTTGTGGTTTTTTCGGGGATTGCGGGCCAGCTGGGCGAGCGCTTCGACAAGGCCGGCATTCTCAAATGCGTCAAGGCGCTGGAAATCTTC